>Ga0302320_10006947_pt1 | contig 24994 bp, 21 predicted proteins | sample Bog_T0_3_FD_202130 | JGI IMG/M metagenome (GOLD analysis project Ga0302320, IMG submission 202130) | Peat permafrost microbial communities from Stordalen Mire near Abisko, Sweden - Bog_T0_3 | ecosystem: Environmental > Terrestrial > Soil > Wetlands > Peat | place: Sweden: Abisko, Stordalen Mire...
TTTGCGTCATGCTGGCGATGGTAGGAGATGAGCATGGTGAGAGCTGCGATTGCCGCGAGTGCGAACCATGCGTTCCGGCGGGAAAAGCGTGCGCGCATTGTAGTGATCGCCCAAAGCAGAACAAGTGCACCGGAGACAAAATACCCGGCCGGAGCGTAGAACCGAGGGTCATCGCGAAAGACGCTAATGAAGGCCTGTAGATCGATAATCGGGTCAGGATGGTGGAAGCTGATTGAGCCGGGTCCAGGATCGTTCAGGCCGCCATGCACGGCTGCCTGATGCAAATTGGACTGCATTTCGGGCAACCAATTCGGCGCGACGTGCGACACCCACAAGAACGCAGGCACACAGAGCGCAGCGGTCACGAGGAGGGTTTGTAGAGCGCGTTTTCTTAAAGTCCCGCCAGCCAACAGGAAATAGAGCCAAACCAGGCCCGCATCGTGAGGTTTGAAAGCGAGGCTGAGCGCCAGGCAGACGATGCCGGCCGGCACAAACCGGTCCTCAAGAAAGCACCATGCCGCGACGGCGCAAAGGCCTACGACGATGCCGGCTGCGTTGCCATCCTTGAAAAGAATCACGCAATTGGCAAGCAGAACGCACAGCAGGAAGAGAGAGATGCGTGGTGCCTTCCTGGCGCCAACGGTCCACATCAGAAATGCGGTAAGCCCAAGGCCCGCGGCCATCAAGAGCATCCATAGTGTGTACGCCACCGCCAGAGGCAGGTACGCAAGAGGAAGCATAAGGAAGAGGGCGCTGGGCATATTCACGCAAACCAGCACTGCGCGGCGAAACAATCCCGCGGTCACGGGATCGGCTGGGATGGTACCGCCGTCTGCCTGATACACGCGCAAAAATTCCGATTCTTTGTAGGGATCGGCTTGCTGAATGAGGCAACGCGCGCCGGAATACAAGGCCTTGAAATCCGTCATTCCTCCGGAAACGCCGTGCATCAGAGCGGCGCCCCATAAGACGGAGAGCCCGCAGCTGGCCAGAATCAAAAGTAACGCGATCCAATGCGTGCTTTTGAAACTGGGCTTCACGGTTGTCTCTGCGACCTTGACCGGTTGTGTCTTCAAATCGGCATACCGCGCGTCGGAAAGCGCGTCAGGCGTTGCGGAGACAGGCAATTCGATAGCTGGACGAACGGATGGGGCGGAGAGGGCAGCGCTATTCAGAGCGCCGTCGATCGGCGTGCAGGGGACGTCCTCTTCGGAAAGCGATGTGGGAGACATCTCTGGTTTTCCGCCGTTCATTCTTTCTCTATCGACAATTTCAGCTTCCAACAAAAGCGATGGGAAAGTACATACCGGGAAAGTGTTAGCTCGGTGTGTCTTTCCCACAAGGTTCATTGAAACGCGGATGCATCGATTCGCATTATGGGGAACTAAACACGAAAGCTCCTTTGTTGGGAGAGCACGCGGTGTCACCGGGTTGGGTGCGCGCATATCTCTCCCGCGAAGGAGCGAAACTGCATGGGTTTGCTGTTCTGCCCTCGCTGGGCAAGAAACTAGCTTACGTAGGTGCCGAGGGTCGAGCTGATGTTGCTGAAAGCGGAGTTGAGGCCGGTGGCGAGAGCCTTCATGCCGGCGGTGGCGCCAAAAGCGATCAGTGCAACAACCAACGCATATTCGACCAGATCCTGACCTTCCTCGCGGCTTGCCAGATCCTGGAACTTCACATACAGCTTGAGAAGCATGTTGTTCATTCGTGTCTCCATTTTGTGGTTGCGAGTCAGGTGTAGATCCCTTTGCAGGGGAGAGAACGCGTTGTCACCCATTGTGCTGTGCGCGGCTCTCCCGCGAAGGAGCGAAACTGCTGGCCATTGTTGCTTTGCCCTTCGGCAAGAGAACTAGCTTACGTAGGTTCCCAGGGTGGAGCTGATGTTGCTGAAAGCGGAGTTGAGGCCGGTGGCAAGAGCCTTCATGCCGGCGGTGGCGCCGAAGGCGATAAGTGCAACGACCAGGGCGTATTCAACCAGATCCTGACCTTCTTCGCGGCTGGCCAGATCCTGGAACTTCACGTACAGCTTGAGGAGCATGGTGTTCATAGTGTTTTCTCTCCGTATATTGTGGTTCCCAGCCTCAGCCGGGTCACCTCCCATATAGCACTTGGCGTGCCAATTATTTTGTTGGTTATTTTTTATATAAATCAATAACTTACAGAGATTGGCATCGAATGCGGGGAAGGCGCTGGTGTGTACGGCTGTTTACAGGGAGATTCGGAAAGGACCAGCGTCGTATACATGACCCAAAAGTTTGTGACGGGGGATACACGCTCCTCGCGCGAGACCGGCCATGAAAGTCAGCAATTCCGGAGCAAGCGGGAAGCACGCAATCGATTCCCCAACAGCCAAGTAGAATAGCGTTCATGGCAAGCACGACCGATGCGCCCTCGCCCAAAACAACGCGCGATGTTGTGGAGTTTTCGATAGCCCTGGTGTGCGGGCTGGCGTTCGCGTTCACCGCCATCTTCCTCTGCGTTGTGCCTTTGTCCGGCAGCATTGCGGGGTCACGCGATTTCGCAGTCTTTTGGGCCACCGGGCAGCAACTTGTTCACCACGCCGATCCCTACGACCAAGACGCTATGGCGCAGATTGAGCGGTCCGCGGGCCTTGACGCACAGTCGGCCCTCTTTATGCGGAACCCGCCCTGGGGTTTGCCACTCGCTGTGCCGCTTGGGTTCATCGGCCTGCGTATTGGTGCGCTGCTGTGGTCCTTGTTCATGCTGGGCTGCCTGGTGGCTTCTGTCTATATCCTTTGGGCGATCAACGGCAGGCCGGAGAGTCGCCTGCACTGGCTGGGGCTTTCGTTTGGACCAGCCCTGATTTGCGTAATGATGGGACAGACCACTCTAATCTCGCTGCTGGGGTATGTTCTATTTGTTTATCTTCACCGCACGCGTCCCTTTCTGGCTGGAGCTTCGCTTTGGCTCTGCGCATTGAAGCCGCACCTGTTTGTGCCTTTTGGCGTGGTGCTGCTGCTATGGATCGTTCTTACGAAGAGCTACAAGCTGTTGGCGGGCTTCGCTGTTACTATGGCCGCCAGTTGCGCCGCCGTATATTTCCTTGACCCCGCGGCGTGGAGCGATTACGCAAGGATGATGCGCTCGGCAGGCCTCGATACCGAGTACATTCCCTGCCTCACTGTCGTGCTGCGCCTTTGGCTCAGCCCTCATGCGATGGGTCTCCAATACCTGGCGCCCGCCTTGGGCAGCGTGTGGGCGCTGGGCTATTTCTGGTCACGGCGCACGGTATGGGACTGGGCCCGATACGGCAACCTGCTGGTGCTCGTTTCGCTGTTTGCCGCGCCATATTCCTGGATTTACGATGGCGGCCTGGCTATGCCGGCGCTGTTGCAGGGCGCATATCTTACTCGCTCCCGCGCATTGCTGGTGGTGCTTGCGGTTGCCAGTCTCGCCGTCGAGGTTCAGCTGGTCGGCGGCATCAAGGTCACTTCGGCCTGGTTTCTGTGGACCGTGCCCGCATGGCTCGCATGGTATCTGCTTGCGCAGGCAACAGCAGGCGCACCGCGTTCGGCGCAGACTTGAAGTGTTGCGCTTCAGTCGCGGAAGCGCGCGAGCGGAAAGGCGCGAAGACTGTTTACCACTTTTTCCAATGTTCATAAACGAAGGCCCGGCGCGGTTGACGACTGCGTTAAACTGACACTTCCGCGAGACAATTAGCGCCCGGCGGACGATCGGCTGGAATACGAAATGCACCTGCTCGCCCTGCTGACAAACCCCGCCATCATTGGAACAGTGGCTCTCTTTTTGTCCGTTGTCTGGATGCTCAGGGACGAAAAAGACAAGACCCGTCCCATGCTCGTATTTGCGCTGACGCTCAACCTGTTTTTCGGATTTCTTCTCACTGTCTTCATGAGCAGGGAAGGCGGATTGCTTCCCTGGAAGTTCGACTATGTTCTTGCGGGTCTGGATCAATCGCTGGGCATTACTGCTGCTTCCATCGCGCGTCCGCTGGAAGGCTTCATGCGGATTCCGCTGATCGTGATTTATCAGTTGATGGTTCCCATGATGATCGTCTGGTTCTTTGTGACAACCAAAGGGAATCGGCGCGGGTCGGTGGTGCTGGCCTATGTTGGCGAACTCGTTGCGGGACCGCTCTTGTATGCTATTTTTCCGGCCTGCGGCCCTATCTACGCTTTTGGCGCGCAGTGGCTCCATCCTCCGCAGGTGCAGGCGGCAGCCATCAAGCTTGTCGGCATGCCCAATGCATTTCCGTCCCTGCATGTCGCGACGGCATTCGTGTTTGTGCTCTTTGCTCCTGGAAAGCTGTGGCGTGCAGTTTCGCTCGTGTTTTTGACCGGCACGTTGATGGCGACGCTCTCGACCGGAGAGCATTACGTGATTGACCTGGTTGCCGGGCTTGTGTTCGGCTGCTTCGCGGCAAGCGTGGGATATCGGAGGAGACGCAGCGCCATCGCGTATCTTGGAATCGTGCTGGCCTGGTCGCTCGCGGTCAGGTTTGAGTACGCCTTCCTGATTGGCCATCCGGTTCTACTGCGATTTCTGGCGGTGCTTACGGTCGCGCTTGCGGCGTTCGCCGTCTTCAAAGAGTGGAGTCTTCCAGAGATTTGCGCGCCTGCGATCCCGCCCGTACATGTCGCGTATAAACCCACAGATAGAAAACGCCCGTCACCAGCAGAATGAGTGGCGTTGGAAAGACCAGCACGATTGCAAGAATCTGCCCGGACAGCCCGGTCGTGGACAGGCGCAGGATCCTGATAAGACTAAGCAGGACGATCCACGGAAGATCCCCGGTCAATACAAACGCCGCTGTATTCACCGTCAGCGCGAGCCAACCGATCGCGCCGCCCTCGGCCCAGAGCATGGCGCAGGCGGGGACAGTGAGCAGCAGAAGCTTGGCGTCGTTGAGGCGATGATAAACGGGCAGCATGGAAAGAGCCGCGACGGCCGCGAGCGCCAGCCAGTGTTTTCTGGAGGATGGCTGAGAGCGCAGAGTTGCGAATGCCCATACGAGCAGCAGTGTTCCGCTAACAAGGCAGGCCGCCGGATTGTAGAAGCGCGGATCGTCCCGGAAGGCGCTGAAGACCGTTTGCAGGTTGACCATCATGCTCAGGCCGTAGCCGTTCGCTGAAGCAGGACCGGGATCGGTCAGCCCGCCGCGCGCCGAAAACGCCATTACGTTGGAGTGCCATTCCGCGATCCAGTGCGGCGCCGCGTGACCGACCCAAATAATGCCCGGCAAACTGAGGGCAACCGTCGCGAGAAGAGTCTGCAGTGCGCGCTTGCGGTGAGCCCCTCCTGCCAATAAAAAGTAGACCCAGACCAGTCCCGCATCCTGCGGTTTAATGCAAAGGCTGACCGCGAGACAAAGGATCCCAAGCGGGATATATCGATTGCGAAGAAAGCACCACACGGCCACCACGCAAAGGCTCACGGCTATCCCGGCCGCATTGCAAAGAATCATTGTCACTTCGCTGTTGGCAAGCAGGAAGCCGATCAGGCAACCGCAGACGACCGGCGCGTAATTTGCCCCGAGATTCCAAATCAGAAACGAGGCAAGGATGAGGCTCGCCGCAGTGAGAGTCAGCCAAAGCATGTAAGCCGGTCCCCATGGCAGCATTGCGAACGGAACTGTGAAGAAAAATGCAGTAGGCAAATAGATATACCGCGACACAAACTGGCGCATGTTGGCGGTATCCGATGGGCGTTCTCCGCCCTCTGCGCGCCAGGTACGCAATACATCGCTTTCCCGGTATGGGTCGCCATGTTGAAGAAGGCATCGCGCGGGGTAGTAAACCACTTTGAAGTCCTGCATTGCCACGCTGGAGGTCGTTTCCCCGGCGATGCCCAGCAAGAGAAACGCCACGCACCCCAGCAGCAGCAAATACAGACCATCGCGTCTTGTTTTTGTCATCATGCGTCTTTCTCGGTATTCTCCTCTGGGCCGCGGTTGATGCCGGACCAGCCGTCGCTCCGCGTAGGTCCTCTTAAGCGAGCAAACGGTTCCGGTAGATTGCATGGAACCCAACGATTTCATTCCCAGCGTCATCGCGCAGTTGCGAATATTCACTCCGCAAGCCGGTTTTCGCCTGCTCCGGCAGCCGGCATGGACGCAGGCGAGAATTCCAGCGAGTCGCCGCATTCCGTCTGTGTGTCGTTGATGATTCCTGCGGGAAGCTCAAGGATGGAATGCGCGGTGAGGCAGGCGGACAGCCTCCATGGTGGCACGCTGCCGCGGACCTTCCTCACCTTGTTCTTGCGGTCCAGATATACAAGGTCGATGGGAAACTGCATAAAAAAAGTGTGTACCGATTCGCATGGGACGATCCACAAGCCTTCACCGGGAGCCAGGCCTTTTCGACCCAACAGGCCCTTGTTGCGCTTTGGCCCGCTGTCGGCGACTTCAAGGCGGGTGGCCAGGACTGTGCCGCGCGTGACATTCAAGACGCGCAAATGGGAGTCGGAAGGTGGCCGCTGCGAGGCGCTCGAGGGTTGCGCGCTCAAGTCGATCTTGTTGATCGGATTCATCCGTTTCTATCCAACCTTTTCGCCGGAGTTTGCGGATTCCCCAACCTGACAATTCGCTGCTGCCGAGACAAAGACCTTATTGCAGGGAAGGATCGCCGGCCGTTTGAATGGACGACCGGCGACTGGTTTACTGGGGCGCAGAGGGCAGCGATGGGGCAGCCGAGCTGATGCCTCCGCCGCCGGCGCCGAATGAGCCACTGCCGCCTTCGATGACCAATGGCGCTTCCGGCCTCATGCTTTCAATCAACTTCTCAACCGGGATGGTTGCCGGCGGTGCGGGCAGAGTATTAGCCGGAGTCTTGGCATCCGGTGTTTGCATCGCAATTCCAGAGTTGGTCGGCAGGAATGTTGTCGGAAATTTCAGCTCTGGCAGGGCCGAGCCGGCGCCAATGGGAGCGACAATCTGCGGCGTCACAATGACGATAAGCTCGGTGTTCGTCTTGGTGCGTTGCATGGACTGGAAGAACTTGCCCAGGACGGGAATGTCTCCCAGGAACGGGACCTTCTGGAAGGTTTCGGTCTCCTCATTGTCCAGCAGCCCACCGACAACAAAACTCTGGCCGTCTTCCAACTCGACTTCGGTCTTGACCCTGCGGGTTGTGATGGCGGGGACATCGAAGCCGGAGATCTCGACAGTATGAACCAGGTCGAGGGCGCTGACCTCGGGAGCTACCTGTAGCCGGATAGTCCCGCGAGGAGTGAGGGTGGGGATGAAATTCAGGCGAATGCCATACTCTTTGAAACTTATGCTGATCGTCGCAGCACCACCCGAGGAGGCCTGCGCCACAGGGTAGGGATACTCTCCACCGGCCAGGAAGCTTGCTTCTTTGCCGTTGACTGCCATCACGTTTGGTTCCGCCAGAACTTCGACCAGGCCCCTTTGCTCGAGAGCTTCGATATTTGCTCCCATATTGAGCCCAGGGAAGAAGGCAAAGAGATTCAGCGGAGGGATGGTGGTTGTAGCGGCCGACCCCGCGGTGCCCGCAGTCACTGTCGGAGCGGAATATTCACCGGTGGTGATACCTGCAATGGTGTTGCCCAAACCGGAACTGAAGACGTTGATGCCCAGCTGTTTCTCTTTGCTGCGGTCGACGCTGCAGAAGCGAACCTTGAGAAGGATCTGCGGCTCGACGGGGGGCAGGTTGACGTTGAGCAGGTTGACAACCTTCCCGCCCGTGGAGGCGATCTGAACCGCGCGGGTAGAGCCGTTGAGATCCTTGACTGTGCCGCGAAGGAAGACCATGTTGTTCTCTGACGTCACCTTCAAGGGCTGTCCCGGAAGCTCCATGGCAAGCTCACGGCGAATCGCATCCAGGTTGTCAGTGGAAACCGCCGAGCTGGGCCGGACTGTGATGTTGAAGAACTGGCGACCGCCTCGAGTATCCCAGATGATCAGGCTGGTTTCACCTGGAGCTTTGCCGTTCACCATGATCTCGGTCGGGGTTACCGCCGAGGCCTCGGCGATTTCACCCAAACCGATCGCGACGCGCGCAACGGGCCGCGCACAGTCGATCAGAACGGTCTTGCCCACAGCGACTGCGAGTTCGTTCGTCGAGTCCTGAACGGGAACGCCGCCGGGAAGGGAAGCTGTGGTTGACGTTTGAGCCTGGAGGCCCAACTCGGCGCAAAGGAATACGGACAATGCGCAGATGCTTGCGATGTGTAAGCCAGTATTCGCTCTCACTGCTTTGCCTCGGGAGTTCCGAATTTTTCTTCAGTCCGTTTCGAACCGTTGATCACTTCAATGGAAAAGGGTGCAGGCGCGGTGGCAGCCTTCTTCACTGCCGCTCTCGCTACCGGCTTTGGCGCCGGAGCGAGGTTCGTATCCGCGAAGATGTTGCCCATGGCCGTTCCCTGAATAGGATCGGTCTTCGTATCAAGGGGATTGCGAAGAACAAGCTGGACTTTCACGCCATTGGTGATCAGGCTCAGGGTTTCGGCCTGTTCGGGAGTGACGAGCAAGTTGACCACCTGCGCCGACTGCGGTTTGCCCTCTGCATCCTTTTGAATATTGACGCCGGCGGACAGGACCGTGATGTTCTGCAGTATGGTCTTGACCAGCGTGCCCATCTGCGCCGCCTTGGAGTTCTGCTGGTAGTTTTGTCCAGGAGGTGTACCGGAAACAAGCACGTCTACGTGCATGCCGGGAGTGACGAACCCCGCCACGCCCACGATATCGTCCACCCTGACCGCGATGGCGCGCATGCCATCGGGAATCGTCGCGGCCAATCCGCCGCCCGAGCCGACAGGCGCCAGGCGGCTATCCAGAATCGGCTCACCCTGAAAGATGTCCGCGACAACGCCGCGGCCTATTGCGATCTTGGGATCCAGGATCGCTCCCTTGGGTACCGCGCTGACGTCGACCGTCGTCAGGTTGTTGGCGGCAAGGACCGTGCCGAGCTTGATGTCCGCTGCCGCGGCTACAACTTTCGTGGTAGATGGACCGCTTGCCCCGAGACGGTTTCCGATTACGCGATAGACCAGGAAGGCGCACGCGCCTGCAATGACGAAAGCGAGGAGTAGGATCGTAAGTAGTCTTTTGTTCATCTTGACGCCTGTTTGAACTGGCTACCCGGCCAGCTCCGCCTTTCTGTCCCCGGGTTTCTATGCGCCCAAGGAACAATCTTCGAATTTAACGCCGAATCGGATCGCTATCTCACTATCGAACATGTTGAATCGCGTGTTCAGTGTAGCCCGTGCAGGACCCACATATAAGAATGGATGCGAAACAGAAATCGCACAAGGTATCAAGAGTGCTATGAGGAAGTTAGGTGCGCCGTGAGATTCTATAAGGTGTTTGAGCGCATTCTTGAGATGTCGCACAAGGAATTTTTGTGTTCGGATGATATATAAGTGCCTTAGGAGCGACTGCCCTCAACAGTAAGCCGAGAGAGCGTGTGGGAGAAAAGTGATCCGAACATGAGTTCTTCACGCACCATTACGCTGTTTTCGGAGCGGCCCGAGGTATCCCAGCGGCCGTCCTCCTTTCTTGTCTCCATTGTCGCGCACGGCATGGCGATTGCTCTCGTGTCTCTTGGACTTCTCTACACTCCGGTAATCAACGAACATCTCGAAGGCAAGCACTACACGATTCGGCAACTGGATTTGCAAACTCCGAAAGAGCATGCGCACCAGGCCGCGTCGAAGGGGATTGCCTATCCCGGTCCCCATTCGGACGCGCGCAACCCCGCATCGGGGCAGAAGCCCGCTGCGCATGAAGCCGTGTTGCGCCAGACCGTGAACGCCGTCAAAGGGCTGCAAACACTGATACAGCCCGATCTTCCCGACCCCGTCAATATTGCCGAGGAGACTCCTGTGCCGACGGTGGTGATCTGGTCTCCCAAGAAGGAGCAGGTGAAAAAACTGGTGGCGCCTCTTCCCGAGAAGGCAACCGCCTCGGACGTAAAACCTTCGACAAATGCGCCCAATCAGGAGATCGACCTCGGGGACCTGAGCATATCTTCAACGCTCACGCCGACAGATATTATGCCGGTCTTCCCTACCACGACTTCACCCGTGGTTGTGCACGGGCCGGACAAGGTGCAACTGGCCCCGGTTACTGCTTCGCAGACTTCCGCGCAGCCAACGCCCACCGCCGTGATGTCCATCTCGGATCTGCGTATGCCGGATGGTATCGCGACCCTGCCGCCCGTGAATCAGACTGCAACAGAGAATGAGTCGGGCATTCTGGCGCCCGGACAGGCAAGTGCAGGCCACAAATCGAAGCAAGTGGGAGGCACGGGCGCCGATGAGGCGGCGGGCGATTCCGGTGAGCCCAATGGAATTGCAGGAACAGGAAGCGGAACAAGGGCAGGATCGGGCGCGGGCTCAGGAGACAATGGACTCACGACGACGCAATTCAACCTGCCGCGGAACGGCGAATTCGGAGCCGTCGTAGTGGGAGCCAGCCTGCAAGAGAAGTTTCCCGAGATGTCCGCCATCTGGAACGACAGGGTAGCCTACACCGTTTACCTGCATGTAGGACTGACAAAAAGCTGGATTCTCCAGTATTCGCTTCCCCGCTCAAGCGAGGCATCGCAGTCGGGGAATATCGCGCGCCTGGAAGCGCCATGGCCATTCAACATTGTGCGGCCCAACCTGAGCGCCGATTCATTCAACTCCGACGCTATTCTCGTGCACGGCTTTGTGAACAAGGCAGGCCGCTTTGAATCGCTGTCGCTTGCATTTCCGCCCGCATTTCAGCAGGCGCAATTCGTTCTGGATGCGCTGAACCAATGGCAATTCAGGCCGGCAGCCCACGATGGGCAAACAGAAAAGGTGGAAGTGCTCCTCATTATTCCGGAAGAGCTGGACCAGAGCCCGGATCAAGCGCACTAGCGTTCATCCGGCGTGCGAACCGATCGCATGGCGACGACTGGCTCATTGACTCGCAAACGCACAATCCGCTGCTCGCGAAGAATATCGATTCTCACCAAAGAACTCTCCCGGCAAGTCCGGATTCGAACCTGCCGGGAGCTACTGCTTGCTAAATTTAATCTATACTCGCCCACTCTTCCAGGCACTGACGATAGTGTATGGATTATATGAATTAACTCGTGGGCCAGACGTTATCAGGTATCAACCGCACGTTAAGAAACTGGTTGCCGATCACTTTGAAGATGCCGTTCATGCTGGAGACCCCCGAACCGGTCGACACGCACGTGCTATTCGTTCCGCTTTGCTGATAGTCGGAGTAGAAGTAGGACTTGGTCAGTTTGCCGCTGGAGTCATACACATTGGGTGACGCCATTTCCGACATCACCTGGCAGGGCGTAATTTTCGCTTGCGGTCCGGTGCTGTCCGTCGTGCATCCCGACGACTCCGATCCGTAAGCAATCGAGTAGACCTGAGTTCCCTGGCTCTTGGCATAGTTGGCTGCTGCCACCGCCTGCTGGCATTGGTCGAACTCGGATGGATAGTTGGTGATGGTGGATGTGGCGCCGCCGCCCACCGGCCATGAGCTTTTTGTTGCGGTTTTGGCGCCGTTCGCCGCAGTGCTCGCGATCATGGATGAATTGGCCTCGCCATCGGTGAGGATGATCATGATGTTGACCGGGACCACGGTTGAATCCGCCGCGGTTTCGGTCGCGGCCTGTGCGGTGAGAGCTGCCTGCGCGGCATAGATGACGCCGGCATAGTAGGTGCCATCGCCACCTGGAGCTTGCATGCCGGGACAACTGCTTCCGCTGGTGCTTTTTCCTGCCCCGACAGCCATCGTCAGGTCCGACGCCGAGTCTAGCGTGCTTCCCGAGTCCTGCGACTTGTAGTCGCTCATGAATGGCGTTATCTGGTAAGTTGCCGTGCTTGATCCGCTGGGCGCATATGTGCTTGCGCCGATCGCAGGGAGCGAATACACCGGGATGGATGGGTTTTTGCCGCTGCAGTTGTAGTCGTTGTCTGCCGACCCATTGGTGACATTGGGAAAGGTGAAGATGGCCACCGAATCGAGAGAGTGTAGAGCGATCCCATCTGTGACATTGCCGCATCCCAGCGCCGTGTTGCAGGGTGAAAGACTCTGGAGTAAGGTTGTGACGCCTTGCTCCGCGCAGACAATCCTCGACGCACTGCCGCCACTGGAAGTGCAGTTGGAGTCGACTGTTTGCATCGACGCCGTGGTGTCGAGGATGATGGCGATGTTTGCCGGCTGGTTCTTGACACCGAGAATGGCCGAGGTTGCAGTAGCCGAGATGGTCATTTGGCCGATGCCGAAAATGCGCGCGAAAAACGTGGGAACGATAGCTTGTTCCTTCACTTGGATGGCATTGGCGTCCTCTGGTCCCACGCATGCAGCCTGGTACAAGGATGTCTGGAGACAGGTGTATTTAGGGTAGCCTGGAACCATGGAGACACTATTCACTCCATTCAGGTTCAGGTTGGAATTGGTGTTGTAGCCGCCTGATTCGGCGTCGTATTGGGCAACAACGCCTGAAGGCGAGGCGGCACTCAGGTTTTGCGCGCCAGCCAGGGCAGCCGCATCCACCGCTTCCTGCAATTGGCGATAGCTGAAGAAGGCGTGGCCGATGTCCAGGACAAACGCCGCCATGCCCAGAAACAACACCATCATGAACGCGACCCAGGGGAGCACCTGCCCGTGCTGTTCCTTGAGTGCGCGCCTGAAGAATGACTCTTTCCGGCTGTTCATTGCACTAGCTCCGTGGCTGAGGCTTGCAGCACAGCATTGCTTTGGTTGAAGACCTTGCCGTAGACAGAAAGGTTGAGGGGATAGGTGGCAGTCACCGTAACATTGGTATGAGATACCAGATTCGCGGCTGCGTTTGTGCAAGTAGTCGTGCTTGCGGGAATTCCGTTGAAGCTGTACGAGAAGGAAATATTAGCCGATGTAAGACCGGGCGCAGCGCTCATGACCGCTGTTGAAGCTGTGGCACAGGGGTCCGGAATGGTGTACGTGGTGGTGCCTGCATCATGCCCGTCCAAGGACACCGTGCGTGCGGCCATATTGACCGCATGCGTTAGCTGCAGATAGTTGTTCATCGCCACGCCAAACACCAGCAGGCCCGTGGTCAGCAGCAGCAGCATGGGCAGTACCAGCGCCATCTCGACAAGCGCGCTTCCCCGTTCCCCGGCGCGCGCCAGGATGCGCATCCGATGTCCGAGAGACCTTGGCCTGGCACTTAACTCAGCAGATACAGCATCGCGAAGCAAACTGCGCGTGAGCGCCCTGGCTTGTCCGTGCAAGTTGGTTTGAATCTCCATGATTTTCCCTCCATGCACTGTCGAATCCCGAAGATTGCTCAACAATGCTTTCTCGAGCGATGCTGGCAACTCAACGCAGAAGCCCTTTTCACAAAAGGAGACTGGTGCGATGAGGCGGGCGGGAATTACCACATAATCTTTCAGGAAATGGCCGATTCCGGGAGATGCCGTGCTTTTATTCTGCTTCTTTTGGGGGAGATGGAGAATCACACAAGGGCGTCAACGCCGCGCCCAGTTCGTAACTCGAAAACGGTCCGTGAGTACCCTGCAAGGTAATCACGATCGAAGCGCAAACCTGGTGGCTCAGGCCCTTTGGCGTCGCGATCGCCGGAAATCTCTTACACCACAAACTTCAGGCCCAGACAATTCTTGGGACCGGCCAAAAGAGAAACGGCGCAGAAGTTATCTGCGCCGTTTCCCCAACACCGATCGGAGTTATGTTTCACTGCGGGCTATTGGGCGTTGCTGGGAAGCAACAAGGGAGTCAAGAACGTGGGCACAATTGCCTTGTAGATATTTTCCAGGCCGCCGGTTTGTATGGCGGCAATATGCCCGCTGTCAACGCAGTTGGTGTACGTGCCGTTCTGCTGATAGTCGGAGTAGAAATTATTCAGACCTGAGGCAATATTCTCCATTTCTACGCAGGGGCTGAGCGTTGAGAGATTGTAACCAACCGTTGCGCCGGTCTCAACTGTCGAGAGCAAAGTGGTATCGGTTATGCCGATGTTCCACCCGTTGACGCATCCCGAGGTGGTGCTGGCTCCGTAGGCCACCGCAAACACTGTGGTTGAGTGATTGCTGGCGTACTGACCCGCTTGGATCGATTGCTGACACTGATCGTACCAATCCGGGTAGGATCCCTTTCCGTTCCCGCCAAGAGCGCTGTAAGCCACTGTTGAGTCTGAACTAGTTGCGGGAGTGTAATAGGCAGGGACGGGATAGCTCGAGTTAGAGGGAGTATTGTTCAGGGTCGACGGTCCTACCTCGCTGTTGGCCGCGCCAGACGGGAATTCTTGAGCGTACGCGTACTGGTTTGATGAGTCAGACCCTCCGTAGGCATTCGTGTTATTGGTGTCATAGCCGTAATAGCTGGCGTTCATGCCGCCGTCGCTGAGGAGGATGATTGCGTTCTGGCCTCCGTAGGCCGTTGCTTCGGCTGCCAGCGCCGATTGCGCCGCATAGATAGAACTGGCAACGTATGTATTGCCAAATCCGCTACCGTTACCTTTACCCCAGATACCAAAGGTGTAAGTCAGGCAACCGGGGGTGGTTCCATACCCGACCGCCTTCACAAGATTGGAACTGGGGTTCAAGCCACTCGGGTCACTCGAACCCTGATAATCGCTCAGGAACGGAGTGATCTGGTAAGTAGCATCCCACGTGGTAGTCGTGGAACCCACCACTTTCTTATATCTCAGATAGGTCAGGCCAACATCGTAGGTCGAGGGTGCGGAAGTTGACGCTCCGGTACCGGACGAGTAGACCGGCAAAGTCGCCCCAGGTACAGGCAACGTGTAGGGAGCTGCTATGGGCTGCGCGGCGTAATTCGTCCATGTAGCTGGAGTGCCACCGCAGGCGATCTCGTCCTTGATCGAATCCGCAGCGGTTCCGTTCACCACGGGCAGTGCTCCGTTTACCGCTGTCAGCACATTGGGAAACGTGAACAGGCTGATTTTGACATTCGCGGTTGCCTCGGTGCAACTGGAAGCACCCGAGGGGCAGGGATTAATTTCTTGGAGAAGAACCTGTACGCCGTTCAACGCACATTGGAACTGCGTGAGGTTGCTACAGTTGCTGTCGGTCGAGGCCATCGATCCTGTCGAGTCGATGATGACCGCGATGTTCCAAGGCAGCGACGCGCCCCGCATGGACGCCATCGCCGTTGCCGATACCGTAAGCTTGGGCACTCCGAACAACGCCATGAGAAACGTCGGGACTTTTGCGGTTTGTACGACTTTTACAGCGTTTGGAGCGGAGACACCTTGGACGCATTGAGCGCCATTGTGCATGAGCATATTCACGCACACAGTAGAAACGACTGGATCGCCAATAACATAGGGGACTGGGTTCCCGGTTCCTTGAGGCCCGGTATCGCCAAATTTCTTCGCTTCCACTATCGTGTTAACGGGTTGTGTAGTACTCGTGTACACAAGGCCGGCCGCCGCCAGTGCCGCGGCATTGGCGGAATTCTGCAACTGGCTGCGTACAACGTAAGCATGACCCACATCAACCACGAGTCCACCCACACCCAGCAGGCTGGTCATTGCCAACGCGATAAATGGAAGCGTCTGGCCGCTCTGGTCTCTAAGCGCCTTGCGGACAAGAGATCGAATCGCTTGCTTCATTGAAATCACCTCGTTCCTGGTTAGTACGAATATTCGGTCACAGTTGCGGTGAGGTTCCAGCCGACGCCCGTGAAATTCATGATGGGGAGGACGTAGGGATATGTCGCCGTCACAGTAATGGTGTCGCCTTGAAAACCCTTCGCGTTCATGGTTGCCGCCGCAGTTTGACAGTTTTGCGCGGCGCCGTTGAGGCTGAGGGTCATTGCGATCTTGGCTGGATTCAGGTTTGGCGCCGCTTGTGTTAGCGCCGTCAACGCTTGGGTGCAGGGATCCGTAGCGTTTCCCCGGATCGTCTGCAAATACTGTCCGGCGGCGCCCACGGCATTGGTCAGGGTCAGTTGATTGCTGAAAGCGATTGCAAACGCGAAGATGGCTGTGATTATGGCGAGCAATGCGGGCAGCGTCAGGGCGATTTCGACCAACGCTTGTCCCTCTTCGCCCCTGCGCAGAAAAGCGCGTACCCGGCGGGCAAGGGGAAGGGAACCAGCATGTGCTCCCAATGCTCCGTCATGGTTCAAACGGCGCTCGTGGGACCCGGAGTGCCCAGGTAAGTCAATTTCTTTTTTCATTGTTCCCCCTACACGTTTGAACCTGAAATATCGGCACGATGGTGCAATTCGTACAATTTGTCCAAAGCTGGATTGGTCCTGAGCAATATCAAAGGCGATTCGAAGGTAACCGGCAATCCCTCTTTTTGGTTATAGGACCCTCATTACGGGTATTTAAGTACCGTGCACGTTGTCGAATGCCTACCGCTTCGCCTTGCGCAGGCGGATCAGGAATCGATCCAACGCTTTTCTATCCGCGGCGGCCATTGAGGATTCGTCCGACTCCTTCTCCAGCACGAACTGCAAGCCAACGCCGTCTCTGCCCCAGCGGACCGCCCGGGAGTGAACGCAGATGGTGCGCTCCGAGACCTCAGGACCAAAGGCCGTATTCTGCAAAGTCATAAGGATGAGGGTTCCTGGGTACCAGCGTTCCTCGGTGACGACATACAGCCCGGTCGCGCTGATGTCCTTGATCTCATGCGCTGTCGGTGTTCCGCCGGTCCAGTAATACGCGGCAAGGCCAGGGGCCTGCTCTCGCGGAGCCTTCCTGGGATCGGGAGACCACCACCGCTCGAGCCATCCGCGCGGCGGGCGCGTGTCTGTCATCTCCGGCTGAATGAGACCCATCATGTGCGTTTCCTTCGCATTGACGGGCTCCGGCTCGGAACGATTCTCCAACTCCAATAATCCCGGGCCACCACTCCAGAGCGGCTTTTCTCTCAACAGAACCGCGCTCTGCACAACATTGGCCGCGGCGCGTCTCGGTGCGGGCTGAACCGGCACGGAAGCCGGGGCGGCTGCGGTGCGCTTGCCAGTGCCGATGGGAATGGGACCTGGGACGGCGGCCGGGCCTGGAGCAGCGCTGGATGTTGCGCTTGGCCCGGAAGTGCGCTCCAGGCGCTGCTGCATCTCTTCGGCGGCGCAAAGTACAAGCTGATCTCCAACCTGGGTCTGCGACGAATAGATGGAGTGGGTTGGCAGTGCCAGCACACTTGAAGGTTGCGGAGTAGAAGCACTGGCGCGGAAGACAGGATAAGACTCGACCACGTCAATGACGCGGCCGTCCTGGTCCAGATAAAGCAGATCCAGAGGGACCCGAATGCCCCACTCGGGCAGTCCTCTGAACGGCGCCAGCCAGAGGCCTTCACCGGACTTCAGCGCGAGCGATGCAATCCGGTCCTTGAGCTTCGCCAGCGAGAGGTCCGCTCCGTCCACTTCCAGCCCGAGAAAGCACTCGCGAGTCTGGTTGTAAGCGCAAAGTTTCCGTGATTCCATTTTGCCTCCCGGCCGCGAAGAGTGCCCGTTGGCCGGTTGTTGGTCCAACGTTCCATTTAACAATTCGAGTTCATCCGATCTGCGCATAACTTCCAGTCCTTCCTCAGCGATGCCGAGCGAAAAATCGGCCCAGCGTGGCCCAGCATGAGAGAGGCGCCTGCCGGATCTCGGCACAAGGGCACACTCCAACGATCCCGCGTCTTCTGCTGTTCTGCCTGTCATTCGTCCACGGTGCGGCGAATGTCCGCAGCGAGCGGTCTTTGTCTTTTTGCCAGCGGACTCCGATCAATTCAACGGCGCCCAGTCAATGCGTGAAAGCCGTACTACTTGCTCCGTGTGCGGCGGCGCTGGACCAGGATAACCAGCACAATCAAAAACAACGCACCGGCAACAATCCGAATAACCAAGGTACTGTCCATGTCAAATCTCCCTTCTTGCGAAAACAGGTTAAGAAACTCCAAATCCCGACCGGATTCGGGTCACGCCTGGCGCTGGTGCCCCAGAGTTCCCGGTCCGTGCCCGCGGCAGCGGAGTTCGCCGATTTTCCAGGGCGCCGCTGGTTTCAATCGGTTGACGTGTTACTTGGCGCTGGTGCGGCGGCGCTGAATCAAGATGCCCAAAACGATAACAAACAGAACGCCGGCAACAACGCGAATCAGAGTGGTGGAATCCATTGCAATCCTCTTTCGGACTCATTTATGAGTCATGGTCAAGAGCCTGTCGAAGATTCTCCGACATGCTACGTTGAAGTGCTGCGCCATTCGCACTCTTCAAGCTGCGAGGCAGGCTGGCGGGTACTTGCCTTCGCAATCCCCGCCAGGAGATCCGCACAGACTGCGCAAGCCTATACGCGCGAGCGGCGGCGCTGAATCAAAACTCCAAGCACGACGACAAAAAGTGCGCCGGCAACGATTCGGATAATCGTGACACTGTCCATACAGATCCTCCTTTCCTTTCTTATTTGAACAACGTTGTGAATGAATCCATCATGATGATGACTGCCGGTCCCAGGACAACCAGGAACAGCGATGGAAAGATGAAAAAGACAAGCGGGAAGATCAGCTTGATGGTCGTCTTCGCCGCTTGCTCTTCTATCTGCTGAATGCGCTGGGTTCTGAGCGTGTCAGAGTGGGTGCGCAACGTTTTTCCGATACTGGTTCCGAACTGTTCAGCCTGAATCAGCATGGACACCAGGTTGCGAACGCAGTCCACGTCGGTGCGGTCCGCCAAGTGCTTCCATGTATCCTGGCGCGGGCGTCCCGCACGTTGCTCGAGCACAACCACGCGCAGTTCGTCGCAAAGCTCGGGTTGGGCCTCGGTCAACTCTTCTGAAGTTCTCACCGTTCCCTGGTCCAGGCTCAGGCCTGCCTCGATGCAGATAACAAGCAGATCCAGGACATCCGGGAGACCGCGCCGAATCTTGCCCTGGCGCTTCTTGATCTGACGGTCCAGCCAGAAGCTCGGAGCAAGATAACCCATCCCCAGGCATATGGCATACACGAAGAACGGGCTCAATGCTCCAAGACCGGTAACCAGCGCGATGGCGCAGAGCAGAACCGGCGTCACAACCTTCGATCCGTTGAAGATCCTGACTGTCGACTCCTTGCGCATGCCGGCGCGGATAAGGCGCTGCTTGACCACGGAGACTTCGGCCTGGCTCTTCGGCAAAACGTTGTCGAAATGTGTGACCACGTTGCCGATCGAGAATCCCGACTCCTGGAACGAGGACAGCAGGGTCTTCGGCTTGGACTGCGGATTGATCACTTCCGAGATGCGTTGCAGCATGGCCTCGCGATAGAACAGGAGCAGGCCGCCGCTGGCGATCAACAGAAATGCGACACAAAATGCAATTATCGAGATTCCCATAAATCCCCTTTACACATCCATGTTGACGATTTTCCGAATGATCAAACCGCCAACGATGATCATGCCCACCGCGGTATAGAGCAGCTTGATTCCGATCTCACGCTTCCAGAGAAGGCTCATCATTTCGGGGTTAACCATGTAGAGAGCACCTGCCAGAACCACTGGCAGCAGCGTAAGCACCCAACCCGTCATGCGTCCCTGTGCCGTGCGCGTCGCAACCTCGCGCCTCAGGCGGAACCGCTCACGGATAACATGCGCGGTCTTGTCAAGCACTTCGGCAAGGTTGCCGCCGCTCTCCTTCTGGATCAGAATCGCCGTGCAGACAATTCTCAAATCCTGAAGCGGCACGCGATGGATGAGGTTTTCCATGGCCATCTTCATCTCAAGACCGAAGTTCTGCTCTTCAAAGCAGGTTCTGAATTCGCCGCCCAGCGGATCGGTGCACTCACGGGCCACCATGCCCATTGCCGCAACCAGGCTCTGTCCGGCGCGCAGCGCGCTGACCATCAGGTCGCACGCCGCGGGCAGTTCTTTTTCAAACGCCTTGAATCGCTGAGAGCGCTTAAAGAGCACAAAGGCGAAGGGCAGGAATGAAAACACCAGCCCGACGATCAAGGAAATCAATGTCGAGCCGGTCTTCCAGTGAATAGCGAATGCCGGGATCGCGAAACAGGTCGCCGACATCGAGAGCAGCCCGCCGGCCGTCCACTTCAGATTGGCCTGGTGAAGCAGCGTCTGCAGTTGGGGGCCGATTTCAAGTTTGGTCAACTTGGTGTTGATCCATGGAATGGCGCTGAGCTGATCGTTCTTGCGCAGATTGACGATCTGTTCGCGCATCTCCGCGCTTTCCGTTGCCAGGGCCGAGTCCAGCGTAGCCTGCACCTGCTTGGCCTTTTCAGCGGACCCGGAGCCGCTCGCATAGAGCAGCAAAGCCGCTACCGCGAAGACTCCAGCGAAGATCAATACCACTAAACCTGTCATTCCCATATCGGTTAACCTCCTTTCGCCTAGTAATTGACGGGCGTTTCTTTTTCGAACAGGCTGGGAGGCAGGACGATGCCTGAGACGCGCAGCCGATCGAGGAATTTGGGGCGGATGCGGGTAGGCTGGAATGCTCCAATGACCTTGCCATCCGGACCGATGCCCTTTTTGTTGAACGTGAAGATTTCCTGCATGCTGATCACGTTCTCTTCCATACCCGTGATCTCGGAGATGCTCGTTACTTTGCGCGAGCCGTCGCTCATACGAGTCGCCTGCACGACGATCGAGATGGCCGAGGAAATCTGCTGGCGCACGGACTTTTCCGGCAGATTCATGTTGCCCATCGCAACCATCGATTCGAGTCTGGAGATGGCGTCGCGCGGCGTGTTGGCGTGAATCGTGGTCATCGAGCCTTCGTGGCCGGTGTTCATGGCCTGCAGCATGTCGAAGGCTTCCTCGCCTCTGATTTCACCCATGATGATGCGGTCGGGACGCATACGCAGGCAGTTGATGAGCAATTGCCGCTGCTTGATGGCGCCGTTGCCTTCGATGTTCGGCGGACGTGTTTCCAGCCGTACCAGGTTTTCCTGGGCCAGGCGAAGTTCGGCCGCGTCCTCAATGGTGACCAGGCGCTCGTTATTGGGGATGTACTGAGAAAGAATGTTCAGCAGGGTCGTCTTACCGGAACCGGTGCCGCCGGAGATCACAATGCTGATGCGCGCCTTGACCGCGGAGGCCAGCAATTCCATCATCTCCGGAGAAATACTTTTGAGCTCCACCAGCGAGTTGGCAGCCAGTGGGCCAGTGCCGAAGCGGCGGATGGACAAAGAAGGTCCATCGAGCGCAAGCGGCGGAATGATTGCGTTCACGCGGGAGCCGTCAGGCAAACGTGCGTCCACCATTGGCGAGGACTCGTCCACTCTGCGGCCCACGCGGGAAACGATGCGGTCGATGATCTGCAACAGGTGCCGGTCGTCGCGGAACGATGTATTGACCTTTTGCAGAAGGCCGCCCTTTTCGATGAATACGTGGTCCTTGTCGTTGACCAGGATGTCGGAAATCTTTGGATCCCTCAGCAAGGGCTCCAGCGGACCGAGGCCGAAGACTTCGTCGAGCAGATCCGCCTGGATCTTCTCCTGCTCATCGAAGTTCAGGGGCACTCGTTGATCGGCGATGATCTCCTTCACGATGCCGGAGACGGCCTGCCGCGCCTGTGCCGAATTGACGCGCGAGAGCTTTTCCAGATCCAGCTTGGAGATCAGCGTCCGGTGAATTTCCGCTTTGTAGTTTTCCAGATTTAACAGTTCCACGATTCACCTTCCATCGACATCGAACGCCCCGTTATTCAGGGGTTTCATCCGAAAAGTCGGAAACCTTTCTTTTTTGGCTGTGTTGCGCGCTGGCCGCAAATGGAAACAGCCATCTGCTTGATCAGCTTCGAAATTGGAGAATCGCCCAGCGCCAGCGGAGTTGCCGTGTTCTGCATCTGCCGCACCGCTGCGTAGTCGTTCGGAATCTTCCACGTTGCCGGCCGCGTCAATGCTTTGGTAATCGTCTCGTCGGAAACACCCATTGCGCGCGGCTCGTAGCGATTGATTACGACTTCCATTTTCGGGCCGCCCATGTTGAAGAACTGGCTGATCAGCCGATTCGAGTTGCGCAATTCCGGAATGCCCGCCTGGGTGACCAGGTAGATGGTGAAAGCATCCTTGAAGAGTGCCGTGTCCGTCAGATCGAGCCTGGCGCCGACATCGACAACCACGTTGTCGAACTCCTGCCGCGCCACGGTCATCAGCTTGTCGATGGCCTCGTTGGTGGCGTGGAACTGGGGAAACTTTCCCGGAGCCGCCAGCACGGAGACGCCCGAGCTGTGCTTGATGAGCAGCTTGTTCAGGAAGCTCGCGTCGAGCCGGCCGGCTTCCTGAAGCGCATTGACTGTCGAGTACTCCGTCACGATGCCAAGATTCAGCGCCGCGTCTCCCAACGGAAGATCGAGATCGATCAGCAGCGTGCTCTGAGCCGACTCCTGGGCCAGGGCAACTGCGAAATTGCAAGCCAGTGTGGTTACGCCCGCGCCGCCTTTGGCGCCAAGAAATACCAGCAGCCTGCCACCGGTCTTTCTTGGAAGCCGCGTTACTGTGCGGCGGGATTGGGCCCGCACCAGGGCTTCCGCCATGGTGTTGTGTGCGAAGGGCGGTGTCAGAAACTCGCGGGCTCCTGCGCGCATGCAGCGCACCAGCAGGTCGGGGTCGGGCTTCGACGAATAGACCATCACCGTGGTCGCGCCATTCGAGCAGAGGCCTTCCACCAGTTCCAGGGCAAATTCAGGGTCGCTGTCCAGGTCGATAATGATGACATCGTTGCGCTGTTCCAGCAGGCGCGGTACTTCGTCCAGGCTCGCGGGATAGGCTGCATACTCCCGGACCTCGGTTCCCTCGCATTTCAACAGAGCCGTTGCCGCTTCTTTGCGGCGCAATCCATCGGGTCCAATCAGAGCGATCGACAACGCGTCCGATCCGATGGTATCCGGGGAAGACGCATCGGCATACGTGTGATTGTTCGAACTCATGGGCGTACTGGTGCCTGTTGCTTTCGTGGGCCCCTGTCCGTTTGCCAGGAATTGATAAGTTGTGGTCGATTCAGCCATGTGTTGATTTCAGACCTCAACGTGCGAAAAACGAAATGAGCGTTCCGACGGCAATTGCGGGAGCGTAAGGCATCTTGCGCTTCAGGTGATTGCCGGCGCCTTTAAACATGTCTTTGAGGTGTCCGCGAAAAAGTGCCCAGACAAGAACCATGATTCCCCCCGCCATGGCGGTGACAATCAAAGCAATGAACAGCTGATTGGGGCCAATCCATGCCCCGATCGCGGCGGCCAGCTTTACATCGCCGGCCCCCATGCCGCCCATCCAGAAAAGAAAACCGTAAAGCAGTAGTCCAAGCCCCAGACCACTGAAGCTCTGGCCTAGTCCATGCCAGCCGTGGAGCCATGCGGAAGCAACGATGCCCAGTACCAGGAACGGGCCCACCAGCCAGTTCGGTATACGACGACTGCGCAAATCCGTGAAGGTCGCCACGGAGAGAACAATCAGCGTCGGCCACCAGGCATACGTATGCATTCCACAAGCTCCTCATTCCCTCCTATTTCGGGGGAACGCTCTGGTATGTGCAATTGTCCAACCAAATGCCGGAAGAGCTAAGCTTTTTAAATTCAGCTAGTTAATCTGAGGAGCCAGCGGGAGTGTACACGGGTGTTTACGGCTGGCTTAGGGGGATGGAGCGGGACGTATACACCCCGCCAGGCGCGGTTTCCCTTGGCGCCAGGGCTGCGTGAGGGAACAAAAGCGGCAGATCTGCGATCGGTGCGGTGACAAATTCGTGCTCGTCCAGAACCACGCTCGTCAGGTCCTTGGCGGGGAGAAGTTTCTTGACCTTGTCCACGTATCGCACGTATCCGTCGTCCCCGACAGGCAAAGGAAATAGCACGAAACGGGAGAATGACCCGGTTGGCAAACCGGTGAGCAGAAAGCTGTCGCGCCCTTGCATGGCGAAGATCCGGGAGCCCTGGGCTAGATTGGCTTCTGGATACTCAAGGGTCAGATATCCCGGCAGGTAATAGCCGGCATGGCGATAGCCGAGGAAGTGATTGTCGAACGAGACAATCAGCAGGTTTTGCGGTGATCCGACCTGTTGCACCCCGGTCTCAACCTGTTCGAGCTCCGCTTCAAAATGGCGCACCGATCGAAGCGAGAAATAGGCCGGGAATGCAGCGAAAATAAGGACATTGACCGCGGCGCAAACCCCGATGGTGCAAAACTTGAGCGGCCGTGGCCAGCGGCCCTGCTCGTACCAGTCCGCGGTCCAGGCGCCCAGCCAAACGCAGGCCGGAGCAGCCACCAGCAACAGGTACCCGCTGTTGACCATCTTGAGAAAGATGAAGGTGAAGAAGCAGACTGCCGGCACAACCCACACGGCTGTGAAGAGCTTCTTGCTCTTATCCGCCGGGACGGCGCTGCACCAAGCTCCCAAAGGAGCCAGAAATGCTCCTCCAAAGCACAGAAAGTAGATGAATACGATGGTCAACGCCCGTGCGACAGACGTCATCGGCGAAGAGTTGAAGACCGTGCCCTTGGAGGGCACCATCCGCCACAAGGAAGCCAGAGCGCCGAAGTAGGCCGCAAACCCTCCGCTGGCCCAGATCATGGGCAGGAACCACGCCGTCGCCGTCACTCCCAGCGCCGCTATCCCCAGCAGAATCTTCTTCAAAGGCGCATGGCGCAGCGAGAACAGGAACAGCGGTCCCAGAAACAGTATGGACGAAGGCCGAACTCCTGCCGAGATCCCCAGAACGATTGCCGCCGGCAGAATGAAGCCCGTTTTGCCGCGGTCGATACGCCAGCACAGCGTGCCCATCAGCGCCGATGCGGCTGCTTCAACGCTATAGGTGAGCGCAACCGTGCCGTGGAACCAGGCTAGTGGTGAGAACAGGAAGAGCAGGCCGGCAAATGCCGCGGCGCGGGGCCCGAACCAATCGAGAGCGAGCCAGTAGATAAGGATCACGGTAGCGATACTGGCCAGAATGCTCAGGATGACCAGCGCCAGGTTGGCGTCGTGCACCAGGTAATTGATCAGACGGCCCAGGCAAATGTAGAGAAAGTACCCCGGCGGGTGAGGCTGATGGACGCGGGGGTCAAATCGACCCATGCCGAGCGCGAAGTTCACAGAATCAAGGTCGTAGAGATCGTGGCTGCGAAA
>Ga0302320_10006948_pt1 | contig 24992 bp, 27 predicted proteins | sample Bog_T0_3_FD_202130 | JGI IMG/M metagenome (GOLD analysis project Ga0302320, IMG submission 202130) | Peat permafrost microbial communities from Stordalen Mire near Abisko, Sweden - Bog_T0_3 | ecosystem: Environmental > Terrestrial > Soil > Wetlands > Peat | place: Sweden: Abisko, Stordalen Mire...
CTTTATTAAAACCTACTCCTCATCTAAAATAGAAAAAGAAGACACAGCTGTCCACTCTATTGACATTAAAAAAAAAGACCCCCTACCCAAAGGCAAGAGGTCCATGACTTAACAAACAGCGAAGAATTAATTACTTCACAGTATCTTTAAACTCACGTCCAGCACGGAATTTTGGAACAGTCATTGCTGGAATTTTAATTTCTTTGCCTGTTTGAGGATTACGACCTATACGTGCTTTACGCTTAGTTTTGGTGAACGTACCAAAACCAATTAAGGTAACATCCTCGCCTTTTTTTACGCTCTTCTTAATGGTATCCAAAGCAGTATTGAGAACCATTTCGGTATCCACTTTCGTCATTTTTGTGTTCTTTGCAACTGCTTCAATCAACTGAGCCTTATTCATTTGTCTATCTCCTTAACATGATTTCGAGCCCCCTTGCGGCAAGCCTAACCTAACGTTGCTTGAGATGATGTCCAAAACTCTGGGCTCTGTCAACGTCCGTTTTTAGAAAAAAATATCTTATTCCTGGCGGACAATTCTTATTTTATTGATACCCACTTCTTCAAGAGGTCGATCCATCGAATCAGTTGGAATATTTCCCAATTTCTTCAAAATTTCCTCACCTTGAACCAGGCGACCAAAAACAGAATGTTTGCCATCCAGCCACGGTGTTGGAACCAAAGTAATAAAAAACTGGCTCCCGTTTGTATGAGGTCCAGCATTAGCCATAGAGAGAATACCTGGTCCGTTGTGTTTCAATGAAGAATCAAACTCATCTTTGAACTGATAACCTGGACCACCAGTGCCTTTTCCCAGGCGATCGCCCCCCTGTATCATGAAGTTTTTAATAATTCTGTGAAAAATTGTCCCATCATAATACGGCTCGCGTGATTTTTTCCCAGTTTTTGGATCGACATATTCTTTCTCGCCGGTTACCAATCCCACAAAATTTTTGACAGTCTCAGGGGTTTTTTCTTCTTCTAGCTTGCAGGCCATTTCACCAAAAGTTGTTTCGAAAATCGCATACAAACCTTTTTCAAAGGGCTTTTTCTCACCTGTCTTGGACATCATGCCGGTCTTACTCCTTTTATAAAACAATCAAACGGTACACCCAGAAGCGTTACCACAAATCGTTCAAAAATGAAGCCCTAACCCAGCAGCCCCCCATAGGACTGTCGTATAGCCGCTTGCCACCGCTGTCAAACTCCCCACTTCCATGTACCCGGAGATATGGGTTCCATAGTAGAGAGAAAAAGGGTAATTGATTCCTAAGCTCACCCCTCCCTCCCAAAAATGCTTTGCCAAGCTCTGACCAAATCTTATCCGAAGCTCAGGCTCAACCACACTTTCTTTATAAAAACGAAGTACAAGTGATCCAGTCAAAACCCTATCTTGAGTATTAGGGAATAAGAAATAGGCTGCCCCGATGGAAAATAATCGATGAAGGTAACCATGACCCCTCAACGGAAGGCAAAACGTTGCCTCACCCTCTCCTCCATAACTTAATTGATGCAAAGTATTCACTCCGCCCAAAGCCATTGCCCGTAGCAAGAAGTCCCAAGGGGTAGGATTTAGTTCAGATACTGACGCAGATGACGAGGGAGTTCTATCGGCTTGGGCTAATCCACTTTGTCTAAGTTCCCTCTGAAGAGACCTCGGAATGACGTCATTGGCTTGAATATAGCCATAGCCCCCAGATGAAATTTTTATTTTATACCAAAAGACACCTTCCTCATCTTGAACCATCTTTGAACTAATGAAAACCTTCTCCCCGGGATTCAAGGACATCATGAACTTGGCTTGCTGACTTGGACTTTCGTAGACTTTACTTTCAGTGCCAATCACATCCGCTGTTTGATGCGCACCCACGGTATGAGAAAAAAAACCAAGACAAATAATCACTAGAACTACGGCGTTCCGCCAGGTAACCATGCCTTTATCTCCTCCAATGAGATCACTCTTGAACCAAACGTCTCAATAGCGATTCTAACACTTGTGCATTGGAAGGATAGCCTACTCTTTGAAGAGCCTCTTTAGCAGTAACCCATTGAAAATCCGTATGCTCATTGGGATCTAAGTGCACCTCTGGAAAGGCGCTTTGATGAGGTAGAGATAAGGAAAAACTGAACTCACGAAACGTTTGCCTGGGAACACCGGGTCGTTCAAATTCAAATGGCTCAGCAATGGGACTCGGAAGCGACGGAAATTCTAAGCCGGTTTCTTCTTTTGCCTCTCTCAAGGCAGCAGCAGCAAGAGCTTCACCGGATTCCACCCCCCCCGTTACCGGTTGCCAAAACTCGCCGCGCTCAGGTCGCATGCGAAGAAGCAAAAAATAAAACACAAAAGTCTCAGAATTCCGAAAATAAATCCAAACCTGCACTTTCTGTCTGATTGAATGTATGGGAGCGGAAACCATCTCGTTTCTGGTATAGGGCAATCGATCACACACCGCAATAGATTTCCATTCCCAGACTATTACCAGTCTGGATCGTCTCGATACTTCTCCAGGGGGTCTATTTTTGCGCGGTGAGAAAAAAGCCCCCCCCCTTTTTCCAAAAGCCAAGAGGGATCTAAACCCACTGAAAATGGGCCCAAACCTTTGAGAGGCCCCAGTTGCCATTCCAAAACAGACCGATAAAAACTCCGGTAAAAAAACAAATGGCTCCCTACTACGAATTTTTGCTCCTCAACCAAATCTTGATCCCCATTTTGAGAAAACAAGAACCGAAAAGAACACTTTAAAATCAAAGACTGCCTGTCTTGGTACATGGTATTCGGAATAGGATCGACCAGTGCCTTTCTTAAAGTTCTTATCGTGTGAACTCGCAGGTAGGGACTAGAACTTTTAAATTTGGAACCTTCTCTGAGATAATTTCCCTGAGCATCAAAAATCAAAAAAGCAGACACCGTGCCTTGAAAACCCGCATCCCTCAACTCAGAGGGATAGGTGAGATTGTTTTCAATTTTCTGATAAATATAATCATAAAGAGAATGCCTGGGATCGCTTGCCGCTTTTTCTGCCCCCCCTGCTAAAAATCCTTGCGAACTCACCCAATTATCCTCTGGTTGATCGACTGACTGACTTTCTAGAGAAGCCGCGGGATCTGTCCGTTTTGTATTCTGAACGACCCCAGGAATAGCTAATCCCAACTGGGAGAGCAATTTTGTAGAATGCGTGCCAGGCCTCTGAGTTTTTGTTTGACTTTGCACATGGAATCCAGACGACGGTTTTTGCTTAAAAGAAGAAACCGGAGTAGGTTGTTTTTGGTTCAGCTCAATTAAAACTTGGGGAGTAAAGACTTTCTCTTGGTTTTTAGGGACTTTATTCCTGTGAATAGACGAAATCCAAAAAAAGGACAAAAGGAACAACCCATGAACAAAACCAGACAGGAGCACCGGGTTGAATTTCTCCCGCAAACAAGACTTGCCCATTTTTGACTCCTGATTCTGGATAACTTACCCCAGAATCGTGGGATGCGCCAATATTTTACGCGCAGAGTCAAAAACAGCTCTCAAAGCCGGTAGATTTTTTCAAAAGAACAAGCTAAACAAGCTTTTTAGGGTTAGGACATACCCATCTAGGATGGTTTATCCATGCCGATGTAGCTCAGTTGGTAGAGCAACGCTTTCGTAAAGCGTAGGTCGCCGGTTCGATTCCGGCCATCGGCTCCAGTTTTTCGCAATAAAATTCAGATATTATCAAAAATTCGAGTTAGCCCCTTCTAGGGGCCCTGTTTCCGTAAATCCACGGTAAATCCAGTTGCAGCAGTTTCTTAAAGAGTACGAATCAAGAACTGGATCATCGACAATAGAGATTTCTCGCTCGGCCCAGCAAAAGAGAGGGCAGATTCAACGAGTGAATCAAGTTCTTTAGATAACTTCTGATCATAATGAAATTTGGGTTGAATTGCATTCTGCTGGTACCATTGTCGTAAGTATTTCCAGCCTTCATCTCGGAGTACTTCTTGATCCACAATAGCTGCTAAAATATCCTTTGCTGACTCTAACCCACTTCGACTTGCCAATATTCTCAGAGCACATCGCTTCGAAGACAAATCGGGCGCATGTAGAATTTCCCTCAACCTCCCCAGACTCAACACTGTCGCAGACCTTGAAAGAATGTCGACTGCTGCTGCTTTCACTTTATTACTTCTGTCTGATAAAGCTTCCACTGCAAATTTCTCTGTATCTGGATGGGAAAAACGTTCCAATGCATACAATACCAAAATTCTAACTCGGAAGTTTCTGTGGGTAAGAAAACCTAAAAGTTCATTTGAAATATCTTGTTGTGCAGTTTCCACATATCCGGCCAAAACCCCTATTTGAACTGGCTCTGGAGATTCGATCAATCGAGTTTCGTAAATAGAATGAAAATCAGATTTCACAAAAGGTTTCAAAAGAAACCGAGTCTGCTCTCTGATAGGCTTGGACTGATCAAATAACAATGCGTTGAGCATCCCAATAAGATCACCGGCATCGTGTTTTTCTAAGACTTTCAGAGCTGAATATCGCACTCGAATGGAGCGATCCGACAAAAGCTTTTTGATCGTCGCCTTCCAATCAGGAAGTACCTTGATTTGGGAGATTGCCCAAGTTCTCACTTCAAAAGCCGAATCCTCAAAAGCCTTGGTGAGTAGGTGCGGATCTTGAGTAAGGAGTGGCCCTAAAGCCCTCCAACAAAAAAGACGTTCGTGGATGGGGCCCCGCTCTGCTAATGACAGAAGTTCATCTCGATTCTCTCGCTGACTCAATCGAGAAAGAATAGCCCGCTTCACCTCGGTCAAATTTACTCTTTTTACTCGGTCTAGCGAATCTATCAAAAAATGATATTGGACAAACTGAGACACTGGAAAAATAGATATTTTTTCAACAAGCACTTGATTAGCCATAGTCCGATTGATCTTAACCCAATCACTCTGTCTCACTAGGAGATAGCCCAGCATATCTGGATGATTGAGTTGGGCAAGGCCCTTTAGCGCGGCTTCTCGTACATAGCCATTACGATTCATGGATGCGGCTCCCAGCAAGTGAACAGCCACACTTTCTTCAAAATTCAGAAACGACTGTACAGCGGAGGGATCCATGGAAAGATAAAAAAGCTCATCGTTTGAGGCTTTCCATTTTGTATCGTTAGTCCATTCCTTTACGATACTTGAAATACCTCTCGCAGCTTGCAGTGCAATCTCTTGATCTGAAGAAGAAAGATGCAGGGTAGTTAGAAAAGACCACAATACATTCCATTGCTTTTTCACTTCATCCTCCTTTCGGAATATCGTTCTTTTAATAAACGAATCGCATTTTCTGAGCTGAGAGGCTCTCCTCGGACCGCATATTCATCCTCAATGTCTTGGAGTAACAGCAGAGCCTCACCTACTGATTTCCCAGGAGACAAGTTCAAAAGGCCCATCACTTCTTCACCCGTTAACACCGTCCTTTTTCTGATTGGAATTTGAATGGCTTTGCCGAGCTGCTTCCGCAAATCTGGAATCAAGTTCTCTTTGGGTAACCCAGCAAGGCCGTAGGAGCTTAAACTGTCAATTTCAGAAACATGAAGAATATCCCCTAACTCTTCACCGCAATCCCTAGCAAACTTACGGACGGCTTTGGCTGACCAATCTTTAGAGAAGTGAGCCCGAAGATGAAATCGGACAATCTTACTTACTTTTTCAATGACAGAATTCTCAAACTTTAGACGACGCAGGATCTCTTCGCTCATTTTTGCTCCTACGTTTTCGTGGTCTAGAAATTTGATTCGTCGTACCTCTCCCTCTTTTTTCGGCAAATGAACCGTCTGGGTCTGAGGTTTACCGACGTCATGTAAAAGTGCAGAAAATTGGGGAATGATTCCAGGATTTGCTTTTTGGAGCAGAAGAAGAGTATGAACAAAAACATCTCCCTCAGAATGATGGAGTGTATCTTGCTCAACACCTTTCATAGACATCACTTCAGGAAAAATGAATTCCAACAGCCCTACTTGATCCATCCATTCAATGGCACTTCCCAAGCGTCCATATTCTGCGATTACAATCAGCTCATCTCGAATTCTCTCCCAAGATACTCTTTGGATCAGTTCACGGCAGTTTTTCACTCCCTCAATCACTTCTGGGTGAATCTTCCAATCATATTTCAGTTTGAATCGAAGGACCCGAATCATTCGCAATGGATCGGCCTCAAAGGTCTTATGAATGTCGACTTGAGGGTGACCCCGCAAAATCCCTTCTCTGAGATCTGAGAGGCTCACTCCAGTGGGGTCTTCAATTTTTCCACTAGTTAAATCACGAAGCAACATATTCACAGTGAAATCACGACGTAGGATGTCCTGAGAGATGGTTCCAAATTCTGGTAAGCCGGTATTCTGAAAAGCTTCACGCTGGGTATCTGCAATATCTACTTCTGCCCCGGCAGTTTTAAATGTCTGCCCTTTCCAGATAATATCTTTAAGAAATCTCAGATGCCAAATAGGATAAGCGGCCCCAATCCTGTAAGGATGAGATACTTCTTCAGAAAACTGTTCCTTGATCCAAAACGATAGCTTTTCTGAGCCAGAGGGTTGCTCAATGACTAAATCAAGATCTTTAGACTCTATTCCTAGGAGATCATCTCGGACAAAACCGCCCACTGAAAAAACCAGATTTACCCAAGGAGTTTCAGGCAAGAGAGCCTGCAATAAACGCTCTAATTCTTTTTCTGGAGATGATGATGGCATAAAGGGAACCATTCCGGCCTTACAAAAACTATAAATTATTTATTATTCTTCTGAAAGTACTAGAGAATAATACCTTTATACACAAAGAAAAGGGATCGTGAGTATCATATCTATTAATGCTGTGCAATAAAATATTTACTTAGATCTAAATTGGCTGCTGACATATTCCCCATACACTTGAACTAGCCAAGCATCCCAATAGGTTGTCTCGACTTCTTCGGGCAGGGATGAACTCTCTCTGAGTAATTCAACTTCTTCCAGCCCCTTTTCAATCGTCTCTGCAACAGCATCATAGGGAATTTCTCCCTGCCGAATCTTAAGCAACAATTCTCGTTCTGGCCGAGGAAAAGTAACAGTCCCCGTCTTGAGAAGCTCTTTCGCCTGTTCAGCGACACGAACCGCATGCATCAGCGCCTTCCAGTCTACCCCTTCATTCTTTTCGGCCTGCAAGGCTCGATGGCCGTATTCATCGTAGATTCTTTGAAAGACTTGAACAGCATACTTGAATTTAGCATGCATAGGCACTTTCCGATTGCAAACTTCGAGATGCAATTCTTCATTTGAGCGAGGTCCGCGGCAATTTACAAAAGAGATATGCTTATCTGATCCCAATTCAGACTTGAGGTTATCCAGGTCAACTTCATTTAATTTGGAATCACTTGGATATGCTTTCAATACATTTAACGCATGTCTTACAGCGGCGAGCCGAGATCCTTTGATTCCATAACGGGCTGCCTGTTGCCGGCAGTACCCCACAATAGCGGTGATTTTTTTACAAATCAGCTTCGTCCGTTCTTGGAGAAGAGTCATCCAAAGTGGGTCGCACTCTTTCCAAAATTGATTGGGCGTGAATAGTAAGTCAATCGCCATGCTTTGCCCTTCCAAACAAAGGCGAATGAAAGCCTGAAGAGTGATCCATTCCATGTCGTGATCTTCAGATGTATTTTTGGCTCGCTTATCTTTCTTCGTACCTTCTTGGAAAGAAGTATGGACCGCCCTTTGTAATAAGATATCCTCAAAATGAGGAATAAAAATACCCTTAAAATCTCGATCCGAAGAAGATAACCTCGTCCCATAGACAGTGGAACCAAACTCAGCTACTAAGAGCGTTTTTCCAATTCTCATTTAACCCAACTTCGTAGAAATTGATCTAGATCGGATATCTCCCCTTTATGAGATGAAAGCCCCGGCCCTTTGGCGTCACAGAGTGCTACTAATCGATAGATCAGAGCTTCTACTTGTTGAATTCTGTCGATCTCGTAACCCTCTTCAAGACTTGCTTTCTGGGATACTAAATCCGTTATCACTTCTCTTTCACTTGAAATCACCTTTTCAAGTTTCAATAAATCCTCAAGCCTCATTGGAGGCACGGTTTTATTCTCACATATCCATGCAGCCGCTAATAGGGGCCTCAGAATATAGAAATATTTTTTGATCTTGAGCTTTGAAGTGCCTTCGTTCTCTTGATTGCCTCTTTTAGCCATCGAAAAATAGTGATGAAAGCCGGAAATCGGCGAAAAAAAAGGCTCTGCCATTTGTAAAAGTTGTTTCGAAAAATCCTTACATTCTAAGTATACAGTTGGCGATTGGAGCCATTCCCAAACTACACTGTTGGATTTATTGATCAGACCTAGAGTTTTCCTTAAATCCCAGCCAGAGATATCCAGATCTCCGCTGATTGGCTCCTCCAAGTGATCCTTTTTATCCAACACCGATACATACCAGTTTAAAGGATGTACATAAATACATCGCACATCGTAATCACTATTCGGAGATGGAAATCCCCATGCTCGGCTCCCTGATTCGCAAGCATAAAGCACTTTTATTTTGAGCCGATCTTCAATTCGGCGAATTTTTTCAATAATTTGAGTTTCCACTATCTTGCCCTTACTTTCTAATGAGATTTTTCGCCAGGTCCTTCTTGGCCTGACTCCACGCTTCCATTAGACTCGGTGTTTTAAGTTTTCAGCCTCTCGAGTGCCTTACGTATCGTAGCTGAAAATACATTCCGGTCTCGTCCGATACTAACACGATCAAACCCAAGATAGCGCCATAACAAATCTATCGCTCTGATCTTATCTAAAAGATGGATATTTATACTTGATCCTTTACCATTCTGTGAATAAGAAACATTAGCGACGATTCCTGTTGCACCAGGCATGAACTACTCTCTCCAAGCCACTCACGAGGCTATGGAGTGAGTTTCCTGCTTCAACGAGGAGGCCAATGCTTCCTCTCCACAGCGGGACGGTTCCCATCCCGAGGCATGATGGATGAATGCCCAATTTAATATCACCCGAGCTGCATTTTCATCTCGACCTAAACTGACCCCGCAGCCACATTGATGCTGTCTCTGAGCTAAAGTCTTCTTTTCCTGCTTGCTGCAGTTTGAGCAAGTTTGAGAAGGCTTCACTTGTTGGGTTGGTATCTCTTTCCAAAAAATACCAGCTTCTTCCGCTTTGTATTTCAGGAAAGAAAAAAACATTCCGGGTGCAGTACTTAAAATTTCTCGATTCAGCCCCTTCTTATAGCTACCTCCAAAGGCTGTCATATTTTTCACGGCAAGTTCTTCCGTGGCAATAAAACAGGACTGAGAAACAATCGCTGCACTTGTCTGGTGCAGGTGATTCTTTCTTTGCTCCGCTACTTTTTCATGAATTTTTCGAACTTTTCGAATGATCTTCTTTCTGTTTTGAGAGCCTCTTTTTTTGCGAGAAAGATCTCTTTGAACCTTTTTAAGTTGAGAGAGCGATTTTTTTAAATACCTGGGATTTTCAATCCTCTCATATTGTCCATCCGATTTTGCAAGAGTGGCGAATGTCTCCACTCCCCAGTCAATCCCTAAAGCCAAGGAGCCTTTCCTTCTTTTAGGCTGACATTGAACTGTAACGGAGACATACCAACGATCCTGTTTTCGGATCAATTCTGCTGTTTTCACCTCTCCAAACGTTCTAGCCTTTCCTCGCACAGGGATCCTACCCACACCGGATAGTCTCAAGTACCCATGCTGTCCCACAGATTCGAGTCTGAATCCATCACCATGAGTTTTATACCCAAAACCAGAAAAACGATCTTTCGACTTAAATCTAGGAAACCCCACTTTGGACTGACCTTGTTTCACTCTTCTGAAAAAATGCTGAAATGCAAGATCCAAACGTTTCAGCGTCACCTGGCAAGACTGTGCGTTGAGATCCGAATACTCTTCACACTCCCCGCGCAGAGTGGTCAACTCTTTACATTGATCAGAGAAACTTAAACTCTTTTTCTGTTTCTGATAGGCGTCGATTCTTTGCTCAAGAGCTGCATTATACAGCTTCTGATGCAAAATTAAAAAATGGTCCAAACGTGCTCATTGTCGTTGAGTTGGATACAGGCGAAATGTAATTTTCCGATTGACCATGCTCACATCATGAATGTATTTAGCAGCTGTTTATGAGTCAAGTGTTGAATAAGCTTTTTCATTGTGTCAAAAATGGGATTCCAAGCTGGTTGAATTCAATGGGGAGAAGAGATTTTTTACAGGAATTGAAAAAATATTATTGGAACAAGCCTGTCTTTTGGAGCCGCTCTTACTGCATCTTAACTTGCGGAGGTGCTCCTTTATCCGTCATCAAACAATACATCGACCAGCAGGCTGGCGTCGACTAACGCCAGAGTCGCGCTTCACCACCATCTAAGTCTAGCCTAGCTCCGGTTACGGCTACACTATTGATGGAGCACTGCGCGACTGTCAGTGAGCTGGCGGATCGCCTCGAAAACAGCTTTGAATTGGTGATCGTGCTGAAGGAATTTACGTTCGAGTTGGTCAATTTTCTTAGCAAGGTCTTTGTTGGTTTCCAACATTTCCCGTAATTTCACGAAAGTACGGACAATCGCAATGTTGACTTGAACCGCTCTATCACTATTGAGGACACTGGATAGCATAGCTACGCCCTGCTCTGTAAAAACCAAAGGCAAATACTTTCGATGCTGCCCTCGTCCGGTCTTTAAGCTTCCAATTTGTGACTTCAAAAGATCCCACTCTTTTTCAGTCAGCTGGAACATAAAATCTTCTGGAAACCTGTCCTCATTCCTCCGAACAGCTTTATTCAAGTTGAAAGTCTCGACTTCGTAAAGCTCCGCCAGGTCACTATCCAGCATGACCCGGTGACCTCTTATAAAGTAGATCTTTTCGTTAATCATTTTTGAAGTTAACTCCGTCGTCATTCTGCTTTCCTCTCAAATTCTTTAAGATTCCAATTTGGAATGTTAAACACCGCAGTTGCCTTTCTTGATGTACCGATTTGGCACATCAAGTCGGTGTTTTTGAGATTACAAATTGAAACCTCAAACCGCTTTCGTAAATCCACGATAAATCCAAACGGAGTGAACAACCTGCCACAAAGACGCACCTCTGTAAACAAGTCACTTACCTTAATGATATGTTTTTATTAGCTTATTTGTTCACCATGGTTTTTTGTAGTTCACCGAGATTTAGACTAGAATGACTTTCGTAAAGCGTAGGTCGCCGGTTCGATTCCGGCCATCGGCTCCAGTTAAGTCTGGGTCTGAACAAGAAGTTTTTCAAGTATGTCGGTCTCGGTACAACCTTTCTTCTGTGCAGCTTTTTTAAGACACTCAAGCGCGAATGGATCAAGCCGGAAGGTTTTAGCAACTTTCTTTTTGGAAATCGGTTTCACCCTCGTATCACAAAGAGGAAGGTCAGCCCATATTTTGATTTTTGCATAAGGCATCCCATAAAAGGCTTCACCAATTTCCTCACGTCTGCGCAATTGATCAACCACCTGCACTAAGTCCTTATGAGCTACTGGATCTGCGTCAAAATGACTCTTAAGACGAAGAACAGCAGCAGGCAATACCTCAAGAATACGAGGCTCAACATTCAAGCCTGCCCAAATTGCATCATCGACTCGAAGCCGTTTATTAGGCAGCAAAGGAACTTCTAGATTTGTTTTCAAGAAACCCTTGGCAACCAAAAATCCCATCGTTTCTAAAAAACGCCGATCACGTCTTTTGTTTTCGTCTTGCTTAGCTTTTTCTTTTATTTGCATGATCAGAGCTTCTTTATTCATATGAAATTCTCCAATCTGCCACCATTCTCCAAAATTCGATCTACAAGCGTTGGAAACTCTTCCGAGGCAATCGCTTCACGGATTAACTGTTTATTTTTCTGAGGAGCCTTTACCGCCTTACTCACCAACGCAGATTCAGGGTCAATGGCTTCGACGATGACCATTATCGGTTATTAAAAATATATTATAAATACAATATATTTTCCTTTACTTTCAATATGTTATCAAATCAACCTTCCGTTAATTCGGTCCTTCTTGAAATTATGACTCAAAAGTTTTTTTAAAACAGGAAAGGGTGAATATGGCGAAGGAGAAAAATACATGACTAGGTAATGAAAGATGGACAAGAGCTCAAGATTTTGGTTGCATTATTCCTAATTAATCACGGAGGAATTTTATATGAAAATCAAAACTTTGATAGTAAGCCTTCTGGGTTTTGCCACTCTAGCACTCATGGGGTGTTTGCAATCCCCTCTACTCAACCATGCAGATGCAGCGGCGCCGCAACCCCATCCTCAAGTCCATGAAGAGACCCCTGCTTGCCCTATTCTCTTCTCTCATGAAAACTTATGTGCTTCTATCACCTGGGTCAAGATGCCCACGGATCAGGAGCAAGGAGAATTTACCCTGCAATTCTGGGGTCACGCCCAGACAGCAAATCCACCCACACCTATTGATCCAGGATACACTGTCTTTGTGAAGCTTTTCATGCCCTCCATGGGACACGGTTCATCCCCTGTCATTACAACTCCAGCAAAAGACGCCAACGGAGCAGAACTGCCAGGCGTCTATGATGTCACCAACGTCTTCTTTATTATGCCTGGTGCCTGGGAAATTAGGATTCAGCTCAAGCACAATAACCAGATCATCGATCATGCTGAATATCCGATTCAGATTTAGGGCAATGCTAGGGGCGCTCCTGCTTAGTGGGGCGCTCACAGCAAAGAGCGTCTTTGCCGCAGCCTGTTGTGCTGGAAGCGGAGCAGCCCCTTCCATCATTTCAGGCGATGACGTAGCTCAGATCTCCCTCTCAGGAGCTCGAGGTACCATCATTGGTGATGCCCCCGCTCAAGGTATCCCTGTCTTTAGAAATGGTACTTATTCCTCAACCACCAATACTTATCTACTCTCAGGCGCTCTGTTAGTGAGTGACCTGTGGCAAGTAGGAACCAGTATCCCAGTCATTACGAATGATTCAGGAACTCAAGGTCAGTCTACCGGATTGGGAGATATTCGGATCAACGGAACTTACGAAATTTTGCCGGAGTGGACATATTCCTATTGGAAACCTAAGGGTTTTCTTTTTATGCAGTTCACATCACCTACTGGACATTCCATTGCTGATTCTGACACTCCTGCGGCAGTGGATTCTCTAGGCAAGGGAATCTTTGCCACAGGAATAGGTGGTTTCTTTGTCAAACGTTGGTCAACCTGGGATGTTTATACTATTACAGAAATTCACTATGGATTTTCTCGTACTTTTCAACTCAGTACAGGAAACTCCCGAACTTTGGGATCCGGATTAGGAGGTAGTTGCTCCATAGGAGTTGGAGTGAGTCCTGGCGCGGGAAACTTTCGCATCGGACTGAGGATTCAACCTCTCTATGAATCCCCTAGAATTAACTCTGACAGTGGAGTCCCCTCTCAAATCAGTTACCAGCTTTCCTGGAACACCGCGCTTGAAGCGAGTTATTTGATCGACACCGCCTGGGCTATCAATGCCAGTTATACAGACCAAACGCTATTAGGCCCTGCGGTCAATACCACACTGAGTCGAACGTTTGCTCTTGGACTACAGCACCGTTGGACCCGTTGACAACCTAACCTCTTCTCCAGTACAAGCAAGATTAAGTGGGGAAATATGAAAATTAGATTATATAAACGCCTATTTTTTGTCCTATTGTCATTTGTTTCAATTCCAGTAGGAGTTTATTTTTTTCAAAACTCCGAAAGAGTGCTCACAGCCGCCGAGACCACCCATCCTGGAGTTGTTGAAATCTCTCGTCCTGAAAATTTTGATCGCATCTTAGCCATAAGCGATGTTCATGGCATGTACCCGGAACTCCTCAACTTGCTTCAGAAAGCAGGGCTAATCAATCCTAGTCACGATTGGACTGGTGGAAAAACCCTTTTGGTAGTCGTAGGAGATTCCATTGATAAAGGCGCGCAGAGTGTGGAAGTCATTGATCTGTGGATTCACTTGCAACTCCAGGCCCCCACTACAGGAGGAACCATCATTCACTTGCTCGGAAACCATGAAGCTGAATTCCTATCCGACCCTCGTCATGACACAAAAACCGCTGCGTTTATTAATGAGTTAAAATTAAAAAACATTGCGTTAGAGCAGTTCACAGACCCACAATATGCTCGCGCCCGATTTTTACGTTCTATGCCACTGGCTGCTCGCATTGGGTCATGGCTTTTTTGTCACTCAGGATTTCTGCCTCAACTGAGCTGGCAGGATCTTAAAACAAACGCAGCATCCACGCTTAACGCAGGAAATTATGGTGATCCCCTGCTAAGCGACGAACAGAGCATTCTAGAAGCTAAAAAATGGGAAACCAATCCCGAACAAAAAAACCTGCTCTTGTCGCGTCTAAACGCCAATGGTTTTCAAGGGGTTGTTTTTGGTCACCAGCCCAAGGCTTTAGGAATCAAAGGCAAATGCGGAATGAGCAGCGATGGCCGCCTGATCAAAATTGATAATGGAATGGCTCCTGAAGCTGGAAGCCACCCAGGAAGCATGCTGGAGTTTCTCAAGCCAAAAGATCTCAATCATTTTAAATCTCCCAAGGTAAAAGCCATAGACGCTAGAGGGCGAAGCACCTCTCTTCCTATTTCAGATGCTGCCTAGTTGCCTTAATTGGGTTGTCTGCTATAAAACCAAAGCAGATGAATCAATCCCCTTGGCAGACTTTGTTTAAAGGTGAACTCTTTGACTTAGGAACATCCGACCCCAGATGGGAAGGGATCTATTCCGCAGTGAAGGACCCGACTTCCATTGAAAAGTTCATTCATGAGCAATTTCTCAACTCGGCCGAAGTATACGCAAGACGTTATAGTGGGGTTGAGTATTTTCAAACGCTCATCTGCCAGTCTTTTGACCAATTAGGGTGGAACTCGGAACGCCTGAGTGATCTCAACGTGTTGGATATTGGTTCTGGTGCTGGGAATTCAATCATTCCTCTATTGAGGCTGTGCAAAAACTCCGAAGTGATCGCGAGTGATTTAAGTGTCCCTTTGTTAGCCATTTTAAAAAAATCACTCCAGGAGCAAAATCTTGCAACCCACTGCAAACTCGTACAGATGAATGCCGAGGAACTCGATTTTCACCCAAACTCCTTTGACTTAGTCCTAGGCGCGGCTATCCTCCATCATCTGTTTTCACCGCAGAAAGTGATCCAAGCCTGCGCTCGAATTCTCAAACCCCATGGGGTAGCTATTTTCTATGAGCCTTTTGAAAATGGAAACGCGATGATGAAAGTGATCTATAGGACCTTACTAGAGCACCCTCGCGGCTGGCTCATCCGCCCCGGGCTTCGACGGTTCTTTAAGGAAATGAAAGATGGTCTGCATCTTCTGAAAGGCCGAGACAAATCAGGGGAAATATTCCAGCGCCTAGATGACAAATGGCTATTTACAAAGGAATATTTTAAGGAATTAGGAAAACAATCCGGATTTACTCAAACCCAGATCTACCCTATCCATGGATTTGAAAACATGTTTGAGGTGCAAGTGAAAAGCCACCTCAGACTTGGACGAGACACTGGTCCGGAACGGCTCTGCGGGTGGGCATGGGAAAAAATCCGTCAGTTTGACCAAGATTTTTCAGAGGACATGAAAAAGGACTTACTCATTGAAGGTTGTATTATGTTCAGGAAATAAGCCCCTCGTTTAACTAGATTGGGTTCCCTTGAGTTCCCTCTTTAGTTCCCTAAGGACAAATTCTTCGCAAAACTGGTATTCGCTGAATAACAGATACCACCACCCAAGAAATACTCAGGCAAGCCAAAGAAGTAAGCGGAATCCAGATCCAACTACTGCCTGTTTGATAATCAATTTTGAACCTTCTCGAAAGCTGATCTAATGCGAAAGGATGGAACAAATAAATCCCAAAACTTGCGCGGGACAAATGTTTCAAAATTTGCTGAGCCATCCTAACTACAGAAATAGTTCGCCCAACTTCACGAAGAAACAGGAAAGCAAAAATACTTCCAAAAATATTGAATGGAGAATAATAGGAATAAAAAAATCCAACAGCCTGCCCTTGGAGTTTAGAAAGCATCTGGGTAGAAAAATACGTACCTAGAACCATCAGAATCCAACCTACAGCGAAAAGCGTGACCCATCTGCTCTGAAATTTTCTTGTTTTTATTAGTAAATTTCCAATCAGAAAAAAACCAAAATAGGACTGATAATATTTTAAATCTAGTCCAACCGTAATATGAGCAAACTGATTTAATAAATCAACACCACTAACTGACAGAACCCAACAACCTATAATAAATAAATGCGAGTAGATATTTAAATATTGAGCTACTGCCCTCATGACTGGAAGAAAGAGGTAAGCTCCAATGATCGTGTAACAATACCAAAGGTGAAAGGCTACGGGAGCTTCAATCATTCTAAAAAATGAGATATTAGAACCATGTCGTCGCTCCCAAGCGATAAAAATCGCCGACCAGGCGGCTGAAGCAATCACAATTTTGGAAATCCGTCTTCCCAACTGCTGCAAACTCTCCCGTTTATCCAGAAGCAGCGCCCCACTCAGTATAAAAAATAAAGGAACGCAGACTCGAGAAAAGCTCTCATAAGCATTGACAGCTGCCCAGCTGCTCGAGAAGTAATTAGCAAAACCCACGCCAGATACATGTAAGCAAATCACCAAAAAGATGGCCACTGAGCGAATGAGGTCAAAACCAAGTTCATGTTGAGTTTGATAGGTCTGAGTCGATTCAAGGGATGCCATAGTAACTAAACCCATACTCCACAAGGTTTTCAAACCATAACAAAAAACACTTTTTACATGACAAATTCTATTAGATTTCCGTCGAAGTTATCTGTAACATCACTCCCAGTCATGAAAAAATCCTTCTACCTCCCTCAGCTTGATGGTCTTCGTTTTATCGCGTTTTTACTTGTCTTTTGTAACCATACCCCCTACTTTCCCTCAGCCCTTACGCCTTTGAATCATTATGGATGGATCGGTGTAGATCTATTTCTTTGTTTGAGTGCCTATCTCATTACTCGGCTTCTTGTACTTGAATACCAAGAGACAGGAAGAATTTCTATTTCCAGCTTTTTTATCAGGCGGTCCTTGCGGATTTGGCCCCTCTACCATTTAGCCTTGATACTAGGATTTTTTATTTTTCCACTTCTGAATTTATTCGGACAAGAAATTCAATCTCCTCTTTATCCTCAAATCTTGAAGGATCATTTAATTCCTTATCTTTTTTTTCTCGGAAACTGGTCATCAGCCTATTTTAGTTACCCCCCTAGTACTATTCTAGCTCCTTTGTGGACTATCTCTTTAGAAGAACAATTCTATCTAGCATGTCCAATGTTAATGAGTATTTTGCTCCCTAAACCTAGACACCTCAAGCATGTTTTATTGTGCCTGCTTTTATTTTCTATAGTGTGTCGATATTATTTATACCTGCATCGAGCACCTCACATCATTATTTGGGTTAGCACTTTTAGCCGATTAGACTCCCTCATTGTCGGGATTTGGGTAGCTATAAATTCTAATTACTTGGCACGCCTTATTTCTCAGCCCAATAAAACGTTAAAAATTTTCTTATCCGGAAGCTTTTTACTTTTATTGACTGCTCATTTTCCGAACATTCAACAAGGGACCCCTCACACCATTTGGATCTATTTCGCCTTTGCTGTCGCGCTTGGCTGTTTTCTGATCGTAGCCACCGGGAAAAATCTATTTTCAAAATTTCTCTCACTTTCGCCTCTAGTCTTTTTAGGCAAAATTTCTTACGGACTCTATGTATTTCATAATATAGGAATGAGTATTCAATACCAATGTGTCGCTTACCTCAACCTCCATTTTAGCAAAAACTTTCCAAACTTAGGCTGGATAGTTAGTTCATGGCCGTTCCGATTTTCGTTTTCACTTTTAATCACTATTGGTATTGGTGTCCTTTCATACTTCTTCTATGAACGACATTTTTTAAGACTAAAAACTCGGTTCACAACAATTGCATCACGACCCGTTTGAGAGGCATGCTTCATGTCAGATTGTCTCATCGCGTAGAGTAGATGCCACAGTACAAAGCACTTGCACATATTAATATATCATAATATGATCATAACATGAGTAACAGAGAGCTAAGCAAAAAATGTGGAGAAGTTTCAAAAATATTAAAAATGCTCGCCCACAATGAGAGGCTTCAGATTCTCTGTAGCCTGGCAACAGGAGAGAAAACGGTTGGTGAATTGGAAGATTTTTGTGGTGCCTCACAGTCGCTAGTCTCTCAATATTTATCAAGAATGAGAGCTGAAGGCCTATTAGAAGCGCGTCGAGATGGAAAAAGTGTCTTCTATTGTATTTCGAACCCCGAAGTAATGAAGCTCTTACAAGCAATGCACAAAATATTTTTAGGCTAATCTAAGTCCTAAAACGGAGAAATTAAAGGAAGATAAATAACTATGGCTAACAATAGATTGAAGATTGTTATAATTGGTGGAGTTGCAGGAGGCGCTTCTGCTGCAGCCAGGGCGCGAAGGCTCTCAGAAAATTCGTCCATTACTCTACTAGAAAAAGGTCCGTACGTTAGCTTCGCCAATTGTGGACTTCCCTACGCACTTGGAGGAGTCATTGAAGACCGAGAGGACTTGCTCCTTCAGACTCCTGAGTCCTTGAAGGAACGATTTAATCTGGACGTCAAAATAAAGACACAGGTACTCTCGATTGATCGAGAAAAAAGAAATGTTGTGGCTCGCAATGAGACGACCCAATCTCTGGAAACATACCCTTACGATAAATTGATCCTCTCCATGGGAGCTGAGGCAATTCGCCCCCCATTACCTGGAATCAATTCAAAGGGAGTGTTCACCTTGCAAACCATTCCAGATATGGACGCTGTGAAGAACTGGATTCAACAGCATGGATCCAGATCGGCAACTATCATCGGAGGTGGATTTATCGGCATTGAAACTGCGGAAAATCTAGTGAAATTAGGACTCAAAGTCACCCTCATTGAAAGAACGGACCAGGTTTTCCCTCCGACTGATCGAGATATTGCTAATCTCATCCATACCGAGATGCAGAAACACGGGGTATCCCTCCTGCTCGAATCTGAACTCAAAACCATTGAGGAACTGACAGGGAACAAGTTAAGAATTACATTCCTTGCCAACAATAGGACCGACTATCTGGATTCCGATTTAGTCATTATGGCTATTGGTGTCCGACCTCGATCAAGTATCGCTAAGGAATCTGGTCTGATTCTTGGGAAATTCGGTGGCATCCAAGTGGATGAATTTATGAGAACCTCCGATCCGAGTATCTATGCAGTAGGAGATGTAGTCGAAGCCACTCAACCCCAATTCAGCCAGCCTACTTATATTCCTCTGGCTGGGCCCGCTAACCGACAAGGCCGAATTGCCGCGGATCACATCTTTGGAAAGACGCATGCATACAGAGGAACGTGGGGAGCCTCTGTTTGCCAAGTCTTCGATCTCACCGTAGCGACGACTGGTCTCTCGACAAAAGGACTCAAGAAATTAGACAAGCCATACGAATGGATCACGATTCACCCGAATGACCATGCAGGCTACTATCCCGGCGCAACACCCATGACACTCAAGCTAGTGTTTGACCCAACCAGCGGAAAAATTCTAGGAAGTCAAATTGTTGGACAGGGCGGCGTGGATAAACGAATTGATGTTCTCTCTGTTGCACTTCAAAGTAATATGACCGTTTTTGACCTCGAACATTTGGAGCTAGCTTATGCACCCCCTTACGGATCTGCAAAAGATCCGGTCAATATGGCTGGATTTGTTGCCTCCAACGTCATTCGAAAAGACACACAAGTGATTCATGTCCAAGACCTTGAGAGTGCTCTTCAAAAAGATACTCAACTCGTTGATGTGAGGAGTTCCAAAGAGCACCAAGCAGGTCATATTCCTAGCTCAATGAACTTGCCGATTGACTCACTCAGATCGGAAGTGGAACGACTTGATCCGAAGCGGCCGATCATCGTGTACTGCCAGGTTGGCTTTAGAGGATATTTAGCTTACCGAATATTATCTCAACTAGGATTTAAAGTCATGAATCTGGACGGAGGCTTCAAGAGCTGGAAAGCGAGTCCTTCTGCAGAGCAAAAGCTTAAATATTGCTCATGAATTATAGTATAAAACTCCATAAATCAAGTTAAAAAATATAAAACAGAGAAGGAAAGAAGCGCGCTAATTTCTCAGCTAACTGGACTTGAGATAGAACCAAAACTTACCCCAAAATCAACCGACTCACCCAAGCAGTCACCGCAGCCACAACAGCCGCTGCTGGAATCGTAATCACCCAAGCCCAGACAATCCGCCTTGCCACACCCCACCTCACAGCAGAAAGTTTGGACACAGCTCCGACACCCATAATAGATCCCGTAATGGTATGAGTCGTAGACACGGGTATGCCAAAACTGGTTGCAACAAATAAGGTAAAAGCTCCACCCATTTCAGCGCAGAACCCGCCTATCGGCTTTAGCTTAGTAATCCGCATACCCATGGTTTCTACAATGCGCCATCCTCCAAACAAGGTCCCCAAAGCCATCGCAATTTGACACGAAATAACAATCCAAAACGGAATGGAAAAACTAGACCCCAGCCAACCTTCTGAGAAAAGCAAAGCTGCAACAATGCCCATCGTCTTTTGAGCATCATTTCCCCCATGCCCTAAACTATAAAGAGATGCAGAAATGAGCTGAAGCCTTCGACCCCAACGATCCACCTTGCGCGGAGTGAATCGATAAAAAACGATAAACGCCAAACCCATGAAAGCAAATGCCAGAGCAAAACCAATCAGGGGAGACAAAACGATTGAAACCCCTATTTTGAACATTCCAGAAGAATTGACAGCACTCCACCCACTCTTAGTAACCACTCCTCCGACTAATCCCCCCACCAAGGCATGAGAAGAGCTTGAAGGAATTCCGTAGTACCAGGTAATCAGATTCCAAACAAGAGCCCCCATCAGGGCAGAAAAAATCACAATCGGATCCACCATAGCAGGGTCGACCACCCCCTTTCCAATCGTATCCGCCACGTGATGCCCAAAAAACATAAAGGCAATAAAATTAAAAAAGGCTGCTAACATAACAGCACTTTGGGGACGGAGCACCCGGGTGGATACCACGGTTGCAATCGAATTGGCTGCGTCATGAAACCCATTCATGAAATCGAAAGCCAGTGCCACAAAAACAATTAACCCAATAAAGAACATTCCATGTTGCATAGGTAACTCAACTCAAGAAGAGGACCACGATTCGACCGTATTCCATGACTAGGCGTATTCCATCACAATGCCATCGATCACATTGGCAACATCTTCACAACAATCTGTAACTGTTTCGAGCAGCTCATAGATCTCCTTCATCTTAATCAGATGTCTGGTGTCAGGTTCTTCACCAAATAACTTGGCCATACCAGACCTCAAAATATGGTCAGCTTCATTTTCTAATCGATTAATTTCAATACAGTTTTTAAGAATTTCATCCACATTTTTCAAATTGCTTAAACCATGAACTGCCTTTTGAATGCAAACGGCAGATTGAGCACAGACTTCAGCCAACTGTTTAGCTTCCGGGGTCAGTTGTTTGATTCCATAAAGAAATATCCTTTGAGAAGCAGCTTCAATGAAGTCCAGAATATCGTCAAGCTCAGTTATTAATTTATGAATATCATCACGATCGAGTGGAGTAATAAAAGTTTTGTGAAGAAGCTCTATCGTTTCATGCGCCGTCTTGTCAGCGCGATGCTCTAAATCTTTGATCGCTTTGGAGTGATTCTCCGCATGAGAAAGATCTTCCACCATTTTCTGAAACTCCGTTGCTGCTTCAACAATGAGATCAGAACTTTCGTTAAATAGTTCAAAAAACTTCTTTTCACTCGCGCCAATTCGGCCAAACATAGAGACTCCTCCGCAAGGGACACGGCTTTGCCTTATACCCTTTTTTTAAAAAAAATTCGTCAATCTTTTTTAACCCCTTCAAGAGATACCTCAACTTTCGATTTTTTTCATTAAATTACAAAGAGTTACCTATTTTTATCTTCTTGAAAAAAGAAAACCAATCGCTTTGAATGGTAGGTTCAGCTAAACTAAGGAGATGGAACCGTTCGTAGCTTATTTCCACTACTTAGGTGCAATCGGCATGGGCTGTGTGCTGAGTTCTGAGCTTTTTTTATTTAAACAAAACATGACCTACCAGGAAGCCCGGAGGCTACAGAAAGTAGACCTTGCTTATTTGGGGGTTGTTGTTCTCCTTTTAGGAACAGGATTTTCGAGAGTCTTTTGGTATGCAAAGGGTCAGCACTATTACTTTTCAAACTGGCTGTTCACCGTAAAAATGATTGTATTTATTATAATTGGATTACTCTCAATCCCACCCACCGTTTTCTATCTTAAATGGAAAACAGACATTCAGAAAAAAAAGCCGATTCAAGTCCAATCCTCTGACTACAAAAAAATCAGAGGATTGATCCTCGCACAGCTTTTTTTACTCCCATGGCTTCCTCTTTTCGCAGTGTTCATGGCCCGAGGTTTTGGCATCAGCAACTGAACTTCTGAGAATATCCTCAATTGATAATCCTGATAATCCGCTTGTCATCGTGCGCAGAAGAGGTTAAGGCCTTGAAGATAAGGAGAACTTGCTATGAAAAAACACTTACAACATCCTCATTCTCGAAGAAGTTTTATTAAGCAGATTGCCCTCATGGCTACCGCTATTCCCTTTGCTGGTGTAATTTTGAACTCGTTGACCGCATTAGCAAAAGAGAAAAAGTCCTCACCCCTACCTGCAGGACAAACCGCTGTGTCTGAGTCTGATCCAGTCGCAGCAGCCATTGGTTACCGAGCCCACATCAAGGATATTGATTTTGCTAAGTACCCTCAACGAAAGAAACCTGAAGCAAAAAATCAAACCTGTAAAAGCTGTGCACTTTATACTTCCGTGAACGACAGCTGGGGAAAATGCCAGATGCTCACCAGCGGATTGATATCGGCTGAAGGATGGTGTGGATCCTGGAACAAGAAGAGCGGTTAAAATCAAGGCAAGGTCCACTCAAATGAGAATGATCAACAGTCGAACAGGGTGCTTTCAGCTAGGGATTTTATTATTGTCCACGGTGGCATGGGCCCAACCCACACCCGAAATCAGCGGGATCGACGTGGTTTCAGGGAAAAAAGCTCAGATACAAATCCAAGGTGGACCTTCGGCCACAACCAAGGATTTCAAGGCAAGCGTGATCTTTTTTGTCTCTGCTCGCTGCCCTTGCTCTGCAAGCCACGAGCAGGCGATTCGGGAATTGTCACAAGAGTTTTCTTACCCAGGTTTTCAGTTTATTGGAGTGCATTCCAACATAGACGAGTCCTTAGAAGAAACCAAAGCTCATTTTGAAAAATCAGCGATTCCTTTTCCCATTGTCCAAGATGAAGGTGCAAAAATCGCCAATGACTGGGGAGCACTCAAAACTCCCCATGTTTTTGTTGTAAATCCAAAGGGCGACATCCTCTACCAGGGCGGCGTAGATGACAGCCATATTCGCAAGAACGCAAAAAAATACTTCCTCCGTGACGCACTTCTAGCCATTCAGGAAGGGAAAAAACCCGAAATTTCGCTCACCCGAACTTTAGGATGCGTGATTGCCAGGTGAGATGAACGGTCAAAAATGAGCCGTACCCTATGGATTTATGGATTTGCTCTTGCCATTCGATGCATTACCTCCTGGACTTATGCCCATTGGTTCCACCCCGATGAGTGGTGCCAAACCCTGGAGCACGCTAATCTTATCGCCCATGGATTTGGATTCCACAGCCAGGAAACGGGCCTTCATCTCAGAAATTTGAGTTGGCCCGCTTTACTAGCCCTGCTCCTCAAAGTAGTTCACGCCGTTTCCCCCCAGGGGATTGGTTTGCGAATCTGGAGCGTTCACTTTCTTTGTGGACTGCTGGATTTGGGGATTCTCTGGGGATGGATGCAATTAGCCCCCGGACTAATAAAAGCTCCCAGAAGAGACCCCCTTTTGCCCTCAATAAAACTCTGGAGTCTCGCCCTGCTTTTACTCCCCTGGTACACCCTTTACAGCTCTATCAACCCAAGAGCTGAGCACCTCTCTGAAATTGCTTTTTGGATCGCCTTAGGCTGCTTTGCCAACCAGTTTTGGATTTTAACAGGCATTGCCAGCGTTGCTATTTTTGCTTTTCGGTACCCATCCATCCTCCTTTCCATCGGAATCGGAAGCTCCATCCTTCTTCAAGCAGTTCAAGGTAAATCTTTTTCTCGCATTTACCGATTTTGTTTAGGAATTGTTTTTGGACTCATTCTTTTTGGGATTTCAGACTGGCTGTTCTATGGCCGTCCCTGGGAAAGTTTCTGGATGTACCTGCAGTACAATATTTTCACCGGCTCAGGGACTCAAGCCTTTGGCGAACAAGGAATTTCATCTTACAGCGAAATTTTTCTTTGGAACTGGACTACCTATCGCCTGTTGGCTCCCTTAGGAATACTCCTTTTTTTCGCAGGAGTTTATGGCTTTTGGAAAGGCCTTCAACAAGCACAGAACTGGGCCATTTGCCTAGCCCTTTACTTGATCGCTCATCTGTTGGTTCCCCACAAAGAAGCGCGATTCATGGCGCCTATTGAAACTTTAACTCGATGGTCAGCATTTACAGGATGCCTAGCCCTTTATTTCTCCCTGACATCCTGCCTAGACTCCCTCCAACTGAGGCGCTTTAAAAAAGCTGCGGTGACCATACTTTGGTTTTTTATCATTATAAATGGATTTATTTTTTTACACCACCTCAGAGGGGATCTTTGGAAAGACCTAGGAACTTACCGAGAGCTCAGTACTCATTTGAAGCATCATCCTAACACATGCGGAATTTTAACCACCCGTTTTGTCAACTCACTGCTGCTCCCATTTCAAGACAGCCTTTCTTTTCCACAACCTGCTGTTGCATCATTTCAATCCAACCTGAACCATCTCA
>Ga0302320_10006949_pt1 | contig 24991 bp, 25 predicted proteins | sample Bog_T0_3_FD_202130 | JGI IMG/M metagenome (GOLD analysis project Ga0302320, IMG submission 202130) | Peat permafrost microbial communities from Stordalen Mire near Abisko, Sweden - Bog_T0_3 | ecosystem: Environmental > Terrestrial > Soil > Wetlands > Peat | place: Sweden: Abisko, Stordalen Mire...
TTATAGGCGTTTCTGGCCTCCAAGCTGCGGCCCATTTGTTGCAAGAGGTTGCCCCGCTGAAAAAGAAGAGCAACGGAGTCTGGCCGCGACGTTAGCTGTTTTTCTACCTTTACCAATCGTGATTGCAGAACCTTGTGGGCATCGAATTCTTTAGTAGGTTGACTGGCCTTGGCTTGGGCGGCGCGGTCCTGCAGAGCGCGACCGTGGGTGAGCGTACTGTCCACCAACTCGTCGATGTCAGCACGACTGGTGCGGTGGTTGACGATGGCCGCTCGTATCGCCAGGCGGCCGCTGATCGTGGTCGTAGAGGGGGCGACGATGCCGGACTCCTGGAGCTCGATGACGATCTGTTGGTTGAGCGGGTCAGGCTTCTCGGCGCGATAGCGAAAGCAGACGATATTGAGTTCCACCGGAGCCAGCAGTTCGAGCTCCGGTGTCTCAGCTATCCGGCGTTCCAGATGGCGTGCCAATTTGCAGGTGCGGGAAATAACCGCTCCCAGTGCGTCGCTACCGTAAACCTTCAGCGTGAACCAGGTCTTCAACGCGCGAAAGCCACGCGAGAGATCTGGTCCAAAGTCGCAAGGCCAGGATGAGCCGGCAGCCAATCCTCGCTCCGCCCGCTTGAGGTATGCCCCCGCAGAGGCGAAAGCCTGCTTGTGCAGCGTCCCGTCGCGCACCAGAATGAAGCCGGCATCGTAGGGCACTTGTCCCCATTTGTGAAAATCGAAGGCCAGCGAATCGGCCCGTTCGATGCCATTGAGTCGCGGCGCAAGATCCGGAGCAAGCCTAGCCAGAGCGCCGCAGGCGCCGTCGACATGAAACCAAACCTGCTCGCGCCGGCAGAGATCGGCGAGACCGGCAAGGTCGTCAATCGCCCCAGTGTCAACCGTGCCTGCGCTTCCGACCACCAAAAAGGGCGTAAAGCCGGCATCGCGGTCTCGCTGGATCGCTTTTTCCAGCGCTTCGAGGTCGATGCGACAAAAATTGTCAGTTGGGACCAGCCGCAGCGCATCGCTGCCCACGCCACAGAGATCTATCGCCTTTTGGATACAGCCATGAACTGCGGTCGAAGCGTAGGCGGTCAGCCGCATCCCCGCTGCGGAGATGCCGCGGCGGCGCGCCTCAAAACCCAGCGCCACATCGCGAGCGATGACCACGGCGATCAGGTTCGCCATGGAAGTCCCAGTAACGAACAAGCCGGTCGCCGTTTCGGGAAAGCCGAAGATCTCGCGTGTCCATTGGACCACCTGGCGCTCGACCTCGATCGGCGCCTGATCGCGGCCTCCCAGATTGGCATTCAGTCCCGCGGCCAGCATTTCCGCCAGCATGCCAACCGGCGTACCCCCGCCATGCACCCAGCCCATAAAGCGGGGATGAACATTACCTGCGGCGAAGGGCAGGACATCGCGCATGAACTCTTCATGAACGGCGGCAAGATCGGCCGGCAGCCGCGGAACCACGCCGCGAAACCGCGCCCGCAACTCGTCTGGCATGGGCTGCCACACCGGGCGTTCGCGAATGTGCTCGGTGTAATCGAGCATATCGTCCAGCATGTGGTGGGCTTGCGTGCGGAGGTTTTTCCAGTCGCTTGGATCAAGCGTTTCGTTCTCTTTCGCGGAGACGTCGGCATTCTGCGCCGGGCAATCGATCGCTTGAGGCATCTTCCCTCCCGCCGGGACAATTGGAGATACCAATTTCTTGGAGCAATCGAGTGACCAGACGAGTGCAACATTCTCGCAGGAACATTAGCGGATTCTCATCTCTTGGCGGAAAGATGTGCGGGGAATCACCCATCACTCCTAGAGCCTATCTCTCATAAAATCGTTTTGTATCAGGGCCTGGCTTCAGCCGGGCCGCAAGCGAGTTCATCCTAACCTGGGCTTCAGCCCCTGAAAAACCCTTTTTCGCAGGGGCTGAAGCCCTGACCTTTGCGGCGTTTCGTTCGGCACGACTAAAGTCGTGCCCTGATACGACCCAGAAACGATTGTGAGATGGGTCCTAGTTGCTGATCGCGACTCGCACCATCTTCTTCCCCGCGCGCAGGGTGAACTCCGTTCCCAGCCTCACCGCAACCACGAGTTCGGTCTTGAGTTCGCCGTCAACTTTCACGGCGTTCTGCTTCACCTTGCGCAGGCCGTCGGTCACCGAGGTCGCCAGGCCGGTGCGGGCGAGCAACTTGTCGAGTCGCACTTGAACATTACCACCAACGTTCGACGCATTCGGCGCGGCAACATCAGCGAACAACACGCTGATATGAAGCAGGTCTTCCGAAGCTTCGTCCCTCTGGAACATGCACGACTAACCCTGCTCCGATGCCGGGGCCATGGCGCTCGCGCCCGGTTATTGGATGACTGCCACCTTCGCCCGCTTTCCCACGCGCACCGTTAGCCGATGCGGGGCGGATGCAGTAGGCCCTGGCTTGCCTGTCATATGGTATTGGAGACTGGTTTGTTTTTTCCCGTCGATAGAAACTGCGCCGGCTTTTATCAGCTTTGCTGCCTCCGTACCGGAAGCCAGTCCGAGTTCTCGAATAAGCTTAACCACGGAATAAATGCCAACTGCGCCGGAATACCCTCCGCGCTCGACACGACGACTTGCCTCCTCAACTTGCGCATGCCCGAACTCCTCCTCTGCCTGCACGTCCCCCACTATTTCATGAAAGGGAATGCGGACTCTACTGGCTTCTACGCGCACCGACTCAATGTCTCCGGCTACGATCTTCTGTTGGAACATGCGCGACCAATCCTGCGCTGCTTGTTCAGCTGCTTCGTGTGAATGGAAGTCGGCGACAATACGCTTGCCGAGTTCCTGCTTCAGCTTCATGGGATGCGCCGCACCGCTGGCGACATCGCGCTTCATCTGCTCGATGTCGGCCATGCTGACGTCGGTGACCAGTTCGTAATAGCGCCACATCAGCTCATCGGAGATGGACATCACCTTGCCGAACATCTCTGCCGGCGGCTCGGTGATGCCGATGTAATTGCCGTACGATTTCGACATCTTCTGCACGCCGTCGGTGCCTTCCAGCAGCGGCGTGGTGAGCACGATCTGCGGCGGCTGTCCATAGTGGCGCTGCAGCTCGCGGCCCATCAGCAGGTTGAATTTTTGGTCGGTGCCGCCGAGTTCGACATCAGCCTCCAGCGCCACCGAGTCATAGCCCTGTGCGATGGGATAGAGCAGCTCATGCATGGCGATGGGCTTCTCCTCCATGAAGCGCTTGTGGAAGTCTTCGCGCTCCAGCATTTGCGAGACGGTGAACTTTGCCGCCAGGCGAATGAAGCCTTCGTAGCCCAGCTTGTCGAGCCACTCGCTGTTGAAGCGGACTTCGGTCTGGTCGCGATCGAGGATCTTGAAGACTTGCGCCTTGTAGGTCTCGGCGTTCTGGTCGATCTGCTGGCGCGTGAGCGGCGGGCGGGTGACGGAGCGGCCCGAGGGATCGCCGATGAGCCCGGTGAAGTCGCCGATGAGGAAGATGACGGTGTGGCCCATGTCTTGAAAGTGTTTCAGCTTGCGCATGAGCACGGTGTGGCCCAGGTGCAGGTCGGGCGCGGTAGGATCGAAACCGGCCTTGACGCGCATAGGCTTGCCGGACTGGCGGGACTTTTCCAGCCGCTCGCGCAGGTCACTCTCGCGAATGATCTCGGCCGCGCCCTTGCGCAAGTAGGCCAGCTGCTCATCAACCTCGGGGAAAGAAGGCATAAGGAGTGATTATAGGAGGTTCGAGTTCTTGGAAGCAGTTGCGAGTTTCCAAGTTTCGAGTGTAAGTCGTCTCATGAATCGCATCGGGATGTGACATGTATCTGGGAATCGCCGTTTGTAAACGAATTGCGGTTTGTGCCAGGGCACGGCTTCAGCCGTGCCGTAAAAGCGATAAACGAATTCGGGCTTTAGCCCAGGGAGATGTTTTGCAGGGGCTGAAGCCCTCACATTCATTCGGGTTTTCGGCACGACTGAAGTCGTGCCCTGACACGAACCAATTCATGTATCAGGTAGCGTTAAGTCGTATCGGACGCAAAGCTGGCTGCGATAATGCTAACTTCAGCCAGAATTGAAGATGAAATCGAAAGGTTCGGCGAGCCTACGATGAAAGCTCTTCTCCCTGCCTCGATATTCGTGCTGATGATGTCCATCGGCATGAGCTTGCACTGGCGCGAGCTGGTAGCCAACTGGCGAGGGCTGACGTGGGGCGCGTGGTTGCGATTGCTGCTGGCGACCTTCATCGTGCCGCCGGCGGTGGCGCTACTGCTTGCACGAATTCTGCCGCTGAATCTTTCCGAAACTGCCGGGTTGTTCATGGTGGCCGCTGCGCCGGGAGCCCCGCTGCTCACGCGCAACCTGGCGCGGCGCGGCTTCGACATGCACCTGGCCGCGAGTTATCAGGTTTGGGGCGCGGTCATGACGCCGATCATGATTCCTCTGCTGGTTTACGGAGCGGCCAAGCTGTACGCGCGCGACATCTGGATTCCACCGATGGCGCTGGTGGTGCAGATCGTGGAAAAGGAATTTGTGCCGCTGCTGGTGGGCATGGCGCTGGCCCACTTCGCGCCGGCGTTCGCGAAGAAAGCGCAGCCGAAGATGAACCTGCTGGGCAACGTGGTGCTGACCCTGGTGTTTGTTATTTTGCTGTGGAAGATGGGTCCGGAGCTGAGGAGGGTGACGCCGTGGGTGGTGCTGGCGGCGATGCTGTTATTGGTCGCGTCGATCGGGGCGATGCGCCTGCTGATGAGTATCGATCGAATCGGGGTACGCACGTTAGAGGTCAGCAATGCCAATCGCCATGTGGGCCTGGCGCTGCTGTTGTCAGGACAATATATTCACAACCGGGATGCCTTGCCGACGGTGGCGTGCTACGCCATTGTGGTTGCGGTGATGATGATGATCGCGCCGAAGATTTTCAAGCAGCGGGATGAGGTTGCGCGGGCAGCCGCGGCGTAGCGAAAGTTTGTGACCTAGGGACGACAGCAGGTCCTTCGACTCCGGCGGCGAAGCGCCGCCTGCGCTCAGGATGACACCTTCAAGATGAGATTTTCTACGGCTCGGCTGAAGCCGCGCCCCTTCCAGCCCGTCGACAATTCGAGCAGCTCGATTAGTCGGCGATGGCGATGCGGGCTGGCTCTTCGGCCATCTCTTCCTGAGGAACCGCGATGGGGACGATGGTCAGCATGTCGGTCTGCACCTTGTCCCACTGCTGGATCAGCAGTCCCTTGGCTTCGAACAGGTCGCGAATCGACGCCGAATCCCAGCCCACTACTTCTTCGAGAATGGGAACCAGGATGGCCAGCGCGCTGTCGCTGATGACCGAGCGCTTGGCAATGGGCGCCAGATATTTGTTCTCCGACACCGCGATGGTGAATCCGTCGCGCCGGTTGACGTGTAGCATGACGTGAATGTCGGAGCTGCCGTCGCCTACATAGACGATGCGGTCAGGACCGGTGCGCAGCTTCTCCAGCAACTGGTCGATGACGGCGACCTTGCCGTAGCCGGCGGTGACCTGCTTGATGCGCGCGATCTCGCCGTCGGAGTTGTACTCGAACTCGGTGCCGTAGATGTGCTCGGGCGGAATGATGCCTTCCAGAGCCGAGCGGATCACTTCCACCGGGCCGGCCGAGATCACGTAGAAATCGAAGTGGTAACCCTCGACCTCGTCCGACAGAAAGCTGTAGAGCGAGTCGATGTTGGGCTTCAGCCGAACGGCCTTGCCGGCTTGGTACAGATGTTCGCGGCGCACGCGAGAGCGGAATTCGGGATCGTGCAGCAGCAAGTAGGCGAGCTCGCCTCCCTGCTGCACCAGGTTCAGCTTAGCCATCCCGGTGGCCTTGCGCTCGAATTCGCTGGTGGAAATCCCCAGCAGCTCGGCCAGCACGTAGCCCGAGTCGTTGAAGCTCAAGGTCTGGTCAAAATCGCTGGCGAATATGTAGCGCTTCTTCAGTTGTATCTTTTCAAGCATAGTTTCAGATTAAGGTTGATGGTTGTGCTGGCGCATGAAAACCCGCAGCTCCTCGGAGGGATGTGTTGATACTTAGTTGATACTTACGTGATTAGATTCGGGCCGTGGTTGAAGGATGATGAATTTGGAGGGAAAGAGAGCAACGATCTGATTTGTTAAGGAGATAGAGAGATTCTTAGTCCCCGGCTTCCCCCGAATTTTCCTGTTGACATACGTATGTTTTACGTATATTTTACGTATAGAGGGTATGAAGATGGACGCAGAAGTTTCCGAAAAAGTAGTTCCCGAGGATAGTCAGCCCACCCCGACCCCCGCTGGAAGCAAGCGGGTCAATGTGGTTTTCTCTGCCGACCAATTTGAGAAATTGCAGAGTCTGGCGGCAAAACAGAACATCACGCTTTCAGATGCCCTTCGACAGGCTATCAGCTTGAGCAGCCTGATCGTAGACGCCAATGCTGATGCAAATACGCAAGTTCTTTTAAAGCAAGGCAATAACGTTCAAGAATTGAAACTGGTGAGATAACGCCCGGGGATGCGTTCCCAATGCCGCAAAACAATTCGGGCGCTGAGCCCACCAGTGATACTGACCTAACTCTGGACCTGACCCAAGATCAACCCGCTCCGGGAGGTGCAGCGCCAGCAGGCGGAGCGGCAGCTGTTCCGCCTCCGGGTGGTCCGGTGGTCGCTCCGCCTGCAGGGGGTGATTCGGCAGTTGCCCCGCCTCCGGGTGGTCCGCCCTTAACCCTCACTGTCACCGATCCCCAGACGCAACCACAGCCACGGATCCAACTAAAGCCATACGTTCAGGTTAAGCAGTGGGATTACGTACGCATGGTGGTTACCGTGGGACTTCTTTTAATGCTCGGATGGGTAATTGTCTGGGCCTCCATAGAGAGTGCATCCTGGCCAACTCATTGGAGTCAGACCAAAGAGATGCTGCAAACCATACTTCCCGCGGTTACAGGGTTGATTGGGTCAGTAATCGGCTTCTACTTCGGGTCCGGCGTTAATAGCAGCAACACGGGTAACACTGGAACCATTGGTAGTGGAAAGTAGCTCCCGCAGCTGCCTCCTGGGCTATCCTGCGAAATGTAAGCACGTATGTCGAGGTCGGCGAAGGCTCCGGGGTGGAGCGCGAAGCCGCTACTCACGCCCGGCGGTTGCGCTGGACTTCGGTATTCGCCTTCAGGCGGGCGAAGGCTTCCTCACCATCAATGGGTTTCACCAGGCCGCTTTTCAGTTCATCATAGCGGCTGTTGAGCATTTCCCGCGTCTGCACCAGTTCGTCGAGATATCCGGCCAGCACATCTTGCAAAAGCTCGTCGGTGCCGCGTCCGCTCTGCGCGGCGAGGTCGTTCAGCTTCTTCTCAACATCCGGGGCGAAGTGTACTTCCATGATCAGAAGGTACGGAGAAACCCTGCTTATGGCAAGTTGCACAATCAAACCCTTGCGCCATCGTTCGCCTCGACTACTTTTCTTTGGAAGAAGGCGGAAGCAGTCGTTGTTGGGTTCCTACCTGGCGGTGTTCTAACACCTCTTCAATCGTGTACTGCGTCTGAATCTTGCCGTTCGTCTTTTCCGTTTGTTCGGTCTTAATTACGGCTCGGAGAACATTGCCTTTGAAAAAACCCTCCTGCCGATCGTCAAGCTTCTGCTGGAAAACTGGATCGGCAATCGAGGCATTAAATTTCGAACCACCATCAGAAAATTTCCACTTTCCCTTTTCAAAATTAGCGGTGACGACCTTGAGAAGTGCCTCCCGGTTGTCGGTGAGGACGTGCTCGTTAGATTCCTGTGTTTCCTCTAGCGCCATCACGCGCTTTGGCAGGTCGCCCTTGGTGATGTCGTCTAGTAGCTTGCCATCCTGCAAGACCTCAAGCTTGTCAATACTGTCCTTCGCTACGGAACGAGCTACGTGATCGACGTCCGCGCGAATTATATCGTTCATGTACATCTGAGAGCCCCGAGCGTCGACCCTGATCTCCCGATCACCGATGTGGATGATGCCATGATTGTCCCGGATCGTAACGGATTTCGGCTTCTCACCTTTTAAAAGTTTGTAGATGGCGAACAGCCCGACTACAATGCCTTCAACTATCTTGTCCTCGTGTTGTTTGGCAATCCCGAAAAGGGCATGAATAAGGCCAGCGGCGTCGATAACGGATGCGAACGCCAGAGTCTGGCCAGCCGTTTCCAGCAGTTGCTGATCGAGCAGGAGGCGGACGTCGAAAGACCCTCTCTTGAAGTCGGAATCGACCTTGACACTGACCGAAGCCTGATCGCCGTTGAGAAAACGGTTCGCATCGCGGATCAGATCACCGATTGCAACAAGTGCAGGAGCAAGCTCATAAACATCCATTGCACCGCTGCGCACTTCGCTGCCGGTATATATGAGCTGAAAACTCTCGATAGGCATGGTCGAGGACATTATCCATGATCTGTCAACAAACCAGAAACGGGGCTGGTGAAGCCAGATCAGACCCCCGTCGCTACGAAACGACGCAGCTCATCCCCTAGGTCGTCGGGAGGGCGCCATATTTGTCCACAAATTCCGCCCGCCAGCTCCTCATCTTTTGATATCCTCCGCAAGAGCAATCTTCCGGAAGCCGAATTCCGGCAAGCGCACTACCGGGGCATCCCTACATGAAGATTCTTATCCTCACCACCGACCAGGAACTTGCCTTGCTCCGCCAGCGCGTGCTGGAGACTGCCGGCCACGACGTGATCGCGCTCAGCACCGAGAAGGAAGCGCTGGAAGCGGCCGAGAAACAGGTGCCGTTCGACGTCGCGCTGATGTGTCACCGGATGCCGGATGCGACCGCGCGGAAGATCATCCGCATCTTCAAAGACACCAAGCGCGAAGGCAAGATCGTCTACGTGGTGCGCATCTACGGCGAATGGCCGGAGGTGGAGGCCGATCGCTACGTGGTGGGCGCTGACGGACCGGACGCGCTGGTGCGCGTGGTCAGCGAGACCGGCCCGCAGGCCGCGGCCTAGTTAGAACGCCGTCCGCCACGCAAGGTTCCTGGTTGTCCCGGTTGCGACACGGCTGAACAGGCTGCGGATAAAGCCGAAGAGCATATCCCTCGCCGGGGCTGAAGAGACTGTGTCGCGACCCCTGTCGCCGCTACGCGGCTCGGGATTATTCCCACTTTACCCGGCGCTCAACCACCCCAACTCGCACAAAAGCGGTGCGAGTTGGGGACCCCGGTCACGCGCTGGGCTGACTTCATAGCCGCCGCTGCGCGGCTAGGTTATTGGGTTTTTCTAGCACCTTGTTCCACCACAAACTTTCTTTTTCAGTCGCGACACAGTCTCTGAAGCCCGCTCGGAATGACAAACTAAAGGCTTCGTACGGCCCACCTAAAGGTTCGCCTCCTTCAAAACAGTGGAAAACTCGAGTTTTTCTGCAACCGGTGAAGCCGTGCCCTGATACAAAGCCAGGGAGCAAAAGCGAGCCCAGCCTCGTTCCGCAACTTGTTAAGCCGTGCCCTGCAAAATTGATCGGTGACCGGCGCGAGTGCCCGCTGCCGCAAGAGTTATGTTCGCCGTTACGATTTGTGCTGCAAGCGCGGGCGAAATCATGCTACAACAATGCACAACCTCCGGTGCGCCGGGTATCCAGCGGGCGGCCGGAAAAGCAGAAGTTGCATGGGACGAACATGGCTCCGGCGACAGCGGCCGGAGTGGGGGAGGCGCCACATGGACCTGGTTACGATTGCCGTGGTGGGAGTGATCGTCATTAGTTATCTGGTGGGAGCGTTGACGAGCTCGGTGGAGACGGAAGAGAAACTGCCACACCGCTACTAGAAGCCATACAAATTCTGAGAGGCGCGGACCAGTCCCTGTGGATTTTTCCGCGCCTCTTCGTATTGGCTTTGAATTCTTGTCTTGGACCTGTTCCTTTTGAACTCGGCAGAAGGCCCGTTCCAGAAGGCTGGGACAATTCATTGCCAGCTTGCCCAGGTTTCACGTTAGTTGTTAGAGGGCTGTTTTCACCCGCTATCTTTGCTTGAAGGCCGTCCCCTTCGAGAAGCCGGACTTAGTCAGAGTTTCCCTAATGTGGTGTCCCGCAATTTTATGTCCTAACTCCGAGTTACAATGTTGCCGGAACGTCCTCACCTCAGCCTCTAAAGCCGCCCTATACATGCACTTTTGCGGCACGGCTGAAGCCGTGCCCTTTCAAACACAACGGTTGAATTTTGCCACGAACTTGCGGGACATAATACTAGGTGGCATCGGCCGCATTGCTGTTGTGGGAGAGGCATGTGGACGTAGTGCCGTGTAGGCTGTCCAACTAAAGTTTCCCTTTTCCTCATCGTCGTAGTTCTTCGTTCCCGTCGCCGCCAGCCTGGCGATCCTTGAAGCAGAACATTTGACAAGAAAGTTACACCTTGGTGACAAATGCAAGGCCGAGTGGGCGTCTAGTCTCGACTAGCAGCGCCGGATTGACGAGAGACGACTCACGGGACGCAGCGCTAACCTTCAATCGACAAATGAGGAGAACGTCTATGGAACCGTTTGCTAGTAGTTATTGTTTTTCGGCGTCAGATCGTGGACTCGCACAACTCGCCTTCCGGACCAGCCGGCGGCTTAGACTTTTCGCGGCGTTTGTCGTCATCGCCTCGTCAACCTTTGCCTTGGCCCAGGCCGGCAGTCTCGATACGACTTTCGGGACAGGCGGAATCTTTGCCACCAGCTTCACCCAATACGATGTGACGATCGACAGCGCGGCAGCGATTCAGAGTGACGGCAAGATCGTACTCGGTGGAACGATACCGAGCGGCCAATCGCAGGTCGCCGCATTGATTCGACTCAATACCAATGGAACTCTCGACTCCAGCTTCGGTACGGGCGGCATCGTCAGCAGCACCTTTGGCATCACGGACGGCGCCGGTGTCACTGCCGTTGCTATCCAGCCCAACGGACAAATTCTGGCGGCGGCGGTAGGAGATTTCTTACTTGACGGATCGGTTGGCCGCTTCAATCCCGACGGCAGTCTGGACACCACTTTTGGCAACGGCGGCTTTGCCATATCGAGATCACTAGATTCCGGGGCAGGCACACTCAGCTTTATGACCTTGCAAGCCGACGGCAAAATCCTGGTCACAGGAGGGGGTCTTATCGGACGCTATACCAGCTCGGGCCAACTGGATCCGACCTTCGGCAGTTCCGGTATCGCCGCTTTGAGTTCTCCACTCGTGACTGCAATTGCGCTGCAAGCGGATGGCAAGATCCTGGTAACCACAGGGGTAGGCGCGCCGCCCACACTCACCACGGCACAGTTCTTGCCAGTCCCACTAGCGGGTTCTATCGCGCGCTACAACACAGACGGCAGCCTGGATAGCAATTTCGCGGTCTCCGGACAAGCGGCTTGCGTGGCGTCGGCGGCGGCCATCGCGGTCCAAAGCAACGGCAAAATCGTTGTTGCCGGCACCATCACGAGCGCGCTCCTGACAACCGTGAGCGGTGGCGTAACCCTAGTAAACAACCAGACCGGATTCGGACTGGTGCGCTATAACTCCAATGGAAGCGTCGACACCACCTTTAATCCCGGAGGCGGCATCGGCAGCGGTGGTGGGGTCATCACCGGCTTTGGAAGCTCCTTCCCGGCGAGTTCTGCCTTCGCGCTGGCGGTTCAATCCAATGGTGACATTGTGGTGGCGGGACAGGCGGGAATCGGCAACCAAACTTTCACCGCATCGTCGTTCGTGTTAGCCCGCTACACGGCCACTGGGCAACTGGACACCACCTTCGGATCCAGCGGGATAGTGATCACGACCCTGAGACAGGGCACAACCTCTTTCGTCAACACACTTGTCCTGCAGAGCGACGGCAAGATTATCGCCGCCGGCAACAGCGGGACCCCTGCACAACGAGGCTTTTTCTTGAATAACTTCGCGGTTGCGCGCTATCTGGCGCAGTAGACGCCGGCATTGCAAGCAAATGGAGGGAATCCGGGAGCACTCCATTGTTGCCGTAAGCGGCCGTTAAGCCGGCGACGCTCCCGGATGACATCCCGGCGCGCGCGTGCCGCACACAAGCCACTGTTGCTGGGCGGGCGATTCTGCCTGGCATTTATAGCGGGCGAGAAATCGCGCGTGATCCGGGGAGGCGTCGGCCACCAAGGGCCAGAAGAAAATTAGCTTGCGATCAGCGCAAGGGCAATCTCATTCCGGTTGCGACACAGTCTCTTCAGGCCGTCCGTAGGTATTCGATATGAAAGAGAGCTTTAGCCCGGAAAGCATCGCAATGGACCTGGTCCGATCGTCCATAAGTCACAGCGTTCGCTCTTTCAGTTTCCAATCTGCAGCGTGGCGTGTTCCGCTGGGTTCGGTGGGCTGGAATTCAAAGCTGACGGCTGAGCGCTGACAGCTTATAATCGAAAGTTTCTGACTTCATCCTGAGGCGAACCAGATTATGACTCAAGTGACGATGGCGGCGATTCCGGCGTTGAAAGACAGTTTTGCGCAACTCAAAACGCGCATGGAAAAAGCAGTGGAAGATTTCCGCAAGGAGATGGCTTCCACCCGCACCGGACGCGCGTCGGTGCACATGCTGGACAGCGTGACGGTGGAAGCCTATGGCTCGCAGATGCCGCTGAACCAGCTGGCCAACGTCAGCGCGCCCGAGCCGCAACTCATTACAGTGCAGGCCTGGGACGTCAGCCTGATCGGGGCCATCGAGAAGGCCATTCGCAGCGGCGACCTCGGCTTAAACCCGATGAACGACGGCAAGCTGGTCCGCGTGCCGGTGCCGGCGCTGACCGAAGAACGCCGCAAAGACATGGTGAAGCATCTGCACAAGGTGCTGGAAGAACATCGCACCGCGGTGCGCAACATACGCCGCGACGGCAACGAACTCATCAAGAAGGCGCTGAAAGACAAGAAGATCACCGAGGACGAAGAGCGGGGCGCGCTGGAACAGATCCAGAAGCTGACCGACGACGAAATCAAGAAGATGGAAGAGTTGGCCAAGGGCAAAGAGAAAGAAGTGATGTCGATCTAGCAGATAAGTGTGTCGAACTCCCCGCCCTGGCCAATGCCTGACATCTCGGGTGAAGGATATTGGGGGAGACCTCGATTGGTTAGTCCTGCTGTCCAATTACAGGAAGGACGTGCTGCACCGCAGCAATTCTTATGGCAATTGCTGCGATCTTGGGTTTTGCTGGAGATACTCTAACATTCGTTGGCGGATTGATCTTGGCGTTGGATGCGCTTGGTCGCGATCAGGAGTTCAGGAGACAGCAACAGTTGTGGAAAGCTGTTGTCGATCTCAAGGGTATAGAGCTGGTCAAGTACGGCATTAAGCTCACAAGCGACAAGTCGATCGAGCACGTATTCATTCGTCAGTCCGTCCGGCGAGCTTTCTGGGGCGCCGCCATTTTGGCATTAGGATTCGTCTTTTTGTTCGCGTCCCGGAGCGTGGAAGCGGTCACTCGAACGGCCGAGCATTGTCCTTGTGGCACCTAATCCAGCAGATCTAGGGGCCCTTGCGGAAATTTCGCCCGAGGTCTAGCCTGTGGGCAAGAAATGGGGTGGGCCGTGTTCAGCTTCAGTTATGTGCTCATCATGGCGGGCTTGGCTTTTGGCGGCGCGATGACCCTCATCGGATTTGGCGGATTGCTGGTGACTTCGTTTCACCGTGCGATGGGCTCGCCTCTCCCGCTGCCTACGTTGCATAATGCGTCGGAACGGCGGCTGTACTTGCTGGTGGGTGCAGCCGGATTCGTAGTCTGGGGCAGCGCGTTTATCTGCAGCTTGAACATCACGCCGTGGTAGGCAATCCGGGATCGCTATAATCGAGGATTATGGCCACGCCGGAAGCCACAGTAGCCACAGGTTCCAAGTACGAGCCCGTTATCGGGCTGGAAGTCCACGTCCAGCTGCTGACCAAGACCAAGATCTTTTGCGGCTGCTCGACCCACTTCGGCGATCCGCCCAACACCAACGTCTGTCCGGTGTGTCTCGGATTGCCTGGGCCGCTTCCCGTACTGAACAAGCGAGCGGTTGAGTTTGCCGTGCTGGCGGCGACGGCGCTCAATTGCCGGATCAACGAAACCTCGATCTTCGCGCGTAAGAACTACTTTTACCCCGACTTGCCGAAGGGCTACCAGATCTCGCAGTACGACAAGCCGCTGGCCGAATTTGGCTATATCGAGATCAAGACGGCGAATGGCCCCAAGCGCATCGGCATCACCCGCGTGCATCTGGAAGAAGACGCCGGCAAGAGTCTGCACGATGGCCTGCCCGACAGCAGCGAGTGGACCTCGATCGACCTGAACCGCTCCGGCGTACCTCTGATCGAGATTGTCAGCGAGCCCGATATTTCCTCGCCCGATGAAGCCCACGAATACCTGACGCGGCTGAAGGAGATCATTCTTTACACCGGCGTCAGCGATTGCAACATGGAAGAAGGCTCGCTGCGCTGCGATGCCAACATCAGCATCCGGCCCCGCGGGCAGGTGCAGCTCGGCACCAAGACGGAAGTGAAGAACGTCAACTCGTTCCGCTTTATCCGGCACGCGTTGGAGTACGAAATCGGGCGCCACGAAGAGGTGATCGAGTCGGGCGGCAAGATCGTGCAGGAGACCCGTCTCTACAACTCCGGCGAAGGCAAGACTTATGGCATGCGTTCCAAGGAGCAGGCGCACGATTACCGCTATTTTCCTGAGCCTGACCTGCTGCCATTGGTAGTGGATGACAGTTGGCGGCAGCAGATTATCGCTGAGCTTCCTGAATTGCCCGAGGCACGGCGCGCACGGCTGGTCACGCAGTACGGCATCACCGAGTACGACGCGGCCACGCTGACCAGCAGCCGCACGCTGGCGGACCAGTTTGAAGAGGCTGCCGCAGCGGCCAAGAATCCTAAGCGGGTTGCCAATCTGGTGCAGGGCGAATTGATGGGCCGGCTGAAAGCCAAAGGTTTGGAGATTGAGCAGTCGCCGATCTCGATGGAAGGTGTTGCTATGTCCGCTGATCTCGTCGAGAGCGGCGCCATCAGCGGCAAAATTCTCAAAGATCTTTATGATCTGGCGTTTGAGTGCGGCGAAGACTTTCCTGCCATCTACGAGAAAGAGAAGCCGCAACAGATCACCGATAGCGCGGCCATCGAGAAGATCATCGACGAGGTGATGGACGGCAATCCCAAACAGTTGGAGCAGTATCGCGGAGGCAAGAAGACGGTCATCGCCTTCTTTGTCGGTCAGGTAATGAAGGCATCGAAAGGGCAGGCGAATCCAACGCTAGTGAACGAACTGCTGGCGAAGAAGTTGGAAGAATAAGGCGCAGAGTCCATTACAGGGCGACCCGCTCGCAAATGGCAGCGTCCACTCAGTGGCCGGCGTTCATCGGCGCTCCCAATAGTATGTCAGGCATCCTGATGAGCGCAAAGCCTGAAGCGGTTCTTGGTTCGCTGTGAACGCGGCGCTGAAGCGCCGCACTACCCGTACCGCCGGATACAGAAATTCTCGACTGGATTCGGCGCTCGCCAGAACGACCTACTGTTGCGGCGTCTCGGCCGGCACCGAGACATGTTCGTGCTGGATGAGCCAACGGCCATCCTGTTGCTCCAGAATCGCGGTCCAGCGCAACGTCAGGGTTTGCTTTTCTCCTTGCGGCGACGCGCCTTCCATATTCAACGTTCCATCCACCCAGGTAATTTTCCCTTCAGGATGAATTTGTATATCGTCGTTGAGCGTGAACGTCACCTTGGGCGAATCTTTGAGCGACGGCGCTACGCCGGCCTTGTACTGCTCCCAACTGGTGTATTTGAGCGGTGCCACATCGAAGAACAAGTGGCCCGGGCCTTGCACGTAAAACTGGCCTTGTTTCTCAACATCGTTCGACGCCCAACCATCCCAGATGCTTTGCAAATATGCCTGGTCGACCGGTCCGCTGCTCTTCGCGCTCGCGCCCTTGGACGACGGCACTGGCGGGTTTTGTGCTGCAACATTGAGGGCGAACGCCATAAGAACAGTTACAGACACAGCGAACATGGGCCGACTCATGAATTTCTCCTGACGACATTGTGAGTGTAAACCCCGGGACTCTTGCGGTGACGGCTAAGGATTCAACCCGGCGCCGATATCCGGGTTGCGCAAGAGGCCACGTTTTGCGCAATTTGTTACCCTGTTAGTTTCATGCGACTGCGGCTCGGCGGTTTAGTAGGAAGTCTTCTGATGATCGTGGCGCTACCCGGGTGTGGGACGCCCGGCGCGCCGTCGTTGCCATCGCTTAATCTGACGGTCCCGGTTGAGGATCTCACCGCCTCGCGCCGAGGCAGCGAGGTGGATCTGGATTGGACTCTGCCGCGCAAGAATACCGATCGCACACTTCTCAAGCACGAACCCGACACCCGGATCTGCCGGCGCGAGGGAACCACTCTGATGGCAACCTGCAACATTGTGGCTGAGATTGCTCCACCAACTCCACGGCCACCGCAGAAGCAAAAGGGCGAAGCGCCGCCGGGGGCGGTTCGAATCCATTATGTGGACAAGCTGCCGCCGCAGTTGGGCATGGAGAATCCCGCCGGGTTCGTGACGTATGCGGTCGAAGAAGTGAATTCGCGCGGCCGTAGCTCTGGACTGTCAAACCAGGTGGTGATTCCGGTTATGCCCACAATTCCGGCTCCCGAGGAATTGTCGGCTTCAGTCAGCGAGGAGGCAGTGCGGATCTCGTGGGTTGGGCCGACGCCTCCGCTGCCACCGGCGGGAGTTACTTATCGATACCGGATCATGAGGCGACCGGTCGGCGCTCCCGCCTACGTGGTTCTGGACGACATAGCACCGGCGGCGACCGGAACCTATCTCGACAAAACTTTCGGGTGGGAACAGAAGTATGAATATCGCATCACGACACTCAGCCAGGTCAATTCCCACGGCTTGAACGCAGCGGTTGAAGGCGACGATTCCAAGCCGGTCGAGATTTTCACGCGCGACATTTATCCGCCGGCCCAACCTGCCGGTCTGCAGGCAGTTTTCTCCGGCGTGGGACAGAAGCCATTCATCGACCTCACCTGGGCCCCTAATATGGAAAGCGACCTCGCCGGGTATAACATCTTCCGCTGGCTCCCGGGCGGGCAGCCGCAGAAGCTGAATGCACAATTGATCCAGGTTGCCTCGTATCGCGACGAAACCATCGAGCGGGGAAAGAAATACTTCTACGTCGTTTCGGCGGTGGACCTGCGCGGCAATGAGAGTCCGCGTTCAGCCGAGGCGAGCGAGGCCGTTCCCAGCAAGTAATTCATCGAATATTCACAAAGGATTTTGAACCATGTCGTACTGCCGCTTCCAGCATCAAGATGTCGCGTTCTACGGCCGGATCGAGAGCGTGGGTGGTCAGCCGGCCATTACCCGCACTCTGGTGGAACCTCCGCGATTGTTGGCCGAATTCGACGCGGCCGAACGCTGCGAACTTCCGTTAAGCGCGGTCCGCTTGCTGGCCCCGGTTGAGCCGTCCAAGATTGTTTGCATTGGCCGCAACTACCGCGAGCACGCCAAAGAGTTGAACCATCCGATTCCCACCGAGCCGTTGTTCTTCTTGAAACCGCCGTCCTCACTCATCGGCCCGGGTGATGAGATTCGCCGTCCAGTATCGCTTTCGCAGCGCGTGGATTACGAAGGCGAATTGGGCGTGGTGATTGGCCGGCGCTGTTACCGTTTGCGCGATGACGACGACGTGCGGCCTTACATCCTGGGCTACACCTGCGTCAACGACGTGACCGCTCGCGATCTGCAAAATAAGGACGTGCAGTGGACGCGAGCCAAAGGGTTTGACACGTTCTGTCCGGTCGGCCCAGTGGTGGCTGAGGACCTCGATCCCTGGAAGGGCGTTCGCGTGCAAACCCGCGTGAATGGCGAGCTTCGGCAGAATGGCACGACGACCGACTTTCTGTTTCCGCTTGACGTGCTGGTTCGTTTTATCAGCCAAGTGATGACCCTGGAACCGGGCGACCTGATCGCTACCGGGACGCCCGTGGGCGTTAGTCCTTTGCAGGCCGGGGACACGGTCGAAGTGACCGTGGAAGGCGTCGGCTCGCTGGCGAACCCGGTCGTCGACCTGGTGGATTGAGTCCTGACTCCTGGCAAACATTTGTCGTCCCGCCCGGAGCGGAAGGGCCTGCGGTTTCGCTCTTTGTCGCGGGCACTTGAGTCGCTCCCCCACCGTATTCCCAATAAATTACCGCGCCACCAATTTTCCTGTTCCCTTGCGCATCCTATCCCGCTATCTTGATGTCAAAGGTTTGCGACCCTCACCGCGATCTCACATGAACTCGTTCCGGCTTTACCCTATTCTCGCCTTTGGCGCCACGGCGGCCATCATTGGCTATGCCCTGCTTTCGCGTAAGAACAAGAAATCGGCCAAGCAGCTGGAGTGGGAGCGCCGGACGGACTTGACTCGCGGCGGCCGCATTATCGATGGCAACGTCATCGATGTTCTGGAACTGGAAGAGGACACATCGGGACAGCAGATGCTCTTGCTGATCTACACCTACGATGTTGCGGGCGTGACCTACGAGGCCTCACAGGACGTCACCCATTTGCGGCAGTTTATCGATCTCTACTCCTGCCGGCTGGGACTGCCGGCCTCGGTCAAGTATGACCCGCATAATCCGGGAGATTCGATCGTTATTTCAGAAACCTGGTCCGGCCTGCGCAAGCCGACGATCGTCATGCCGCAACGGCCGGTCGCAAAGTTCAGTACTTTTGTGTAACTTTTCTGGTTGCTCGCCGGCTGTTTAGCGTGGAGCCAACCCATAACTTTCGTGACATAGAGTTGTGCACCACATTGCTACAATGAACTATGCATAACCTGCCCCTACCCCTCGCGGCTTTCCTGGCGGGGATATTGTCGTTTCTTTCGCCCTGCGTGCTGCCGCTGGTGCCGGGTTACGTGTCCTTGATCTCCGGGGCCACTGTCGAGGACCTGCAATCGCCCGAGCGCCGCATGTTGCGCACGGTAATGTTGCACTCCGTTACTTTCGTGCTCGGGTTCAGCGTAGTTTTCATTGCGCTGGGCGCGGTCGCTACCGGCATCGGACAGGTGGTGAACGAATATCACTCGCTGCTGTCGAAAATCGCCGGGATCATCGTCATCATCTTCGGTCTGCATCTGACCGGAATCTTGAAGATCAAAGCGTTGTACGCGGACAAGCGCCTGCACGACGTAAAGGGCGGCTCCAGCGCCGTCGGATCATTCGCCGTGGGCTTTGCTTTTGCCTTCGGCTGGACCCCGTGTATCGGTCCCATTCTGGCTACGATTCTAGTGTTGGCGGGCGCGCAACAAACCGTACTCAAGGGAATTGTCCTGCTGGCAGTGTATTCCCTGGGTCTGGCGGTACCCTTCCTGCTAACTTCCTTGGGAGTTGATCGATTTCTGTCGTTCTATGGCCGTTTCCGTCGCCACTTGCACACCGTGGAAGTCATCAGCGGTATACTCCTGATCGCCGTGGGTGTGCTGATCTTCTTGAACAATTTGCGATTGCTTTCAGGCTATTTGTCATTCCTGAACCGGTTCTCGCTTTAGAGGGGCCTTCGCTTTGAAACGAAATGCATTGGTTTTTGTAGCGCTGTTTGTAGCCATCCTGGCTATGCTCGCCAGTGGCAAGTATCTGGATCGCACCCGCAAACACGGCCCGTTGAAACTGGTGGGAAATGTTCAGGGGCTGCCGGCGCCAGATTTCCAGCTACCGTCTTTGGATGGCGCTAAAGTCAAGCTGTCGGACTTTCGCGGCAAGGCTGTCTTGCTGAACTTCTGGGCCACTTGGTGCCCGCCGTGCAAAGTCGAGATGCCCTGGTTCGCCGATCTGCAAAAAGAGTACGGCAAGGATGGCTTGGTAATTTTGGGCGTTGCCATGGACGACTCCGAGCCTGATAAGATCGCGCAATTTGCCAGCGAGATGGGCGTGAACTATCCCATACTGCTGGGGACCGACCAAGTGTCAGATGATTACGGCAACGTGCAATATCTGCCGACAAGCTTCTACATCAGTCGCGACGGGACCATCGTTGACAAAATGACTGGCCTGCTCGATCGGAAAGACATCGAAGAGGCGGTCAAGAAAACCTTGAACACAACCTCTCGACCCACTTCCAGCTCGCAACAGAGTCAGGCCACTGCTGAGGTAAAGCCCGCCGTGAAGGACGCCGCGCAATGAGGAAGAATCCTGCGGTTCCTTTGATCGCCTTACTGATTGCCGGCTTTGCCTTGGCACAATCGCCCGGCGACAAGCTGCCTTCGGTCATCATGGCTCCCGTGGGCAACGTTCAGGTGCGCGCCGGCGCCAGCGCGGCCGTCAGTTTGGATTTCAGAATCGGCTCCGAGTTCCACATCAACTCCCACACGCCCAAATCTGAATTGTTGATACCCACAGCCATAAAGCTGACCACGCCCGATCAGGTGACGGTGGCCGATGTGAAATATCCTCCCGGCCAGGATGTCAGCTTCCCGTTTTCGCCAGATGAAAAGCTCAGCGTCTATAGCGGCGACTTCACCATTGACACGGTAATCAAGGCGCCTGCCAATGCTGCGGCCGGCACCTATCCGGTGACCGGCACACTGCGGTTCCAGGCCTGCGACCACAGCGCCTGCTATCCGCCGAAAACCATTCCCGTGCAGTTCCAAGTGACGGTGGTCAAGAAATAGCTACAGCTCTTTCGACCTCTTAAGCCGTGTTGCGGTCCGGTCCTGTCCCAAATTCGCCATCACGGCAAACAGGCTTGGAGCGACCCCTTGTCCGGTCAGGGCGACGCGCGCGCCATTGATCAGCACACCCGCTTTCACGCCCTTCTCTTCGGCGAAGCTGCGCAGGAGTTGTTCGGTGCTCGCTTCAGAGAACTCCGCCGCCTGCTCATAACGCGACGCCAATTCCATCAGCATCTCGCGCACCGCATCGTCCTTCAGAAACTTCTGCGCTGCCGCGGGATCGATTTCGAATTCGTCGCTGAAGTAGCCGCGAAACAGAGTCGCAAAGTCCTTGAGGTTGCGGGCGCGCGGTTTGACCAGATCAACGGTCGATTCCATCCCCTCGCGGCTGGTCTGGAAAGGAATGAGACCGACCTTCTTCCATTCCTCCTCAATCAGCGGTAACAACTGAGCGGCGGGAGTCGCGCGCAGATACTCGCTGTTGAACCAGTCGAGCTTCGAGCGATCGAAAATGGCATTCGACCTTTGAATGCCGCTCAGGTCGAACAGATCGATCAACTCGCGATCATGGAGGATCTCTTGCGACGAGTCGGGCGGGGTCCAGCCCAGCAGCGCCAGAAAATTGCGAAAGGCCTCGGGAACGATGCCTTCGTCCTTGTAGGCTATGACGCTGGTCGCACCATGGCGCTTGCTGAGCCGTGTTTTGTCGGGCCCGAGGATGAGCGGCACGTGCGCGAACACCGGCAGCGGATGGCCCAGCGCCTCATACAGCATGATCTGCTTGGGCGTGTTGGAAAGATGATCGGCGCCGCGCAGGATGTGCGTCATCCGCATATCGATATCGTCCACCACTACGCTGAGGTGATAAGTCGGCACGCCATCGGAGCGCAGCAGAACGAAATCTTCGATTTCGGAGTTGGCGAACTCGACGCGGCCGAACACGGCGTCATCGAACGCCGTGCTGCCGCCTTCGGGTACGGTAAAGCGGATAGCGGCAGATCCGCCTATATCACGACGGCGCTGGGCTTCGTATGGCGCGAGACTGCGACACGTGAGGTCGCGCGGAACGCGGCCTTCCGCGACTGCCTGAGTGCGTTGCTGCTCCAATTCTTCCTTAGTGCAGAAGCAATAGTAAGCGGCGTCGCTCTCAATCAATGTTTGGGCCGCGCTGCGATAAAGTTCCATTCGATCAGTCTGGAAGAACGGCCCTTCGTCCCACTCGATGCCCAGCCAGCGTAGGCCGACGAGAATGCCTTCCACCATCTCGGGAGTGGAACGCTCGAGATCGGTATCTTCAATGCGGAGGACGAGCGTGCCCTGGTGATGCCGCGCGAACAGCCAGTTGAACAAAGCAGTGCGCGCTCCGCCGACATGCAGGTAGCCGGTAGGCGAAGGCGCAAAGCGGAGGCGGGGAGAATCAGAGCTATTCAAGTTTGGAGTCATTATCAATGAGTTGAGACTCTACAGATCGGCTATAGCGGCACCGTTATGTAATATTGTCATCCCGAGCGAGCGAAGCGAGTCGAGGGATCTGCGGTTCGTCTGCGGTGGTACCAACGCTGGCAAACCGCAGATCCCTCCGCTCGGACTGAAGTCCTCGGTCGGGATGACAATGCTTCTGGGGTTGCGCAGCGACTCTAGCCTCGAACTGTGCCGGTGTATCGCTCTACCCGCTCTTCCCTTTCTCCCGCTTCTCAATCTTCGCCCAGGTATCTCTTAGCGGCACAGTCCGGTTGAACACCAGCGCTCCGGGCTTCGAATCGAGATCAGCACAGAAATATCCCAGCCGCTCGAACTGGTATCGATCACCCGGCATAGCACCGGCCAGCGATGGCTCCAGCTTGGCATTGGTCAAGATTTCCAGCGAGTTCGGATGCAGGTTCACGGTGAAGTCCTGGCCCTCAGGAACGTCGCCCGGGTTTTCCGTCGCGAACAGGTTCTCATACAGCCGCACCTCGGCATCGATGGCATGTTCCGCCGAGACCCAGTGAATCGTCGACTTCACTTTGCGCCCATCGGGCGCGTTGCCGTTACGCGTTGCGGGATCATAGGTGCAATGGACCTCAACGACTTCTCCCGCGTCATTCTTTACGACGCCGGTGCAGGTGATGAAGTATCCTCCGCGCAGTCGCACTTCCTGTCCCGGAAACAGCCGGAAGAACTTTTTCGGCGGATCCTCGCGGAAATCATCCTGCTCGATGTAGAGGCTGCGCGAGAACGGCACCTTCCTGGTCCCGGCATTCGGATCCTCAGGATTATTTACCGCTTCTAGTTCCTCGACCTGGCCTTCGGGATAGTTGTCGATAACCACACGCAGTGGGTGCAGCACAGCCATCACTCGCGGGGCGCGTGTGTTCAGGTCTTCGCGGACGAAGTGCTCCAGCATCGCCAGCTCGATTATGCCGTTGGTCTTGGACACGCCAATAGCGGCGCAGAAATTGCGGATCGCCTCGGGCGTGTAGCCGCGGCGGCGAATGCCCGACAGCGTCGGCATGCGAGGATCGTCCCAGCCGCGCACCCGGCCCTCCTGCACCAATTGCAGCAGCTTGCGTTTGCTGAGGAGCGTGTAGGTTAGGTTCAGCCGATCAAACTCAATCTGCTGCGAAGGGAAGATGCCCAGCTGCTGGATGAACCAGTTGTACAGCGGGCGATGGTCTTCAAATTCCAGGGTACAGATGGAATGCGTGATCTGCTCGAGCGAGTCTGACTGCCCGTGCGCGAAGTCGTACATCGGATAGATGCACCACTTGTCGCCGGTGCGGTTATGCTCGGCGTGAAGTATGCGGTACATCACCGGATCGCGCATGTTCAGGTTAGGCGAGGCCATGTCGATCTTGGCGCGCAGGGTGCGCGAACCGTCGGGAAATTCGCCCAGCCTCATGCGTTCGAACAGGTCGAGATTCTCTTCCACGGAGCGATTGCGATACGGGCTCTCGATGCCGGGCTCAGTGAGCGAGCCGCGATACTTGCGGACCTCCTCGGCGCTCAAATCGCAAACGTAGGCCTTACCTGCTTTGACAAGCTGCACTGCCCAGGCATGAATCTGGTCGAAGTAGTCGGAGGCGTAGAACATGCGGTCTCCCCAATCGGCGCCGAGCCAGCGGGCGTCGGTGACGATGGAGTCGACGTACTCCTGCTCTTCCTTCTCGGGGTTGGTATCGTCAAAACGCAGATTGGTTTTGCCCCCAAACTCGGCGGCCAGACCGAAGTTCAGACAGATCGACTTGGCGTGACCGATATGGAGATAGCCGTTGGGCTCGGGAGGAAAGCGAGTGTGCACGCGTCCGCCGTGCCTGTTGGTCTTCAGATCTTCGAGGACAATGTCGCGTACAAAATTCGATGGCCGATCGGTTGAGCCGTTCAGTGCGGCGGCGGCAGTTTCTTTATCGCGGGTGGATGTCGACATAATTGCGGTGCCTCAATTCAGGGCGGCGAAGGAGTGCGACAAGGCGCGATTCGCCGAAAAGTTTATTTTACGCGGTGAGACAAACTTGCGGTCATCGCAGCACTGGTTCCATTTCGGGCTGGGCTTCTATCTTTCGGCCAGTCTGCCGTTGACAGCTAGAATTGCTGTGCTTATCGTCAGGGTATATCCGCTACGCTCGTAGGCGAGCATGTTTCTGAAAAACCCTCAAAATTCCGAGGGTTTTTTGTCGATGGCCAAGAGAATTGTCGTTCTGATCGATGGCGCTTTCCTGCGAGTGAAAGCCGCCAAAGCGGGCAAGAAATACGATCCAACCTTTATCGAAGCATTCGCGCTCGGCTGCAAAACCAGCGACGAGGAAATCCTTCGGGTGCTCTACTACGACTGCGTGCCGTATTCAGGAACTGTCCGGCTTCCGGTTTCTGGTGCCCCATTCGTTTTCGCCGGCTCGGACAAATGGCTGGAAGAACTGGCTTGCAAAGACCTGTTTGCGGTACGCCTGGGAGTGTTAAAGTTTCGCGGGTACAAACCAAAACGAACGCCCATCGACCAATCGACCCCGCTTACCGACAACGACTTCGATCTCGATTTCGAGCAAAAAGGCGTTGACCTCAAGATTGGTCTCGATATCGCCAGCTACTGCGAGAATCGACACGCTGATCGGGTCGTTCTGGTGTCCAACGATACGGACTGTGTACCAGCCATCAAGTACGGAAGAAAATCTGGAATGCAGGTGGTCGTGGCTGAGCTTCCCAATTGCGAAATCGCGCGGGAGTTGCTTATGCATTCCGATTTTAAGCGCAGCGTTCCATGGCCCTCGCATCTCACCTAGTACTACTGTGTTATGAACTAGGTACCTTTATCCTGAGTTTTCTGGCGCTGATGAATACGGGGCAGTACGTTGAGGTGATGAACAATCGCCAACCGGATTTCTCCCGCCAGTTGGGGCGCCTGCAGGCCTATCTGGAGGGTCT
>Ga0302320_10006952_pt1 | contig 24986 bp, 19 predicted proteins | sample Bog_T0_3_FD_202130 | JGI IMG/M metagenome (GOLD analysis project Ga0302320, IMG submission 202130) | Peat permafrost microbial communities from Stordalen Mire near Abisko, Sweden - Bog_T0_3 | ecosystem: Environmental > Terrestrial > Soil > Wetlands > Peat | place: Sweden: Abisko, Stordalen Mire...
TCAGAGGCGCAATTCGTAGCCCGCGGCGCGAAGCGCGTCGATGATGGAGTTGCGAACGGCCGCGGCTTCTTCGCTCGAAAGAGTGCGGTCGGGCGCGGCGAGCGTGACGCGGTAGGTCAGGCTTTGGCGGTCGTCCGCGAACGGCTTGCCGCGGTAGGCGTAGAGGTATTCGACGCGCTCGCAGCAGGGGCCGGCAGAGGCCTGGATGCGCTGGCGCAGAAGGCCGGCGAGCTCGCGCAGGCCCGTAATCACAGAGAGGTCGAAGGCGCTGGAGGGGAAGCGCTGCAGCGCGGAGTAGCGCTTGGTTTCCACGCCCAGACCGAAGAGGCGGGCGAGATCGACGTCAAGCGCCGCGCCGCGACCCGCTTCCATCAATGTGGGATGCAGTTCGAAGAGACGGCCGAGTTCGACGCCGCGCCATGTGATGGTCGCCGAGCGAGCGGGATGTTCATAGGGCCTTGCGGCGGTGGGCAAAGCCTCGCAGCCCGGCATGAGGCACTCGGCGAGCCGCTTGAGTTCAAACAGCGCCGCTGCGCCGTCGCCTTGGTTGTAAATGGCGGCCATCAGATGCGGGATCTCCGCGGGAAGCACGCCAGGGTTCTGAGCGTCGGCCGGTAGCGGATGGTCCGCGGCTTGTTTGTGGATCTCGTAGCCGATTTCGAAGAGCCGGAATACGTCGAAGCGCTTGGCGTTTTCGAGCAGATTGCGATGCAGGCCGGGCAGCAAGCTGATGCGCAGCAGCGACTGCTCGCTGCTGATGGGATTCGTGACGCGCAGGTGCGCGGCGGGGTCGAAGCCAAAGCGCCGGGCCATCTCTTCGCTGATGAAAGAGTAGTTCTGCACCTCGGTGAAGCCCTGCGCGGCGCAGAGTTCGCGGACCTCGTGCTGGAAAAAGCGCGGGCGATTGATCCACGGACGCGTGGCCGGTTGCAGCGGGGCGACGGCGGGGACGGTGTCGTAGCCGACCATGCGCCCGATCTCCTCGAGCAGGTCGTCCTTGATGGTGACGTCCTTGGTGGCGCGCCAGGTGGGCACGGTAACCGCGAAGACGCCGGGGCCAGCGTCGGCGACGCCGAATTCGAGTGACTCGAGAATCTGCCGGACCAAGCCCGCGTCGACCGGACGGCCCAGTTTGCGGATCACCCATTCCAGAGGCAAATCGATGACGCGCGTGGGCGCGGGGCCGCGCCAGTTGTCGATCAGCCCGCCCACGAGGCGGATGCCGGGGCACGCCTCCTTGAGCAGCACGATGGCGCGAGAGAGCGCGCGCAGCGTGTTGACGGGGTCTTGCGCCTTCTCGAAGCGCATCGAAGCGTCGGTGCGCAGCTTGAGGGCGGAGGAGGTGCGGCGAATGCAGGCGGCTTCGAAGTTGGCGCTTTCGAGCACGATGCGCGTGGTCGCGGGGCCGATGGCGGAGTCCGCGCCGCCGATGACGCCGGCCAGCGCGACCGCTCCTGCGGCGTCGGCTATCACCAGATTCGACGGGTTGAGGGTGTAGGTTTCACCGTTGAGCGCGGCGAGCACTTCGCCCTCGGCAGCGCGGCGGACGAAGATGGTCCGGCCGTGCAGCTTGTCGGCGTCGAAGGCGTGCATGGGCTGGGAGAGCCCGGCCAGCAGGAAGTTGGTCACGTCGACGACGTTCGAGATCGGATTTAAACCGATGGCTTCGAGCCGGGCCTGCAGCCACAAGGGCGATGGTCCGACGCGCACGTTGTCGAACACCAGCGCCGAGTAGCGCGGGCAGAGGTCGTAGTCGCGGATCTCGACATTCCATTCGTTGCCCGGCGCGGGCAGGAGCGCGAGATCGACGGGTTCGAAGAGCCGCTCTCCGGTGATGGCGGCGACCTCGCGCGCCAGGCCGTGATGGCCCCACAGGTCGGGGCGATGGGTCAGGCTTTTGTTGTCGACTTCAATGACATAATCGGGTGCGCAGCGGGGCAGCGGCTCTCCGGGCGCGCCATCGAATTCGATAATGCCTTCGTGGTCGCGGTTGATTTCCAGCTCCACGCCGGAGGCCAGCATGCCTTCGCTTTCCACGCCCGCGATGGTGGCTTTGCGAATCTCTCGCGATCCGAGCCGCACGCCCGCGGGCACGTAGGCCGTGACGATGCCGGGCCGGCAATTGGGCGCGCCGCAGACCACCTGCTTGCGGCCGTAAATCGGACCGGCGTCGACCAGCGCCACCACGTTGTGGCCGCCGGCGACGGGCGCGACCGACAGAATGCGCGCGGCGACCACGCGCGCCAGGTGCGGCGCGAACTCCTCGCAGCTCTCGCACTCGGCCGTCTTCATCGTGATCAGGCGCGTCAGCTCGGACGGGCTCAGGTCGAGCCCGGGGACGAATTCGCGAATCCAGTTGAATGAGAATTTCACGTCAATCGATTCCTTGGCATCGGGAAAAAGGGTGCTCGATCGGGGCCTTTCAGAACTGGCGCAGGAAGCGCAGGTCGCCGGCGGCGAGGTGACGGATGTCGTCGATGCCATAGCGCATCATCACCAGGCGCGTGAGCCCTAGTCCGAAGGCGAAGCCGTTCCACTCGTCGGGGTCGATGCCGCCCGAGCGCAGAACGTTGGGGTGCACCAGGCCGCAGCCGACCAGCTCCACCCAGCCGCTCTGCTTGCACACGGGGCAGCCCGGCCCGCCGCAGATGAGGCAGCCGATGTCGAGCTCGAAGCCCGGTTCGACGAAGGGGAAAAAGCCCGGGCGCAGGCGGACCTTCACGTCGCGATGGAAGATCGCGGTGAGCATCTGCTGCATGAAATACAGCATGTGGCCGACGGAGACGTCGCGATCGACCATCATGCCTTCGATCTGGTAGAAGGTGTGCTCGTGGCTGGCGTCCACCTCCTCATTGCGGAAGACGCGGCCGGGGGCGATGATGCGTAGCGGCGCGCCGAACTGCTCCATGGCGCGCACCTGGACGGGCGAAGTGTGCGTGCGCAGCAGCAGGCCGCCCTCGACGAAGAAGGTATCCTGCGCGTCGCGCGCGGGGTGCGTGGCGGGGATGTTCAGCGCATCGAAGTTGTACCACTCGGTCTCGACCTCGGGGCCGTCCATGACCGCGAATCCAAGCGAGGTGAAGTACTCTTCCAACTCGCGCTGAATCTGCGTCACGGGATGCAGCGAGCCGGGGCGCGTGCCGGGCGCGGGCAGCGTGAGGTCGATCCACTCGGAGCTCAATCGGGCGTCGAGGGCGGCGCGCTCGAATCCCGCCTTGCGGGTCTCATAGCGCGACTCCAGATCCTGCTTGACCGAGTTGAGCAGGCGGCCGATGAGTACGCGCTGGTCGGGCGCGAGCTGGCCCATCTGCTTGCCGACGGCGGCCGTGACAGAGGCGAGCATGCCTTTGCGGCCCAGGTATTCGACGCGCGCCGATTCCAGGCCGTCGGCGTCGGCGGCGGCTTCCAGCGCGGCCGCGGCGCGCGACTGAAGCTCGGATAGCTTGGATTCCAGCATGGGGATGAAACTTTCAGTTTAGCGCGCACTCGCCGGCGGCCTTCTCGCCGCGCGCATTCGGGACGGGCATCGCGGCGCCGTCAACGCCGCGGGAGGACGTAGAAATAAACGGCGCAGAAGTGGCAGACGCTGCCGGCGAGAACGAAAAAGTGCCACACCGTGTGGGCGAATTTCGAGCTCGCCGCGAAGAAGACCACGCCCGCCGTGTAGGCGACGCCGCCGGCCAGCAGCCACAGGAAGCCGGGCCAGGGCAGGGCGTGAAGAAGCGGCCGGAAGGCGACGACCGCGACCCAGCCCATCAGGATGTAGACGCCGGTCGAGAACCCCGGCCAGCGGCCGAGGGCGACACTTTGAAAGATAATGCCCGCCACGGCCAGGCTCCACACGACGCCGAACAGGCTCCAGCCCCACGCGCCGCGCAGGGTCACCAGCTCGAACGGCGTGTAGGAGCCGGCGATCAGCAGGTAGATCGAGGCGTGATCGAGAATTCGGAAGACGCGCTTGGCGCGGCGCGCGGTCAGCGCATGATACAGCGTCGAGGAAAGGTACAGCAGAACCAGGCTGACGCCGAACACGGCGCAGGAGACGATGTGCCAGACCGTGCCGCGCAGCGCCGCCGTCACTACCAGAATGACGAGACCCGCGACGCTGAACGCGGCGCCAATGCCGTGGGTGATGCTATTGGCGATCTCTTCGGCGATGGTTTGGACGATATTGTCAGAGTGCACGTGATGGACCGTTCGGGCGCGGGCGAACAAGCGCCCAATTCCAGGATGCCTTGAGAGGACCCGCGCGTGCTGGCATGGGCGGAGGCGACGACCCGGACGCGAGCGGCCGAGGACCGCCGGTTTGCGTCGCGACGGCGCGCAGCGCGCTCGTGGCTGCCGCTCGGCTGCATTGCGAGGCGCGTTCGTACGGCGGCAGAGACGAGCTCAGGCGGCCAGCATCGAGAACGGAGTGCGGCCGTCGTCGGCGGCGTGATGCATGTCGGCGCCGCGCGCGACCAGCACGTCGATGGAGGGCTGATCCCTGTTCTGGACGGCCGAATGCAGGGCCGTGAATCCACCGGCCTGCGGGGCGTCGACCGGCGTACTGGCGTCGAGCAGACGTTCGAGAATAGCGGCGCGGCGTTCGGGAACGCGGCCGGCGGCGGCGGCATGCAGGGCCAGGTTCCGCATGTCGTTTACGGAGCGGACGTGCACGTCAGCGCCCCGCGCCAGCAGCAATTCGACGCAGTCCAAGTGGCCGTAGTGCGCGGCCAGGTGCAGCGCCGGCCAACCTCCCGGACCGGGCGAGTTGACGGATGATGAATCGGCTTCGAGCGACGCTCCGAGCGCGGCGGCGTCGCCGGCGATGGCGGCTTCCCAGTGGTTCATTGCGGGTCAGTGTAGCGCCGAACGCGGCCGCAGTCCAGCCCTTTCAACGCCTCGCGTCAGGCCGCGGCCGGAACGAAGGCTTCCTGCGCGACGCCAGTCTCGACCCCGAGGTGATTGATGTAGAAGATCAGCACGGCGGGCGGGTACTTGCCTTTCAAGGCATCGAAGACCTGCTCCTGCCAGCCCGCTTTGAAATAGCCTTTGATGTCGGCGTCCTTGGCGAAGAAGCCGTCCTGGTGCGGAACGCCGAGCAGGTTCAGGGCCTCGATGATCATGTCGAGAGACGACACCAGGACCGCCTGCGAGAGGTCGGTGGCGAGATCTTCATCGTGCTCCTGGAGGCGCGCCCAGAGCCTGGGTGTGGCCTTACGCAGGTGTTCGCCGTTGAGCTTCACCAGGCGCGTACGGGCCTTGATCTGGTCGAAGAGTTGATAGGTGCGCAGGCGGCCCATCGAAACGTGGCGCAGCAGTTCGCCGAAGCGGTCCTCGCCCAGCGCGAGGAACACGTCACTGATGTTCATCACTCACGAGCCTAGCATGAGCGCGCGAAGGTGCTCCACGGCGTGCGGTCGGGCGGTACAATATGAAGTTTGGTCTGACTCAATGAGCAATCTCATCGTTCTCGGGGCGCAATGGGGCGACGAAGGCAAGGGCAAAATCGTCGATCTGTTTTCGGAGAAATTCGATTTCGTGGCCCGCTACCAGGGCGGGCACAACGCCGGCCACACGGTCCAGGTGGGCGGCCAGAAGTTCGTCTTGAAGCTGATCCCCAGCGGCGTGCTGCATCCCAACGTGCGCGTGGTCATCGGCAACGGCGTGGTGCTCGATCCGCGCGCGCTGCTGGATGAGATTGAAATGCTCGAGAAGGCCGGCGCCAACCCGCGCAGCCGCGTTTCCATCAGCAATCGGGCGCACGTGATTTTCCCGTTCCACCGACTGGTGGAAAAGGTGAGCGAGGCGCGCGCCAACCGCGTCCCCATCGGCACGACTTCGCGCGGCATCGGCCCGTGTTACGAGGACAAGATCGCCCGGCGCGGCATCCGCGTCGCCGACCTGTTGAACACCGAGATCTTCGAGACGCTGTACGAACTTCTGGCCGAGGATAAACAGATTCTGGCGGAGGCGTTCGACATCGCGGGCGACATCAATTTCGAAGAGATCGAGGCCGAGTACCGGCGCATGGCGGAGAAGATCCGCCCAATGGTGTGCGATACGGCGCGCCTGCTGAATGATGCGATCGCCGCCGGCAAGCGGGTTCTATTTGAAGGCGCGCAGGGCACGATGCTGGACATCGACCATGGCACGTATCCATTCGTAACGAGCTCCAGCGCGGCCGCCGGAGGCGCGTGCACGGGCACCGGCGTTCCGCCCACGTCCATCGACGGAATTGTCGGCGTGTCGAAGGCTTACATCACGCGCGTCGGGAGCGGACCGTTTCCCTCGGAGGACCGGGGCGAAGGCGGCGCGCGCATCCGCGAAGCGGGGCTCGAGTACGGCTCGGTGACCGGACGCCCGCGGCGCTGCGGCTGGTTCGACGTGCCGCTGCTGCGCTACACGGCGATGGTGAACGGCTTCGATTCCCTCATCGTCACCAAGCTCGACGTGCTCGACGGCTTCGATGAAATCAAGGTCTGCACAGCGTACAAGTCCGGCGGCCAGGTGATCGACACGATGCCCGCCGAGAGTCTGCTGCTGGACCAGATCGAGCCGGTCTTCGAGACGCTGCCGGGTTGGCCGGAGCCGACCTGCGGCGTGACGAGTTTTGAGGAACTGCCGCAGAACGCCAAGGATTACCTGGCCTTCCTCGAGCAGCGGACCGGCGTCGAAATCGGCTGTATCTCGACCGGGCCGGAGCGCATGGAGACGATCCCGCGGCCGGGGTCGAAGCTGGAAAAATTCCTGGCTTGACGGCGCCCGCCGGGCGGGCTATCTTTTCATGGTCGGGGCCGCCACGACGGCCAGGGCGATCACGAGCGCCACCAGACCGTAGGTGATCCACGGGTTCAGCCGCTCGGCTTCCTTACGCGCCACGCGCACCATGCCCAGCGACACATAACCGAGCATCAGGCCCGTCATGGGCTTCATGAACAGCATTAACTCCATGCCGCGAGGGAACGCGGGCTGCCTTCCTAGCACCCAGCCCCAGGTCCCGGTGATGAAGCTGAATATCGCGTACATGCCGAGCGCGACGACCGGCAGAATCCAGGCCTGCCAGCGCCCGCCCCAGCGGTCCGGCCGGCCGGTGATGCCGAAGTGCACCGGGATCTGCTCGGGCAGAGTATCCCAGGTGCGCAGGATGATCAGCAGTGGCAGGACAGCGGCCAATGCGGCGATGATCTCGAGCGGCCAGCGGAAGGGGAGGAGCCACGACAACGGATTCATGCCCAGATTCTACGCCCGCGACACACGCGGCGCGGGGCGTGGATTCCCGTGCGAAGCATTGCGCTCGAAAGCCCGCGCGCAGCCGCGCGGCCACGCCGACGGGTTATAATCGAGCCACCGTGACGGCAGTCCATTCTCAAAAAAAACCGCAGCGTAATAACTACATCCTGGTGGTGTTCGACAGTTGCCGCTACGACTCGTTCGTGAGCGCCCGGCCGCGCGTCATGCGCCGGCTGGGCCGCGTGGAAAAACGCTTCTCCTACGCCTCCTGGACCGCGCCCTCGCACTTCAATTTGCTGATGGGCCTGATGCCGCACGTGAGCCCCAAGCACGTCTTTGCCTCGGAGTATTACAAGCGCGATTTCCTGCAATTCAACGCGCGCCTCGGCTGCAGCGATTTCGAATTCAAGTCGCTCGTCCCGCGGCTCTATCTGCCGCCGTTCCTCAAGGATCAACTGGGCTACGCCACGCACGCGCGCGTCTCGCTGCCGGTGCTGAATCCGAAGACGCCGATCAACGTCGGTTTCGACAGCTTCCGGCTGATGGAAAGCCACAACGACATGCGCGCCATGGTGCGCGAATTGCACTTCTCCGAGGAGCGCCCTTCGTTCTGGCTGCTCAACATCGGCGAGACGCACTATCCCTACGCGCTGCCCGACGAACCGCGCGACCAGTGGCCGGTTCTGCACGGCGTGCACGGCGTTTTCAAGCATCTCGACGACCACGTCGTCGGCGGCAAACTGGATAACCGGCGGCAGCGCTTCTTCAATCAGAAAAAGCTGGACGAACTGCGCGCGCGCCAGGTCGCGGCGGTGAAGTATCTCGACCGCGTGGTGGAAGAGTTGTTCGATCTCGTGCCGAAAAATACCTACATCACAATCACCTCCGACCACGGCGAGTTGTTCGGCGAAGAGGGCTACTTCGGCCATGGCCCGATCCTGCACGACAAGGTTCTCGAGGTGCCGTTCGTGGAAGGCCAGTTGCGGTGAACGCGTTCTCGCGCTCGCGCCGGAGTCCCTGGATCGGCGCTCTCTTTTTCGCTCTAGCCGTGGCGGCGTGGCTGTGTCCGCACTTCGCTTCCCATCCGCCGGGCGGCCTGCAGCCGCTGGATCTGGCCTACATCGGCCCCGGCGCGGGCTTCGCTTTTCTCGGTTCTTTTCTGACGCTCGTCGCCGGCTTCTTCCTGAGTCTGTTCTCGTTTCTGCTTTGGCCGTTCCGCATGCTGTGGCGCCTCATCCGGCGCCGCAAAGGCTATGCCCAGGCGCGAGTGCGGAAGATCATCTTCCTCGGACTCGACGGTCTGGACCCGCGCCTGACCGAGCGCTGGATGGCCGAAGGCAAACTGCCGAACCTGGCGCGGCTCGCGGCGTCCGGCAGCTATTCGCGTCTGCGGACCACGTTCCCCTCGCTCTCGCCGGTAGCCTGGTCCACGTTCGCCACCGGCGTCAGCCCGGCCAAGCACAACATCTTCGACTTCCTCGACCGCAGCCTGAAATCGTATCTGCCGCAACTCTCCTCAGCTCGCGTGGGCAAACCCGATCGCGTCCTGCGCCTGGGCCGCTTGCGCATCCCGCTCTCGCGGCCCACGCTCGAATTGCGCCGCAAGAGCCGCCCGTTCTGGAGCATCCTCGGCGAGCAGGGCATCGGCTGCACGATCCTGCGCGTGCCCATCACTTTTCCGCCCGAGGCGTTCGACGGCAAGCTGCTCTCGGCCATGTGCACGCCCGATCTGAAAGGCACCCAGGGCAGCTTCTCGCAGTTCACCACGCGACTCGATCACGCGACCTATGAGAACGGCAGCCGCTATCCGTTGCGCCGCGTCGCGGGCGGATTCGAAGGTGCCATCGAAGGTCCCGAGGATAGCTTCGTCGAGGGCGGCGCGAGCCTGCGCATCCCGTTTCGCGTAGCGCCTCGCGGCGCTTCGTATGAGCTGCAAGTGCACGGCCAGCGCTACCCGCTCGAGCCCGGGGTTTACACCGAGTGGTTGAAACTCACCTTCCGCACCGCCGTCGGCGCCACGGCCTGCGGCATTGCGCGCTTCCTGCTGACCGGGACCGAGCCCGAGTTCAGCCTCTACATGTCGCCGATCCAGATCGATCCGCAACGGCCCGCCCTGCCCATCAGCCATCCTTCCTGTTACGCCGTCTATTTGGCCAATCTGCTCGGCTCCTACGCCACCGCGGGCATGGCCGAGGACACCTGGGCGCTCAACGAAGGCGTGATCGACGAGGACGCATTTCTGCGCCAGGCCTGGTCCATTTACGAAGAACGCGAAGCGATGTTCCTCAACGCGCTTGAGAGCGCCAGCCGCGGCGTCGTGGCCTGCGTTTTCGATACCAGCGACCGCGTGCAGCATATGTTTTTCCGGCATCTGGATCAATCGGGACCGCACGCCGGCGTGATCGAGCAGATGTACCGCCGCATGGACGACCTGGTCGGTAAAACGCTGCCGTTCGTCGATGACCAGACGGCCCTGTTCGTGCTGTCCGACCACGGCTTCTGCGCCTTCCGCCGCGGTGTGAATCTGAACGCGTGGCTGCGCGACAACGGCTATCTGTTCCTCCTGGACGGCACCCGCGAGAGCGGGTCGTTCTTCCACGGCGTGGACTGGAGCCGCACGCGGGCCTACGCGCTGGGCCTGGGCGGAATGTATCTGAACATCAAAGGCCGTGAGGCGCAGGGCATTGTCGGCCGCGGTGCGGAAGCGCGCGAGCTCAAGCGCGAAATCATCGCGCGGCTTTCGGCGCTGCGCGAGGAGAACGGCGACGTGCCAATTCGCACCGTCTACGCCACTTCGGCGCTCTATCGCGGGCCCTACGTCGACGCCGCTCCGGACTTCATCGTCGGTTACAACGAAGGCTACCGCGCCTCGTGGGATGGCGCCGTCGGCAAGGTCTCGGCCGAGGTCCTGGAGGACAACGCGAAGGCCTGGAGCGGCGATCATTGCGTCGATCCGGTGCTCGTGCCCGGCGTGCTGTTCTCGAATCGCAAACTCGCCGTCGAGCTGCCGGGCAGTGAAAACTCCGCCGCTCCAGGCCCCGGCATAGAAGACCTCGCGCCCACCGCGCTGAGCCTGTTCGGCATCGCTCCGCCGGCGTGGATCGATGGAAAGCCGCTGCTATGAATCGCGCTTTTCTCGCGCTGGCGCTGGCACTCGCACTCGCGGGCTGCGGCCGGCCGCCTTCTGTCCAGAAACAGATCCTCGTTCTGGGCATCGACGCGATGGACCCCGGTTTTCTGGAGCGTCACTGGGACGCACTGCCGAACCTCGATCGCCTGCGCCGCACGGGCGATTTCCGCCGCATGGCCACCACCGTTCCTCCGCAGAGTCCCGTGGCCTGGTCGACCTTCATCACCGGCCTCGATCCCGGCGGCCACGGTGTCTTCGATTTCGTGCATCGCGACCCGAAAACGATGGAGCCGCTCTCCTCCATGGCCGACATCGTCCCGCCGACCCACACACTTTCCATCGGCGCCTACCGGCTCCCGCTGTGGGGCGGAGGCGTGCGCCGCTTTCTGCGTGGCACGGCCTTCTGGCAGCTTCTCGACGCGGCCGGCGTGCCCGTCACGCTGCTGCGCATGCCGAATAATTTTCCGCCGCTCGAATCCAAAAGTCTGACGCTCTCCGGCATGGGCACGCCCGACATGCGCGGCACCTACGGCACGTTCACCGACTACAATGACGATCCGCTCGCCACGCCGGGCCAGGTGCCGGGCGGGCGCATCGTGCCGGTGACGGTCGAACATGATCGCGCTGCGCTGGTCATCGAAGGTCCGGAGAACACGCTGCGCAAGGATCGCGCCTGGTCCACCGTCACGATGACCGTGCAGCGCGACCCGCAGAATCCCGTCGCCGTGTTTGAAGTCGACGGCCAGCGCTTCATCCTGCGCGAGGGCGAGTGGTCCGGTTGGATCCGCGTGCGCTTCCCGATTCTGCCATTCGTGAAAACCGCGGCCGGCATGTTCCGCGTCTACGCGAAGAAGCTGAATCCGGTCTTTCGCATTTACGTCTCGCCGGTCAATCTCGATCCTTTCTCGCCCGAGCTGCCCATCTCGACGCCGCCCTCCTACAGCCGCGAGCTCGCCAACGCCATCGGGCCTTTTTATACCCAGGGCATTGCCGAGGACACCGCGGCGCTGCGCGCGGGCGTGCTGACGCGCGACGAGTACCGCGAGCAGAGCCGCAGCGTCGACTTCGAGCAGTTCCGCATGCTTGAATACGCGCTCAGCCGCTTCCACGGCGGCGTGCTGTTCATTCATATCCTGGGTGTCGATCAGGATTCGCACGTGCTTTGGGGCGCGCATGACGACGAGTTGCTCACGACCTACCAGCGCGTCGACACCGAGGTCGGCCGCGTGATGCGCGCCGCGCCCGAGGCGACGCTGCTGGTCATTTCCGACCACGGCTTCGCCGCCTTCGATCGCGCCGTCAATCTCAACACCTGGCTCTACCGCGAAGGCTTCCTGGCACTCGACAGTCCCTCCAATCTGGGGCAGGGCGAGATGTTCGCCCACGTCGATTGGTCGCGTACCCAGGCCTATGGCCTGGGCCTCAATTCGCTGTATCTCAACGTCGCTGGACGCGAGCGCAACGGCATCGTGACGGAAGCCGAGCGCGCGCCGCTGGCCGAGCAGATCGCCCAACGGCTCGAGGCGCTGCGCGATCCGTTGAATGGCCACTCGGTGGTCGCTACCGTCTATCGCACCCGTCAGATCTATCACGGCGCGGCGGTCGAGTCCGCGCCCGATCTGATCGTCGGCTGGGCCAACGGCTATCGCGCCTCCTGGCAGACTGCGCTGGGCGCGCTCGCGCCCGCGCTCATCGAAGACAACGTGGATGAGTGGCGCGCCGACCATTGCATCGCCGCGGAGCTGGTGCCGGCGACGTTTTTGAGCAACCGGAAAAGTAAAATCGACAAGCCCTGGCTGGGCGATCTCACCGTAACGCTGCTGCATGAGTTCGGTGTCGCTCCGGCCGAGGGCATGCGCGGGCATTCAGTATTCTGAAGCGGAGGCACTCTCGCATGGGACCATCCATCAAATTGAAAAAAGAATTGTGGGAGCGCGTGAAAAAGGTCGCCGAGGTGGCCGGCTACAGTTCGCCGCAGGAGTTCGTCTCGCACGTGGTCGAGAAGGAGCTCGCCAAGCTCGAGGACGCCGACTCGGACGAGAAAATACTAGACAAGCTGAAGGGGCTGGGTTACATCGACTGATGCTCTCGGGCCTGCACACCTGGACCCTGACCGCTATTGCCATCGCGGCCGGCGTGGCGATGCTGTGGGCCTTCGCGCGCTGCTCCGATCAGGCCCGCATCGAGGTCGCCAAGCGCAAGCTGCGTGCCCACCTGCTGGCCTTCCGCCTCTTCTCGGACGAGCCCCGGCTGATCTTCCGTTCGCAGAAACAACTGCTCATCTGGAACGCGCGCTATCTGGCCTTGATGCTGCGCCCGACGCTCGTCATGATGCTCCCGCTGGTCGTGCTGCTGTGGCACCTGGACGCCGTCTACGGGCATCGCCCGCTCTCACCGGGCGAAGCGGCGATCGTTACGGCGCAGATGGACGCTGGCGCTAATCTGCTTGCCGCTTCTCCAACGCTCGCCGGCCGCGGCGTCGCGGTCGAGACCATGCCGCTGGGGCTCCAGGATGCGCGCCAATTCCTCTGGCGCGTGCGCGTCGTGGAGCCGGCATCATCGGCCAATTCTCGTGCGGTCGTGATGCAGCTTGACGGCGCCAGTGTGGAGAAGATCGTTCAGTCGGGCGCGGGCCTCGACTATCTCTCCGAACGCCGCGTCGGCTCGTGGTTCACATGGTTGCGCTATCCCGCTGAGTCGCGTTTGCCCGCGGGCCCGGTCGAGTGGATCGAAGTGCGGTATCCTTCCGCCGACATCGGCGTTTTCGGCATCGGCATGCACTGGCTGATCTGGTTCTGCATTGTGAACCTGTTCACCATGCTCGCCTTGCGCAAACGCTTCGGCGTGACCTTCTAGCCCGGCTTGCGCGCCACCAGGCCCACCGATTCCCGTCCATCCAGATGCAGGCTCGCGGGCAGATCCTCGCGGCGGTAGAGCCACGCCCGCTCGACCTCCAACCCGGCGCCCGAGCAGACCCGCGCCAGCACGACGTCGTCCAGCAAATGGAGCGCGCGCGGCATCTGGCCCAGCAGCCGGTGCTTCGAATACGCGCCGATCTTTTCCACCCAGCCCGGCCACTTCTCTCCGCGCGCGACGCGCCGCTCATACTCGGGCAGGAATGCCTCGAAAGGTGCTTGAAAAGGCGTCGCCGCCTGCACGAACAGTTTCCCTCCCGGCCGCAGCCAGCGCGCCGCTTTCTCCACCCCCAGCGCCAACTGGTTGCCCGTCAGAAAGTGGAACACGTTGCAGGCGTGCAGCGCTCCGAGCGAGGCCGGCTCGAAGTGCGGCTCGCGCGGAAAACGGCCCGGCTGCACCGACAGCCGCGCCTGCTCCGATTCAGTGCAGTCGCGCCGTACACGGCGTTCGAGTTCCATTAGCGGCGCCGCGTCCAGGTCGTTGGCGATCACCCACGCGCCGGCTCGTAGCGCCGCTTCGCTCGCGGCTCCGGAAGCCGCGCCCACGTCCAACGCCGGCGTCTGCTGTCCGCAGAAACCCGTCGCGCAGAACTCGACGAACATCACGCTCACCGGGCCCAGCACCTCGGAGATCCAGCCCATGCGGTTCCGCGTCAGCGGCTTCCGCCGGCGCGCCGGCCCGCTCGTCCGATTCACAGCCCTAGCCTATCAGCGGCACGCGCAGCACCAGGCGCGGCCGCGGCCGAGCCGGCTGAGATATGCTATCTAGCACGGCGTTGGACGCGCTCGAAGTTCACGCCCGAAACTCTGGATTTGGAGGCCAGACTCATGCTCAGAAAAGCACTCTTGCTTACGGCCGCGCTAGGATTCGCGGCCATACTGTTAGCCCCGCAAGCTTCGGCGCAGCGCCACCCGCGCTATCTGCACGCGCGCAGCGATCTCCGTACCGCGCAATTCATTATTCGCGACACGAACCTGGAGCCGAATGTGATGCGCCATCTCAATACGGCGGCCGCGGAGATTGAGCGCGCGATTCACGAGGTCGATCACGCCGCCGTGCTCGATGGCAAGGATCTCAACGATCATCCGCGCGTCGACGCGCATATGGATCGTCGGGGGCGTTTCCGGGAGGTGATGAGATTGCTCAACGCCGCGCGGCGCGACATTGGCAGGGAAGAAGACAACCCCAACGCGCTCCGCTGGCGCGACGTCGCCTTCCGCCACATCGACGTAGCTATCGAGGAAATGCGGCGGGCCGCCCACGATTTGCATTTCGACCATCTCGAAGGCTATTGATGCCCGCTGCCTGAGCGCGGCGGTCGATTGAAAAGGGCAGGGAACGGGGGCGCCGGCCCCCGTTCACGCCATCTCGCACGATTGCTGGCGCGCGGCGGCCCGCCGCTCTCTCAGGTCCCCGGCGCTCCCGGCTGCGGCTGTTCTACCAGGTACATTTCGCCCGGCCCCAGGTGGTCGTACCAGGAGAATTTCAGGATCAGCGAAGTCACCACGAACACCGCGCCCGAGACCCACATCTCGCGCCAATGCTGGATCGCCAGGTAGATCGGCCCCGTCACCAGGCTGGTCTGCCACACCAATCCGACCGCGATGTTGAACGTGTCCCGCCGGAAGTCGTGGTTGCGCTCGAACGTCGGGTCCTCGGCCCGGCATTTTTGGTAGATCGGCTCCCAGAAGCCCCACGGCCGCACCGTGCGGTAGAAGCTCTTGAGCACCGCGTCTTCTTCCGGTTTGGTCCACAAGCACACCAGCACCGACGCTGCCGAACTGATCGCCAGGATCAGCAAAAAGCCGAACACCGGGTGGATGTTCACGGCCAGCTTCAGCACCGCCGCCGCCGTGCCCGCCACCATTCCGGCGAAAAACCCGTAGCCGTTGAACCGCCACCAGTGCCACTTGAGTACGTTGGGCGCGACGAAGGCCGGGATCAGCGCCGAGACGATCCATTCGGTCACCTTGTGCACATTCGACGTCGCCAGGCCGAACGCGATTCCTAGCAGCACTACCGCGGCCGAAGTGATCCAGGCCAGCCGCACCTGCCGCCGCGCCGTCGCCGTCGGGTTCAGGTAGCGCTTATAAATGTCGTTGACCACGTAAGCCGCGCCCGAATTCACCGTCGAGACGAAGGTGCTCATGAACGACGCCAGCAGCGCCGCGATCAGTATGCCCTTCAAACCCACCGGCACGTATTTGTTTAAAACATTCGGCAGGATTTTTTCGAAATTCACTTTCGCGCCCATCGCCGCCAGGTCCGGGCTGAAAAACACCAGCCCCAGCACCGTGATGCCCGCGATGAGCAGGAACCGCGGCGCCAGCGAGACCATCGCCATCACCATGTTCTCGAGCGCCGCCTCGCGCGGGCTGCGCGTCGACAGCACGTGCTGGATGGCGTAGTTTGGCGTCGGTCCGGCCATGCTCACCAGCACGCCTTTCAACAGCAGCATGCCGGTGAAGAACATGAACAGCGAGTAGCCGTCGCCGCCCGCCGACATCGGTCCATAGATGCGCGTGTTGAGCTGCGGCATCAGGTGGCTCCAGTCGAGCGTCAGCTTCCACCCGAAAAACAGGTGGTCCCAGCCCGCCGGCACTTTGGCCATGATCTCTTCCGGCCGGATCAGCACGAGCGTAACGATCACCACGCCGATCGCCGCGATCATCTTCAACCCGAACTGAATCAGGTCGTTCATGATCACGCTGTACATGCCGCCCACCACGCAGTACATCCCCGTCACCAGCAGCATGCCCGCGCCGTACCAATTGTCGGAAAAATTCCACGGGAAAAAGGGTCGCGTGAATTCGCCGATGCCGCGAAAGGCGTAGCTCAGGAAGCCCACCACGTGCACCATCGCGTAGGCCACCACGCTGATGTAGGCCAGCTCCGCGCCGCGGCTGAATCCGAAACGCGTCCGCATCCACTCCGCGCCCGTCAGCACGTTCGAGCGCCGCACCCACGTGCCCAGGTACATCATGCGGTAGATCACGCTGAACAGCGGCCACACCCACAGCAGCCACGTCGCCTTCACGCCGTAGATGTAGAGCATCATCACGAACCACATCGTGCCCGTGATGTCCACGCCGCTCGACCCGTGCGCCACGCCGATGATCCACCACGGCAGGCTTTTCGACGCCAGGAAATACGATTCGGCGTTCTTCGACGCGCGCTTCGCCGACCACCACCCCACCAGCCCCATCAGCAGCAGGTACAGTGCGATGATCGTCAGGTCTACCGGGTGCATGTCGTCTCTTTCTTTGCCCTGGGACCGCGCGCCGCGCCTATGCCGGACACTTCAGCAGATGGTCGATCAGCTCTCGCAGATCGCACGTCGCCACGGCGCAAACCTCGTCTCCGCCGCCGTAATAAACGAACAGCATGCCGTCGATCACCACCGCGCCGCACGGGAAAATCGCGCCGCGGTAGAAGCCTTCGATCTCGTAATCGGCCTCGGGCTGCATAATCCACTCCGGCGTGCGGTGCAGCACCCGCCCCGGATCCTCCAGGTCCAGCAGCAGCGCGCCCAGCCGGTAATGCTTGTCCGCGCCCACGGCGTGATAAATCGTCAGCCACCCTTCCGGCGTCCGGATCGGCGGCGTGTTGATGCCCAGCTTAAAACGCTCCCACGGGTATTTGTTTTTGATCAAAAGGCGGCTCTTGCGGAACCCCAGCAGGTCGTCGGCCGTGGAAATCCACGCGCACGCCTCTTCCGTGCCGTACTCCGGTCCGACCCACTCCAGCGGCCGGTGCAGCATCGCGTATTGGCCGTTGATTTTTTCCGGAAAAAGAATCACGTCGCGGTCGTCCAGCAGCGGATCGGTGAGCCAGCCCGCGCGCACCCACGTTTTGAAATCCCGCGTCATCGCCAGGCCCGTGAGCGTGGCGTTGATTTTCAGATAGCGCGGAAAATCGGGTCCGCAGTCGGGCGGCATGTAGCGCTCGCGGCCGCCTGGAATCCAGAATTGCCCATACGGGTAGTGGCGCGCCGCGTAGGTCACGTAGAACCACTCGCCCATCTTCGTGATGCGCGGATCCTGGATCGTCGCACCGTCGAAGCCCTCGACGCTCGGGCTCAGCACCGGCTCATCGCTCGCGCGTTCGAAGTGATACCCGTCGCTGCTCGTCGCGAGTCCGAAGTAGCACTTGTATTCCGGATGCGACTCCGCCGCGCGGTACAGCAGCAGCACCTGCCGCTTCTCTGCGTCGTAGTAAGCGGCGGGGTTGAACACCGCCAGATCTTCCCACGCATGATCCGGGTGCGGCGACAGAATCGGGTTGCCCGCATAGCGCTGCAGTTTCATTGGATGGACGTGCTCCCGTGCGGCTGAAATTGGATCGCAATGCGCCGCGGCCGCGATCCCGCCGGCGAATCAACGCAGATAGCCAGCATACTTCAGACCGCCGCGCCGGTATTCTCCGCGTGAGTAGACGCGCGGAGTGCCATGTTTCCGAGCGCCCATCCGCGCGTGGCAGTAGGCTGTAAAAAAGAGGCCCGTCTGTACCATGAATCGACGTCCGTTCGCCCGCTTCGCCTGGTTCTTCGTCGCCTATCTCGTCGCCGTGATTCTGTTCGGCGCCTGGGTGCGCATCACCGGCTCGGGCAACGGCTGCGGCAGCCACTGGCCGGCCTGCAATGGCGCGCTGGTGCCGCCGGCGCCGGCGGAGAAAACGCTGATCGAATACACCCACCGCCTGATGAGCGGCTTGTCGGTCCTATTCGCCCTGACGCTGGTGGTGTGGGCGCGCCGGGTCGGCCGCGGCGTTTTCCGTGCCGCGCTGCTAACGTTGTTCTTCTTGATTGTCGAAGCCGGGCTCGGAGCGCTGCTGGTGAAGGCGCACCTGGTGGTGAACGACGCCTCGGTGGCGCGCGCGTTGGTGGTCGCGTTGCATCTGGCCAATACGCTGCTGCTCACCGCCGCCGCCGCGCTGGTGGCCTGGCGCGCGGGCGTGGCTTCGGAAGTGGAATCGGCAGCGTCCGCCCCCGCGCCCAGCTCGCGTCTGTTGCTCGGCGTCGCCCTCGCCGCTCTGCTGCTCACCTGCATGTCCGGCGCCGTCACCGCGCTCGGCGATACGGTTTTTCCCACTCAACCCGCGCTCGACGCCTCGCTGTTCTCGACCATCCGCGCCGACGCCTCGCCCAGCCAGCACTTCCTCGTGCGCCTGCGAGTCCTCCATCCGCTGGTGGCCGTCTGCGCCGCCCTGCTCGTCGCCGGCGTGCTCTTGCGCATTGTCGCCGGACGCGCGCCCGCCGCTCCGGCGCAGTATCAACTGGCCATGCTGGCTTTCTCCGCCGTCATCCTGCAAACCGGAGTGGGCTTCGTCAACGTTCTGCTGGCGGCGCCCGGCTGGCTGCAGATCGTGCATCTCGCCATGGCCCAGACAGTCTGGATCTCCACCTGGCTGGTGTGGCTCGCCGCCCGCCGCAGATGAGCCCAGGCGCACAGATGCCGGCATTGAGCCCGGTGCAGGTCAGATTGCTCACGTGAGGAGTTTTTTCCTCGTATCCTATTGACTCCTATTGACTTTTAGTTCAAGAACTACTCAGGCTGAGCAAACTGCCAGTTCGCAGCGACCGCTACGAGCCCGCTACGCCTGCACCCAGTTGCGCCGCTCGATGATCGTCCGCGGCTCGTGCTTGATGCCCTCATTCAGCAGCCGCCGCTCGCGCTACGTGGTCCATCAAATCATCGGCCCGGTTGCCGCCCCGGATTGGGAAAACTCAAACCCGCCGCGCCAATTCCTGCACAATAGTCCGTATGGTGGTTGAAACCGACGGCGTCACCCTGCACCTGGCCCATCCGGACGAAATGCCGGTGGAGTGGGTAGGTCAGGAGGAAGTGATGCGCCAACTGCTTGCCGCCTGGCTGGTGGTGGACGAGCGCGACGCGCCCATGAACCCGCGTCTGATCGGCAAGCCCGGTGTCGGCAAAACCACGCTCGCCTATGCCGCCGCCCAGCGGCTGGGGCGCGAGGTCTACGTCATGCAGGCGACCGTGGACACGCGGCCCGAGGACCTGATCGTGCAGCCGGTGATCGACGGCCCGCGCTCGCTGCGCTACGTGGCCTCGCCGATTGTGTCGGCCATGCTGCGCGGCGGCGTGGCGATTCTCGACGAGGGCAACCGCATGTCGGAAAAAAGCTGGGCCAGCCTGGCGCCGCTGCTCGACACCCGGCGCTACGTCGAGTCGCTGGTGGCAGGCATCAAAATCAAGGCGCTTCCCGACTTCCGCCTGGTCGCCACGATGAACGACGACGCCTCCACCTTCGACCTGCCCGAGTACATCCACTCGCGCCTGCAGCCGCAGATCCTGATCGATTTTCCGGAACGCGAAGAGGAGCTCGCGATTTTGCGCGAGAACCTGCCTTTCGGCGACGACGAACTGTTGGAATACGTCACCGATTTTCTGCAACTGGCGCACGGCGCCGACGAGCGCTACACCGTGCGCGACGGCATTAACGTCGCGCGCTACGCCATGAAGCTGATGGCCGGAATCCCCGAGGCCCGCGATCGCGCCGGCTGGAAGCCGCCGGTCGAGTTCGCCGTGCAACACACGCTGGGCGAGGAAGCGCTGCGCTACCTGCGCCTGGCGTGAGGGCCAACGGATCGCTATGAGCGAACCCAGCCGCAGCCACATCACGTGCCTGCCGGTGGTCCCCGGCAGCCTGGAGTTCGCCGCCTTCGTGCGCCAGGCGATTCTCTCGGCCCGGCCCGCGACTGTGGCCGTCGGGCTGTGGCGCGGCCTCGAGACTGAGTACCTGAGTGCGGTGGCGCGGCTGCCCGAGTTATCGGCCATTTCCTGGTGCTGGACCGATCCGTTGTCGGGCGAGGAGACGGACACGAACTACCTGCTCGTCGAGCCCTGCGATCCGTTCATCGAGACCATCCGGACGGCCCGCCAAATCGGCGCCGAGGTGTTGTTCCTGTTGGACGAAACCGTCGAGCAGGCCGGCGAGCCGCCGTTGGGTTCCGCCGAGCCCTTCCTGGAGCCCCTGCCCGACCCTTACGCCGCCGCGCGCCTCGGCCTGCCGGCGTATTTGCGGACGGTGCTGCAGTCATCGCCCGCGAGCGAGGCCGACTCCCGCGCGGTGGAGGCCATGGCCCGCGCTTTGCAGGGCGTCGACCCGGCCGGGAAGACGTTCGCCTTCGTAGCGCCCTCCGCGCTCGCGCCGCTCCTGCAGGCGCTCAACCGGCCGCGCTCCGGCCAGGACTGGGGCGGGGAACCGGTTGCGCCCGAGTCCGGCGACGGGCCTGCCATGAAGTTCGCGGCCGATGTCTTGAACCTCCATCCGGACTGCCTGGCCGAGGTGTGCAACACGCCTCCGTATTACGCCGAGCGCTACGAGCGCTGGCGCGAGACGCCGGACCAACCGCCGCCCGACCGCCTGCATCTGCAACGCGAATTGCTGCGCGAGGCCGAGTTCAACTACCAGGTGCAGACCACCGCGACGCTTTCGATTTGGCAGCGCCGCCAGATGGCCCGCTTCTCCCGCAAACTGGCTCAAAGCGCGCGCCTGCTGCTGCCCGATCTGTTTGACCTGCTGACCGCCGCGCGCGGCGTGGCCGACGATAACTTCGCCTGGGAGGTGTGGCACGCCGCCGGCCAATGGCCCTGGCAGCGCGAGGAATCGGACCGCGAAACCGTGAAGCTCACGAGCGAGGATCTCGCTCCCCGCTCGCGCCGTATGCGGCTGCGGCGCATGCCGCTGCGCGAGAAACGGATGCGATTGCCGCGCGGGCTCAAGGACCGGCCCAAGGAACGCTTTCCCGGCGAGTGGGCCCGCCAGATCGACGGCGACGCCATCTGCAGCTACCCGCCCGAGGACCTGGTGATCGAGGACTATGGCCGCCTGCTGCGGCAGAAAGCCCGCTCCATGGTCACCGACGAGCGCAGCCACGTCGAGCCCTTCGTCACTTCGCTGCTCGACGGCATTGACGTGCGCGAGACCATCCGCAACTGGCATCGCGGCGAAATCTGGGTCCGTCGCGCCGAGCGTGCGGCGGGCGCAGTGGGCGCGGTGGTGGTCGTTTTCGACGCCGATCCAGAGGATCGCTACGGCTACTGCACGACCTGGCTGGGCGAGCACCAGAACGAGTCGGACATGGCTTTCTACTCGACCTTCCCGTTCGATCAAATGGTCGGGCCGGGGATCGGCCGCGCGCTGTACGGCGGTTTCCTGATGGTGCTGCCGTCGCGGCGCTTGTTCGACATTTGGAGCGACCCGGACTACGACATGGCCGAGAGCAAGCCCGAGCGGTTGCTGCTGGCCGCGCTCGATTACTCACTGGAACGGCACGTGCTCTACGTGGCGGCGACGCCGCCCCGCTCCATTTTTCGCACCGTCGCGGCGCGCTTCGGCCGCACCATTCTGTACCTCCCGCTGGGTCAGCTATCCCCCTCCAAGCTGAAGAAAATAAGGGTGGTTCACGTCCTGGATGGGTATCACCGGCGGAGCGTCGCCAAGGATTATCTGTGGTAGCCAAGCGCCGCGGCAGCCGCGCGGCCGAAACCGCGGAAACGCCTGTTGCCAGGCGCGCGTCTCACCTCAGAGCGCGGGCTGCCATCGGCCCGCGGGTCGCGAGCATCGTCCTGATATACTGTGAGTTTGCCCTACCTTCTACGAGTTGAATCGATGAAACTGAGCGTATGCCTGTTGCTGGCCGCGAGCCTTGTCTTGACCTGGCCCCTGGTCGCCTCCGCCCAAGCCACCCCGGCAGCCCCGGCTCAGCCGGAGGCCGCCGCCCAGAATAAGAAAACGGCCGACCAGCCGGTTAGTCCTAAGAAACGGGCTGCTGCGGCCAAACGCAGGCGCACCGTGGCTACCAGGAATCAGGACGTCGCGACTCCGCACACCCAGGCTCCGGCGACCGCCTCCGTCGCGCCGCGGCCCGCGCTCGTGCCAGCCGCTGCCGCAGGGCGCGAGCCGGCAGCAGTGCCCGCCCCGGTCATGGCTACCGCCGCGGCTGGCGATGTGCTCTCAGCCACTCCGGCACCGGCCGAGGCCGGCATCGACAACCAGGACAGTGTTTCCACCGCGAACCCGGCTCCGGCCGTGAATGCGCCAACTCAGCCCGCTGCGAGCGCGACTGCTCCGGTGGGCTTCTTCGCTCCAATTCCGGTTAGCGGTCCGGCGGCCGGCTCAACGCCGAGCAACGTGCTGTCAAACAGCCCGGCGCAGGCCGCTTCCGTCAATGCCCCGCAGTCGTCGGGCGTCGCGGCCGCACCGGCCGTTGCGAGTGCGATCGCGCCGTTGGCAGACTCCGCGCAGAGAGCCATCACGGCGCAGTCCGCCACCTCCGCCGTGCAGCGCAGCGTCGTCAACCGGCGCAAGCACCTCGCCTCCGACAACTCGCCGGCGGCCTCCGCCCAGCCGCAGTACAGCACCGGCCAGGCCGCCCGCCTGGTGATCGGGCAACCAAGATTCTCGTCTCAGAGAGGCCAGGACGTGGTCACCACGGGCACGTCGCCCAACCAGATCACCACCGTGACCTACGAAACGCTCCAGACGCTGGTGGGCTCCGCGCAGGGCCTGGACTATGCCAACGGGACGCTGATCGTGGCCGACGCCAACCGCCAGGGCGGCACGCCCGACAATAACCGGGTCTTGATTTATAACAACATCCAGTCGTGGCTGCCCGGCCCGCACGACGCTGTCCTGCAGAACGGGACGCCTTGCCCGGATTGCTTTGGGGCGGGTTCTACGACTCCGCCGCCGACCAGCGGGTCGGCGTGGCCCGGCGCATCCTTAGTGCTCGGGCAGCCCGATTTTGTCAGCAACAATCCGAATCAGCAGGCCACCATAGTTTATCCGCCTCCGGCAATCACGGCCACGCAGATGAGCAATCCGATAGGCGTTTCGTATAACGGCCAGATGCTGGCCGTCGCCGACTCGGCCAACAATCGCGTCCTGGTCTGGAAGTCGCTGCCCACGGCCAACGACCAGGGGGCGGATTGGGTCGTGGGTCAATCGGATTTCACCACCTACACGCCGGGCAAATACGGCCAATATGGCTACCCCGTCGGCCACTGTTCGGCGACGGCGCTGCGCTCGCCCACGGCCGTGTTCCTCGATGCGAATAACGGTCTGTGGGTGGCCGACACGGGCAACGACCGGGTGCTGTATTACGGCCCGATCACGGGTAACGGCCAGGCGGCCACGTTGGTGCTCGGCCAGTCGGATTTCATTAACGACATCCAGAGCCAATACCTGCCCAAGACCACGGCCAGCTCACTGCTCGCCCCGGCCTCGGTGTCGAGCGATGGCACGCGCCTGTTCATCGCCGACAGTTTCGAGAACCGGGTGCTGATCTGGAATACGATTCCGAGTTCCAACAATCAGGCCGCCGACGTCGTGCTCGGGCAGAAGGACTTCGTCTCCAATCTCTCCAACACCTACAGCCTCACTTCCGACGCCGCGGGCACCACCATCGAAAACTCGGTCCTGTGCGCCACCAACGGCAATGACACTACCAGCGAGACCGGCAAGAGTTTCCCCTTGTATCCCCCGATGTGTGCGGCCACCCTCAGCGGGCCGATGGCGGTCATCAGCGACGGGACGCGGCTCTATGTCGCCGACGCGGGCAACGACCGTGTGCTCGTCTGGAACACGATTCCCGACGCCAACACCGTTCCCGCCGACGTCATTCTGGGACAGCCGAACGACCAGGTGGACCTGAGTTCCGATTCATCCTATCCCCAGTTGGTCAGCGGGACCGATACGTTCAAGACTCCCAACGCGCTGGCCTGGGACGGAACCAATCTCTATGTGGCCGATACTTTCAACCGGCGCATCTCGGTCTTCACGCCGGGCGATTTCACGTTGCCGCTCAACGCCATTCTCAGCGCCGCCAGCGCCCACACCTACGCGCGCGCCACCATCACGGTCGGCGGCACGGTCCAGGCCAACGCGGTGGCCACGGTGACCATCGGGAACAGTAACGTTCTCGATAGCACCGGCACCGAAATCACGGTGAATTACAACTACACTCTCGTCTCCTCCGATACGCTCGCCACAGTGGTCACTGCCCTGGTCAACGCGATCAACAGCTCCAACAGCGGCGCCGGCGATCCATATGTCTACGCCACACCGGATACGGCCGCGGATCTCGTGATCCTGACGGCCCGCACGGCGTACGCGGATACGGCTGGCAACAACATCACATTGGCCACTTCGCTCAATCCGACCACGGCTACGCTCACCCTCACGACCTCCGGCGCGAATCTCACCGGCGGGTCGGACGCCTCCCTGCTGGCGCCCTATGAACTCGTCCGCATCACTGGCGCGCCGGGCACGAACGGCGCCTCGGGCCAGATCCTGGTTCCGGGCATCGACCCCAACAACCCGCCGCCGGTGCAGCCTCTGAACCAGCCGCTGCCGACGACATTGGACGGCGTCGAGTTCTACGTGGACGGGATCCGCTGCCCGATCATCGCTGTCGCCTCGACCTACGTGGTGGCACAGCTCCCGATCGAGCTCTCCAGCGCACTCGAACCCGATACGACGCCGCCATCGCCGAGTTCGACCATCAACGTAACCGACACGCTGCGGTTCCCGCGCACGGGCTCCGGCATCCTGCGGGTGCAGAACCCCGATGGCACGGTGGATGTCAGCACTGCCGTGGCGATCCCGGTGATCCAGCAGAGCCCGACGCTGTTCTACGACCCGACCCAGGCGCCGAATCCGGGCTTGGCCTATCACTACTCGAGCTCGGCCACGGCGA
>Ga0302320_10006954_pt1 | contig 24985 bp, 20 predicted proteins | sample Bog_T0_3_FD_202130 | JGI IMG/M metagenome (GOLD analysis project Ga0302320, IMG submission 202130) | Peat permafrost microbial communities from Stordalen Mire near Abisko, Sweden - Bog_T0_3 | ecosystem: Environmental > Terrestrial > Soil > Wetlands > Peat | place: Sweden: Abisko, Stordalen Mire...
CGTCCGCACTACCCATTCACTCGCTGTGGCGATGTCCGCTTTGCGGCGGGACCATGCAAGTTGTCGAGCGCCTCTCCGCCGCGCAACTCCTCCTCCGATCTCCGCCTCCTCTCAGCCGGTGCGCCGCATGAATCCATATCTCCAGCCTCGAATCTCGCTCGTGCTTCGGCGCGCACACTGGTTCTCTGTCTCCCATTCCTCAGAACGCAGTTTGGTGGTGCACTCCAGACTCTCCGACGTGCCGCCCTACGACCATTCTCTCTGCCGCCAGCAACTGAAACGGAAGCGCACCGACAGCAAGACCCACACCGCAAACGACAGCGACCGCTTCATCGAGAAACAAATCCCATAGTCCCCAGGGGCGGCTTCCTTCAAGCCGCTGTATCTGAAGCGCCCCTCCACACCGTCTCAACTCCCAGTTCTTCGCTCGGGGGCGCTTCAGATACAGCACTAAGACTTCTGGCCCGCTATAGTTTCCGGTCCAGTCGGGCAAATCTCCGAGACTGAGAATTGGGTCGAATCTAGCCGCCGCAACTAGGAAACCCAGGATGCGGTTACATCGGTTACCTTCCCCGCACTCCCGTTAGCGAATAGGCTTCGACGTATTACCTGGTTGCGGACCGGACATACCTTCATGCGCAGAGCGGGCGGCTTTATAGTCTCCAGCCTCTACTCAGCAAGCCAATCCAAGGGACGGGACAAACATGACAGCTCGAAGTCTTGCACTGCTTTTTCTCACATTATTGATTCTTCCGTTCAGCGGCTATGCACAGAGTGGAGCGACAGGGGCAATCGCTGGCGTCGTGGTCGACAGTAAAGGCGGCCCGGTATCCAGTGCACAGATCGACATCACTTTCGTTGGGACCACAGCAACCCGTGAAGTCTTTTCCGATGCCAGCGGCAATTTCACAGTGCCTTCCCTTCCGGTTGGTGCGTATGAGGTCATAGTCAAAGCTGTCGGATTTTCCACTAGCAAGTACAACGGCGTCACAGTTCAATTGACCGAGACCACGCGGCTGAACCCATCTCTCGGCGCTTCGAGTGCCGCAAAGACTGACGCCACTACCGGAACCGCGCAAGCGGACGACGTAATAATGGTCGCTACTCCCCCTGTGGTCGCGGTGGAAACCTCCAACCCGGCAACCGGCCGCAGCGTGCAGGCAGATGTGATCGGCGCTCTTCCCTTGGCCACACAGAATTTCCATCAACTGCTAACCCTCTCCGCCGGCGCCACCTCCGAGTTGAACGCCTCCGCTCAACTCGGCCGCGGCGATGTCGGAATCGATGTCAACGGCCAGCGCCAGGACAACAACAACTATCTTCTCGACGGAATCAGCGTCACCGATCTCCGCAACTCGGAGTTGTTTAACACTCCCTTGCCCAGCCCAGACGCGGTGCAGGAATTCAAGGTTCAGACCAGCCTCTATGACGCTACGGAGGGCCGCAATGGCGGCGGCAACATCAACGCGGTTCTCAAGAGCGGCACTTCTCACTGGCACGGTTCCGCATTCGAGTTCTTCCGCAATGACGTCCTTAACGCTAACGAGTACTTTCAGGAACGAGAGGGACAGCCGCGCCCGGACGTGAAGCAGAATCTCTTTGGCGGCAGCCTCGGCGGTCCCCTGGGACACGACGCCAAAGCCGGCTACTTGTTCGTCAACTACCAGGGCACGCGCCAGATCAGCGGACTTTCGCCGGGGACGATCATCAGTACCGTGCTTCCGGTGCTGCCCAGCGATCGCTCCGCCGCCTCGCTCTCGATGGCTGGATTCGGCAACGCGTTTACCCCGATCGATCCCGTCGTGCTATCACTGCTCAACGTCAAGAGCAACCAGTTCGGCGGAGCGGGCGGAGGCTGGCTGATTCCTTCGCTGGCGCCGTCTAATCCTGCGAACCCGGCTGCTGGCGCCGCATTCAATCTCAGCACGCCCGGCCAGTTCAACGACGACCAGTTCACCACGGATTACGACCGCCAGTTCAAGGACGGCAGAGACAAGATTTCAGGACGTTTCTTCTTCTCGAATTTCCGTTCCTACCTGCCCTTTGGCGCCGGCGACGTGCCGAGCACTCCCGGAGAGCAACTGACCTACGGGGATCTGAGTTTCCCGGTGGATTTGCCGGTGCGCAACCGCTTCCTCAGTCTGACCGAAACCCACGTCTTTGGTCCACGAGTCGTTAACGAGGCGCGGTTCGGATTCATGGATCTGCGATTCCAGAACGTGAATCAGCCGGTGGTCACTGCCAACCAACTCGGCATCGTGCGCCCCAGCAACAACGTCACTAACGACATCTACCGCTTCACCATTCTCGGCCTCAATATCGGACCCAACGACAGTTACGACTTGAGCCAGGCGCAGCACAGCTTCACGTGGTCCGATACCGTCAGCTATTCGCTGGGCAAACACTTCCTTCGCTTCGGCGGGCTCTTCACCCACACCAGCATGGATCGCGACTTCCCGCAAGACTTCAACGGATTGGTGGGTTTTAACAGTTTCCAGACATTCTTGCTGGGAATTCCAGCCTACGCCTTTGACTCCAGCGGAGTCTCCAACCACCGCTTCCTGCTCAACGACTCTGCCGCTTACGTTCAAGACGACTACAAGGTCACCAGAAACCTGACCGCCAACCTCGGATTGCGCTGGGACCTGATGAGCGCTCCGCAGGACGCCTTGCACCATATGGCCAACGTCATTCCCGGCCTGCTGGCGCAGGGTGAGAGCCCCTTTGTTTATCCCAAGTCGGTCGATGCTCTGAACATCCCCGGGCTGGTCGGTACAACGAGTGAAACCGGCCGCACCAACAGTTATGCGTCCAACTGGGGACCGCGAATCGGCTTCGCCTACGACGTCTTGGGCAAACACACCATGTCGATTCGCTCGGGCTATGCCATCTATTACGAACGAGAGAGCATGGGTGTAGCCGAGCAACTGGCGAGTCAAGCGCCCTTCGCTCCGAGCGTGACTACCTTTGGCACGACACCTTACCAGCTGGCAACGCTGTTCAACGGTCTGCTGCCGGCAGCGGGCACCATTGATCCAAGCTATGTGCCGCAGCCGTCGCACTTAGTGGGATTTATTGATCCGACGACAGGCCTTCCCACTTCCAATCCAAACATGTATCCCATCTTCAGCGGCTCCACCTACGGCGAGACCGCCATGTCGGTACCGCTCCACTATGTTTCGCCCAGCACGCAGCAGTGGAATCTCAGCGTGCAGAGAAGCCTTCCCAAGAGCTGGATCATGGAGGTCGGCTACATCGGCAGCAAAGGGACTCATCTTTCTGCCATGCTCGATCCGATGCAGGCCCTGCTTGCCAGTCCGCAGCACCCCATCACCGTTCAGGATGTTTACGGCAACTCCTACACCATCACCCAGAATACGCAGCTCAACGTCGGCGCCCGGTCTCCACAGCTCGGGCTCAACCCGCGCGGCTACTTTCAGTTCGTCAATTCGGCGACTTCCCACTACAACTCGCTGCAGGCAACTCTGGCGCACCAATTTTCCAAGGGCCTTCATTTCCAGGGCGCTTATACATTGTCCAAATCGACCGATCCAGTTGCGTCGGTTGGCGCCGGTGTTTACGAGTTTCCGATAAACGATCAGACCACATTAGCTCCTTCGATGGGGCTGTCTGACTTTGATCGTACTCACCGTCTCGTGCTCAGTTACCGCTACGAAATACCGTTCTTCTCCTACGCCCATGGCTTGCAAAGCGCAGTCTTGGGACACTGGTCGGTCGGAGGCGTGACCGTTTTTCAGTCCGGACTGCCCTTCCGTGTGACCGACTCCCTGGGAGCGTCTGCCTATGGCACACCCATCCCAAACACAGCCACTCCGAGCCTTGCTCCGGGATACACGCTTTCCAGTGCGCAGACCACCGGGACCATCGAGCAACGCCTTACGGGATATTTGAATCCTGCGGCCTTCGTTCCGGCACCGGTCGTCGGAATCGACGGCTCAACGGGCTTCGGTACTTTGGGCCGCAACGTTTTCCGCGGACCATTTCAGCAGAACTGGGACATGTCCCTCGCGAAGTCTTGGACCTTGACGGAATCTCAAGCGCTGAGGTTCTCCGCAGACTTCTTCAACGCGTGGAATCATCCCGTGTTCGACAAGCCATCCATCACCGACATCGAGAATCCATCGTTTGGGCAGATCACCAACACAGTTGGAACGCCCAGGTTGGTGCAATTTTCTCTGCGCTACGCATTCTAAGGAAGGCTGAAAAATGCCGACGTTCGCCCCCCTTCTCCGGCGCCCGCTTTACGTGGCTGGCTTGTTGCTCGCTCTGTTCTCTGTTTCTTTCCATCCTTCAGCAGCGCAGGAAGCCTCGCGGAAAGTGATTGCCAAAACCGCTCCAACCTATCCCGAGCTTGCCAAGAGGTTGCACCTGGCCGGCAAAGTCAAGCTGGAAGTCGCTATCACAGCTGGCGGATCCGTAAAGGCGGCCCGCCTGGTCGGAGGAAATCCTGTCTTTGAAAACAACGCGATTGAGGCCGTGAAGCAATGGAGGTTCGAAGCCGCTCCAACGGAGACGAAGACTGTCGTCGTGCTGGAATTCGCGAGTCAGTAACACAACCTAAAGGCGCTGAGAAAAGTCAACCCGCTATAGCCGAATCCGAACCTGTGATCGCTTTGCATTCGCCTTATGCCCTCCTCGAAACCGGACTGCAAGGGCGCCGTGCAGAGAAAAGCTAGGGTAGGTGCCCCCTTCGCTGTCAGGCAGTCCGTTCTCTGCAGTCCGGTTTGTCGAGGGATAATCTCGAAATACGGGCATGTTTCGCGTATCTCGGGGTGAAGGGAGGCGGAATTTCCCTGCAGTTCAGACTGCGTGGCGGAGAGGCAAGGATTCGAACCCTCGGTACAGGTGTTAGCCCGTACAACGGTTTAGCAAATCAATCATTCCCGCCGCCCTCACTCGTAGTACGATCCGATTTAGGTGTGCTGACACCTCGAAGCCATGTCGAATTGAGGCAAATCTCGGCAGGCTCAGATTTGTACAGCTTGGCTCCATTTTGGCTCCAATAAAAAGGATAAAATCACGTGGTTTTTCTGAGCTATGTCTTGCAGAATCAACAGATAGCTTTGGGTGACTACAGCCCTGAAAAAGCTGGCGTCGGCGGTTCAACTCCGTCCCTGGCCACCATCATTCTTATGAAACGGGAGCCTTCGACGCTTTCGGCTCTTTGAATCTTCCCCAGACATAAGCTCGTCTCACGTAAACCACCAACCCATCGAAGTCGAGATCCTTCCACATCAGGCCCAACAGTTCCGCTACTCGCAGAGCAGTCGCCGCGTCGCTCAGCGTGAGCGTGCGTCTCGGCTCCGGAATATTCAGAAGAACCTCGAACGCCTGCTTGGGCGTCATTACTATCGCCCGGTAGTCGCTCTTGGTCCGCTGGCTGACCCAATTCATCGGGTTGCCTTCCTGCTGACGAGGCAGGAAGTTGTATCGCGGTTGGTTGGATGGAATGAGGTCGTGACGCCCGGATTGTAGAATCTCGCCGAGAAAGACCCCGATCCGCTCCAGAGAACCTCGCGCAGGTTGCGGCTCCAGCGATACGACCGTAAAAACCGGGCCATCCGGGTTTGCGCATCTTTCCCGTAATGGTTCTTGTTCGTACTTCTAATCCTTCCGGATTGCGAACAAATGGGCATGGCCAATTGGAGCTAAAGAACGCAGACGGAATGCCGATTTAGGACCAGAGGCGAGAGGAGTCGCAGGCAATGAGTGAGATTCTAGAACAGGCAAACGAGACGAATGGTCATGGGACAGCTTCGCCAGCGGCGGGGATGAAGAGGATGGCCGCGCCAAGAACGGCGAGTCCCGCGCAGGAACAGCATAGCGTTGCCTCCGCAGACAATGGATCGAGTCGTCTGGAGAGCAAGAAGATCGCCGAAGACAAGACACGCGCGCGCACGCTAGCGCGCGCTCAGGCGGTTGCCGAAAAACTTTCCACCGCGACCGAGCAGGTAGCCAGCGCCATCAACCAGGCGACCAGTACGGTTGAGGAACTCGGGAAGTCGATGCAGACCATCGCTGCCGGAGCGGAAGAAGCAGGGGCAGCAGCGGAGGAATCTCGGGCTGCGATCAATCAGATCGAAAAGGCATCGGACGAGGCGAATACCCAGGCGGCAGGATCGTTAACCCTGGTGGATAGCCTCTACGGGCTGAGCCGCAGCACATCTGTAGACATCAAGACTTTAATCAAAGGTGTAAGCGATGCGGCGCAGGCAAATTTTGACTCCGCCAAAATGATTGCCGAATTGGAACGGCAGTCGGAGGAGATTGGCAAGATCGTTCATGCCGTCGCGCGCATCGCCGACCAGACGAACCTGCTGGCGCTGAATGCCGCGATTGAGGCAGCACGCGCTGGTGAGCATGGCAAGGGATTTGCCGTGGTGGCGGATGAAGTGCGCAATCTGGCGGAGATGAGCGAGAAGAGCGCTCGCGGAATCCAGGAAGTGGTGAACGAGATCCAGGGCCAGGTGAAGGTCGTAGCCGTAGATGCCCAGACCGCCGGAAAGAAAGGTCTGGAAGAGGTGGAGAAGGCGAAAGCGATCACGGAAGCGCTGGCGCGTGTGGAGACGGATTTGGCGGATATGCGCGAGGGCTGCAAAGCGATTGTCACCAACGCCGTCACCGCGCTGGCGGGCGCCAAGGAGTACCTGGTGGGCGCCCAACAGATCGCCAAGGCCGCGGAGGAATCGAGTACCGCGGTGATGGAATCGCAAAAAGCGGTGCAGGAGCAGGGCCGGGCCTACACGGAAATGAACGACGCCTCCAACAGCCTCGCCCAGTTGGCCGAGAAATTAAAAACCTCGACCAGCGCACAGAAATCTGCTGAAGAATTGGCGGCGGCCGCGGAAGAACTTTCCGCCAACGCGGAAGAAGTGAAGAGCGCTTCGGGGCAGATCTCCGCCGCGATTGAGGAAATCAGCCGCGCGGCACAGGTTTCTTCCAAAGCCTGCGAGACCGCCATGGCATTGGGCACCAAGCTGGAACACGCGGCCAAGGACATGGGAGCAAAGGCCACGACCAGTGGCGAGAAATGCACGGCCGTCTCCACCTTGCTGACGACCAACAAAGAAGCGCTGGACTCGATGATCGTCAATATTGGGCAGGCGGCTCAGATGTCGCTGGGGTCGGCAAAGAATGTTCTCGAACTGGAAGAGCGGACGCGGCGCATCGACAAAATCGTGGATGCCATCGTGATGGTGACGGTACAAACCCGCATGTTAGCGGTTAACGGCAACGTAGAAGCGGCGCGCGCGGGTGAGTTTGGGCGAGGCTTCTCGGTGGTCGCCGCGGATATCCGCTCGCTGGCCAACGAGAGCAGCGAGAATGCCGACCGCATCAAGGATCTGGTCAAGAGTATTCAGGGCCAGATCACGAAAGTCGTCACCGACATTGAAGGCGCCGGCATCAAGGCCAAGGAAGAGGCCGAGCGGGCCAAGGTCTCTACCAGCAACCTGGAGCGGATGGCAAAGGACATCAAGGAAGTTCAGCTGGGCGTCAATGTCATCGCGAAGGGATCGGATGTGGCAGTGAACGCGCTACAGCAGGCGTCCAAGGCCAGCGAGCAGATCGCAACCGCTTCCGAGGAGATGAATCGCGCCAGCACCGAGTCCGCCACTGCCGCCGAACAGGGACTGAAGGCCGCGCAGGAGATTCTGCAGGCGGTCGAAGAAATCGCAGCCCAAGCCGACGAACTCCAGCACGGATAAGGGCCATGACCAAGCGAATGGTTCGTAAAGATCATGGTTCGCAAAATCATGGTCCGGCAATGCCGGACGCGGGGAGGATTGCGATGGCTACGGAAACGGTGAAATCCACCGCCGCCAAGGCGGGAGCGGACGGGACTCAACTGGTCACGTTCCTGCTCAAGGACGAGGAGTTTGGCTTCGACATCATGGCGGTGCAGGAAATCATCCGGCTGCCGAAAATGTCCAAGCTGCCGCATACTCCCGACTATGTCGAGGGTATTTCGAGTCTGCGGGGAACGGTGTTGCCCATCTTCGATATCCGGGCACGATTCAAGATGAAGCGCGAGGAGCACACGGATCGCAGCCGGGTGCTGGTGATCGATATCGACGGCAAGCAAACGGGCTTGCTGGTGGATGGCGTGCGACAGGTTACGCGAGTAGGCCGGAACGAATTCGAGGCGCCTCCCGCCGCCATCCGGAACGATACCGCTGACTACATTGACGGCGTAGTGAAGCTGGACAACGGCGCTCGAATCATCATTGCCCTGGATGCGCGCCGGGTCTGCACTCTTGGCGGCGCGAATGGCGATGGCGATGCCATCGCGGAAGCGCTTGCGAAAAGCTCCGCGGCGCCCTCCACGCATGGACCCAAAGATGGCCCGAACCACGGCCCTCAAGGTAAGGAGGCGCTGAGCAATGGGAAAGAGGCGCCGGCAAAGGGGGGCGAAGTGCGGCAACTGGTCAGTTTCCAAATCGGCCGGGAAGAATTTGCTTTTCCCATGGAGCATGTCCGCGAGATCCTGCGGGTGCAAACGCCGAAAGAAGTGCCCGGTGCACCCGAGCATCTGCTGGGCGTGTTGACGGTGCGGGGGCAGATTCTTCCCATCGTCGATCTGCGCCGCCTTCTGCGGCAGACCTCGTTCGCAGTCGACCTGGTCGCTGCCTGCCGCTTGGCTTCGACAGAATACGAAGCCTGGCTGGCGCAGAGCGGATCCGGCGAGAATGTGGATCTGCACAAAGTAACGGCAGCGGCCGAACAGCTTCGCGCTTGGCTCTCGGCTTTCAATAGTTCGAGCCAGTCGCTCACCGAGACCCTTGCCCAGGTGCGGGGATTGAATGAACACGTAACCAAGCAGGCTACTGGTGCCGCCGGTCACGATGCCAAAGGAACGGACGCGCTTAGCAAAGACATCTTAAGTTCGGCGAAGGCGATCGTCGCGGCGCTGCATACATTTGAAGAACAGGTGCAGGGCAGCATTCACGAGGACCAGCGCATCATCGTGGTCGATTCGAATGGGTTCCAGCTCGGGCTGGTCGTCGATCATGTAAACGAAGTATTGGGGGTTCAGGATGACGCGATCGAGGCCCCGCCCAACGTTGCGCACGAACACGGCGTCGGCCTTTCGGGGATTGCCAAGCTGGATAAGGGAGACCGGCTCATTCTGCTTCTGGCAACCGGCAGCCTGCTGGATCATCAAGTGCTGGCAAAAATCGCCGAGGTCGGAAAGGACGCGGCCGTGGCCGTGGCTGTTCCGACCGCTCCGGAAGAGACCAAACCCGGCGGCAAGAAAGAAGAAGAGAATGCTCAGGAGGAAGAAGTGCAACTGGTAACCTTCCTGCTCGGCCAGGAAGAGTATGGCATTCCGATTGCCCGAATTCAAGAAATTGACCGGCTGTCGAAAATCACGCAAACTCCCAAGGCGCCAAAGTTTGTCGAGGGTGTCACTAACCTGCGTGGTGAAGTCATTCCGGTGCTCAGCACGCGAACGCTCTTTGCGCTGGAGGCGAAAGCCTCCGACGATCACACGCGGGTCATCATCGTCGATCTCGGCGGCGCGAAAACGGGTCTGGTCGTCGACTCGGTAAAGCAGGTTCTGAGCATCTCCTCGCGCAACATCGCACCGCCCCCGGCCAGTATCTCGAATGGAGTCGATGGGCAGTTCATCTCCGGCATCGGCAAAGTCGAGGACGGAAAACGAATGATCGTGCTGTTGGATGTAGGGAAGGTACTCACGCGCGGAGAGCAGAGCGAACTGGCGACGCTCGCGGCGCACGCCTAGACCGGCCGTCGGTCGTTCGCCGTTGGCAAGCAGGGCTCGCGAACGGCCAACGGCCAACGACCATCGACGAACATTTGGTCTGAGCCCATGAAAACTACAATTCGCGTTCTAGTCGCAGACGATTCCGCGTTAATGCGGAATCTGATCAGCCGGCTCCTGGGCAAGGCGCCTGACATTGTGGTGGCGGGGACCGCAAGAGATGGCGAAGACGCAGTCCAAAAAACGATGCAGTTGAAACCCGATGTCGTGACCATGGACATCAATATGCCGAAGCTCGATGGCATCAGCGCCATGCAGATGATTCTGGCGGAAAAGATCTGCCCCGTAATCATGCTGAGTTCGTTGACCCAGCAGGGCGCGGTCGAAACCTTCGAATGCCTGGCGCTGGGAGCCTTTGATTTCGTCGGGAAGCCGGACGGCACAGTCTCCGCACATCTTGATGCGATTGCCGAGGATCTGATTGCCAAGATCCGCGCTGCGGCAGCGTCGGGCGTTCCCAAGCGTCCCCGTCCGAAGGCGGCATCGCCGCCTCCACAAGCTGCGCGGCCGCCCGAAATCCGCCCCGCGAACCTGCCGTCGAACGAAATGCGGGCCATCGCCATTGGAATCTCGACTGGCGGCCCCGCCACCATCAGCACCTTTCTCCCCGGCTTACCGGCCGCTCTTCCGGCGGCGCTTTTTCTGGTGCAACACATGCCGGCAGCATTCATCCCGACATACGTTTCCCGGCTCCAGAAGGAGTGCGCCATCGAAGTGGTCGAGGCGGAAACTGGGGCGCCTGTACGGGCCGGATGTTGCTATGTAGCCGGCAACAATCTTCATCTGTGTCCCTACCGCAAACTCAGCGGGGAGGTCGTGCTGCGCCGGCCGAGCCAGCCGAAGACGCTGTTCGTGCCAGGAGTCGGCGTGATGATGGATTCTGTCCTGGCAATTTATGGACGCCGGACCATCGGAGTGCTGATGACCGGCATCGGGGACGACGGCGCCGATCAGATGGTCAAGATCCGCGAGGCCGGTGGCGTCACGCTGGCCGAGTCGGAAGAAAGTTGCGTCGTTTTCGGCATGCCTTATCAAGCCATCAAGCGGGGTGGCGCGGAGATCGTGCTGCCGAGCTGGGAAATCGCGGACCGGATCGTTCGCATTCTCGCGTCCAAAACTGTGGGAGGGTCTATGCAGAGGAAAGCTGCGCATCCGGGAGCAGGTTCATGATTGATAGCAAACTAATCGACGCGTTCAGCGCTCCGGAAGCGGCCGAGCGGCGTTCGGCCGCGCAGGAGATTGGCGAATCGGGCGATTCAGGAGCTGCGGACGTTCTGGTGGCGCAGCTCCGTAAAGAAGGATCGCGTGCGGTCAAGGAGGCGATTCTCCGCGGGCTCTCGCACATATGGACATCGAATCCAGTGGAGGCGATGATGGAGTTGCTGAAAGACGACGATCCGTTTGTTCGTGCCGAAGCTGCGGATATGCTGCAGCGCCGCGCTGGCGATGTGATCGAAGGGCTCAACCGTCTGATACGGAGCGACGACAAGGATCTCCGCAAGTTCGCCGTCGACATCATGCGCGAAGCCACCATTGGCGCTCCCGACGCCCTTTACCTGGCAGCCTTGAAGGACGAAGACATCAACGTCGTCATCACCACCATCGAGAACATCGGTTCGAGGCGGCGGGCTGGGCTGGCTACGCAGGTGCTCGCGATCGCATTGGAGAACTCACAGCCGATGGCCGTGTGCGCGTCCCTGGAAGCGCTCGCGGTCATCGGAAACCGGCAAACGCTCGACGCGCTCCGCACAAAATACCCCAACCTCGCGGAGGTGCCGGGGATCTATTTGCTGCCTTTCCTGAAGCTGCTCGGCCACACCGCCGGCCCCGAATCGATCGAAGAGATTTGCCGGACGATCGAAGAAAAGGGGGCATTTGTTCACGAAGCTGCCATCGACGCGCTCACCAACATCGCGCTGCGCCACAGCGTGTCGCAATTGAACTCCTTTTGTGAGGCAGCACTCTGCGGCCTTCTCAAGCCGGAGCTGGACGCGGTCGTGTCCTTTCATCTTCTCCGTCTGCTGGGGCACTTTACTGGTTCGAGCCGCGTTGCGCTGGTAGTGCTGCCCTACATCCACTCCCCCGACCGGACGCTGTGCATGGCGGCGGTCGAATCGCTCGCGAACTCTTCCGATCCTGCCATCGATGCTGCGTTGCATTCCCTGCAGTCGATGGAGAGCGATCCCGAGATCGGCGAGGAACTGGAAGAACTTCTCAGGAGGCGCCCGCGATGGAACTCACCGCCGAGCAATTCTCCAAACTGAGCAAGCTCATCTACAAGAAGCTGGGGCTGCAATTCGACGAAAAGAAAACCTACTTTCTCAACAAGCGCGTGGAGCAAAGAATCGCCGAGCTCGGCCTCAAAGACGCCGACGAATATCTCTTCCAGCTCGGGTATTGCGATGCCAATGGCGACGAGATGCAGGCGCTGGCGAACCTGATTACCACCAACGAAACTTATATGTTTCGCGAATTTGAGCAACTGGCGGGCTTTGCCGATGTTTGTCTTCCCGAACTGATTGCCGCGAAGCAGAAAACCACAGATCGACGCATCCGCCTCTGGTGCGCGGGCTGCTCCTCGGGCGAGGAGGCCTACACGCTTGCCATCATCATCCGCGAAGTGTTTCCCGATTCCAGGAACTGGGATATCAAGATCGTGGCCACCGACATCGATGAGAACGTGCTGAAACTGGCCCGCAATGCGGTCTATGGCGAGCGCTCGGTCAAAGGCGTTCCGACCGTCTACAGCAAACATCTCATACCGTCGGTCACTGGCTTCCGCATCAATCCGGAAACCGCAAGCCTGGTGCGCGTCGAAAAACTAAATCTGCACGACGCGAAGCAGATGAAGGCGATGCGAGGGTACGATTTCGTGTTTTGCAGAAACGTCCTGATCTACTTCGATGACGAGTCGCGGCGCAGTGTAGTCAACCATTTTTATGACTCGTTGAATCCCAAAGGGTACATCTTTTTGGGCCATTCCGAATCCGTCGGCCGCATCACCTCGGCTTTCCACCTGAAAAAGGCCGCAGGCCACCTTCTCTATGCAAAGGATTGACTATGAAACGGAATGTGCTGATCGTCGACGACTCGGAGTTCACCCGCAACTACCATTCCTACATTCTCCGGGAGGCCAATTTCGAGGTGGTCACCGCAGTCGATGGAGCCGACGCGCTGGAGAAGCTCTTCAGCCGGACTTTCGACCTCGTTCTCACGGACATCAACATGGCGAATATGGACGGCTACGAGTTTATTCGCCGGGTGAGGAGCAACGGAGACTACAACGACTTGCCCATTATCATCATCTCGACCGAGTCGGAGGCTGAGGATAAAAGCCGGGGTTTCATCGCGGGCGCGAACTTCTACATCGTTAAGCCGTCGGACCCCAAGCCCTTGATCGAAAACATCTGCCTGGTTCTCGGAATCGATGCCACGCCGGGTGGCCAGAGCGGTGGCACGTGAGCCTGGGCATAACAGAAGCAGGGCAAGAATCGCTGTCATCGGTGTGGACGAGGTTTGAAAGACTGAGCTCGCGGCTCTCCGGCTACCTGAAGACTAGCGAAGATGAGTTTGCCAGCCTGATCCAGGCGCTCGATGCTTGCTGGAGCATGGCGGAGAAGGTGCAGAAGGCGACTGCCCGGTTGTCAGAACTCACCGATGCGGCGAGCGCCAACCAGAACGCCCTCCGCGATTCGTTACTGGAGGGCTGCGGAGTCTTCAAGAAGTTCCTCGTTCAAATCCAGGAGGTGCGGCGCGAGTTAGCCCGCACTGCGCAAGAGACTGGAGGACTGCTTGGAACCTCGAACCGCCTGCAGGAAAACATCGCACCGCTGAAGTACATAGCCTTCCATTTCCGCCTCGAGGCGTCACGCCTCTCTCCGAAGGACAACGCCTCGGTGCTGAAGGCTTACGACGAGATGAAGCAAGTTGTGAGTTTTATGAAAGAGGCGGGCGATTCCCAGGAACGCGGTCTGCTCGCGATCCTCGACACGCTCACGGCGGCCACCCGATCGGTTGAGCAGACATCGTCCTCCTATGCCTTGCGGGCAGCCGAATCGGAGGAGAAAGTCGCGCGTCACCTCGAACTACTCGCGAGCGTCCCCCGCGACCTGCTCGAAGCGCAAAACCAGGCAAGCACTTTGGGAATCGTGCTGGCGAAAGGCATTCGCGAAGCCATCAAGACCCTGCAGGGGCACGACGCGATTCGTCAGCGTCTCGAACATATCCTCGGAGCGCTGGCCAGCCTTCGTCAAGACAAAGATCGTCAAGGCGAAGATCGGAGAGAGGAGCCTGAGCACGCGCTGCTAGTGCAACGACAGCAAGTGAAATCCTTGCTGGAGCTCATTGTCAGTACGGGAAGCCGTATCGAGAGGGAGCTCAATAGCGTCATCGGCTGCGCGCAGGGCATTGCGGGTGGCGGCTCCGCGCCCTGCGGCGACGACGAGGTGGAAAAATTCGAAGCCGCGGTTGATCGCATGGCCTCCCTCAGCACCGAAGTTGCCGAATTGCTGGCTGGTGAAGAGAAGATGGGAACCTTCGTGCTGACCCAAATCGACCCGATCCGGGAACGGCTGGCCACGAATAGCCGAGAACTGGAAGTGGTGGCACGATCGATGAAGAGGCTGGCCCTGAATGTTCTGATCGACGCGGAAAAAATGCCATCGGCCCGAGGTATTGGCGTGCTCGGCGTATGGACGTCGGAAACCGCCGAGGGCATCCTGGAGTTGTCGAGGGATCAGAATGAACAGTTCGCTCAACTCGGGGCGACGCTCCAGGCGCAGGCTACCGTGATCGCCGCGGATATTCAGGAGGTCGCGTCCTGCCGGGGCACGCTCATGGCTCAGAGAGCCATCGATTCCTTGCGTAGTTCGCGAAGAATTGAATATGCCGAGTTTGCCGGTCTTAGCCAGGATGCGGCGCAACTGCGGACAAAAACCGAGAAACTCGTGCAATCATTGGAATTTGTCGATGAAGGTATAGAGCTCCTGGGAAACCTTGATGGGACTATCAACTTTCTTCTCGCCCTGTATCCGAAATCGGAGAAGCCGTTCGACCTCGATGCCGCTTCCGCTGGTTATACGATGCAGGAGCAACATGATGCGCATGCGTTGGTCTCTGGGGGAGACGCGGAAAGTCAGGCACGGCCGGCGGAACCGGCTGAAGGGCAAGAGTACGGCTCCAATGTCGAACTCTTCTGAAGCGAAGGACGGTTCTATGCCATTTGAACTGCAGACTGCCGCGGACGGAGTGAAGCTGATTCTGGCGGGGAAACTCGGCGTGCAGCAGGCCCGGGATCTCTGGGACGCCTTGCAGCCGGCAATGGCCGGGGGCCACAGTATCCGACTGCAAGCGGATGCACTGGAGGAGATGGACACCAGCATCGTCCAGATTCTGTGCCGGTTAAGCAGCCTGAGCGGCGGGTTGAAGATCGGCGAGACCTCCGATGGCTTTCTGGGCGCGCTGGAGCGCCGCGGACTGGAAAAATTCTTCGTGCAGCCAGTCGCTTCGACTGGGCCGGAGGCGCAATCCACAGACCCAAATTCCTCAACCTCTGGCGAAAGCCGCGAGGCACGGACATGCCTAAACGGATCCTGGCAGTCGACGATTCCGCGACCATGCGGCAACTGGTCAAGATGACTCTTTCCCGCGCGGGCTATGAAATTGTCGAAGCGGAGGACGGTTCGAAAGGTCTGGAGAAAGCCTCCGCCGAGGCCTTCGATCTGGTGCTCAGCGACATCAATATGCCGGTAATGACCGGCCTCGACCTTCTCCGCAGTCTGAGAAAACTGCCGCAATACAGATTTACGCCGATCGTGCTGGTCACCACGGAATCTCAGGCAGAAAAAAAGCAGGAAGGCAAAGCTGCCGGAGCCACGGGTTGGATCGTAAAGCCGTTCGAACCGGAACAGTTGCTCGCGGTGGTGACGAAAGTCTTGCGCTGCTGATCGATCTTGGCCGAGGTGATCAAGGTTTATGGACTCCGGCGATCTGGAACAACTACAAGCGTCTTTCCGTCATGAGGCGGACGACCTGCTCACCGACCTCGGTGGGGCGCTGCTGCTGCTCGAACTCGATCCCCGGAATGTGGAAGTGATAAACCGAGTTTTTCGCGCGATGCACACGCTGAAAGGCTCGGGTGCGAGCGCTGGCTTCCGCAGGCTGGCGAGCTTTGTGCATCATGTCGAAGAGGTTTTCAACCGGATCCGCAACCAGCAACTGGAGACGACTCCCGAACTGATCGATGCCACCCTGAAAGCCTGCGATTGCTGTGTCATGCTCCTGGAGCTGGGCAGTACAGAGTCCGACACGCCTTTGCCACTTGAGACCGAGGTGCTCGCAGCCATACGGCCCTTTCTGCCGGAGATGGATAAGGCTGCTGGTAACGGAAAGCCCGAGAAAACTGCGTCCGGCGGACTGGCGCGATACAAGATCGGTTTTAAGCCGAACCGTGAGATCTTCTTTTCCGGAACCGACCCCGCATCTCTTCTTCTTGAGCTGACAGATCTGGGCGAGATGGAAATCCATTGCGATGCCAGCGATCTTCTCGCCGCCGACCCGTTTGACCCCGAACAGTGCTACTTACGCTGGGAAGTCCACGTCGAAACGACCGAGCCCGAGACCAAGGTGCGGGGGGTATTCCAGTTTGTTGAAGAGGATTGCGGAGTATCGATCGAGCGCGAGGAGCCTTCGGCCGCCGCGCAATCGGAAAGCAAGGCCGCCCGCTTCCGCGGAGCCACGCAGCAGGCGTTTACCGCCCTGGGCTTTGCCCTCGACCAATTCCAATCGGGAGATGAAAATCCCGGCCTGGCGACCGCACACCGCGCGGCGCAAACGCTGATCTCCGCCTGCAAAGCGCATGGGCATGCGAGAGCCACGACTGCCGCGCATCAAGTTCTCGATGCGGTGATAACGCAGCAAGGTGGAACCCTCGATGGCGGCTGGTTGCCGAAGGTGAAGCTCCTCATTGAGGCGGCGAGGCTGGCGGTGGATTCGCCCGCGGCGCAAGCCGTAACTTCGTTGCAGCCTGCTTCCACCGCGGCTGCGGAAACCTTGCCTGCTGTAGAAGCCGCAACGGCAGCGGCTGCGAGCAGTATCCGAGTCGATTCCGCGAAGCTGGATGCCCTGATGCGGCTGGCCGGAGAACTGCTGGTTGCCCGCGGAGCGCTGCCCGCCTTCGCCGAGCGCGTCGAACGCATTGCCGGGGAACCATCGCCGAAAAGCATGGCCAAAGAGATGCGCGACGCCGCCGCCAAGGTTTCCCGGCTGGCGGACGATCTGCAGGCTACCGTCATGTCGATCCGGATGATGCCAGTGCGCCAGGTGTTTCAGCGTTTTCCGCGGCTGGTGCGCGACATTGCGCGAAATCTCGACAAGAACATCGAGCTCCATGTAAGCGGCGAAGAGACGGAGTTGGACAAGACGGTCATCGATAGCATCGGGGATCCGCTCACGCATATCATCCGCAACGCCGCCGATCATGGCATCGAATCGAAAGCCGACCGTGCGCAGAAGGGTAAGTCCCTCGTGGGCCGCATCGATCTCTCCGCTTTCACGCAAGGCTCCAATGTCGTGATTGAAGTGAAGGACGACGGCAAGGGATTGGACGCCGAAAAGCTCAAGCGTCGCGCGGTCGAAAAGAACTTGCTTACCGAGAGCGCGGTCGCGGCCATGGACGAGGAAGCGGCTTTCAAGATCATTCTCGCAGCCGGTTTCTCGACCATCGATAAGGTGACGGACTTGTCGGGCCGTGGCGTGGGCATGGACGTCGTGCGGACAAGTGTAGAGGCGCTGCATGGTGCCATCCATATTACGAGCGAAGTCGGAAAAGGAACCAGCTTCCGCATCGAGCTGCCGGCCAGCCTGCTGGTATCCAAAGCGATTCGGGTTGCCGTATCGGGGCATGAGGTCGTATTGCCCATCGATACGATCCGCAACATGGTGAAAATTCCGAAGTCGGTAGTCCGAAGGGTACAAGGGCAGCAGATCGCGCCCGTCCGCGGGGCAGTGTTCCCCATGCTCTGGCTGGCGCATGCTTTGTCATTTGAACGGGTGGAAGAAAGGAGGGCGGAGCTCGCCGTTGCGATCATTGAGACTGCTTCGGGGCCATACGGCCTGGTAGTCGACCACTTCCTCGGTGAAGTCGAAATCGTCGTCAAGCCGCTCAGCGGCGTGCTGGCTAAAGTGCAAGAGTACATAGGCGCCGCGATCATGGGCGACGGTAAGACCGTGCTGGTTGTCAATACGGAGAAGCTGTTCTCGCTGCAACCTCCCGCGGAAACCTCGCAGAACGATTTTCAAGTTGGCTTGCCAGGGTGATTGATCACTCAGCAGCACGGCAATCCGACTGAGCCGGGACAGGTTGGCAGGATCGCCGAAACTCAAAGCGCAAACTACGCCCGGGGGTAGATGAAGAAAAGACTACCGCGCCGCCTCTGGACTGACGCCATTATGCCTAAAGGATATCCCTGTGCTGCCGATTAAGAGACAGTGAGGCGGGGAAACGAAAGAAGTGTTGTGTGCACTAATGAAGACCGAAAGAAAGAGCTTAGGCTGGAGATGGTGGTTCGCGAAATGGGGGCAATGAGCCATGGAACCCGATCGGACGAACGGAAGAATAGAAGTGCGTTTCCTGATCGAAGCTGGAGCAACCGTCGAGGTGTGCAAGAGCAAGCAAACTCTTCGTGCCACCACGGCGAATATGAGCGGAAGCGGTGTCCTTCTGCGCTTCGAAGAACCGGTTCAACTCGCGGTGGGCGATCACGTGAATTGCGAATTCAAGATCTTGCACGACGCCGACGAATCACTTCCTTATTGGTGTGTGGGAAATGTCGCCCGCGTAGAGGGCTGTCTGGTCGCGGTCGAGTTCAAGGGCGTCGGGTTTTCTCCGTTGAAATCCGAATCCGACGGCGCAATAGCGCTCGTATCTGAGTCAGGCCCGCAGTAGAACGTCGTCGGCAGTGGGGCGCTGTCGTTCTTGTGGTTTGTTCCCGTCACCGACCGGAGAACTCGTTCCGGATCGGGTCGTGCGCCAGGTCAGAGGTCACCGAGCAGGAAGTGCCGGGCCGGCAGCGATACCACGCAGTCGTTACCAGCCCGATTGGTTGCTTGATTTCGCGAAGACAGCGGCTATTCAGCCCAGCCTGCGCGCAATCAATGCGGCTTTTCCGCGGGAGGATGGCTCTCCGGCTTTGGTGTAGTTGGGCGCGGCGCCTGGCGCTGCTCCATCTGCTTCTGCTGAGTGGCGTGCTTCTGCTCAAGCTGTTGCGTTTGTTGAGCGTGTTGCTGCTCCATCGGCTGTTTTTGCGTGTCGTTGTAGTTTTTCTTGGTGGCTTGCTGGTGTTCTTTATCCTGCTGCTGTTGGAGTTTCTGGTGATCTTGCGTTTGTTTGGCAGTTAGCTTGTCCTGTTGTTGCTGATACTTCTTGTCGGTTGCGGCGTTGCCTGTGTTTGGGGGCGTGAACGTGTGCGGCTGCAATTCTGCGGCGTGATTTTTGGTGTTGGCCGGAGCTTGCGTAGTATCTGCTGGGCGACTTTCCGTGCTGGGACGCGCTCCATTGCCGCGGGCCGCGTTCGCCGGAGGAGCCTTGTATTCGCCGCCTGCTTGTTTGGATTCTACAACGCCGGTTTTGAAATCACCGGGTTTGGCCGTAGCCGCGATGGGCGGCTTGCCCTGGTTGGCGGAAGCACGCAGCTCGGGATTACTCCGCGCCGCCTGAACGTGCTGCGTCTGCGCGGCTACCGGACCGACGTGGTGCTCGTTCGCGTAGGACTCCTGCTGCGGTGAAGGGCGCGCTTCGACGCCTCCCGTACCGCCGTTGTAGCTGACGTGAGTTTCGGAGATATTCACCGTAGTGTTGTAGGTGTTGTGAATGATGGTGGTGTTTACATGATTCACGTAAGTGTTGTAGGAGAAGTGACCACCTTCCCAGCGGCCGCCTTCATAACCTAGACCGCCGTAGCCGAAGCCATAATTGATGCCGCCATAGAAGCCCACCTGCGGCCCCCAATATCCTTCATGGAAAAGGAATGCGTTGCCGCCCCAGCCCCAATACCCTGGGGTCCAGAGGAAGCCAACCTGAGGCGCCTCGACCCATGTGCCAGGCACCCAGTAGTATCCATCGTTGTCGTCATAGGCCCAGTAGCCGGGCGTCCATAGGTAGCCGTCGGCGGGGCAGATTGGCTGATCATAGACGGGAAGGGCCGGGGGACCGAAGTTGACGGAAATGCCGATACCGACTTGAGCCAATGCACCGTGGGAGAGAATTAACAGAACGAACGAAAACAGCAATGAGCGAATAGCAACCGGAATACGCATAGTGGTTCCTTCTGCCTGCTCATCTGTATTAGTGCCCGTCACGGCGAGAGGCTGTTGGGCGCAGGTGAGCGGCATCCTGTCGGCCCAAGGATTCCACGGCGACGCTGGCCGAGTCTGTACACTACTGCTCACTTTTCTTGTCGGCCTCAAACGAATTGAGAGTGAGAAAAGTCCGACCGCGTCAAGCCTTCTTGGCCTTCGCGGGAGGAGCGAGCGCAACGGCAGCCTCGGTGGTGAGCAGAAGGAACGTGAATGTCTCCTGCAGGTACAAGCGCACAGCGGCATCGGTGTGGCTGAGATAGCCGATGGAGACGTCCTGGCCGATGTGCAGGTCGAAATCGCCGCCACGGGTGGTCAGCACGAAAGCGCCGGCAAGGGCGGGCGCCCAGATGATTTGATCTTTCACCAGCCGCTTGACGTGCTCTAACACTGGGTATCCGTGGTCGCTGGTCTCGGCGAGTGCGGTGTAGGCGTCAGCACCGAGCAGCACGGCATAGGGGCCGTTGACACCGACGAGCCGCAGCCGGCTCAAGCTTTGGGCAATCGCATCGGGGTACTCGCGCACGTCGGCGGGGAGCGTCATGATCGGATTGCTGGTTCCTGGGCGGATGCCGCCAATGCTGGCGGCGGCATAGCCCTCGAATATGGCGGCGTCCTCGGCAAAGGCGATCTGCCGCGCGGCGTCTTTCGCTGGTTGCCAGTCCGAGTCGTTCGCGCCGCGATCGACGTCGTCGATAGCTTTGCGATCGAGTTCGAATGGAACACGTAGCTCGACCAGCGCGTTCACCTCGCGCTGCCTCGCGACAATTCCTTTCGCCGGGGCGGTGATGGTCCGCAGGTGGCCGGTGCCGACGGCAGAAAGGGCGGTGCCGGCCGGCCCCTTCAGGTCGACGACACGCCGCCCGGCAAGGTAGCGCTTGAGTGTGCGCGAGGTTTCCTCTTCGATCTGGGCCCATGCCGAATCGGAAATGGGGGCAAGCTCGCGATGAAGGTTATTCATGTCGTAGGTCTCCTTTGAGAGAACCGATGGCGAGCGAACCGTCGCGCACCGATGGAATCGATGAAGATGGGGTGGATGAAGATGGAACGGATGAAGAGGTTTGGGCCGCCGCCGGCGCTGCCGGGGATTCCGCAACCGCAGCCTGATCTTCAATCACTTGGTCATCGGCAACGTTCTCCAAAAACGTCGCCGACGGCACGAAGAACAAATTTCCAGTGACAGCCTGGCTGAAGTCGAGCAACCGGTCGTAGTTGCCGGGCGGCCGCCCGATGAACATGTTCTCGAGCATTTGCTCGATAGTGCGGGGCGAACGGCTGTAGCCGATGAAATAGGTGCCAAATTCGCCGTGGCCGGGCCGGCCGAAAGGCATGTTGTCGCGCAGGATCTTGATCTCTTTTCCGTTCTCGACGATGGTAGTGAGCGCGCTGTGCGCGGATGTTGGCTTGACCGAGTCGTCCAATTCGATGTCGGAAAGCTTGGTGCGGCCGATAATGCGTTCCTGCGCTTCAGTGGAGAGCGCATTCCATGCGCCGAGATCGTGGAGATATTTTTGAATGATGACGTAGCTGCCGCCGGAAAAGTCGGCGTCCTCATCACCAACGACTACGGCGTCGGCCGCTGCCGCGCCCCTGGGATTTTCCGTTCCGTCGACGAAACCAAGGAGATCGCGGTCGTCGAAGTAACGGAAGCCCTGCACTTCATCCACCGGGGAAATGGCATTCCCGATACGCGCTGTAATCTGGGTGGCCAGCTCGAAGGATAGGTCCATGCGCTTGGCGCGGATATGGAACAGCAGGTCGCCGGGCGTGGAAACCGCATGGCGAGCTCCAGCGCGAATCTCGCGGAAAGGATGCAGTTCTGCCGGCAGCGGCGGCCCGAAGAGGCGATTCCACGCGTCGGAGCCGAATCCCATGACGCAGGAAAGTCCTCCCTCCAGGTCGCGAAATTCCACCGCGCGCACCAGCGCGGCGAGGTCTCCGCAGAACGAGCGCAGCATGGCGCGATTCTCAGAGCCCGGGTTGAGCGTTGCGACCAGAAAGATCGCGGCGCGAGTAAGCGGCGCGGCTACTGCCTGCGCGAGGGCAGGCAATCTAACTTCCGCTTCGGGCGTGCTCATTGCGTTGGGATGGGGATCGGTCTCCATCGAGTATCGTCCTTGGTGACGTGCGCGAATTTTGCCCTACGAAATGCTACGCTCACCTAGCGTGTCAAAGTCCGCCCTGCAAGCTTATCATCGGATGCGAAACCTGCAAGCGTCTCCTTGCGTGACGCTACGATCAGCAAAGCCAGCCATTTGGATGCGCGGCCCTTAGTTGTGCTCCGCGGCACTGCTAGCCAGCGCGCCGGGACTCGAGATCTCGACGCGACCCGACAAAGTGCTCCTTCTTAAAACAGAAAAAGGCCAAGCGCAATCTCATTCAAGTTCGCACTAGGTCGGTTGTGCCCGACCTTCCAAATAAGATAGGAGACGAGAACGATCCCTCAGCTTGCGGCCTTCAACAATTCGCTGAGTTTATCCAAGTCCTGTGGGCTGGCGTCGCCGATGACGAAATAGCGGAGACCGTTATGACTCCAGCTGCGCAGGTTGAAGGAGAGCACGGTCTGCACCGCGTCATCCGTGCGGGTGTTGCCCAGGGCCCGTTCCTGAAAAATGAAGACGGAAATCTGGTGCAGGCGCACGCGGAAAATCAGTTCCGCACCCGGCGACTGGTTGAGATAGCTCACCTTGGCTCCTACCAGGACGAACGGGGAATCCTGCAACTCGGGGAGGTTGAAGGTGAAAGGAATCTTCCCCGCAAACCAGGGTTTGACGGTGTGCCGGTCAGTGGAGACCACATCGACCGGGTTGGAACTGGCCAGGGTTGCGACGTGCAGGTCGGCCAGTTCACTGACCAACTGTTGTTGGCCGCTGCGGCTGCGGTTGAGAGCAAGGGGCAGTATGCCGATAATCAGCAACACTGTTGCGCTGGCCAGAATGGGGAGCCAAAACCGGTTCCAACGGGCTGGTTGGCGTGACGCGATGCTCGATTGAATACGCGCGCGAAAAGCGGGATCCGGCGTAAACCTCTGGCCAGCGGCCTGTACCGCCCGCTTCTGCTGAACCTTGCTCAAGCTCTCGGCAGCGCAAGCGGAGCATCCCCGCAGATGGTCGCCCAGCGCCCGCGCCTCTGCGGCTGGAAGCTCACCATCGAGATAGGCATCGAGTTTTTCAGCCCAAGTTTCGCAGACCATGATTTAACCCCTTGGCTCAGCCTCCGGCGCCTTCTGCTGCATCTTTCCAACCGCGGACCGCAAAGCGCGCCGCGCGCGGGACAGGCGCGACATCACCGTACCCATCGGGATGGCTAGCGTGGCAGAGATTTCCTGATACGACATCTCTTCGACTTCGCAGAGCAATAAAGCCTCGCGATAGACGACGGGCAGCTGCTCCAGAGCCTTCTGCACCAGTTGCGAATCCGAACGCTGCAGCAGGATGCTCTCCGGCGTTTCCTTGGCCGTGGGGAGGACTTGCTCTTCGTCTTCAAGATCAAGCGGCACGTTCGCGGTTGCCTTTAGCCCAGTGCGGGAGGTCAGGAACGTATTCCGCAGGATCTTATAGATCCAGCCGCGAAAATTCGTGCCCGGCTGGAATGAGGAGAATCCCTTAAGCGCCTTGGCATAAGTTTCCTGCACCAGGTCCTCGGCTTCGTGCCGGTCCTGCGTGAGCCAGCAGGCAAAGTTATAGAGCCGCGCGAAATGAGGCATGGCTAGCTCTTCGAACGATCCCGATGGCAAGGTCTCTTGCGACACGCACACTAGGGTAAACCAGCGGATGATCGTTTTATTCCCATCGCCGACAAATAATTTCCGACGGAATAGAGCGGAATAAAACGGCGTGTTGCCGGTTCTAGACAACAAGGAATTGATGATGGTGAATCCTTTCGATCTTAAGACCGCATTCTTGGCCAAGCACGCACAACATGTGGTGCTGATCCACTTTCCGATCGCGCTGTTTATTGCAGCAGTGGCATTCGACCTTATGGCGCAATGGACGAAGCGGCGTGGCTTGGCGGACTCGGCCTACTACAACCTGCTGGCGGCGGCGATGTCAACGCTCCCGGTTCTCGCAACCGGGATACTCGCCTGGCAGTTTCAACTCGAGGGCCAGAAACTGAAGGGCCTCCTTCTGTTGCACTTGGTACTTGCGTGCATCTCAATCGTGATGATCTGGCTGATCTGGTGGCTGCATTTCCGCGCGCGACGGAGGGCGGAGGCCTTGCCGAGCTACCGCATGGCCATCGAATTCATAGCCGTCGGCATCGTGGCGCTGACCGGGCATTTGGGTGGCTTTCTGAGCGGTGTCAACGGACTCGGGTAGCGGTGTTCAATCACATTTTTTCCTCAACTTGACCGGGAATAAAAGCGACTCGTACGAGTTATCACCTCAGAATGCGACAAACCTAAGGAGGACAAATGTCCGACAAGAACCAAGATCTTATCGATCAGAAGTTACAAGACCTCAACCATGACGGAGTCGACCGTCGCGGATTCCTGAAGTGCATGGCATGGGCGGGTACTGGGCTGGTCTGGACCATGAGCGGTGGCGTTCCGGTGTCTCGGGCATTCGCCAAGGCCATTGATCGAAGTGCCGGCAAGGCCGGGGACTTCACCTTTGTACAGATTAGCGACAGTCACATCGGTTTTAACAAGCCAGCCAATCCTGATGTCACCGCTACGCTGCAGACGGCAATCAACAAGATCAATGCCATGCCGCACACCCCCGATTTCATCATTCATACCGGCGATCTGAGTCAGCTCTCGAAGCCGAGTGAATTCGATACGCTGGACCAGGTATTAAAAGGAGCATCCGCAAAACAGATCTTCTT
>Ga0302320_10006955_pt1 | contig 24985 bp, 25 predicted proteins | sample Bog_T0_3_FD_202130 | JGI IMG/M metagenome (GOLD analysis project Ga0302320, IMG submission 202130) | Peat permafrost microbial communities from Stordalen Mire near Abisko, Sweden - Bog_T0_3 | ecosystem: Environmental > Terrestrial > Soil > Wetlands > Peat | place: Sweden: Abisko, Stordalen Mire...
GCGTTACTGGTCAGACACCGGCGCAAGTTACGGCGATACGTTTATCTGGGAAGGCGCCCCCGCGACACTGCGCCTCTCCGCGCATTACAGGTTTTAGAAGCCCGCGTAGCGGGCGAAAGATGGTAGTCCCAAGGCGCAAACCTGGGGGCGATGATTGTCAATCAATTTCCAGCCCGCTTAAGCGGGCGTAAGATCGTCGGAAAGCAGTTTGCAAACATGACTCCAACCGCAATAGCCCACGGCATGGACGGTACGCTCGTTCCGCCCGATTGGCTCCCGCTCACGCTCGATGAAGTGTGCGCGCTTCTCGCCCAGTTCCCAGCTCTCGGCGAGCCCACGCGCATTCTCACCGTGAGCCCGCGACCGTTCTCTGCCGCAGGTGTTGTCTCCACAAGCAAGTCGAACGTCTTCATCAAGCGCCATCATCATTCCGTGCGCGATCGCGAAGGCCTGCTCGAGGAGCATCGCTTTCTCGCGCACTTATTCGCCCACGGAGCGCCCGTCCCGCGCGTTCATGTATCAATCGCCGGAGAAAGCGCCATCGCGCTCGGCGACTCCTTCTACGAAGTGCACGAACCCGCCGCCGGAATCGATCTCTACGAAGACGCAATCTCCTGGACGCCCTTTCGCGTCGTGGCCCACGCGTATTCTGCTGGACAGGCCCTCGCGCGCCTCCATTTGGCCGCGCACGATTTCGCTTCTCCGCCCCGCAGGCCCCGTCAACTTGTCGCCAGCTTCACCATCTTTGCCGCGCTCGATCCCATCGCCGCCATGGCGCGCTACCTTGCCGCGCGTCATGCCCTCGCCGTCCACAAGGGCATTCGTGTTTGCGCAGCGCAGGCTATCGACATCCTCACGCCCTTCCATGCCGAGCTGGCCCCGCTCCTTCCTGCGCTCGCGCCACTTTGGACCCACAACGACCTGCACGCCTCCAATCTTTTCTGGAGCAATGAAACCGCCGACGCTCGCGCCACAGCCATCATCGACTTCGGCCTCGCCGACCGCACCAACGCCGTCCACGATCTGGCCCACGCCATCGAGCGCAACATCGTAGAGTGGCTGACACTTGTCGACGATCCCGTGTATCCGGACAATGTGTCCATCCATTTTGACCACCTCGACGCCCTTCTCGACGGCTACGAATCCATCCGCCCACTCTCGGCGGAAGAGGCCGCCGCGCTCGCACCGATGACCGCCCTCTGCCACGCCGAATTCGCACTCTCTGAAGCGGATTACTTCCTCGGCGTCCTGCACTCCGAAGAAAAAGCTGTAGCAGCCTACGATGGCTGGCTCGTCGGTCACGCACAATGGTTCCTGAGCGACGCCGGTCGCAATCTGCTCGACGTCCTCCGTCGTCGTGCCGAAGCCCGCAGCCCCCGAGGAACGTTTCTCCAATGACCTGGTCGCTCATCTCCGCCTGGCTCATCGCGCGCGGTCTCGAGTACGCAGCTGCCGTGACTACGATCATCGGCATCTGGCTCACGACCAAGCGTCTGCTCATCTGCTGGCCCATTACTCTGATAGCCGACTTTTTGTACCTCGTGGTCTTCTACCAAGCGGGGTTTTTCTCGGATACGCTGCTGCAAGTCTTCTTCGTTGTGTTCACGATTTACGGCTGGTGGCACTGGTGGCGCGGCGTTCGCGTCGAAGGCGAAGTGCGCGTAGTGCCGCTCGGTATAAAGGCCTGTGTTGTGGCCCTTGTTGCGGGCGCTATCGGCAGCTTGCTTCTGGGCCCCGTTATGATCTGGCTCGGCGGCATACTGCACAAGACCGTGGCATTACCGCACCTTGATGCCACGCTCGCCAGCTATTCACTCGTCGCCAGTTGGTGGGGCGCCCGCAAGCATATCGCCAACTGGTGGCTATGGATCGTCGTGGATCTCGTCTACATCGGCGAATACATCTACAAGGATCTGTGGCCCACGGCACTGCTCTACGCGGGTCTGGTCGGTCTGGCCATTCTCGGTCTGCGCGACTGGCGCCGCGTAAAGCTCCCCGATGCCTAGTCTCTGCCTTGCTGCACGACGTTCTTCAACGGCTCGCCCCTCATGTACCTCCGCAACTCATCCGCGACCGTGCGCAGTGCACGCGGCGCAGCTTGCGGCGTCGAAGCGGCAACATGCGGCGTAATCAGCAGATTCGGACAGCTCCACAGCGGATGCCCCTCCGGCAGCGGCTCGGGATCGGTCACGTCAATCGCGGCGCGAATCCGCCCCTCCTTCAGCGCCCCCACCAGCGCATCGGTATCCACAATCGGCCCGCGCGCGGCGTTCACCAGTAACGTCCCCTCTCGCATCAGCGCCAGCTGCGGCGCTCCGATCAGTCCCCTGGACTCGGCGGTGATGGGAAGAATCAGCACCACCACCTCGGCTTCCGGCAGCAACTGGTCCAGTTGATTCACCGCATGCACCTCAGGCGCAGTGCGTGGGCTGCGCGCCACCCGCAGCATCTTCACCTCGAATGGCGCCAGCATGCGCTCGATCTCCTTGCCTATCGCTCCGTATCCCACCAGCAGCACGGTCCTTCCCGTCAGCTCCTCCAGCATCACTTCGGGATGGTAAGGCCGCGTGTCACCGGTGATCGTCGCGTAGTGCTCGCCGGCGTCGAAGCGGCGCTTCCAAATCTCCGATTTCTGGATATCGAGGTACAGCGGAAAATACTTCAGCATCGCGAGAATCGCCCCGAGCGTCCACTCCGCCGTCGAAACATTGTGTGCCCCGCGCGCGTTGCAAATCGTCACGTGCGGGCCCACCGTTCCCGGAATCCAGTCCGTACCCGCCAGCATCGACAGCACCAGCTTCACGCCGTGCAGATGTGGCCAGGCCTGCATCGCCCGCTTCGGATAAAAATCGGGAATCCACACGTCAATCTCGACGTCGCGGTCCATTTCTTCTGACACGGGAATCAGCTCGATTCCCTCGGGGAAATCGCGCAGCAAATCTGCTGTGATATAGGCTGGGAATCCGACGCGCAGCATGGGAAGTTTGAGCCCAACCGGCCAAGGGCTCTATCTTCGTATGCTACTGCATGCAAGCTGCTTCGCCGCCAACTTGCTACTTCTTTCACACCTTCAGCAAATCCGTATACACGGCCATCCCCACCACGGCATCCGCGCCCAGCGCATCCAGTGCATCCACTTCCTGCTGGCTGCGGATGCCACCGGCAACGATCAGTTGTTTCTTCGTCAGCTTGCGCAACCGCGCGGCCACCTCGATGGGAAATCCCTGCATGGTTCCTTCCGTATCCACGTGCGTATAGAGAAACGCCGCCGCATGCGGCTCGAGCTGCGGCATCGCATCGTCCGCCGTCAGTTCAACCTGAGCCTTCCAGCCCTTCACTGCGATGCGTCCGTTTTTTGTGTCGATCCCTGCCACCACGCGTCCCGCGCCAACGCCTGCCGCAAGACTCGCGGCAAACTCCGTGTTCACCGTGCCCTCGGCAGAGAAAAGCGCCGACCCGACAATCACGCGTTGTGCGCCCGCATCCAACACCTGCCGTGCCCGCTCGATCGTATGGATGCCACCGCCCGCCTGCACCGGCAGCCGCTTCGCAATCTGCTCCACCAGCGCGGAGTTCTCCCCCTGCCGCATCGCTGCGTCCAGGTCGATCAGCTGCACCAGCGGAAACTTCGAAAACTTCTCGATCCAGTATTCAAAATCGTCGAACGCCAGGCGTAGCTTTTCGCCCTGCACCAGCTGCACAATGCGCCCGCCCAGCAAATCAATCGAAGGAATCAGCATGGCAGCCTCACCGGAACACCCGCTGCAGCGAGCTCCTCTTTAAGCGACCGCGAAGTGGACACTCCAAAATGAAAGATGCTCGCCGCCAACGCTGCGTGTGCCTGTCCGCGCGAGAAAACATCGGCAAAATGCGCCACCGTTCCCGCGCCGCCCGAAGCAATCACGGGAATCCCCACAGCCGCGCTTACTGCCGCAGTCAATTCGCAATCGAATCCCGCGCGCGTCCCGTCCGCGTCCATCGAGGTCAGCAGAATCTCGCCCGCGCCGCGCTCTTCGGCCTCGCGCGCCCACTCGACGACGGTTCGACCAACGGGGCGCCGTCCCCCTTGTGCGTACACCTGCGCATGGCGAACCGGGTCGGCAGCCTCGGGATCGCGCCGCGCGTCGATAGCGACAACGACAGCCTGCGCGCCGAAGCTCGAGCCGATCGCACCGATCAAATCAGGGTCAGCCAGCGCCGCCGAGTTGATGCTTACCTTGTCCGCGCCCGCCTCAAACACCTGTTCCGCGTCCCGCGCCGACTTGATCCCTCCGCCCACGCAAAACGGCACAAACAACTCGCGCGCCGTGCGCCGCACCGTATCGAGCAGCGTCTGCCGCCCTTCGTGTGTCGCCGTAATATCGAGCAGCACAATTTCGTCCGCGCCGTCGCGCGCATGCCGCGCCGCCTGTGTCGCCGGGTCGCCCGCGTCGATCAAATCGACAAACTGCACACCCTTCACCACGCGTCCCGCATGCACGTCGAGGCAGGCAATAATGCGCTTGGTTAGCATCGGCGAGCGCCCTCGATTTGAATTTCACTTACCAGTCGATCTGTCATCCTGAGCGAAGTCCGCCGCTGCGGACGGAGTCGAAGGACCTGCGGTTGCTTTTCGTCTTTCATCGCCCCACTTCCAGAAAATTCCGCAAGATCTTCAGCCCCGTCTCTCCCGATTTCTCCGGATGAAACTGCAAGCCCATCACATTCCCACGTTCGACAGCCGCCGCGAACGGCTCAATATACTCGGTCACTGCGGCCGTGTCCGCCGTGACCGGCCCTTTGAAAGAATGCGTGAAATAAACAAACTCGCCCGGCTCAACTCCAGCAAGCAACCGCGATCCCTCGCGCACCTCAAGCGAATTCCATCCCACATGCGGAACTTTCTCCGTGCTTTCGGCAAACCGCGTGCACGATTCCGGAAAATGTCCAAGCCCCGCCTGCTCGGGAGCCTCAGTCGATCCAGCATAGAGCCACTGCATCCCCACGCAGATTCCCAGGAACGGCACGCCGCGCGCAATCGCCACACGAATCGCGCCCGTTAGCCCCGAACGGTCCAGCCGCTCCGTCGCCGCAAAATGCCCGACGCCTGGCAGCACAATGCGCTCCGCCGACTCCACCAGCGACAAATCGCCGTCCGTCACGTCAGGCTCTGCGCCCAGATATCTGAGCGTCTTCAGCACCGAAGTAAGATTACCGGCCTTGTAGTCGATGACAGCAATGCGCATAATTCTCTAACTCCACACGCTAAAGTTCCGGATATTCTCTTTAGCCCAGTTCGGCGTCACTCAAGCCGTGCCCCTTTGAGAGCCCGCTCCCTCCCCGTCTTCCATTCACGTGCCATCTCTCCGCGGTGATCGCATAGATGCGTACTTCAATCGCCTTCGCCCCCCACCTGGCGTTTTGCGTGTACTCAAATCCCACGCGTTCCAGCAGCTTCTGCGAATTGTCGTGTCCAATTCCATGTCCGGCGACAATCGCCGGCAGGCCCAGCGTATCGAATCCATGCACGAGTACCGCACGCAAAGCCTCCTCGCCCAGACGCAGTCCCCATCCAGACCGCATGAGATGAACCCCCGCCTCGATCGTTCCGGGATCTAATTGCCACTTCCGCAGGCCGGCACACCCCGCGAACTCGCCTGTCTCCCGCAGAAACATCGGCCAATACTGGATACCGAGTCGGCTCTCACATTCGCGTTCCGTATACAGCCGATCATGTGCTTGTTCGCGCGTCATAGCGCCGCCGAAGTAATGAGTCACCTCCGGATCGCACCACAAAGCTTCTGCAAGCCCGGTATCGTCGGCAGCCCAGCTTCGAAATGTCAAACGAGCGGAAGACGGAGGTGTCACAGCAGTCCCTTCGTCGACGGCAACATCTCACCCAATTGCTTATCCCGCGAACACGCCACGCGCAGCGCCCGCGCAAACGCCTTGAAGATCGCCTCAATCTTGTGGTGGTTCGACCGCCCGTACATCGTCTTCACATGCACATTGGCCCGAGCCCCGCGCGCAAAGCCCTCGAAGAAGTCCGTCACCAGCTCGGTCTGCAAATCGCCCACCAGCCGCGTCCTCACCTTCGTATCCACCGCAAAGGCCGCCCGCCCGCTCAAATCCACGGCCGCAATCGCCAACGTCTCATCCATCGGCATCACAAAGTAGCCCGCGCGCAAAATGCCACGCTTGTCGCCCAGCGCTTTATTAAAAGCTTCACCGAGCGCGATCCCCACATCCTCCACCGTGTGATGCTGATCCACATCCAGATCTCCGTCGCATGCCAGCGTTAGATCGAACGCGCCATGCCGTGTAAACAACTCCAGCATGTGATCGAAAAAGCGAATGCCGGTGGAGACCTTGTACCGTCCGCTTCCCTCGATAGTCATCTCAAGTTCGATGCGTGTCTCCGTCGTGTTGCGCACAATGGTTGCCGTGCGCGCGCCCGCGCGTGCCGCCGTATTCTTGTTCTTTTTCGCAGTCATTGAGTCTCGCCTCCGCTCCGCAGTGCGGCCAGCGTCTCCCTCAGGGCCACCGCAGCCTGTCTCATTTGTTCACGCGTTCCAACCGTAATACGCACGCACCCGTCGCAGCCTGGATCGTTAGAGCGATCCCGCACCAGCACTCCTGCTGCGCGCATCAGTTTCACGAACTCGCCATGCCGTGCGCCAATGTCGACCAGAATAAAATTCGCCCGGCTCGGCCAGTGCCGCACTCCGGCCGCATCGAGAGCCGCCTCGAACTCCGTGCGCGCAGCCAGCACTTCGCCGACATACCAATCGAGATAGCCTTCGTCCGCAAGCGCCGCCTGCAAGCACACCAGCGCCAGCGAGTTCACGCTATACGGCGAAAGCACGCGCCGCATCCATCGCATCAAATCCACCGGCCCGGCGAGCAGTCCCAATCGCAACCCAGCAAGCCCATACGCCTTCGAGAACGTGCGCGCGACGATCAGATTCGGCGCCGTGCCCACCAGGTCCATCACGGTTTCGCCGTGGAAGTGAAAATACGCTTCATCCACTAGCAGCACCGCTTGCGGCGCGCACCGCGCCAACTCCAACAACTGCTCGCGCGTCGCCACCGACCCCGAAGGACTGTTCGGATTGGCAATCGCAATCACCTTGGTACGCGCCGTAATCGCCGCCAGCAGCCGCTCGAACGGAAATTGCAAATCGTCCGCCGCCTCGACCGCCACCACGCGCGCATCCGTCGCCGATGCATACACCTCATACATGGTGTAGGTCGGCACAGGCAGCAACAGCTCATCGGCCGTTTCGAGAAACGCCTCGAAGAGCACATGAATCGCCTCATCCACGCCATTGGTCAGCGCCACCTGTTCGGCCCGCAGCCCCAGGTGCGACGCCACAATCGCCTCCACCGGCGCGCGCTCGGGATAGCGCGTAAGCGATCCCATGGAAACGGCGGCCAGTACCTCTTTGACCTTCGGCGAGCAGGCCAGCGTATTCTCGTTGAAGTCCAGCCGCAAATTGTCGCGGCAGCCGAGTGGAGGGTGATATTCCTTCATCGCCTGCACGCGCGCACGCGGCACCGGAGAAGCAGTTTTCAGTGCTTCACCCACGGGACCTCCCATTGCGAGTGGATTTCGTGCCCAGCCTCATTCGAATCGCCTCGGCATGGCCGACAAGCCCCTCAGCCTCGGCGAGCAGCGCGGCTTTAGGCCCCAATGCCCCCAAGCCGTCTGCGGTATACTCCTGGACCGTGATCAATTTCACGAAATCGTTCACGCTCAACCCGCCGCGCACCCGCGCCATGCCGCCCGTAGGCAGCGTGTGATTCGGACCTGAGATGTAGTCGCCCATGGGCTGCGCAGACCAGCGGCCCACAAACACCGATCCGGCATTCTCGACCCACTCAAGATCGCTCGCCGCATCCACGGTGAGATGCTCGGCAGCAAGCCGGTTCGTAATTGCACGAGCCTCTGCAATCGAGCCCGCCACAATCACCAGTCCATTGCGCCTTAGCGCCAGACGCGCCACCGGGTTTCCGCGGCTGCGCTCCTTGGTCTCTGCAATCACCGCCTGCACCAACTGCTCGCGCGTCGTCACAAAGATCGCCAGCGCCTCAGGATCGTGCTCAGCCTGCGCAACCAAATCGCTCGCAATCGCGGCCGCATCCCCGCGCTCGCTCGTGACCACAATCTCCGTCGGCCCCGCGAGCATATCGATGGCGCAGTCGAACGCAACCAGCCGCTTGGCTGCAGTCACATATAAATTCCCCGGCCCCACAATCTTGTCCACACGCGGCAGCATCGCAGTTCCATAAGCGAGCGCCGCAATCGCATGTGCGCCGCCCAGCCTGTAGAACTCCGTAATGCCCAGCAGATGCGCCGCCGCCAAAGTCTCCGGCGCCGGCTTCGGTGAAACCACAACGATCCGCTCCACTCCCGCCACCTGCGCCGGAATCGCCGTCATCAGCAGTGTTGAAGGCAACGGATGCAGCCCACTGGGAACGTAGCAGCCCACAGAGCCAATCGCGCGCACAAGCTGTCCAGTCTTGAGTCCGCGCACCGGCACGACATTCCATGATCGCGCCATCTGCCGTTTGGCAAACCCGCGAATCTGCGCCGCTGCTGTGCGCAGTGCATCGCGCAAAGCCGGATTGAGCGCTTTCCATGCCGCGGCCATCTCCTCCGGAGTCACGCGCAGAGCATCTGGCCCGCTCAGCCCGTCGAATTCCGCCGCATAGCGCAGCAGCGCGCGATCGCCGCGCTTGCGCACGTCGCCGACGATACGTTTCACGGCCGGCAGCACAGCATCCAGCGCCGCGCCGCCGCGCCGTTCCAGCGCCGTCAGCGTCTCCGCCGCGGCTTGCGCTCCACGTCCCTTCGTTCGGATCAGCTTCATCGTGCCTCTCGCGCTTACAGCACCACTTTGTTCAGCGGATACTCCACAATCCCCGCGCCGCCTGCCGCCTTCAGCCGCGGAATCACATCGCGCGCCACCCGCTCTTCGAGAATCGTGTTCACGGCCACCCACTCGGAGTCGCTCAATTGCGAAACCGTCGGCGAGTTCAATGCCGGCAGCACCGCCAACACCGCTTGCAGGCTCTCGCGCTTCACGTTCAGCATCAACCCCACCTGTGCCTGCGCGTCAATCGCGCCTCGCAGCATGGTGGCAATCTGCTCGATCTTCTGTTTCTTCCATGGATCGGCCAACACGGCTTTGCTCGCGATCAGGTGCGTCTCGCTCTCCATCACCGTGTCGATAATCTTCAGGTGATTCGCCTTCAACGAGCTTCCCGTCTCCGTCACTTCCACAATCGCGTCGGCCAGCATCGGTGGCTTTACTTCCGTCGCGCCCCAGCTGAACTCCACTTTCACGTTCACGCCCTTGGCGGCAAAGTAGCGCTTGCTGGTCTCCACCAGTTCGGTGGCAATAATCTTGCCTTCCAAGTCCTCGGCCTTTTCGTAGCCGCTCGACTCCGGCACCGCCAGCACCCAGCGCACCTTGCGCCGGCTCTGCTTGGCATAGGTCAGAGTGGTCACGCTCTCTACACTCAGCCCGCTCTCGACGACCCAGTCGATGCCTGTCAGTCCGGCGTCGAGTACGCCGTGATCCACGTAGCGCGCCATCTCCTGCGCGCGAATCAGCATGCACTCAATCTCGCTGTCGTCAACGGACGGAAAATAGGAGCGCCCGTCGGCATAAATATTCCATCCCGCGCGCTTGAACAGCGCAATGGTAGCGTCCTGCAAACTGCCCTTGGGAATTCCCAGTCTCAGCTTGTTAGCCACGGTTCACCTCCGTATCAATCTCAATCGGCTTGGTAAAGCAGCTCACCGTGCCCTCGTGACACACCAGCCCGTCGCCTTCTACTTCCACCCGAAACAGCAGTGCATCGTTGTCGCAGTCGGTCGCAGCCGAAATCACGCGCAGGCGATTGCCGCTGGTCTCGCCCTTCATCCAAAGCTTCTGGCGCGTGCGGCTCCAGAAGGTCACAAACCCGGTTTCCAGCGTCTTCTGATAGCTCATCGCATTCAGAAAACCCAGCATCAGCATCTCGCCGGAGCGCGCGTCCTGCACGATCCCCGGCACCAGGCCATCCATCTTTTCAAAATCGATTGTCGGTAGAGTACTCATCTTCGTTTCTGTTTCCCTTCGCATTCTTGATTGCACATGAAAAAGCCCACCAGCGTCATTCGCCGGCGGGCTCACTAACTTCTTTCTGATCTCTCTGGCCGCTTACTTCAGGCCATGGCAGTCCGCCGGCATGGATGTCCCATGATGATGGTGGTGGCCGTGATGGCGGAGGCTCTGCATCTCTTTACAAACTACGGGCAAACCCCTGATGGTGTCAAATGATTCTTGCAACCACAAATCGGAGGGTCGTTATGTCCAGTTCTTCTTCACGGTTTCTTGGCTTCACTTGCGAACGCGCCATGGCCGCACCCGCTGACGCGATCTATCGCGCCTGGACGGAGGAGTTCGACGTCTGGTTTGCCGTGCCCGGTTCAGTGTGGATGAAGCCAGAGCCCGGCGCAGCTTTCTTTTTTGAAACCGAGTTCGAAGGCGCCCGCCATCCTCACTACGGCCGATTTCTCCGCCTCGAGCGTCCTCACCTTGTTGAACTCACATGGGTTACTGCCTCCACTCTCGGCGCGGAGACGCGCGTGACGGTCGAGTTATCGGCTAAAGGTGGTGGCACGCTTGTCCGCCTTTCACACGGCGGCTTTCCCAATCAAGAGTCGAAGAAGCGCCACGAGGAGGCGTGGCCGCGCGTGCTCGAGCACCTCGACCGTTCGACTGCGCACGAAGCGTGATTCGATTGCCCAAGCGGAGTGGCGTTGCCGCATCACGAAACGATTTCGCTTTGCAAGAATCACTCCGTCCGCTTGCGGCCTCGCCCGCACAGGCGGAGAATGATTGCGTGCAACTCCACAGACAATCCACGTCGCTCTCCGCGGCACTTCTGGTTTTCCTTCTGGTCGCCATGGCGAAAACGGTCCCGGTCCGCGCGCAATCCATCCCCCCGCAAGCCACGCCGAAGACCAAACCTGCTCCACCGCCGGAAGATCGGGTCGACATCAATCACGCCAGCATGGAAGAGCTCCTCAAGATTCCCGGCATGACCTCCAGTTGGGCCGGCCGCATCATCCGCTACCGCCCCTACCGCACCAAGGCGGATCTGCTCGAGCACGGCATACTTCCCGACGACGTCTACGACCGCGTCAAGGATTACGTCATCGCGCATCGCAGCGAGCAGTAATCGCCGCACCCAAGTCCCATAGCCCCGCAGCCCCAGCTTTTGGATACACTGATCACTGACAGGAGGCACATCCAATGCAAGCCCGCATACTCGGCACCACCATGCCGGTTCTCGAAGTCGACCTCAATCCTGATGAAAGCGTGTTTTCTGAGAGCGGCGAACTCTCTTGGATGACAGCATCCATCGGGATGACGACGCACACTCAGATGGGAGGGGGCGGCGGTTTCTTTGGCGTCCTCAAGCGCGCCGCTGCCGGCGCCAGCATCTTTATGACCGAGTACCGCGCCCTCCAGTATCCGGGCTCGGTCTCCTTCGCAGCCAAAGTCCCCGGCCACATTGTGCCGGTCGAACTCGGCCAGGGGCAGGAGTACCTGGTTCACCGCCACGGCTTTCTGTGCGCCACGCCGCAGGTCACCATCACCCTGGGCTTCCAGCAGTCCCTCGGCGCAGGCATCTTTGGCGGCGATGGATTTCTTCTTCAGCGCATCGGCGGCATGGGCACGGCCTGGCTCGAGCTTTCCGGCGAACTCGTCCAGAAGAATCTCGCACCCGGCGAAGTCCTGCGCGTGCATCCGGGCCACGTGGGCGCGTTCCAGGCCTCAGTAGGTTTCACGATTACGATGGTTCCCGGCATCAAGAACATGATCTTTGGCGCCGATGGAATCTTTCTCGCACAAATGGTCGGCCCGGGTGCAGTCTGGCTGCAGACGCTACCCATCTCGCGCCTCGCCCACCAGATCTACGAATATCTGCCCAAGCCTCAGATGGAGCAGGCGGGCGGCGCCGGATTGGTTGGCGGCATCCTGGGTTCCATCATCAGCGGGGGTCAGTAAGAACAGCGGAGCGAGCGGGGTTAGCGATGCTAGCGTGATTACAGCAGACTAACCCCGCTAGCTCCGCCAATACCGCTAGCCCCGCTAACTCGCAAGGATCGCCTAGCATGAATCAATCCGCATCAGGCTCGACACAAAGCGCTCGCGGCCTCATCGTTTTCGCCTTCGCTCTTGCCTTCGCCATCTACGTTGCGTGGCTTCTGCGCAGCGTCCTTCTTCTTCTCTACGTCTCGGCGCTCTTCGCAGTTATTCTGACGCCGGTGGTGCACGCCACGTCAGGGTTGCACATCGGCAGGTGGCATCCGTTTCAGGGCGCGGCAGCCGTATTTTTCCTCCTGTTGCTCGTGGCCGGCGCACTCGCGGCGTTTGGTTTTCTTGCCTTCCCGCCCGTCATTCGCGATCTCAATGCTCTGAACGGCGAGATGCCCACGCGCCTTCCTCCGTTGCTGGCCCGGCTCCGGCAAATTCCGCTCGTCGATCGCCTGAACTCCAGCGAAATCATTGACTGGATTCAGGGCTCTGTCAATCAGACCGCCGCCTCTTTGCTGACCTCACTTACAGGCTGGGCCCACGCGCTCGTGCAAATCCTCGCAGGATTCGTGCTCACGCTCTATTTCATCCTTGAAGGCCATAGCGCTTACCGCTGGTTCCTCTCGTTTCTTCCCCTTGAGCCCCGTCACCGCCTCGACAAAACCCTGCAGCGCGCGGCCGTCCGCATGGGAAAGTGGCTCGTCGGCCAGCTCAGCCTCATGCTCATTCTGGGAACGGCCAGCACCATCCTCTATCTCTCGCTTGGTGTTCGTTACGCCTACGGTCTCGGTGTGCTCACCGGTCTGCTCAACATTGTTCCTGTGCTGGGCGTGCTCGTCTCCATCGTGCTTGCCGTCCTGGTGGCGGCCATCGATTCCTGGAGCCGCGTGCTCGGCGTCTTCCTCTTCTTCGCCATCTGGATGCAAATCGAGAACTCCTGGCTCATTCCCCGCATCATGAAGCACCGCGTGGATCTGCCCGCGCTTTCGATCTTCGTCGCTCTCCTGCTCGGCACCGCGCTGGGAGGAATTCCCGGCGCCATGGTCTCGATACCCACCGCAGTTCTTGTCGCTGTGCTGATCGACGAGTATTTCGTCCGCAAGGACCCGGCAGAGACCGCCAATGTTCACCCTGTTAAGGGAAAAGTTCAAGAGTGATGGAGTGACTCTGTCGTTGCAAAGGCGGCACTGAAGTGTCAGCTTCTATGACCGCTGACCACTTGCCACTGCTTCACGCCGGCATCCGCATCGCTTCCAGCGCTGCCTTCAGGTCCCTGCCCAGGGTTTCCTGCGCCTCCGCGGTCAGCTTCTCATCGTGGCTCGTCAGGTAGAAGACGTCAATCGCCGTCTCGCCTTCCGTATCGATGAGCGCAATCTTGATGTTGCACTGATGCGAGCTCAGGGTGAGCGCAATCTGCCTTAGCAGGCCGGGAAGGTCCTGCGCGATCACTTGCAGAAGCGTGGAGTGGCTGGAAGCCTCGTTGTCGAATTCGAGCTTCGTCGCGACCTCTACTTTGAGATTGGTGGGATGATTCAGGTGGCGGCGTGCGTCGAGCAACTGTTGGACCGAAATCTTCTGGGCCACCACTTCATGAACATTGGCAAGAAAGCGTTCCTTCTCGCTGGGATTCAGTTCCAGGGTCCGGAAAACATCGGAAAAATAAAAGCTGTCGACGATCACACCCGCATCGTTCGAGTAGGCGCCGGCGCGCACGATATTCATGCCCCACGCCGCCAGAACCCCGGCCACGTCGGCGAACAGTCGCGTGCGGTCGCGCGTTATGACCGTTAAGTCAAAGAGCTGCCGGTTCGGCCTGATATCCAGCTGCACCGGGTTTTCGTCCAGGTTCAATGCCATCTGGAAGTGATTGCGTATCTGTTCGGGAAGGCGCACCTGCAGGTAGCGCTGCGGCAGGCCTTCCAGAAACTGCTTCAGCGCATCGTGCTGCGCTGGCGGAACCATTGATCGAATGCGGTTGAGCAGTGTGGGATCGATGGCCGCGTGATATCGCGTCTCGTCCACTGAGCGGTCCATGAAGTTCGAGGTGGACATGTAGAACTGCCACAGGTTCTCGGCCTTCCATGGCGTCAGCGCGTCGGGGTTGACTGCCTTGATGTCGGCAAATGTCATCAGGGTCAGCATCTTCAGCAACTGCGGGCTGCCAATCTTCTCTGAGAACGCTTTCACGTTGTCCATATCGAAGATATCCCGTCGCATCGCTACAGACATCTCCAGATGCAGCTTGATCAACTTCAGGACGGCTTCTTTCTCTTCGGCATCAAAGTCCAGACGCGCCAGGAAACTATCCGCCAATTCCACGCTCTGCCCCGCATGCTCGCCGTTGCGCCGCGCCTTGCCCGTGTCATGCAGCAGCAGCGCCAGCAAGAACAGATCCATGCGGTCGATCTCCGGCAGCAATTGCGCCAGCCGCTGCTCGTAATCGTGCTCAGGCGTGCGCAATCCGTGCACGTTGTTGATGGTCAAAAACGTGTGCTCGTCTACGGTGTAGCGGTGATAGCTGTCGCGGATCACCAGCGCATCGATGCCGTGGAACTCCGGAATCAGCATCTCCAGAACGCCCAGCGCGTGCATCGTCCGCAATGCGTGCGCCGCGTGCGGCCCCAGCAGAGCTTCGCGCAGTGCATTCCAAAGGTACGGCCCTTCGGGAATCGAAATCGCCAGAACCGGCAATGCGTCCGTAATGCGATCTTCGGCTGCCTGCGACAGCGTATAGCCGTGCGTCGCCATCAGCGAGAAGATGCGCAGAATCGCCGCTGTGTCGTTGAACTGTGCGCCGGGCTGGATGTCGATACGTCCCTGGTCGAGCAGAAAATCGGTTCCGGCGATGGGCGTGCGTCGTCGCCGGAATTGCCGGTAGAAACTCACAGGCGCAGGCAGGTGCTCCATCAGCAACGCCGCACGCCGGTAAATCACGCGCGCATGCCGGTAATAGGTGCGCATCCAGTACGAGGGATCGGCCGTTCCCCGCGTCTCCAGGCCGATCGATCGCGCCGCAGCCTCGTCCTGCGACTGCCAATCGAGCGTGTTGTCGTCGCGCCCGTGCCGGAAGTGCAGAAAGCACCGTGCTGCGGCCAGAAAATCGAAGGCCGCTTCCGCATCGCCGCGCGCGCTCTGGAAGACTCCACCGCGTTGCCGCGGCCACTCCTTGGTCTCTTTCAAATGGAACAGCACCGCGAACCACACCGCGAGCGAGTAGTCGCGCAACCCGCCGGGGCAGTCCTTGATGTTCGGCTCAAGATGAAAGATGGTGTTGCCAAACTTCGCATGCCTCGCACGGGCAACCTCGCCCAGTTTCTGGGTAATCGTCGTCCACTCGCTCAGCACTAGTCCGGGAAAAGTCACGTTGTGCAGTTGCTGGTACAGCGGAAACTGGCCAGCCAGAAAACGCCGGTCGAGCGTGGCCAGCGTGAATTCCAGGTTGTCGGGATCGAACCGGCCAGATTCTTTCACGGTGCGCGAAGTGGGGCTGGCGCGCAGGCCAATGTCCCACATGCCCTGAATAATCGCCCGCACCGCCTCCCTCGACTGCTCTTCGGTCTTCTCATCGGCAAACGCGAACAGCACGTCAATGTCCGAAAAGGGGAACAGATCCTTGCGCCCATAGCCGCCCAGCGCCAGCAGGGCTACGTTTTGCCCAGGCAATTCGGCAAACGCCCTGCGCCACATCTCAATCAGGATGCGATCCACCACCGCCGAGCGCCGCCGGATGGCCGCCGTCCCGTCTCCGGTACGGTCGCAGGTCTGGCGCACCAGCGCCATCTCCCGCGTATATTGCTCCCGAAGATCGTCCACCGTCAAAACCACTGCACTCATAGGTTTTTTTGTTTGGCCTGCCGAAGCAAGAAAGGAATTGTTACAAGCATAAGCGATCTTTCCCGGAGGCAGGGAGTTTTCGTGCCAAAGCAAGAGAATCGCCGCGGCCAAGGGCAGCAACCGCCTGCAATCGCACCGCCAACTCAGCAAGAAGGTGGTCGCCCCATCCTAAACGCGCTCTATGCGTTTGGGGTGGGTTAGCACAACCGTCAACTCACGCTTATCTACTCAGCATGAATCTGGGCTACCCCACATCTCGATTTTGAGATGTGGGAAAACGCGAACCTGAACAGCCCTTCTCAACGCGACAAGAGGGCGCGCACCTCGGTCCCTGCCTCACTGCGGGAACGGCACAAACTTCTCCGCGCACGATGCTGGGTTACCCTCCGCAGGGGTCCCCTTAAGCATCGCATCTTCACCAGCCGGCAGTTGCAGATTCGTCGGCTCGGGCCCCAGCGTCACATCGGCGTGGTCGAATTGATAGGTATAGTTCGCCTGGTCGGTAATCTGCACGCCGCTGAGCGTCGCCGCAATGCGGTAATCGTGCCCGTAGCCATTGAAAGTGATCTTGCCGCCGCCGCTGACGCGCACATTGTGCAGCGTAATGTCGCGCATGGTCGGCGGAGAGTTGCCCTGCAGCGGGCCGTTCGCCGAGTACGCCGTGTCCAGCGTGATGGGATTGGGCGAATTGCGGATGCACGCGTCGTCGTACACCACGTCCTCGGTCACGCCGCCACGCGAGCCATTTGACTTGATGCGTATGCCGGCGTCGGTGCCGTCCAGCGACAGATCGAAGACGCGGATCTTGCTCACGCCGCCATTGGTCTCGCTGCCGATCGACATGCCATGGCCCCAGTAGAAGTGATCGTGGCTGATGGTCATGTTTGTCGCCCCGCCCGGTCCGCCCTTGATAGCTATATTGTCATCGCCGTCGCGGATGAAGCTGTGCGTAATCGTCACGTTCTTTGTGCCGTTACCGGGATCGATGCCGTCCGTATTGCGGGACAGCGGGTGCGCCGAGTCAGCCACCCGGTGGGGCGTGTCGATCTTCACGCCCCACACGGTAAATCCGTTGCCGTGGTTATAGGAGACGTGGAAGTTGGGCGAGTTCTTCAGAGTGATCCTGTAAAGCGTAAAGTTGTCGGAGTCGTTGGCCACAATCAGCCGTGGCACCTGCTGGCCGCCGCCGTCGCGTGCCTGTTGCGCAAGGTCCCACCAGGAGTACTGCGAGCCCAGCATCGTTTCGCCGCCGCGGCCGTCGATCGTGCCGTCCCCCATGATCGCTGAGCTGGGCGCGTGATCCACCGTAATCAACGGATTGCAACCTCGGCCCCCTCCATGGCTCACGATGCCGCAACTCCCCGGTGAAACCGCGAAAGCCGCTGGATCGCGCGACGCATATAGCGTCACACCCCGACCCACGATCAGCGTTACCTCGGGGCGAAGCTCGAGCGGCCCGCTTAGAAATGCGTCATTCGTCTCGTTCACGTGCAGCATCACGGCGCGCCCTTTGCCGCATTTGTCGATGGCTTTCTGAATGCGCGCGGTATCGAGCTTTTGCTCGTCCTCAGGCGCCAACGTGTGTCCGTGGCTCTGCAACTGCGCATCGACCGTGGTGCAAAGCTGCGGGAAAAATGGCTCGATAACTGTACGCGTGTCCTGCGCGGATATGCATGAGGTGGCGCCAAACATCACGGCAACCAGGTAGACGGACCGGGGAATCATGTGCGTTCTTCCTCTGCTGACGGTTACTGCTTCATCAACACACTAAAATACCACGCTCTCCTTGAACAAGAGCCGGCTGAGGCGCATGCGGGCAATCTCACCGGCCGCCAAAGATCGTGCCGCCGGTCTCCAGACCGGGTCCCCAAGAAACGATCTCTGTTTCTTGGGGTGGAAGACCGGCGGTACTGAGTGCCTCCCGGCCCTCAGAGACCTCGTCGTGTCGTAATTCCGGATTCTTCCCGCACTCTCTGCGAGAAGTCCAGGCGATTGTTTTCACGCGGCCGCGGTTTCGCTTCTTCCGCTCAACTCCGTATCGAATGCCGCCAGTATCTCCTTCAGCTCGGAGAACTGAGACACGGGCTTGAAATCGAATTTGACGGATGTGGCGATTACGATCCTCCTGCCGTTGATCTCCAGGACCTGGTCGCGGGTGGCCGTGGTCAAACGAGCGAATTCCATGCGTACCGCGACCGGAGATATGCCGCGCCGGACCACCGCCATCAGCACGTGCGGGCCCCAGTGGAAGAGCCGGTCTTCGGAGCGCAGGGATTGAGTAAGGAACTGGGCCGCATTGATGAGATAGTCGCTCGCGGCATCCTCCAGGGCAAACGCATCTTAATTCGGTTTTACCTGCAGAAGTCGCCGAATTGCCATTTGGAACGACGCGACCAGTCAGAAGCGAGGTAGCAATGCGTGAATTGTCGCCCGAAGATGTGCCTGCGACAAGGTTTCCGGTCACAGCGACGATGAACTGGCTCGCCAAACCTGCTGAAATGAAGCGAAGTAGTAATCTTTACCCGTGAAAAATTAAGATGCGTCGGCCCTGCGTCGTGGCCGCCCTGCTCCACGATGTGGGCAGCCTCGTGCTAAGCTGCAAAATGCCCGAAGCATTCTGTGCCGCGCGCACCATGGCCATCGAGCGTGGATGCAAAGTCTTTGAGGCCGAAGAAATGCTGCTGGGAACCTCGCACGCCGAGATCGGCGCCTACCTGCTCGGGCTGTGGGGACTACCCAACATTGCCGTCGAGGTCATTGCGCACCACCACCGTCCCGAACGCATTCCGCACGCCGGCTTCGATTCCACCGTGGCCGTCTTTGTCGCCGATCTGCTGGACGAGGAACTGGAGGCCCATCCCCAGGATGCCGCAGGTATCGAGATGGAAGAACCCGTGCGCAAGCGTCTGGAGACTCTGGGAGTGCTGCCCAGGTATGCGGAGTTCCGCGAGCTTGCAATGCAAGCCCGCGGCTGAACGGGCTGCGAAAAAACTCAACCCAAGGGACTTTGTAACAGGGGCACGGCTTTAGCCGGGCCAATAAGCCGCATCCTGTGCGGGCGCGGAACCCTTCCCGCGCCCGGGCGCCTACAGCGCGTTTTCCCCGCGCTCGTCGTTACGGATGCGAATGGCATCGTCGATGCGGCTGACAAAGATCTTGCCGTCGCCAATGCGGCCCGTCCGCGCGGCGCCATTGATTGCATCGATGGCCTTGTCCTTCAGTTCATCGCGGACCACCATCTCGATCTTCACCTTGGGCAAAAGATCTACGGTGTATTCACGGCCGCGGTAAAACTCGGTGTGGCCCTTCTGCCGGCCGTGGCCGCGGGCTTCAAGAATCGTCATCCCCTCAATGCCCGCTTCCAGCAGCGCATCTTTCACCGCATCCAGCTTTGAGGGTTGTAACACGGCTTCAATCTTCACCATAATCAGAAATTCCTCGTTCGATAGCGTAACAGGTGGGGCGGGTTGTTTGCCGCCCGTGTTTCCCAAAAGCAGCCTTCAGCTCTTAGCCATCAGCTCTTATCTTGCGAATGCAAACGGCCTCGTTCGCCTCAAGACCAACTGATAGCTAATAGCTGAAGGGTGGCAACTAGCTGTTAAAATCGTAGCCCTCTTCCCCATGCTGCGAGAGATCCAGACCGGCCATTTCCTGCTCGGGAGTCAAGCGCAGTCCCATGATCTTATCCACAAAAAAGAGCAGAATCAATGTTCCCACAATGGAAATCCCCCACGCCGTGCCCACGGCGGCCAGCTGATGGAGCATTTGGCCCCAATTCCCGTCGATCCAGCCCGTAGCCACGCCCTTGCCGTAGACCGGATTGATGACCCATGTGGCAAAGACCCCGGTCAGCAGCGCTCCCAACGTTCCCCCCGCTCCATGCACGCCAAACGCGTCTAGCGAGTCGTCGTAGCCGAACCGGGATTTCACCTGGAACACCATAAACGAGCAGAAAAATCCTGCCGCGAGGCCTATCGCGAGCGCCGACATCGGCTGCACAAAGCCCGATGCCGGCGTAATGGCCACCAACCCGGCAACCGCGCCGGAGATCGCACCCAGCGCCGTTGGCTTGCCGTTGTGGAACCATTCAAAGATCGTCCATCCCAGCGCCGCGGCCGCCGTGGCAAAGTGCGTATTCACAAAAGCGCTCGTCGCCAGGCCATTCGCCGCCACCGCGCTTCCCGCATTAAAGCCAAACCACCCTACCCACAGCAAACAGGCGCCAATAAAGCTCAGCACCATGGAGTGCGGCGGCATGGCATCCTGCGGGTAGCCAATGCGTTTGCCTATATAGAGCGCACAAACCAGCGCTGAAACGCCGCTGGTAATATGCACCACCGTGCCCCCAGCGAAATCCAAGCTCGGGATATGGTTTCCGGCGGAGTTGAACAGGCCGCCCACGCCCCACACCATGTGCGCCATCGGACAATAAATCAACAACGACCACAGCGAAAGAAACACCGCCATCGAGCTGAACTTCATCCGCTCTGCGAGCGCTCCCGTGATCAGCGCCGGCGTAATGATGGCAAACATCAGTTGGTAGATCATGTATGTCTGTTCGGGAACGGTCGGTCCGTAGTCCGGATTGGGAGTGAGCCCAACCCCGCGTAGAAACATGTGTTCGAACCCGCCGATAAACATGTTTCCGCGGCCGAAAGCCAGAGAGTAGCCCACGATCGCCCACAGAATGCTCACCAGCCCCATCATGGCGAAGCTCTGCATCATGGTGCCGAGAATGTTCTTCCTGCGCACCAGGCCGCCGTAGAAGAGCGCCAGTCCCGGCCCTGTCATCAGGAGCACAAGCGCTGCCGAGGTCAGCATCCATGCGTTATCGCCAGACATCTGAGCGTTCTGAACCGCCTGCTGAAGCGCGGCAATCTGGCTCTGTGTCGCGGGCGCATCCGCAGCCGGTGTCGCCGTAGCTGTCTGTGCCAGGGTACAAGCGGGAATCCCAATGAATGCAAGGAAGAGCAACATTCTGATACATTTACGGCACATGAAGTTTCCACTCCAAGAATCGTTCACGCGCGTGGAGCGCTTGTGTTGCTGGTGGTGCGCCGACGGTCCGAGTGGACCCAGCGCACAGGTCGGTTTTCAGGCAGTCCCATGCCCGCATCCGGGCAACGGACAAATGATATAGAAAGCGGGACTTGGCTTTCGTATCATTTTCATAAAAGCGCAACAATAACGCAAGTTGCTCCCCAAACGCCTCAAATCTTCAGGTATTTCATGCCGCAGCCGCAAGAATGCACGCCGAAAGCCTTCGGAATTGCCCGAATTCGCTGGTGCCAGCCGATGGCCCTCTCGGCCGCCCTGGTATTCGCCCTGGCGCTCCCATGCCTGGCCGCGTCCCCGCGCCCGGCAGCCTGCATCCGCGTCGAATTCACCGACATCGTCAACATCGGCCAGGAATGGAAGTCTCCCCTCGGCGAGGGTTGGGTGATTCGCATTCTGCCTATCGTCCCCGGGGCGGCAGGCTACTCCGGCTGGGATCTCGTGGTTGATCGCGACCCGCCGGCAGGTTACCCTGACGCGCTTCTGCTTGCCACCCCGCCCTACAACTCCATCAACGAGCGCGAGGTGGGAACTACCTTTGGCCTTCGCTCTCAGGATGCTATCGGCTGGAATCCGCGCAGCTTTCACTTCCTCACCAATCCCGTAGCATTTCTTCAGGGCCAAAAGCTGTTTCTCGAACTCAATAGCCGCCTGCAGGCACGCTCCGGCGCGTCCGAGCAACAAGACCCGGCCGTGGCGCGCCTCACGCAGCAGCTCATGGCATTGCAGCGGGGCGCCGCTGCGGGAGAGTTTCGCATCCTCGACGCCGGTCTTGCCCCCGGAACCATTGACCCCGCTCCCTTCGCGCGGAACTGGGCAGCGCAGGGGTCCCACATGTCGTACATGTTTGTGCCTCAGTCTGGCACCAACCCTTCGCCTTACGGAGAACTCGACTGGATCCGCTTCACCCTTACACTCTGGCTGCCTGCGACTTGGAAAACGCCCTCCAGCCTGACCACCGCCTCCGCACCCTGCCAGCAGTAATTGTGAGGCGTGAACCGTCGTCAGCTCTCAGCCGTGCGGCAATGGCCCTCGCCCGGCGAACCGCGGTCCACGCTATACTTGATCCATGTCGTCCACCGTAGAGCGCGATCGTTATCTGTTCGGAGCCCTTGATAGCAGCGTAAAAAATCGCCTCAAAGTCCGGGAAGCCGACTACAGCTACGAGCAGCAGGAAGGCGTCTTCCTCACCACGCTCGATTTCGCCGTCAACTGGATTCGCAAGAACTCCGTTTGGCCCATGACCTTCGGCCTGGCCTGCTGCGCCATTGAAATGATGTCGATGGGCGCGTCGCGCTTCGACATCGCGCGCTTCGGAGCGGAGGTCTTTCGTCCCTCCCCGCGCCAGTCTGACCTCATGATCGTCGCGGGCCGCGTCTCGCAAAAGATGGCTCCCGTGCTCCGTCGCCTCTACGACCAGATGCCCGAGCCGAAATGGGTCATCTCCATGGGTGCTTGTGCAACCTCGGGCGGCGTCTTTAACAACTACGCCCTCGTCCAGGGCGTCAATCAGGTCGTACCCGTCGACGTCTACGTACCTGGCTGTCCGCCCCGCCCCGAGCAGCTCATCTACGCCATCAATCTTCTCCAGGAAAAGATCCAGCGCGAGCCGCGCAGCCTCCTCAAAACCCTCAACGTCGACTAGGGCGTAGTCGGCTAGGGCGTAATTGAGCCACTGTTTCGCGATTACGCTCCAAGTTGTCTATTCTTAAAAGAGAAGCACGGGAGTTCCTTGTTTACATGAACCGCTTGCGGTGTTTTCCTTTGAAGTTGCGCCAGCTTGGGATCTCGGCCCAGCTCCTTTGTCTATTGATCTTCCTGTTATGTCTCCCGCGCCTGCACGCCCTGTCCGCATTCACCGTCCTCGGTCCCGACGGCGGCGACGCGCGCGCCTTTGCCTCCGTTCCCGGCCAGCCCAATCATCTCTATCTCGGCACCACCAACAGTTGGCTCTACGAATCGCGCGATGAAGGCGCATCCTGGCATCGCCTCGCCAAGCTCGACCGCGGCGACGGCTTCGTTCTCGACAGCATCGTGGTCGATTCCGCCATCCCTTCCACTCTCTATGTCGGAGCCTGGAAGAACACCACCGACGGCGGCCTCTGGATCAGCCACAACGCCGGCCGCACCTGGCATGAAGCTCCGATCTTCAAGGGTCAGCCCGTGCAGGCTCTTGTCCAAGCCCCTTCCGATCCTCACATTCTTTTCGCTGGAACCCTCCAGGGCGTCTTCCGCTCCAGCGATTCCGGAGCCACCTGGGCCCAGATCAGCCCGCCCGACAGTCACGAGATTCACGAAATCGAGTCTCTCGCCGTCGATCCCACGGACGCCGACATCGTCTACGCAGGAACCTGGCATCTGCCCTGGAAGACCACGGATGGCGGCAAGACCTGGAGCAACATCAAAGAAGGGGTGATCGTCGACTCCGACGTTTTCTCCATCATCGTCGATCCCAAGAATCCGCACATCGTCTATCTCAGCGCCTGCAGCGGCATCTACAAAAGCGAAAACGCGGGCCTTCTCTTCCATAAGATTCAGGGCATTCCCACCGAGGCGCGGCGCACACGCGTGCTCATGCAGGATCCCGAAGACCTTCAGGTGGTCTACGCCGGAACCACCGAGGGCCTCTACAAAACCGTCAACGGTGGCAAGACTTTCGAACGCATGACGGACTCCGACACGGTCGTCAACGACGTCTATGTCGATCCCGGCAACTCCAATCGCGTGCTGCTCGCAACCGACCGCGGTGGCGTCCTTGCCAGCGACGACGCAGGCGCTACGTTCACGCCCTCGAACACCGGCATCTCCGAGCGCAAAATCGCGGCCCTCCTCGTCGACCGCAACGATCCCACTCATTTCTACGCCGGCGTCGTCAACGACAAGCAATTCGGCGGCGTCTTCCGTTCCGTCGATGCCGGCGAACACTGGGAGCAGCTCGGCGCAGGCCTAGATGGCCGCGACGTCTTCGCCCTTGGGCAATCCAAAGACGGCGCCATCCTCGCAGGAACCAGTCACGGCATCTTCGTTCTCGGCGCTGCAGGCGATTCGCCGGCCTCAGCCGAAAATCCTGCATCGGATAAGCCAGCATCGCAAACGCCCGCGCCAGCCGCAGACGGACCCTCGAGCGCCATGACGTCCTGGCAGCCGCTCAACGCCATCGCCAACGCGCTGCAGAAAACCACGACGGAAACCCATCACGGAACCAAAGTCAACATCGAAAAAACCGTCAAAGTGCCGGTCATTCAATTCGAAAGTCTCGTCAACGCGCTCGACGTCTCCGGCGATGTGTGGGTCGCTGCCACTAACTACGGTCTGCTCACCAGCCACGATCAGGGCGCAACCTGGCAAGGCGGCCCGGTGATGGGTGAGGGCTACTACCTCTCCGTCACTGCGCAAGGCGCCAATATGGTCGCGGCGCGCGACGACAGTGTCGTCATCTCCAGCGACTCAGGCCAGTCCTGGTTCCCCATGGGAGTGCCCACCATGCTCACGCACATTCACCGCGTCGCCTTTTCGCCCGACGGCACGCTGTGGCTCGGCGCGCGCGAAGGCGTCTACTTCACCCGCAACCTGGGCAAGAACTGGATGTGGATCAATCGACTCCCCTTCCGCGACGTCGACGATCTCGCGTATGACCCAGTTTCCAAACGCGTCCTCGCCAGTTCGCGCACCAGCGACGAAATCTACGCCATCGACCCCAGAACCATGTCCTGGGTCTTCTGGCAGACCGGCTACCAGATCGCTCTCATCCGCGTAGCCGGCGACCGCATCGTGGCCGCTTCTCTCGACGACGGCGTCCTGCTCGGCCCCAAAGTCCCTCCGGCGTCCGCGCCTGCGCCCGACGCAACCTCGCCGAAGTAACTAGCCTGTCGCTTCAACAGGGGATCGCGGTCCCGTTTCCGAGAGCCGGGAACGACGAATGCTCGCGAGGGGTCTATTTCAAGTTGTATTTGCCCATAAACCTGCCGAGCGTGTTGTTCCACGCGCCGAACTGATCGTTCAGCGATTCGTACGTGCCG
>Ga0302320_10006956_pt1 | contig 24983 bp, 21 predicted proteins | sample Bog_T0_3_FD_202130 | JGI IMG/M metagenome (GOLD analysis project Ga0302320, IMG submission 202130) | Peat permafrost microbial communities from Stordalen Mire near Abisko, Sweden - Bog_T0_3 | ecosystem: Environmental > Terrestrial > Soil > Wetlands > Peat | place: Sweden: Abisko, Stordalen Mire...
CGCTGCCGATGTCGATCTCCCGCAGGAGGGCGCTGCGGATCATGATCGGAAGGGTCCTGTACACCGTGGCCCGGGAGACAGAATCGTCGATCCCGCGGGCGAACTCGAGGAGCTGCTCGGCCGTGAAGTGCTCCTTCCGGGCGAGTGCCGCGTCGAAAATGGCCAACCTCTGGCTGGTAACCCGAAACCCTGCTTGGGCGAGGAACTTCCTGAATGTTTCCCGGGCCGTGGGGATGCTCACGATTGAAATGTCGCCTGCGCGGGTAGGCGGTGTCAATGCGATCCCTCCGGGGCAAGCAAAGGGGGTTGCGCGCCCGCTTGCCAGCGAACTCAATCGCGATCCCTTACCCCATGATCGTTGGCGTGCATCCCCTGGCGGGCTTCGACAAGATCCTGCACTACAACGTGCCGGAGAACCTTATCGCGCAGGCCAAGGTCGGCTCGCTGGTGCGGGTACCCGTGGGCCGCACCATGCGCCTGGGGGTGGTGGGCATCATTGGCCCCCCTGCGGACTTCCCGATAGACAGGCTCAAGTCGATCGCGGCCGTTGTCTACCCGTTCCCGGCCCTGACCCCCGACCTCCTGGAGTTGGCGCTCTGGATGGCGACCTATTATGCGGCGCCCATGGACGCGGTCATCGAGACGATGATCCCCGTTGCGGTCCGAAGCGGGGCTTCGGTGAAGCAGCAGGGATTCATCCGGGTCTCCGGCAAGCTCTCGAAGGAGGACCTCGCCGCGCTCGCGCGCAAGGCTCCCGCCCAGGCCAAGCTCTATTCCTTCGTCGAGTCGCAGATCCGCCCCCAGCCCAAGAGCCTCATCCTTTCCAGGACCGGGGCCTCGGCCGCCTCCGTGGCCGCGCTCGTGAAGCGGGGTCTCCTCAGGGAGGTCATGACCCGCGTGGAGAGGGATGCCTATGCCGACACGGAGGGCCACGGCGAACTCGTGGCCTCGCAGCCGCACAAGCTAAACGCAGAGCAGGCCGCGGCCGTCGCGGCGCTCCACGAGTCTCTCTCGAAGCGCAAGTTCGGCGTCTCCCTCCTCCACGGCGTCACCGGGTCGGGCAAGACGGAGGTCTACCTGAGGGCCATCCAGGCGGCCCTGAAAACCGGGGGTGGCGTGATTCTCCTGGTGCCCGAGGTGGCCCTGACGCCCCAGACCGTGGCGAGGCTCCGGTCCCGCCTCGAGGCCATCGCCCCGGGTCACCGCTGTGTCGTCTGGCACAGCCACCTGAGCGAGGGCGAGCGACTCGACGGCTGGCTGGCGCTGGCCTCGGGCGAGGTGCGGATCGCCGTGGGAGCCCGCTCGGCCGTCTTCGCGCCTGTGAAGGACCTGAAGCTCATCGTCGTGGACGAGGAGCACGAGCCGGCCTACAAGCAGGACGAGATCCCTCGCTACAATGGCCGCGACGTCGCGGTAATGAGGGCGCGCCTCTGCGGAGCCCACTGCGTCCTCGGCTCCGCGACCCCCTCCCTCGAGAGCCACGCGAACGCTGTCGCGGGCCGTTATGCGCTCCTGGAGCTCAAGGAGCGCGTGGACTTCAGGAGCCTTCCGTCGTTCACGATCGTCGACATGAGGATCGAGGTGACCCGCCAGCGCGGTGCCACCGCCCTCTCGCGTGTGCTCGTCGACGCGATGCAGTCGCGCTTCGCGAAGGGCGAGCAGACGATCCTCTTCATCAACCGGCGCGGGTACTCGTCCTCCATGCAGTGCCGCAAGTGCGGCGCCGTCGAGGAGTGCCCCCACTGCAGCGTCTCGATGACCTACCACAGGACGGACGAGACGCTGCGCTGCCATCTGTGCGGCGAGGAGAGGCCGGCGCCGCTGAGATGCTCGGTGTGCGGCGCGCCTGACATCCGCTGGAGGGGACTCGGGACCCAGAGGGTCGAGGAGGCGGTCCGAAGGGCGCTCCCGCGGGCCAAGATCGAGCGCATGGACACCGACACGATGGGCCGCAAGAACCGGTTCCGGGAGATCCTGGGCGAGTTCCGCAAGGGAAAGATCGATGTCCTCGTGGGGACGCAGATGATCGGCAAGGGCCTCGATTTCCCGAACGTGACCTTGGTCGGCATCGTGGACGCAGACCTGTCGATGCACATCCCGGACTTCCGTGCCAACGAGAGGACGTTCCAGCTTCTGGTCCAGGTCGCCGGGCGCTCGGGCAGGGGAGACCGGGCCGGCGAGGTGGTCGTGCAGACGTTCTCCCCGCAGGCCGAGGCCGTGCAGTTCGCGAGGCAGGCCGACTTCAACGGCTTCGCGGCCTCCGAACTCGAGATACGCAGGCAGTTCGGCTACCCGCCGAAGCGCCACCTGATCCGCCACCTGTTCCGCGGGCCGAACCCCGACAAGCTCAAGTTCTTCACCGAGCAGTGGGCGAAGAGGGTCAAGGAGGCCATGGGCGACCGGGTGGAGCTCAGGGGTCCGGCCCCCGCCCCGATTGAGAAGATTCGCGACGAATACCGCTGGCAGCTCTGGTACTTCACGACCAGCGTCACCAAGGTCATAGGCGACCTCTCCAGGCTTCGCTCTGAGTTTGATTGGCCGGCCGGCATCAGCCAAATCCTTGATGTCGACCCCATGAATCTCGTCTGATAATCCAAACACCATGCTCATCCACTCCGTATATTTCTGGCTCAAGGCCGGGCTCACGCCCGCCGAGCACGCGCATTTCGTCTCCGAGGTGAAGAAGCTGTCCGCCATCGGCAGCGTCTCAAAGATCTACGTCGGCGGCCCGGCGAAGATCGCAGAGAGGGCCGTGACGGACCGCAGCTTCGACATCGCGCTGACGATCGTCTTCGCGGACGGCCCGGCCCACGACGCCTACCAGGTCGACCCTATCCACCTGGCCTTCGTCAGCGGCAACAAGGAGACCTGGACCAAGGTCCAGATCTACGACTCGGAGGAGTGACCCTGGGCCTCGGCTTTCTTGAAGAGGTAGTGGCTCACGATCCACTCCTCCCCGCGCCGGAAACCCCACAGCTCGGCGCAGCTCATGTAGAAGACCCGCCAGTACGCCCACCACTTGGTGGCGTGCTTCTCGCCGTAGGTGTCCCTGAAGAGGGGCATGATCTCGTCGCGGTTGCGGTCCATGTTCTCGAGCCAGTGCTCGGCCGTCTTCTGGTAGTGCGAGCCGTTGACCTTCCAGTCCGAGACGAGCGAAAGGCGCTCCTGGAACTGCATGAGGAGCTCGTGGGACGGCATCTGGCCCCCGGTGAAAAAGTAGCGCGCCATCCAGTCGGAGTCGTCCTTGGCCACGAAGTGGTAGGCCAGGGCCTTGTGCGTGAAGATGTGCACGAACAAAAGGCCGCCGGGCTTGAGCCAGCGCGCCACGCCGGCCATGAGCGCCTGGTAGTTCTTCATGTGCTCGAACATCTCGACGGAGACGACCCTGTCGAAGCCGCCGGCATTGATGTCGAACGAGTTCATGTCGCAGGTGATGATCCTGAGGTTCTTGAAGCCGCGCTTGCGGGCCTCCGAGTCGATGAACTCCTTCTGCGTCCTTGAGTTCGAGACGCCCGTGATCCTGGAGTTCGGGAAGTGCTCGGCCATGTAGAGCGAGAACGACCCCCAGCCGCAGCCGAGTTCCAGGATGTCCTGGCCGTCGGCAATGCGGGCGCGCTCGACGTAGAGCGCGAGCATGGCCTCCTCGGCCTGGTCGAGCGTCTCGTTGCCGGTCGGGTAGAGGCAGCCCGAGTATTTCAGGCGCTTGCCGAGGCACCGCAGGAAGAACGCCGTCGGCACTTCATAGTGCTCCTCGTTCGCGGCCCTCGTGTCCTCAGCTATCGGGCGGTGCTTGAGGTCATGAACGTACTGCTCAAGCGGCACGCGCGGCTTGTCGCCGTCCGACTCCTCCCTGATACGCTGGGCGAGGAGCCGGCGGATGCCGATGCGAACGAGCCAGTCGGGGAGGATGTTCTTCTCTAGGAGGGCGTCAATCATGCGCGGGATTTCTTTGGGGGCAGCGGCACGAAGGCGCTCGTTCGCTCCTGGTAGCGGCGGTATAGGTCGCCCTTGGAGCGAACGGACTGCTCCTCCGTCGCTGGTATACCTGTTACGCGCAGGAGGAGGAAGAGGATGCACGCCGGGCTGAGGATGGACACCCATCCCCAGTTCGAGGCCGAGGCGAAGAGGAAGTAGGACACCCAGATGAGCCACTCGAAGAAGTAGTTCGGGTGCCTGCTGTACCTCCAGAGGCCGACGTCGCACACGTTGCCGCGGTTGGCGGGGGACTTCTTGAACCAGGAAAGCTGGGCGTCCGAGAGCGCCTCGCCGCTTATGGCGATGAGCCAGAGGACGCACCCGGCCCATTCCAGCGGCTTCACGCCGACGGCCGGGTTGCTGCATGAGGCGAGGAACGGGTAACCGAGCAGCACGACCGAGAGCGCCTGGAGTTGGAAGAAGCCGGCCATCTTCACCATGAACACGCTGCCCCAGTCCTTCCTCAGCTGGCGGTACCGCCCGTCCTCCTCGGGATGCTTGCGGGCGATCCTAACGAGAAGGTGGGTGCCCAGCCGAAGCGCCCACAGGGTGGCCATCGTGGCGACGAGGGCCCGGCGGATGGGCCAGCCGGCCCCGAGCCCGGCATAGATGACGGCAATGACGATGAACGAGTAGGACCAGGCGATGTCGACGATCCCGAAGTTGTCGATGATGCGCGCCATCACGTAGACGAGGACGAAGAGGACGCAAAGCGCAGCGAGCGCCTCGAAGGCGAGGGTCACCGGGTTCACCGCGCGGGATGGTTGTCGAAGGCCGCGGCCACAGTCACGCCCGCGCCGACGACGGCAAGGACGATCCCGAGCCAGCTGGGGCCCTGTTTCCTCGATATGAGAACGTCGGAGAGCTTTCCGTCCTTGGGAGCCTGCGAGAGGGCGGCCAGGCAGTACGAGGACATCGCTATGTTGCCGAGGGAAAGGATGGCGAGGAACCACGCGATGCGCGCGATCCATGACGTCTGCCGGTAGCACACCCAGACGTAGAACGTGATGAATCCCCAGTAGGCGTCGAACATCGTGGCGATGAACCACGGGTGGGTCGCGACGGCCCTGGGAACGCCGAAGAGCGGGCACTGGAGCCCCGCCCACGTGGTGACCCAGATCATGGAGCCCAGGATGACGACAAACAGTACCTGGAGCGACTTGATCATGGGCCGGCCCTCAGAGGGAGAGGTTGTTCGGGCGCGTGTGGAGCGTCTGGACGACCGAGATGTTCCTCAGCGCGAACGCCGCCTCGCAGTACGCCAGATAGTAGTTCCACTTGCGGATGAACCGCTCGTCGAACCCGAGAGCGTTCACCTCGCTGGTCCTCAGCGCAAAGGCCTCGGCCCAGCTTCGCAGGGTGGTGGCGTAGTCCGGGCCCATGTCCTCGACATTGTTGAGCACCAAGCCGGCGTCCCTCGACATGCGGTCGTTCATGCGGTTGAGCGACAGGAGCAGGGAGCCCGGGAAGATGTGCTTCTGGATGAAGTCGACGCCCCTCTTGAACTGGCCGTAGCGGGCGTCGGGGCAAGTGATGAACTGCATCGCCAGGAGGCCGTCCTTCTTGAGCGAACGGTTCACGACGCGACAAAAGTCGGGGAGATACTTGTGGCCGAGAGCCTCGACCATCTCGATCGAGACAATCTTGTCAAAAGTGCCCTCGATGTCCCGGAAGTCGTGGAATCGGACGCTCACCTGGTCGGCCAGGCCGGCGTCGGCTATACGCTTTGTCGCATAGTCGAACTGCTGTCGCGAGAGCGTAACTGTAGTCACCCGGCACCCGTGGGTCTTCGCAGCGTGAAGCGCCCAGCCGCCCCATCCCGTGCCGATCTCAAGCACGTGGTCGGCGGGGGAGAGCTTCAGCATCCTGCAGAGGCGCTCGTTCTTCTCCCACTGCGCCTCCTCGAGCGTCAATCCGGCGCGGCTCCACTTGGCGGCGGAGTACATCATGGATGGGTCGAGGAAGAGCGAGAAGAAGTCGTTGGAGAGGTCGTAGTGCTCGCTGATGTTCTTGCGGGCCGAGGACCTGGAGTTGGGCCGCATCGCGTGCCCGATCCTGTTCGTGATCCTGAGAAGATTGAGAGCGATGCTGCGGGCCCGGGTTGAGCCCGACATCGTCGGCGCCTCGTCCACGTTCAGGATGAACCAGCTGATGACAGCCACGAGGTCGGGCGACGTCCAGTCGCCGTCCATGAACGACTCGGCGAACCCGATGTCCCCTGAGAAGACGCACTTTCTGAAGAAGCACTCGCGTGCCACCCGGATCGTGGCCGTCCCGCCGACGCCCATGGGAAGTGCCGCCGGGCCGGATCCGAACAGGGCCACGGCCCCGTCGGGCATTTCCACCCGCAGGCTTCCCTTGCTCATCTTCGAGAATGACTTGAGGACGGCGCCGCGCCACGCGGAGGCCTGGCCAGGGCGCGTCTCGACCTCCGCTACTGTGTAGAAACCGGGTTCCGAGTCCATCAGGCGGCGGGGTTCGTCGCTATCGACTCATGCGGCCGGTAGAGCGAGCGTTGGTCTGCGGGCCGCGCGGCCTTCGCGAACCACGGGACCTTCTTAAGGTGTAGTATGAGGGCGTGCACGTGGATGAGGGCGATGATCTTCAGCGTGATGAGCGGGTATTTGACCGAGCACCAGGCGAGCCTTGCGGTGGTCAGCGGCCTGCGTCGGCCGGTGAGGGTGCTCGTGAGCGTCCGGGCCTCGCCCTGGTAGTCGTCGATCCGGACCGAGAGGGACTCCCCGAGGTCACGCAGGTGGAAGTCGAAGGCCACGTCGACGTCGGAGAAGGGGGAGACGTAGAAGAACTTCGGGAGCCTGCACTCGAAGGTCGTTTCCCCGGTGTTGGCGGAGACGGAGCCCGTGCCGATGAAGTATGGCTTCATCTCCTTGAATGTGTTCGTGACCTCCGCAATGGCGGCGGCCGGCCTGCCTGCCGAGTCGTAGCAGAAATAAAACGAGACGGGATTGAAGAGATAGCCGGCGACCCTGGGGAGCGTCACGAGCACCACGCGGCCGCCGGGTATCCGGACGCCATGTTTGCCGAGGTAGCCAATCACGCGCTCCTTGAGGCCGTCGCCCTTGGCCGGGTCGCCGGCCGTTTCCGCGTTATGCTGCCTCTCCGCCGTGGGAAGGTAGTCGCTCTCGCGGAAACTGTAGAGGTTGCGGTGGTTGATGGAGAGGAGGGGATTGCCCTGCGCGACCGAACCCAGCTCATCAAGGTCCATGGCGAGCATGAATATGCGGTACGCAAACCGGTGCGATTTGGGCACAAACCGGTGATGCATGACATTGCATTCGTAGAGGCCGGACCTCACTCTAGTCATTGGTTTTGATTGCGTTGGCATTGTCAAGCAGCCCATGGGTCGCGGCTTAATAGGACCTCGCTGAGGTTCACGGCCGATAGCAGGGCGTCTTCGTGGAAGCCGTAGCGGAAATAGCTCCCAGCGAAATACGTGCCGGTCTTGCCCGCGGATGCAGTGTTAAGCATCGGCAGTTCCTTCTGGGCGCGAAGGGCGCCAAGGTTGAAGAGGGGGTGTTCATAGTCGATCCGCTGGATGACCTTCTTCGGGTCGATCGCCTCGGGCCTGTTGATCGAGACGAAGTAGTTTTCCTTGTCCGAAACAGCCTGAAGCGAGTTCATCCAGTAGTGGGTCGCGGTCGACGGCTCGCCCGTAGGACCCTTGTTGATCTCGTAGTTCCAACTCGCCCAGGCCTTGCGGGTACGGGGCATCACGGAGGTGTCGGTGTGGACGGTGGCCATGTTAGGCTGGTACTTGAACTCTCCGAGAAGCCTCGACTCGTCGGGCCGCGGGTCCGTCAGGAGCCTGAGGGCCTGGTCGCCGTGGCAGGCGATGATCACCTTGTCGAAGATCTGCACGATGCCGGACCTGAGCGTCACGTAGACGCCGTTTCCCGGCCGGGTCACCTGCGCCACCCCTTCGCAGAGGCGAATCTTCTCCCGCCACGGTGCGACCAGTTTCTCGACGTAGGCCTTTGAGCCGCCGCTGACCGTGAACCATGGATGCTGTGTGTTAAGCCCGAGGAAGCCGTGGTTGTGGAAGAACCGTAGGAGCGTGACGGCCGGGAAGGAGTACATGAGCTCCGGGGGCGTGCTCCACACGGCGGACGCCATCGGGGAGAGGTAGAGCGTGAGGAAGTCCTTTCCGTAACCGCGATTCTGGACAAAGTCGCCCAGGCTCATCTCCTGGACCGCCGGATCGGATAGGGCCGCCACGGCCTCCTTGTTGAAGCGGTTGATGTTGGCCAGCATCCTGTAGAACCTCGGGTTGAGCAGGTTCCTGCGCTGCGCGAAGAGGTGGTTGAGCGACGTCCCATTGTACTCCAGGCCGTTCTGCGCGTGGCGGACACTGAACGACATGTTCGTCGGCTTGGTCTCCACCCCAAGGGTCGTGAAAAGCCGGGTCAGGTGCGGATACGTCACCTTGTTGAACACCATGAAGCCCGTGTCGACCGGCAGCGACCGGCCCGTGCCGGGCTCCTTCACGATCACCGTGTTGGAGTGCCCGCCAGGGTAGGTGTTCTGGTCGAACAGCGTGATATCGAATTCGCGCCGAAGGAAGTGGGCGCAGCCCAGTCCCGCGATGCCCGTTCCTATGATGGCTAGGCGTGACATAAACTAGCGCAATCCAAGCACTTGCCTGGATTTCCTGTCGGGATATGGTCCTTGTGGGGGCACGTAGGAAGACTACGGCCCTGATTGGGTCCGGGATGCATGCATCCCCATCCTATTCATCGCCCTTAGGCGACGTCGAGGTCAGGCCACCCGGGATGCGCGAACCAACTGCGACTCATGGAGGCGCTCAAGCGCCTCCTTGTACCAGGACATGTCGTCGGCGTTTCTCTCGAGGATGTAGTCATGGTCACTCCAGGTGATCCGGTAGCGGTCCGCCTTGCGGTCGGGATTGGTGTTCACGCGCGGCAGCACGCCGCCCGGCACCGGGAAACCAAAGGTGCGCTCGAAGAGCCTCATGCTGGTATCGAACTGCTCGGCGATGCCCACGAACCGGAAGTCGTCGACCGGCTTGTTGGCAAGGTAGCGGGTCGCCATGTTCCGCATCCAGTCCAGGTCGGCGAATTGCCGGAGCGACAGGTTGCGCTCATGGAGCGCACGGCAGCAGTCGTCGCGCATGTCGGGTGCGCGCAGGAAGTGGTGGTAGTTGGAGACCAGCCTCTCCACCGGGTCGCGCACCCACGTGATCAGTTCCCTCTCGGGAATGATGTCGTCGAAGCTGTCTGCCAGGAAATGGCCATGTATGATGCGCGTGCCGTCCGGCACCAGTTCGAGTTTCGCCTGCTCCCTGGAGAAGATCGTGCCGTAGTTGTACCAGATGTCGTCGCCGCAGATCCCATGGAGGACATGTCGGAAGCTCGTGCCGGCGCACTTGGGCACATGGACACTGATCAACATTCCCGGCATAGACGCACGCAGCGCGCCCAAGTTACGAAATGGTTAAATAAAAAACTGTAAAGCGGTGGGCTCTAATTCCCCCGCAATTCCAGCTGAAGCATTGCTAATGGCGCCGCGGCGCCCTGCATCCTATGCCCCCTTCGCTGGCATGATCCACTTGATGAGCGCGGACTGCAGCTCGGTCTTGCGCACAGGCTTCGAGAGGTAGTCGTCCATGCCCGCGGCGAGGCACTTCTCGCGGTCCCCCGTCATGGCGTTCGCGGTCATCGCCACGATGCGGATAGGGGAGGGCCACGTGGATTCCTTGGCGCGCTCCTTCTGGCGGATGATCCGGGTCGCCTCGTACCCGTCCATCTCGGGCATCTGGCAATCCATGAAGATCAGGTCGTAGGGCACCTGCTTGAGCGCGCTCAAGACCTCGTGGCCGTTGGCGACGGCGTCGGCCATGAACCCGAGGCCCTTCAGCTGGGCGAGCGCGACCTTCTGGTTAACGATGTTGTCCTCGGCCAGAAGGATGCGGGTGCTGCCGGTCTGCGTGATCGGGACCGCCTTCGCGGGCTCTGCTCCCTTTGGCTCCTTCGTGAACACGTGCTCCGCTGCGGCGCGCCCGAGCACGTCGACCACGCAGTCGAAGAGCCTGGACTGCTTCACCGGCTTGACGAGGTAGGCGTCGACGCCCGCGGCCTTCAGCTCCTCCTTCGTGTGCATGTAGCCCATCGAGGTCAGGATGATGAGCCGCGTCCCGGCGATCGAGGGCGTGGCCTTTATCGCCTTCGCGAGCGTCATTCCATCCATCTCGGGCATCTGCATGTCGAGCAGCGCAAGGTCGTACGGCTTGCCGTCGGCCGCAGCGGCGCGCAGCAGGTCCAGCGCCTCGTATCCGTTGGCGGCGCTTCCCTTCTGCATCTTCCACGCGAAGAGCTGGTGGCGCAGGATCTGGCGGTTGGTCGCGTTGTCGTCGACGACGAGGACCCGAAGGTCGAAGAGGTCCCTCAGGTAGATCGACGGTGGCGGCTCGGCCGGGCCCGTCTGCTTCTCGATCCGCGTATTGAACCAGAAGGTGGACCCCTTGCCTTGCTCGCTCTTCACGCCGATCGTGCCGCCCATCATCTCGACCAGCTGCTTGGAGATCGCGAGACCGAGGCCCGTGCCCCCGAACCTGCGGGTCGTCGAGTTGTCGGCCTGCGTGAATGCCTGGAAGAGCTTCGTCTGGACATCCGGGGGGATGCCGATCCCGGTGTCCCTTACCGAGAAGCTGACGGTCGCATGGGTATCGGTCTCGCTCTCGCGGGCTACGCGGACGACGACCTCCCCCCTCTCGGTGAACTTGATGGCATTGCTGATCAGGTTCGTGATCACCTGCCGCAGGCGCCCGGGGTCGCCTCTGAGCCTCCTCGGCAGGTCGGGAGGCAGCTCGCATGCGAGCTCGATCCCCTTGTGGCGCGCGCGCTCGGCGAACATGTCCAGCGCGCCCTCGACCGTCTCGACTAGGTCGAAGTCGACTGTCTCAAAGGCGAGCTTGCCGGCCTCTATCTTGGAGAAGTCCAGGATGTCGTTGATGATGGTGAGGAGCGAGTCGGCCGAGTTTCGGATCGTCTCCGCGAACTCCCGTTGCACCGGTGCCAGCTCCGTGTCCAGGAGGAGACCGGTCATGCCGATCACGCCGTTCATAGGCGTGCGGATCTCGTGGCTCATGTTGGCGAGGAACTCGCTCTTGATGCGCGACGACTCGAGCGCCGAGTCCCTGGCGCGGGAAAGCTCGAGCTCCGTCTCCTTCAGCCTCGTGATGTCGACCACCACGCCGACGCAGCTCCACTTTTCCGGCGCGATCTTGGTCACCGACACGTGCTCGTGGACGCAGAAGGTCTTCCCATCGATGATGACGTGGAATTCCTGGTCATAGTCGGTCCTGCCCTCTGTCATCGCGCTACGGGATGCGCGGTTGATCTGGTCCCACTCGGGGATCATGGCCTCGGTCCAGAGGAGGTTCTGGCCCGGGACGGAGTCCTTGCCGAACATCTTCCGGTAGAGGACGGACTGCGGGATGAACATCTTCCACTCCTGAGGCTTGTCGGGTGAACCCGAGACGAAAGCCTGCCAGAGGAGGCAGTCCGCGCTCCTCAGGATCTTCTCCAGCTGTCCCTCGGTCTGGAGGCGCACCTCCTCGGCCTCGCGGCGCTTCGTGATGTCGATCACGACACCGGCCAGGTTCCACTCGTTGATCCCGCAAGGGCGGATGACCACGTCCTCGCTCATCCAGTGCACGCCGTCGTCACCGATGACCCGGAATTCCTGGGAGTAGCCGCTCGCGCCCTCGTCGAGGGCCTGCGCCGACACCTTCTTCGTGCGCTCGTTGTCGGGCGCCTGGTCGTCCTTCCAGAGGCCGCCCGCGTGGCGCTCCTTGGCGAGCAGATAGATCGAGTTGCCGTGGAGCTTGGGCGGCGTGCGAATGTTCCACTCATAGGTCTTGCCGGTACGCTTCACCCGCGCCCACCAGAGCAGGATGTTCGAGCGGTCGAGCGTATCGAGGAGCAGGGGATAGCTCTCGGCATCTTCAGCCGGCGACGAGGGCTCGCTGCCCTTGAGGATAGTTCCCGCGAGAGCGAGCCATGCGGGTAGGCTGGTCATCGCTAGCGCTCCCATCGGGGCTGACAGAGACGCGAAGGTCATGCTAAGGGGAAAATGCTGGGCAACGACGACGAACGTTCCCGGTCAGGGTGGTGTTCCGGTAAGGTCGTGTGGCTGGCAGCCTGCAGTGTGACAATCAAACCCTCGGCGCGATCTGTTGTCAACGACGCACTTAGCGGCTTGCCAACGACTTAACGCGCAAAGGCGTCATTGACTGCCTGAAGAAGCGCCCGCGGCGTGTAGGGCTTGTTCAGGAGATTGAGCGAGCCGGCCTGCGGGGCAATCGTTTCGCGGTTGTAGCCGGTCGTAAGCAGAACCTTTAGAGCGGGCCGCTCTTCCTGGAGGGCGCGGCCAAGGTCCACGCCCGACAGCTCGCCCGGCAACACGACATCCGTGAGGAGAAGCCCGATGCGCGCGTTGTGCCAGTGCCAGACCTCGAGGGCTCCCTCCGCGGACTTGGCCTGCAGGATGGTGTAGCCCTCCTGCTGCAGGACCGCGGCCGCGAATTCCCGCACGTTCGACTCGTCCTCCACGAGGAGGATGGTCCCTTTGCTGACCTTCGGCTTTCGCATGGCTTCCGGCACGCCCTGGGCAACCTCGTCCGGCTGTACCATGGGCAGGAATATCCTGAAGACCGTGCCTGCGCCGACCTCGGTCTCGACCTCGATGCGGCCCTCGTGGCGCTTCACGATGTCCATCGCGGTGGCGAGCCCGAGCCCGGTGCCACGGCCGCCCTCCTTCGTCGAGAAAAAGGGCTCGAAGATCCGGGGAAGGACGTCGGCGGGGATGCCCTTACCCACGTCGCGCATCGCAATGAAGGCATAGCCGGAACGGCCAAGGGGATTGGCGGTACCGGGCGACGGCGCCCTCTGGCCGACGGAGATCTTCAGCGCGCCGCCGCGCGGCATTGCCTCCTTGGCGTTTACGGCGAGGTTCATCAGCACCTGCTCGAGCATGCTCACGTCGACCTTCACCCAGGGCGACTTCTCGGCGGTCTCGAACTCGACGACAATGGAGTCGCCGAGGAGCCGGCGTAGCATGTCGCTCATTACCTCGACCTCGGAATTCAGCTCGACGAGCTCAGGCTTCGGTGAGCGTTTGCGGCTGAAGAGGAGGAGCTGGCGCACGAGCGCCGTCGCCTGGCGGCTCGCGGTGAAGACCCGCTTGAGCGCGTCCACGGAAGACGGCTGCAGGGTCTCCCTGTCCAGGATCATGCTGACATAGCCCGATATGATCGTGAGGAGGTTGTTGAAGTCGTGGGCGATGCCGCCTGCCAGCTTGCCGACGAGCTCCATCTTCTGGGACTGGATGAGCTCCTCCTGCACCCTGCGGCGCTCCTCCATCTCCTCGGTAGTCCCGGCCTCGGGCACCGCGGCGCCAGCATCGGGGCGGTTCCTCCGGGCGAGGGCAATGGCGTCGGGAAGGCGCTCGAGGCGGTCCTTGTGGACAAAATCGACGGCGCCCATCCGGATGCAGTCCACGGCGCGGTCCTCGCCGATCGACCTTGAGACGACGATGTAGGGAATTCCCGGCGCAAGGGTCGCCGCCGCGGACATGGCATCGAGGCCGTCGTATCCCGTGACCAGGTGGTCTGCCAATATGAGGTCGACCTGGCCTTTCCGTAGCGCGGCCTCGAATTCATCCCGGCTTCCTGCCCGTTCGAAAACGAGCTCCAGGCCCGAGGCCTTCGCGTGGCGCTGGATCAGTTCATGATCCCCCGCGTCGGCCTCAAGGTTCAGAACTCGAAGTGGTCCTCGGATCATGACGTGTGCGGGTCCCCCAAAGGAGTGCCCGGGAAGAGAGGGTTATTTTCGCCCCGGATTTAGGCAAGGAATACCGGGGCCAGCGTCAGCGGCGCGCGATTGCCCAAGCACCGAACGTCAGCAGTATCACTCCCGAAAACTTGTTAATCGCGGCCATGCGCGGCGGCGTCATGTTCGAGCGCAGGCGGCTGATGGTCGAACTGAGGAAGAGCCACCACGCCGCCGAGCCCAGGAACACGCCGAGGACGAGCCACGTGGCGGAGGAATACCCCGGTGCCATCCCGAGGCCAAAGGCTGCAAACACCGCCGCGAAGGAGAGGATTGTCGAGGGATTCGCAAGAGTGAGGAGGAATGTGCTGCCCAGGGCCGCTATGTGGCTCGACCTGGGCTGGTCGGGTGCGGCTTCTGCGGGCGGCTTGCTGAGGAAGGTCCTTATTCCCAGCGAGCACAGGAAGGCGCCGCCCAGGATGGCCACCCATCTCCTGTGGCCCACGAGGAAATCGGAGACCGAGGTCAGCCCGAATGCGGCCACGCACCCATAGGTCGCGTCCGCCGCCGCCGCCCCGAGACCGGTGAACAGGCCCGAAAGCATCCCGTCCTTGAGCGAGCGGCGGATGCAGAGGATGCCGATCGGCCCCACGGGGGCCGCGATCGAGAGCCCGAAGGCCAGTCCCTTGAGGAAGAGCGACGGGTGCATTCAACTAACCCTAGGCGAGGGCGTAACACGGACGTCAAACCTATTGGTCCGCCCCTGCTTAGGCTCATTCTCTGGGTCCGGTCTTTTGTGCTGCCCCTTGGGAGCGGCAGCTGACAGGTTATGACATGGAAAAACGCCCGTTTGCAGAGCTTGGTTTGTCCCAGGATATCCTAAAGGCCGTAGACAAGCTCGGCTATGAGGAGGCTTCGCCCATCCAGACCGCCGTCATCCCTGTCGCGCTCCAAGGGCGCGACGTGGTGGGAATGTCGGCCACGGGTTCCGGAAAGACGGCGGCTTTTGCCATTCCCGCGATCGAGCTGATCAAGGCCCAGGTGAGGAAGGTGCAGTGCCTCATACTCTGCCCGACCCGCGAACTTGCGGTGCAGGTGGCCGAGGAGACGGGCAAACTTCTGCATTTCAAGAAGGGCCTTGATGTCGTTCCGATCTACGGAGGCCAGTCCTACGACCGCCAGTTCCGCGCGCTCGCGGCCGGGGTGCAGATCGTGATCGGCACGCCCGGCCGCGTGATGGACCACATGGAGCGTGGCACGCTCAAGCTCGACGACCTCAAGCTCGTCGTACTCGACGAGGCCGACCGCATGCTCGACATGGGATTTCGAGACGACATCGAGCGGATCCTGACGGCCGTGCCTAAGGAGAGGCAGCTCCTCTTTTTCTCGGCCACGATGCCGAAGGCAATTCAGGACCTCATCGGGCGCTACACGCGCGACCCCGCGTGGATCAAGATCGAGTCCCACGCACAAAACGCTCCGCTGGTGGATCAGGTCTACTACGAGGTCGACAGGCGGTCCAAGCTCGAGGTCCTGACGCGGCTGATCGACCTCAACGACTTTCGCTACGGTATCATCTTCTGCAGCACCAAGGTGATGGTTGACGATCTCGATGAGCAGCTTCACTCGCGGGGCTACGCGACGGACCGCCTCCACGGCGACCTGAGCCAGATGCAGCGAAACCGGGTGATGGAGAAATTCCGCAACAAGTCATTCGAGTTCCTCGTGGCGACGGACGTCGCTGCCAGGGGTCTCGACGTCGACGACCTCGAGGTTGTCTTCAACTTCGACCTCCCGAACGACGCGGAGGACTACACCCACCGCATCGGGCGAACGGCGCGCGCGGGCAAGTCGGGACGGGCCATCACGTTCGTCTCGGGGCGCGAGCTCTACAAGCTGGGTAGCATGGCTCGCTTCGCGAACCTTAAGATTCGCAGGGAGAGTGTCCCGTCGCTGGACCAGGTGGAGGAGGCAAGGGCGAGCGTCTTCTTCGAGAAGCTTCGCGGTGTCCTCGACTCCGGTAAATTCGAGAAGCACGACAGGATGATCGACCGGCTCCTCGACCAGGGCTACGCCAGCACCGACATCTGTTCCGCGCTGATCCAGTTGCTGAGGGGCGGGGCGCCCTCGGGTCCCTCGTCCGGCCCGGCACCCGCGCAGGCGCCCTACCAAGCACCTTCACCGGCGCCGGCTGCGAAGCAGAAGTCCAAGGGCAGTGTTCCGGCCGCCTTCGCGAACGTGGCCGCGGGCGGCCAAGGGGAGAATGACGACGAGCCTGACACGGAGCTAAGCGCGCCGCCGCAGGCCGCCCGAACGGGAAAGGAGCCCGGGATGACGACCCTGTTCTTCAATTCCGGACGCAAGCACTTAGTCACGACCGCTGAGATTGTCGGGAAGATCACGGGTGTCACCCGGCTCCAGGCCCAGGTCGTGGGCGCGATCGACATCCACCAGCGCCATGCCCTTGTGGACGTGGCGAGCGAGCAAGCCCCCATCATCATCAAGAAAATGACGGGCATTCGCATCCGCGGTCACGCGCTCAAGGTGGCTTTGGCGACGCCGGAGGACAAGACGAGGGAGTGAGCTGCGCGTGCCGGCCCCTGCGCGGCAAGTTTGCTTTTCGGCGGCAGGACCGGGATATTCCTGATCGATGAAACCTCGCCCCGGGTTCCGTGCGGCATTCCCAGCCGCGCTTCTCTGCCTCCTCGCTCCGCTTGGCGCCGCCGAGCAGTCCGCATCCCCGGCAGGTACCCTGCTTGTCGTCAACAAGGGCAATGCAACGCTCTCGATCGTGGACCCCGCCGCGGGCCTTCAGGTCGCCACCGTCGGCGAGGAAGCCCGTACCGGCCACGAGGTGGCGGTCTCGCCGGACGGAAGGAAGGCCTATGTCCCCATCTACGGCAGCGCCGGAGTCGGGCAGAAGGGCACCGACGGAAGTCTTATCCGGGTGGTGGACCTGGCGACGAGGACCGTCACGGGCACCTATGACTTCGGCAGGGGAGTGCGCCCGCATCGCCCCGTGTTCGGTCCCAGGGACGGGCTCCTTTATGTGACGACCGAGATCGAGCAGACCGTGAGCATCATCGATCCCGCGACGCTTAGGCTCGTGGGCTCTGTGCCCACCGGCCACCTGGAGTGCCACATGCTGGCCATCTCCAGCGACGGCAGCCGAGGCTACACCGCGAACGTCCGGTCCGGGACCGTGTCGGTCCTCGACCTCGTGAACCGCAGGCTCGTCACCATCATCCCCGTCGCGCCCGTCGTGCAACGGATCGCCCTCTCGACGGACGACAAGTGGGCCTTCACCGCCGACGAGACCGCGTTGCGCGTGGCCGTGATCGACACGGCGACAAACACGGTGAGCCGCTCGATTCCGCTGCCGGGCATCGCGTTCGGGATGACGGCGACTCCTGATGGCCGCTCGCTGCTCGTGGCGATGCCGGCGATCCGCATGGTGGGCCTCGTGGATCTCCAGACAATGAGGGTGACGCGGACGATTGAGGTGCCGAAGGCCCCCCAGGAGATCCTGGTGCGTCCCGACGGTTGCGTGGCCTACGTCTCGTGTGACAGTGCCGCGAAGGTCGCGGTCATCAACCTCAAGACGTGGGCGATAGACGGCCTCATCGACGTCGGTCCCGCGGATGACGGCCTTGCCTGGGCGCCGGCCGGTTGACTATCCCTTGACGAGCCTCGATAGCGCGCTGCACTGCCGGGCGAGCGCAAAGTCCTTGGTGGTCAGTCCACCCTCCGAGTGGGTGCTGAGCGTCAGCTTCACCCTGTTCCATCGGATGTCTATGTCCGGATGGTGGTCCCTTGCCTCGGCGGCAGCCGCGACCCTGCGGACAAAGGCCACCGATCCCATGAAGCCCTTGAAAAGGAATTCGCGGTGGATGGACTTGCCGCTGCGCTTCCAGCCTGGAACGGAAGCCATGCGGCTCTTGGCCTCGGAAGCGGTGAGGTGGGGCATGGGGCTACTGGTTTAGCAGGTGGTCCGCCGCAAGGATAAGGAAGACGTAGTCGGACGTGGAATAGCCCAGGCAGTACTCGCCCTGCTGCCAGATGAAGGGCCACTCGAGGAGCTCGGGGAAGTCTGGCCTAATGAGCGCCGTCCCCGACGTGATGCCACCGGGGATGTATGACCAGTCGGCCCTGTTCATGCCATAGGCGGGTATCATCGACTTGGCACCGACTCCCGAGACGAAGGACGCCGTGTTCTGCCCGGGATGGCAGCCCAGGATGAAGTCGATCGATCGCAGCATGTAGGTGGTCGGGAAGATGTCGGGCGCCCCGACATGCAGGAAGTACTGCTCGACCCCGAAGCGCTCCACGTTCCAGCCGGCTCCCCAGATGAACGGCTCGTAGGGGATGCCATAGGGCGTCTTTGCCTCGACGGTGTCGATCTTCGATCGGTAGTCGCGAAGCGCGGCCCTGACCTTCGCGGTGTAGGAGGCGTCGTTGACAAGCGGGATGGCGCGCGCGCCCAGCCATCCGTAGCGGCCCACCTTGGCGACTACGGCATCTGAGAGCGCGAGTATCACGTCAGCGTATTTCCTGTCGCCGGTGCACTTGTAGAGCTCGATTGCCGGCTCAAGGCGGGCAAGCGACGAGTCGGCAATCTTGGTCCTTGTCCAAAGTTCCTCGGCGATCCGAAGGCAGTCCTTCGAGAGCGGGTCATTGTAGCCTGCCAGGGCGCGTGAGGCGGCGGCCAAGCCCCCCGCGGCATTGAGCTCCCTCGGGGGATTGTCCTCGGTGAACACCCAGCGGTCATCTGCCGAGCCAGCGGAACCAAGCGGTGGAAGGTGGTCGATCTTCGGCTCGGACTGGTCGCCCGCGACGGCCGAGGCCGCGAGGACCTTCATCGCCTTCCCGTCCGTGTCGTGGAACACAATGTTGTCCGTCATCTCGCCCGCGTCCCCGAGGAACGTGTATTGGTGAAGCGACGCGTCCTGGATGCCGCGGTAGAGCCTTCCCATCGACTCGTAGGCGCCGACGACCGAGAGAACCCCGTGCTCGATCTGCTGGAGGACGTCGGGCTTTCCGTCGGGTTGGTGGATCTCCACAATGTGGGTCGCCTGGTCGATAGAGGTGTTGTCGAGGTCGGGATGGAAGAGTTCCCACGCGAGCGCCAGTCCGTGTACGGTATCTATCTGGGACTCGATGCGCAGGTCGTGGTCGCCCGCGTCGTACCAGCCCCCCACGTCGAGGCCGGGCACATGCTCGCCCGGCTGGTACTTGGTCAGCGTCGAGGGCCCCTGCTCGTAACCGTCAAAGTGATTGTGGTTCAGGGGCGCCATGAGCGCGTCGTCCATGTGGGACAGGCCATGCCACAGCCTATAATGGTCATTCACCCTCATGTGGGCCATCTGCACGGGAAGGAAGTACTCGACGGTGGGCTGCCACACGTCGCGCTGGAAGACATGCTCCCCGATCTGGAACGCATTGGAGTGCTTGTCGCCGTAGGCCACGACGTACATGCCCGGCTCGACGACGTCGGAGAAGTTGAACTGCAGGTAGTGGTACCTGAGGAAACGGCCCCAGTCGGTACCCGGGCGCTCGGCGACCTTCTCGAGGCCTGCGGCCGTGGCCTTGTAGAGCGTCACGGGCTTGAAGACGGTCTCGTGGGAGTCCAGCTCGATCACGGCTATCTTCGATTGCTTCGGGTGGTATCCCACCTGCGAGACCTGCACGACGGGATCTGATTTCCAACCGGGAATCGCGTTGGGTGTCACCAGCCACTCGACAGCGTCCGTCGTCGCACCGTCCGGAACCAGCGAGCGCACCACGAACCAGCCGTTGTTATGCTGAGCCCGTCCGTCCAGGAGCTGGAGTTCGCCTCCCTTGACCGACTCGATTGTCATGCGCTGGCTCTCGGACTCGGGGGCCACCGTGAGCTTCCGGCCCGTCCCAAGGGGATTGAGCTCATAGTCGCCGTCCGTGACGGCGCCAGGGCCGTTCGCCTGCCTCGGGAACGTGCCAAAGTGTTCCCCGGCCACATATGACTTCCCGAAGAGAGATCCGGGGAAAAGCTCCAGGTTGAAGCCGACCTTGCCTACCCAGGCGGCCGGAAGCGGCTTGTCGAGGTCGATCACGATCCTGAAGGAGTGGCCGTCGGGGCGCACCTTGATGACGTAGCCAAGGTCGAGGTCGGGATAGGAGATGGGGTTGAAGCCCTTGCGGTCTTTCTCCTCGTCCGGGAATGACATGTGGACGCTGATCTCGCCCGTCGCGCGGTCCACGACGCGCTTTCCGACGGCCGGCTGCGGCTGCCACTGGCCCGGCGTCGGCTCGAGCCTCAAGTCCCCATTTGTCGCGACCCGCTGGCCATTCTGGATCACTCCCACTCCTCCTTGGTGCCCCTCGGGATAGAAATCGTGGGCCAGCATCACGTTTAGCCCCGTCATCTCCAGGTACTCCTGATCGTTGAGAACCAGCTTCTCGTCCGAGGCCCGCAGGAGCGGCGCGAATGAAACCATGGCCAGGAGGCTCGCAAGAATCGTTCTGCGGAATGCGGGTAACATCATGGGTGAGCTGCTAGAATTGGGGCCGGATCGCCGGATGGGGATCGTCAAATTCAACCATGAGCCGCGCGAAGGCAATCCCGGGGAGGCACAAAAAAGGCGGCGCGGGGTCAACCGCGCCGCCCTTGAGGAAGATCGAAGCCTTAGTTCCAATAACCCTCGTAGTAACGGTAGCCGCCGCTGGCCTCGGGCTCGTAGTGGGGGGCAACCCAGACCGCATCCGAGTGCGGGGGCAATTCCCAATGGCCGGCCATCCACTCATAGCGGCTGTCGCGCCATGTCCAGTAGCCGGGGACCCACTTGTAGTCGGGACCGGGCGAGGCGAGTACGACCTCCTGCTGAAGCGCCGGCGGGGCCTGTGTGACCATGATGGTCTGGACCGGCTGCGCCTGCTGCGTTGTGGTCGTGACCGTCTGGCCGTTGTTGTAGGTGGTCTGCGTCTGCTGCGGTACAACAGGCGTGGACACCTGGGTCACGGTTGTCTGCGAGGTGGTGCCAGGCACCGGGGGCGGCGGAGCGGAGACGACATGTGAATCAGGCTCCGACTCGCAGCCGGCGAAGAGTGCGAGAGAGCTGCAAATGATGGCCACTCGCGCGAGCGAGCCCGTGCGGGCGGCGTGCGACAAGCGCGGGGTTTTATTATATAATGAGTTCATACTTCCAAAACCGACCGATGATTCCGGCCATGGTTCCTGAAGCCAATGGATATTATAATGGGAACGATATCCTATACTCATGTCCGGCCGGGCATGTCCGGAATTGGCGGAACCTTTCAACGGGGGCGGCTACAATGGTTGAAACGACAGCGACGCAGGTCCACCCGGCGGCGCTCAGGAAAAACAAATCAGGATAACCCAAAACCCGACATGAATTCTCTAACGATCAAGGGAGACTGGAACATTGCCAAAGGTAAGTTGAAACAGAAGTACGCGAAGCTTACGGACAACGACCTTCGCTATGTCGACGGCAAGGAGGACGAACTCATCGGCCGCCTCCAGAAGGTGACCGGCGCAAAGCGCGACGAACTCGAGCGGTTCCTCAACGACGAGAACAGCTATAGATAAACTTTAGCGGGCCGGACTCGCCGTCCCGACAATATACAAAACACCCGACACCTATAACATCATGAATAAGCCAAATGACATCGCGAGGTTCGCCTCGCTCGCAGCCCTTGCGGGCATCCTCGCCATGGGCGGCCTCGCCGGTGGCTGCGCCGCGACGCCCACCAAGGACAGCACCGGAGAGTACGTCGACGACGCGACCATCACAACGAAGGTGAAGAGCGCGCTCCTCGGCGACGAGGCCGTGAAGTCCTTCGAGATCAAGGTCGAGACCTTCAAGGGTGTCGTCCAGCTGAGCGGATTTGTCGACACGGCCGACCAGAAGGCCGCCGCCGAGAAGGACGCCACGGCCGTCATGGGCGTGAAGGACGTTAAGGATAACCTGGCGGTAAAGTAACCGCCTGCTTTTCCTGGGGCGCCAGCCCCTGGTTCGCCGCCGCCGCGCCAGGCTTCCAGCCGGTACGGCGGCTCGCATTTTGGGAGACACCGCCCGGGACCAGTGCTTGCAGTCCGCGGTGCTTGGAACGATTAGTGGGCCGTCATGGACGCGTCTGAATCCATCAGGTCACGGCTGCTCGCCCTTGGCGTGCGGGACGCCGACGTCGACGAGAAGTTCATCAGGGGCAGCGGCCCTGGCGGCCAGAAGATCAACAAGACTTCCTCCACCGTGTGGCTCCGGCATCGCCCCACCGGGATCGAGGTGCGCTGCCAGGCGGAGCGATCCCAGGCCGCCAACAGGGAGAAGGCGTGGCTGGAGCTTTGCGACCGCCTCGAGGCGCGCAGGCGCGGGGAGAACGAGGCGGCCCGGCAAATGCTGGAGAAGAGCCGCCGCCGCGGCCGACAAAAGAACCGCGGCCAGAAGGTCGCCATGATCCTGATGAAGAAGCACCGCGCGAAGCATAAGACCAACCGCGGGCGGGTGGGGGAGGAGTAGCGCTACACCTTGGCCAGGGCTTCCTTGAAGTGCCTTCGGCACATCGCGACATAGCGGTCGTTCCCGCCGATCTCGACCTGGGCGCCGACCTTGACCGCGGAACCGTCCGGGCCGACCCTTAGGTTCATCGTGGCCTTTCGGCCGCAGTGGCAGATGGTCTTCAGCTCGATGAGATTGTCCGCGAGCGCCAGGAGCTCGGCGCTTCCAGGGAAGAGCTTTCCCTGGAAATCGGTCCTTAGCCCGTAGCAGAGGACCGGGATCCGGAGCTTGTCCGCGATGTCGGTCGCCTGGCGCACCTGCTCCGGGCTCAGGAACTGGGCCTCGTCGACGAGGACGCAGGCCACGGCCTCCGCCTCATGGGTGTTCCTCACCCTCTCGAGGAGATTCTCGCCCGGCTGGAGGGCCACCGCGTCCGAGGCCAGGCCTATGCGCGACTCAATCCGCCCAACCCCGGAGCGGGTGTCCATGGCGGGCGTGAAGAGAAGCGTCCGCATTCCCCTTTCGTGGTAATTGTAGCTCGACTGGAGCAGGACCGTGCTCTTTCCGGCGTTCATAGCCGAGTAATAGAAGTAGACTTTCGACATGAAGGGATGGAACCCGCGCTAGCGGCGCGGAAGGGAGCTGATGATGCTGTGGAGCTCCGCGAACTGGACCGGCTTCACGAGGTGGGCGACGAAGCCCGCCTTCTGCGTGCGCACAAGGTCATCCTCGAGTCCGTAGCCGCTAAGTGCGATGCCCCGCAGCCCATATATATCCCGAAGCTTCTCCATGAGCTCGGTGCCCGAGCCGTCAGGGAGGCCAAGGTCGGAGATAACGAGGTCGAAAGTCTCGCGCGACGCCGCGCTCAGCGCATCCGTCACGTTCCCGGCCGTCACCACCTCGTGGCCGCGCCTCTTAAGGAGGTGGCGCAGGCTCTGGAGCGTGTTCGCGTGGTCGTCCACGATGAGAAGCCGCAGCGGGGGTGGTTGAGGGGGCGCATTGGGCGCGGGGGCGGCTTGCCTGGCAGCCGGCGCCGCCCGAGTGCCGTCGGGAGGCGGCATCGCCCCCGGCAGCTCCACGACGAAGGTTGATCCCTTGTTGGTTCCCTCGCTCCTGGCGGTGATCCGTCCCCCGTGGAGGTCGACAATCGCGCGGGCTATGGCGAGACCGAGGCCGACTCCGCCGAACCGGTGGGTCCCCGTGTGCTCGCCCTGGTCGAACGGCTGGAAGATCTGGTCGATGAACGCGGGCCCGAAGCCGATGCCCGTGTCCGTCACCTCGATCCGCAGCCACTGCCGGTCGTCCTCGTTCAGCTCGTTTGTCGTCCTGATGGAGATTGTGCCGCCGGCCTCCGTGAACTTCACCGAATTCCGGAGCAGGTTCCAGATCACCTGCTGGAAGCGCGCGGGATCCGCATTTAGGCCGCTCAGTTTCGCCTGGAAGTCCCTCGCTATGGACACCTGCTTTGAGGCCGCATCCGCGCGGACAATCTCGATCGCCAGGCCGATCAGCGAATGCGCGTCGCACTCCTGGGCCCTAAGCTGCAGCTTGCCGCGAGATATGGTCGTCAGGTCGAGGAGGTCGTCGATGAGCCGCGCTTCCAGGGCTATGTTGCGCTCCATCATGCCGAGCTGCTCCCGCACGTCCGGCGAGAGGCGGTTGTCCTCGCGCATCTCGGACACGGTGAGGAGAACAGGCGTGAGGGGGGTCCGCAGCTCATGGGAGAGCGCCGCCAGGAAATCGTCCTTGGCGCGGCTCGCCTTCTCGGCGGTATCGCGCGCACGCTTCAGTTCGTCGATGTCCGTGTTGGTGCCGAACCACTTCACTATGCGGCCGTCGGCATCACGCATGGCGCGGGCCCTTGCGAGAAACCACCGGTACGCGCCATTCCTGCCGCGAAGGCGGAACTCGACCTCGTAGGGTTCCCCGGTGGACAGGGATGCCTTCCATGCGGAGACGGCCCCCGTCAGGTCGTCGACGTGCACATACTGGGCCCACGCGTTGCCTAGGAGATCCTTCTGAAGGTCTCCGCCGAAGTACTCGACGCAGCCCTGGTTTGCGTAGTCGAGTTCGCCCGCGGGGTTGGCCGTCCAGACCTGGATCGCGACCACCTCGGACAGCAGCTGGAATCGGCTTGCTGACTCCGTTGCGGCCCGCGCCTGGGCTTCGGCGAGGTGTCCGCGAGCCTGGGCCTCGTCCTCCGCGAGCGACCTCTGGATCGTGGCCCAGCAACGCTCGACCACCTCGGCCACGAGGCTCACTTCCGGGACCGTCCAGGCCCTCGGGGACGCGCTGTGCACGGCCATCATTGCCCGCAGTTTGCCGTCCTTCATCAGGGGGTAGCACACGGTGGCGCAGATCCCGAGGGACTTGAACCCAGGCGCGCTTTCCGCGTACGCCGGGTCGGCATTGATGTCGTTTATCACAAGGGTCTGGCCGGCCTTAAGCTGCGCGGCCAAGTGTGCTCCAAACGCGGAGAGGTTGTACGTGCCCCTGAGCGGTGCGCAGCCGGAGCCATAGTCGTCGTAAATCGTGAACTGGTCCCCGTCCTCGGATAATTCCGAGTAGGCGCAGCGCGCGGCATTGAGGTGCTGCCCCAGCATCCGGGTCGAGACCTCCATGATCTTCGCCGAGTCGACGAGGGAGCGAGTGGCCTCGGCGAGGTTGTGAAGGAAGCGCAGCCGCCTCTCGCTCTCCCGCAGCACCT
>Ga0302320_10006958_pt1 | contig 24980 bp, 16 predicted proteins | sample Bog_T0_3_FD_202130 | JGI IMG/M metagenome (GOLD analysis project Ga0302320, IMG submission 202130) | Peat permafrost microbial communities from Stordalen Mire near Abisko, Sweden - Bog_T0_3 | ecosystem: Environmental > Terrestrial > Soil > Wetlands > Peat | place: Sweden: Abisko, Stordalen Mire...
TCGTCGGCTCCTTTCCCGGCAGTCCCTGGTCAGGACTCAACGCAAGTCTACCGGTTCTCAGGGGCCGACGACTTTATAGAATCAAGGTGCTTCGCCCGCACTTGAAATCCCTAAGCCAGCGCGACGCCTCAGTGAACAGGTTTGGGGCTAAGGCTGCCCCTCAGCATCGGGCTGGGCGACCAGGAGCAGGACGATTCCGATTACGGTAAACATGCGGAAGGCGGCTTCCTGGCCATTCCACATTTTCGACTGCCACATCAGGAACCATTCGCCGCCGACGGACAGGAAAGCCACCAGCCACATCAAGAGTCCCAATGTGAGTCCCACAATTGCCAATCGCTTGGCCTGGTGAAATTCGGCGGCAGGTCGCCCGATTGCCTTCGCCATCCGCACCGCTCCCCAGCCGCAGATCGTCATTGTGGCGGCTTCCCAGGCGATTATTGAGAGATAGAAAATGGTGTGCAAAACGGGGGAATTGAGCGCGCGCCAGAGCATGTGGCTGCCGGGAAAAGTGGTGTCCATCATCAGCACATGCTGGACAAACTGGTAGTTGGTGCCATAGTCGGCAAGGTTGTTGAAGACGACCAAGAAATTGAAGAATCCGATAGCGAAAACCAGGGCGATTTTGGCAAGACGTAGCATAGCGATTTAACCCTCAGACAAATAGAACATACCACCTCATCAACGCCCCAAAATCAGGGAAAATCAGGCATTTTGTAGGTGTAGCCTAACCCATTGAAAAATAAGAACTTGAAAACGATTTTGCACCTTGAAAAAACGCCCGGTCTGGGGATGCCAGCGATAGAAATAATTAATCCCAGTTATTAAAACATTCCGTTGGCCTTTCGGGTGGTGATGGACTACCCTTTCATGTTACCCAGCGATTACATAAAATCGACGCCAGTAAGAAGCAAGACCATCGCACTATATCACCACTTGGAGGGCTCTAAATGACCACTTTGCGCGGGAGAATCGCGTCCTGTTGTTGTAGTTTACTCTCGTTAGCCGTCCTGACTCTCATCACTTCCACGCCTTCTGCGCTCGCTCAACAGACCCTGGGGGGAATTCGGGGCACGGTCTCGGACCAGAGCGGCGCGTTGGTTCCGGACACGGTTGTGACCGTGATCGGTGATGAAACGCGGTTGACGCGTTCCAAGAAATCGAACGGTGAGGGCGAGTATGAAATCCCCAACCTGCCCATCGGCAATTACACCCTTACTTTTACCCATGATGGCTTTCTGACGGATACTGTTCCTTCCATTCTTGTGCAAGCCAATCGCACCGCCACCGTAAACGTCTCGCTGAAAGTGGGGCAGGTCAGCACCACGGTAACGGTGGAAGAGAAATCCCCCTTAATGAATGCCGTTGATACCACGAACGGCTACGTTCTGGATAAATCCCAGATCCAATCCATCCCTCTTCCCACGGGGAGTTTTACGGGGCTCGCCATTCTCTCTCCTGGCGTCAATGCGGAACTTCCCAGCGGCAGCGGCGCCGCCGCCGGTTTGGGCAATCAACCGATCTGGGCCAACGGCCAGCGTGACACCAGCAACAGCTTTTTGCTGAACGGCGTGGATTCCAGCAATCTCTTTAATGGCAAGAGCACCAGCCAGGTGGGTTCGGCCCGCGTGGTGAACAATACGGGGGTCGCCCTTGTTACCAGCACCGGAATCGGCGTGATTCAGACCACGGCCTCGCCCTATTTGGCCATTGGTGAAGCGCTGCCCACACCCGCACCCGAGACGATTGAGGAAGTTCGCGTTAATACTTCCATGTACGACGCCCAGCAGGGATCCACCAGCGGCGCGCACATTGACATGAGCACCGCCTCGGGGACCAACAAAGAGCACGGCTCGCTCTACATGCATCACGCCACCAACTGGCTGAACGCCGCGCCCTATTTCTTCAACGGCGATCCGACGGTGCCGGAAGACCAGAAAGTTCCCTCCCTCCATCGAGAAATCCTGGGTGGCACGATGGGCGGAGCGTTGATCAAAGACAAGCTTTTTGGCTATGTGGGTTATCAACACCTGCACGATGGTGACGGTGAGATCGGCATCTCGCGGCTGGGCGTTCCCTTTGGATTGACGGATAGCAACCGCACGGCGGCGGGCCTGGCAGACATTGCCAACACCAACTTTATCATTCCCGGCGGTGGGACACCGATCAACGGCACGCAGATTGACCCCGTTGCGCTTTCGATCTTTCAATTCAAATTGCCCAACGGGCAATACATGATTCCGTCCGATGATGGCAACGTTCCCACTCCCACGATCCCGAACAATGCCTATGTCCCGGGCACGGCGGTCTTTTCCGCGGATCAATTGGTCTCAAACCTGGACTGGAACCGCTCGCCCAGCGACATTCTCTCGTTGAAATACTACTTCCAGGATGATCCCACGGTTGCCCCTTACGCCTATTCAATGGTTTCCGGTTTCACGCAGAATCTGGCCGCCGGAAGCCAGGTGCTTTCTCTCAGCAACATTCAGACACTCCGTCCCAATTTGAGCGTTATTGAAACCATCGGATATGCCCGGCAGAGAATTTACAGTTCGGTGCAGCAGCCCTTCTCTCCGCAACAACTCGGCATCAACACCTTCGGTTCCACGCGATTTCCGGGCCTCAGCATCGTGGATATCCTGGGGAACATCTCTCCGAACAACGTCAATTTTGTGCAGGATGCAAGCCTGAATATCGGGCAGGGGTCTGCTTCCCAGGGAGCCTTTACTGGTGTCACGCAGAATCGCCTGATGCCTTCGGCCAACGCCACGTGGAATAAAGGCCGGCATACGGTGGCTTTCGGCGGAAACTTTTCCTACACCCAATTGAATACATTGGATAACCGGACAGGAAACGGCATTATTGCCTCCGCTGACCTGGGCCAGTTCGTGCAGGGAATTCTGACCTCCAACGATGACTTCCAATCCACCGCATTTCTTTTGGGAAATGCCAGCCGCTATTACCGCGCCAACCAGATTGGTGCGTATATTCAGGACAAATTCCAACTGCGCCCGAATTTGAGCCTCACCGGCGGTCTGCGATTCGACTGGGACGGTGGGTTCAAGGAGAAGTACGGCCATCTCTACAATTTTGACCCAAGCCTGTACTCCTATAATGAAGCCGCCGATACCATCACTTCCACCGGCTTCGTCATTGCCGGGAATAACAAAGAGTTTCCCACCGCGGGAGTTAGTAACACCACCCTGACCGGCCGCCAATGGGGAATTGCTCCACGCCTGGGACTTGCCTGGACCCCCAGCAGATTTCAAGACAGGCTCGTGGTCCGTGCTGGCGCCGGCATGTACTACGATCGCGGTGAGCTCTTCTCCTACCTCTCACCCGGTTACGCCGCGGGTGAAACCACCGCAGGGCCCTTCGGCGTCAACCAGGCTCCGCCGTTCGTAGATACGCAGGTCTGCCCTCTCAGCAGTAACTACTATCAAGGTTTCATTCCCACCTGTTCCAGTTCACTCGAGAATCCCTGGGGCCCCTCGGAACAGCCCATGCCCACGGGCAATCCCAAGGAGATTGCAAATTTCCTGCCGAATGAGGCTGGCATCGAGGCTGGAAACAAACTCTTCTCCTTTGCCACCTACGACCGGGCCAACAAGCTGCCTTACACCATGAACTACACCTTCGATATTCAATGGCAGCCGCGGCGCGATTTGGCCATCGACATCGGGTATGTGGGCAACACCGGCCGTCATGAAGTCATGCCCATTCCCTTCAACCAGGCGGCCATTGCCACTCCGTCTCACCCCATCCATGGTCAGAATTACACCTACGGTTATCAGGTGCAGGCTGCAGCCGGCGGCCCGCTTCAGCTTCCAGACGGCACGTCGATGCTCGCCACGTACGAGGGCGGCAACGACGACATGCGCGTTCCGTATATCGGCTACTCGGCGGAATCGGAGAGCTACAAGGCCATTGGCGTGTCGAATTACAATGCCTTGCAGACCCATGTGGAGAAACGGCTGAGCCATGGACTTCAGGTGGGCTTCTCCTACACCTGGTCGCACGCCTTGGATGAGCAGAGCGCCCTGGGATTGTTCTATAACGGCAACAACCCCCTGAACCCGCACGATGCCTATGCCTCTTCGGACTTTGACCGTACTCACGTCCTGAATTTCAACTACCTGTACCAGTTCCCAACCTTTGTTAAGGGGAATGGTTTGGCGGGCAAGATTGCCAATGGATGGGCCATTCAGGGCATTGCCGTGATTGAGAGCGGCCAACCCTACAGCGTGGTCGATTACACCGGTGCGGTGGGCAGCATTTTCTACGGAACCACGGATGGAATCACCAATCCCATCGTTCCCCTGGCGCCTGGATGCACAGCCTACAATGCCATTACGCACGCCTCCGGCGCAGGGACCACCCCGGCACTGAAGGCGTCATGCTTTACCCTGCCGTTGCTTCAACCGGGCGACCTGGGTGGGGCGATTGCTCCTGGAGACACCTATGAAACGAACTTCACCTCCGGCCAGCGCAACATCTTCCGCCAAACCTGGCAGAAGCGTGCTGACATCTCGCTGGTCAAGGACCTGAAAATCAACGAACGCATCAACTTGAAGTACTCGCTGGACGCCTTTAACGTTACCAATACGGCCAGTTTCGATATTCCCATTGATAACGTTTCGCAAAATCAGTATTACAATGACTTCCCCGTTCAGGGCCAACCTCTCTACAACGCTCCCTACGGCCTTGGACAGGTGAATAAGACCATTGGAGGACCCCGGCAGATCCAGATGGCGCTGCACCTTGCGTTTTAGTTCCCGGCTCTTCTGCCTGGATGGACTGTGAGTTCCTGTGGAGCCTTTTCGGCAAAACCGGATGTTCGTCAAAAGGATGTTCGGAAAGCGGACAGCCGGAAGCTGAATACATGATGAAAGGGCAGGGCTTCCGCCTCGCCCTTTGCTTTGTGTGCCGGGCATGTTCGGCAGCTTGGGGGGGATATCCAATTGCCGCCCCTGCGCGAAGCGCCTTAGAGTGCGGTAGCAGCAGCTACCGCCTTCCGCCCGAGATTAATTCGATCAACATGCCAGAGAGACGTTTTGGAAAGGCGGTAGCTGCTGCTACCGCACTCTAGATGGGGTTCGACCGCACTTGAATTACCTAACCCGTCGGGATGCCGAGCTGAACAGTATTATTGACAGAGATTTTAATAAGAGGACCGCCACTCCCATCCTCCGCCCTTGATTGACAGCAGAATCCTTATCTTGTACGCTCAAACGTCAGGCCGGACGAGCGGGTTGAACCATTTCATTTAGGAAAGAGAGAGAAGAACCATGAAAATAAAGTATGTAATCTTACTCAGCGCGGCAATGCTTCTGGCGGGCGTTCTTGCAGCACAGGATCTGCCGAGCGCTGGGACAACGACGACCGCCCCCACCATGGGCCCGACGCAGGCACAGGCGCCGTTGTCAGAGAAGGACGTCATCGTTGAACTCAAGAAAAAAGTCGAGGCGGACCAGTTGGTAAAGGACGTGGGATCACGCGGTGTGGATTTCGAAGTGGATGCGGATAGTGAGAAGCGGCTGCGGAAGGCCCATGCGACAGACGAGATCATAACTGCCATTAAGGCCGCGGGGCCCAAGGAAAGGGCTGCTGCCGTCAAGGCTGCCGCAATCGCCAATGGAATGACGGTGGTTTCCAAGGAGGAATCGGCAGACTTCAAGGCTCTGGAAACCGAACTGGACCCTGACAAGGCCATCGCCCTGGCGGAGGCTTACGTGCAAAAGTACCCCAAGAGTGACATCGTGAGTTTCGCTTATGCCTTTGAAGCAAGTGCTTACGAGAACAAGGACGACGCACAGAAGGTTGTGTTATACGCCGAAAAGAGCCTGGCTTTGAAGAAAGACAACCTGATGGCTCTGTTGATGGCAGCTTATGCCATTCCCCAGCCGCAATATATTAAGGAGCATCAGGCGGATGAGGAGAAAGAGCTGAACAAGGCGCAGGGGTATTGCCAGGATGCTCTAAAGGCCGTTGATGCACTGAAGAAGGTTGATACTGAAACCGATGCGGATTTTGCCGACCGCAAAGCCGGCTATGTTGCCAGCGTCCATGGGGATCTAGGCATGATTCATCTGGACCTTGCACGGCTTGGCCTTCTGTCGCTGGACAGGGATGAATTGCTGAAAGCCGTGCAGGAGTATACCCTGGCGGTTTCTTCCCCCCGCCCGCAGGCCAGCGATTATTACCGGCTGGGTGATGCCAACGAAGGGCTGGGCAACCTTGATCCCGCTATTGCGGCGTTCACCAAGGCCAGCCAACTTGGCCAGGGCCTCCTGAAGCAGTACGCCGATGCTAAAATCAAGAACTTGACCCTTGCCAAGGAAAAGGCAGCCACGCCTGCCAAACCTTAGGCAATGGAGGGGAGCCAGGAGTGCGGTAATTGCCACCGCACTCCCGGGTGGCCTGCGCTTATGGAGTCTTGCAAGGAAGCTGAGGACTGCCGCCCTGAAGAGCGCCTCTGCAAAAACAGGACATAACGAGTTTTTGCCAAGGCTCTTGAGGGGGGACGTTCCGCAGGATCTGCTGGAAAGGTTTAGTGCTTCGCCCCGCGTCTCTACAGCGGGCGGCGGCACCCAATTTGCATGGCGGAAAACAGCCCCGATCGATTTCAAGCCACGATCGGCTACCAATTTCGGAATCTTCAATTCCTTCTTGAAGCCCTGACGCACTCCTCCTACGCGCAGGAGTCGGCGGATCGCCCGCGCGACAATGAGCAGATGGAGTTTCTGGGCGACGCCGTACTTTCCTTTGTGGTCAGCGTGATGCTTGCGGACGCCTTCCCGGATTGGGAAGAGGGCAAGCTGACCCGGGCTCGTGCCCATCTGGTGGCGGCGCCGCACCTGTATATTGTTGCCAGCGCGATGAATCTGGGCCAGTATCTGCGCTTGGGGCGGGGGGAAGAAAAAACCCGTGGCCGGGACAAGCCCGCGCTGCTGGTGAATGCCTTGGAAGCCGTGGTGGCGGCACTTTACCGCGACGGGGGCATCGATGCTGCCCGGGATTTTATTGCCCGCTTCGTTGTGCCCCGGGATCTTGCCGCAGCAGCCACCGAGCTCTTTTCCATCGACTACAAGTCCACCTTGCAGGAGCTTTTGCAGGCCGAAAGAATTCCCCCCGCGGAATACCGTGTGGTGGAGGAAAGCGGCCCCGAGCATCAAAAAACCTTTACGGTTGAGGCCCTGGCAAGCGACAATCTTATTGCCCGTGGGCGTGGGGGCAACAAGAAAGCCGCCGAGCAGGAAGCGGCCCGCTTGATTCTGGAAAAGCTGGGAAAGAAGACCGAAACGCATGGATGAAATGTTCAAGAAGTCGTCGACGCGCGATACCTTTGAATCCCTGGTGGTCACAGTTATCCTGGCCATCTTCGGAACCACGTTCGTGCTTCAGGCCTTCAAGATTCCCACCGGCTCGATGGAAAATACGCTTTTGATTGGCGACCACCTGCTGGTGAACAAGTTCATCTTTGCACCCCAGGAAGGCTTGCTCACGCACCTCCTTCCCTATCGTGACCTGCGCCGGGGCGACGTGGTGGTGTTCAAATTTACCCCCACGGACGATCAGACAGAACCGGGTGAGCACTTTGTGAAGCGGGTGATTGGCGTCCCCGGCGACCGAATCAGGATTTTTCACCGCCAGGTTTTTGTCAATGGGCGTCCACAGACCGAGCCTTTCGTTCGCCACGACCCGGAGTATCTCGATGAACTTCGCCCCGGTGATGATTTCCCTCCGGCGGACAACGATTACCTCTCCGGCTCCACCTCAACATGGGAAGCGGAGCTGGCCGGCGCGGTTAAGAACGGTGAACTCATCGTTCCACCGGGAAAATATTTTGTGATGGGTGACAACCGCGAACAGAGCTGGGACAGCCGGTTTTGGGGGTTTGTTTCGCGCGATGTGGTGATTGGACGCCCCGTCTTGATCTATTGGTCTTTTGAGACGCCTCACGATGAGTATACACACAATTCTCTTGGCGACCGCATCTCGCAAATCGTGGATTTGGTTATCCATTTCCCGACGAAGACCCGCTGGCGGCGCACTCTAAACTTTGTACGCTAATGCCTTCCCGCAACCGCCGACGCGTCCGCAATATTGCCGTCGCCCTCCTTCTTGTGGGATTGGCGGCATGGATCGTTCCGTCCTATTTCAGCGCTGAGCGTTATCGCCGCCGCCTTCAGGCAGCGTTGGAGCAGGCTCTTCACCGCCCGGTGAAGTTCGGCAGCCTTTCCTTCCGATTGCTGCCACGCCCGGGATTCTCCATTGAGGATGTGGAGGTTGACGAAGATGTGGAATTCGGGTCAGAGCCCTTTGCCCGGGTTGACCAAATCGATTGCGACCTGCGCTGGCACAGCCTCTGGCGCACGCGCATGGATTTTGCCCACTTGCACCTTGATCATCCCAGCTTTAACGTGGTTTTAAACTCCCACGGCGATTGGAATGTGGAAAAGCTGCTGCTGCAAAGCGGTGTGACAGCCCCCATCAACCCTGCTGCGGTGGGGACTCTTTCCGTTTCTTCCCAGCAATTGGACTTGGATGTGGATGACGCCCGCATCAACTTTCAGGTGGGGCCCAACAAGAAGCCTTTTGCCTTGACGGACGTTCGGGCGCGCCTGCAGGTGAATCCGGAGGAGCGCCGTGTGCAGTTCCAAATTACCGCCAGTCCGGTGCGCGCGGATCTCACGCTTCCCACGCCGGGTCCAGTGGAGATGAGCGGCACGTGGACACCCGGGGCTGATTTAAAGGGGCCCGTCGATGCGCGGCTGCGCGCGCGCGGGGCTCTGCTTTACGATTGGATTCCCGTTCTGACCGGCATCAATCCCCAAATTTACGGCGTGATGGACTCAGACATTCACCTCGCAGGCTCCCTGCCAGATCTAACCGTGGAGGGGGAGACCAGCCTGACCCAACTTCAGCGATGGGAAGCGTCCCCGCCGTCCGATGCCATGTCGTGGACGATTCGTTATCGCGGCCGCCTTGTGCGGGGACAGGAACGCATCCAGGTGGAAAGTCTGGACGCTTCCTTTGCCGATTCGCATCTGAATCTATCGGGTTCAGTGGAGAATCTGCAATCGGACCCACAATTGGATTGCGTTGTTTCACTTGAGCATTCGCGCTTGGAGGATGTTCTGGCGGCCCTTCGGCGCTTCTGGCCGACTTCCGGATCGTGGAATTTGAAGGGCAGGATCGACGCCATGCTCGCCATCCAGGGCCCATGGCATGAGCGGCGTTATGGTGGTTATGTAGGAGCGCAGCAGGCCAGCCTTGAGACCTCATCCGCGTCGTATCCGATTTCCGATATTTCAGTGCGCGTCAACAATCAAGGGGCGATTCTGGCCCCGGTACAGATCACCCTGGCTCCGCGCGTTAACCTTGCAGTGCAGGGATCGATTGACCGAACCAAGCTCGGCCCGAAATATGAGCTGCAACTTGCCGCCAAGGGAATTCCACTGCAAGATGCGGTTTCTGTGGGGAGCGGGTTGGGCATCCACGCCTTGCAGGAGATCGGCGCGGCGGGTTCCCTGACGGGCAGCCTTCGCCTGGCGGGTTCCGCCTGGCCGCCGGAGCGGCCTGTACCCACCGCCCGGGCGGAACTGCGGGCAGCCCGCCTGCTGATCCCCGGCCTCACTGAACCGCTGAACCTTCCCCGCGCCAGTTTGCAGATAAACGGCGATCAGATCATTGCCGACCCGGTGGTGGCAGTCCTGGGAACGAGTGTCTTCAATGCCAGGGTTGAGCACAGCGGCCCTCGTGAAACTGCCTGGAAGTTTGACCTCCGGGCAAACACTTTGAGTTTGGAACAAGGTGCGCTCTGGTTCGACGCTCTGGGGCATCGCCCGCCGCTGCCGCTTCTGGAACGTCTGCCCGGCTTGTCATCGTTTGCGGCCCGCCATGAAGCGGCATCTCAAATCTTCAGCAGCCTTAACTCCCAGGGTGTGTTTTCCACTCCTGCCCTGACCTATCGGAATGTGACGCTGAAGGACTTTCAGGCCAATTTTGGGATGGCGGACCGCATGCTTCGAATGAAGGATGCCAAGTTCCACGCGGGCGGCGGCCAGGGCGAAGCTGCGGGCTCGGTGGATTTCACCGTTGCGCCACCGCAGCTTTCTGCGCAGGCTTCGCTTAAGGGCGCGCCCTTGCAATCTTTCACGACTCACTTGACCGGTCCGGCGCATGACTTGCGGGGTACAGTGAGTGCGGAGGGCAACTTCCAAACCAACGGCCTGGGGCGGGAGGAATTGGAAGATAACCTTACCGGCAAGATGGAAATGCGGGTAAAGGATATCTCCTTTGGAGATTTCGATCCCCTGGGCACCTTGGCGCAAAACTCACATTGGGGTAAACTCGAACCTGTACGTGGCCCGATCACGGCCCTTCCCGCAACTCTGAACGTGGAGATCAGCGACCGCCGCTTCATTCTGAACAGCGCGGCGCTCGACCTGGGCGGAGCGAGTTTGCAACTTCAGGGCACATATGCGTGGACCGGAGCCCTGGACCTGGATGTGCGCGCTGATGTGCGCCGGCTTCGCCGCCACTGGCTTGCACGCACCGATGCGCTGCCAGCTTCGGCACTCCCCACAGAGGTCCATCTCGGGGGACAAATTGATCACCTTGTGGTCAACCCGCCGGAAGGTGTGGCGACCACGGAAAGAACCCGGGGGGCGGGCGTTCGCTGACCGTGCCCGGAATCAATGGAAGTGTTCCGGTTTGCTCCCGGCGATGCGCCTTTAATTCAGCCTTATAGCGAGGCACTGAAAGCTCATAACATTTACTGGAGGTCACTTTGACAGAAAGCGCCAAAGCAGTGTCCACGCGTCCCCAACCTATCCCCGGTCGAACCCCGAAGTCCTTCGCCAATATCCTTGCTACTGCAATGATCGCCACAATCCTTGTGGCGCTTGGCATAACGCTTGATGCCAGGAGCGAGACCTTTGACGCTGCCACGCAGTCGGCTGCCAAGTCTTTCGATGCCAAAATGCAAACTCTCCAAAGCAAGGATGACCAGCCTGCTTACCCGGCCGTGATTATTATCGAGCACGAAGCGAACTCCTATTTGAAGGTTCACTCGGGAGATTCTTTTCCCCTTGGCGTTCACACTCCTTCTGTAAAGGTTGAGCCGGAACATGCGATGGCCAATGCCAACGTGGACTTTGATGAGCTGAGTCGTTCCTATCCCAATCAAACGGACTGGGGGCCGAAGGTGCTGTCCGCCATGTTCAAAGGGACGCAACCGGTGACGGTGACAGCCAAGATTCAAAACCAGGCTTCCGGAGTGCTGTTTCAGGTTGAAAGCGTGGTGGTGGGCTCCACGACCGTGCCGAACTGGCTGGTGGATTATATTATCCAGAATGTTTTGCAGCCAAAGTACCACTTTGATCTGAGCAAACCCCTGCCTTATCCCGATCACGTCAAGCAGATTGTGCTGGGCTCTGGCCAGGTTACTTTCCTGCGCGGCCCCAAAGGTGGGAAGTAAGTACCAGGCAGTGGGGAGTGGGCGGTGGGCGCTGGCACTGAACCGTGGCAACCGAAATACTGCATCGTGCATTTCCGGAACAATCAAACGGAATCCGGAGTAGATCGATAACATCCGACTCCTGTTTACCGTCTCCTGAATCCTGACTTCTGGTTCCTTATGCCTCGCCGATACAAATCTTACGCGGCGGAAACCGGCACAGCGTATCAATACTTTTTCGCCAGCAGCAGGCGGGTTACGCGGCCCGAGGGACAGGGTGCCGGCAGCGACTACGTATTTGTGGTCACGGCTGACCAGCGGCCGCCTTTTATCCTGCGCGTATTCATCTCGGATCGCGCCCTCGCTGCCTGGCGAGATTCTGAGGGCCGCGATTTGGATGCGAACGAACTCTATGCCGCCGCCAAGATGTGCTTATTCCGCGCCTTTGATGAGATTGATGATTTGCGCAAGGAAGCTTTGAACCTGCTGGTGGATGAAAACAACATCAGGGAATTGCTGGCTCCGCTGGATCTTTAGAATTCCGGGAAATGACGTGGAAGTTAAACGCTTCTCCGGGGATAATTCAGAAAATGGATTTCATCAGGAAGTACCGCAAGTTGGCCGCTGGCATTGTCTTGGTATATGTAGCGATGTCAGGTGGGTTGTATTACATCATGCGCAGCCCGGCTCTTTTTACCGGCGTGATTCGCTACGTCCCCAATCCCGCGCTTAAGATTTTTCCGTTCAAGCCCCTCTGGTTTGCGGCGCGCTTGGGGCGGCTGCGGATGGGCGACCATGCTCCGGAATTTACCTTGCCCGCCGCCGATGGAAAATCCACCGTCTCGCTTGCTTCCTTTCATGGACAAAAACCCGTGGTCCTGGTTTTCGGCAGCTACACCTCGCCGCACCTACGCAGTGAGGTTCCCGCGCTCAATAAGATCTTCGATACTTACAATGACCGCGCCGCATTTTATGTAATCGGCACCGTGGAAACCCCTGCTATCGGCGCTTGGGGAGACGCGGACAATCAGCAGGACAGTCCTTATTGGGCCGCTGCCCAGCCTTGCCCGACCGAAGGAGCCGGCGCTGACAAGCTGGGTCTATGCATCCCTGTGCTTATCGACAATCCAACGAACTCCGTGGAAGAGGATTACACCGCTTGGCCGGACCGCCTCTATGTGATCGACCGATTGGGGCGCGTCGCCTACAAGAGCAATCCTGGACCTTTTGGTTTCAAACCTGACGAAATGGAATTTGTGCTCAAAAGGGTTTTGGCAGCCCCGCCTGCGAAAACTCAACAGGAGCAGCAATAATCAAGGATGAAGGTCAGGTTGGGAGAGGTGAAGGGGAAGGGTAAGAGCAGACTTTTTGCATCATTGGCCATCTGAACTCGACAACCACCTGCACCTTTCTTACCTGCACCCTCGGTTTTTCATTTCCTGCTCAATTCCGCCGCAATGATCGGAACCCAATATTCCTGGGCCTCGGGGTGTATTGTCAGAGCAAAGTGCAGGGCCTTTTCCAGCGCCTGCCGTGATGCGTCCTGCTGTCCCGCAGCCCTCAGCGCCAGCCCCAGGACGTATTGCACGTCCACGCATTGCGGGGCCAATGCCTCTGCCGAATGCGCCTCGGCAAGCGCTGCGTCAAACTCACCTTGGTTTGACAGTTCCACCACTTTTCTCAGCATGCTGAGGGCGGAAGCCAGCGGCACCTCAAAGGTTCCCTGGTAGACCAGGATGGACCCGGCCAGGACCGCCACTGGGCGCTTGGTGCGAAAGACCCCATAGGGATTCAACTCTTCCGGCCCCCAAAGTTGGCCTGCCACTTCCGTCGCGCTCACCAGCACTGTTCCTTGTAAGACCGGCGGGGTCTCCTCGATCGTTCGTCCCCAGACCCGGGCAGTGGAAGAAGTCATGAGCGTGCAGGGAAGCTCAAACTGGCCCGGATCTGCTGACCCGAAATAAGCCAGCCAGCAGGGCGTTGAGGCGTGGGTTGCAAGGTAATGCTTTGCGGCCGGAAGACCCTGGCCCCAATCCACGTTTGAATCCGTCAGCAGCTCATATGTCCGTGAGGGCCCCCCCCACAGTTCGTTCGAGTAAGGAATGTAGTTGGGATAGGCCCGCATTGACGATGCGGCATGAAGCACCAGGAGACTTCCCACCACAATCGCCCCTGCCCGCTCCGTTTTCGCCAGCCTCCAGGCCCCGCTGCCGCCAGCACGCTCAGGAACGGATAGACTGGCAGGATATGTCTTACACCAATATTAAGATTTGAGGTCATGCTCGCCGTTAGAAACATTATTGCGGGAACCAGCATCCACAATTGCTCGCGCCGCCCCTCGGGAGCACGCAACAGTCCAAAAGGGGCGAGCGCCAGCAGCAGAAGAAATCCGATGGTCAGCTTGATCGCCAGTACCGTGGGGAAATAGAACCACACGCCATGCAGATAGCGGACGCCCAGAAGGTAGGTCGGCCGTGTGTCAGTGGAATAAAAATACGCCAGCCCCGCCAGATAAGCCTCCGGCAGCAGATGCGCTCGTGCTGCCAGATCGATAGCGGTGGCTGCCCGTCGGCTGCGGACTGCGTTCAATGAGGCCGCCAGCGAAGGCGCAGGGATTCCGGGCGTTGGGTTATACCTGAAATTGTAGAAGCTCCAGAGCGTAGCGATGGATAACGCCGTCACCACCGCCAATGCCAGCAGCAAATGCAGGGCCCGCCGCCCGGGGTTTAGTGGAGAAATGGCGGTGGCATCCTTCCGCGCCTCGTCGATGCCTGCCTCGTCTTTGTCATTCGCGCGATCTTCGCCGGATTCATTCCCCCGGCCTGCGCCCGCAGGGGTCAGCCAATCTACAACCGCCAGCAGAAACAAAATCGGAAAGAGAATCAGGCCGGAGTGTTTGGATGCCAGCGTGAATCCAGCCGCCAGACCCGCCACAGCCAGACGCCATAGGGTGGGATTGACGGCGTAACGCCAGAACGCATACGCGGCGGCAAAGAGGCAGCAGGCAAGGGCCAGATCATTGGTGGCTAAGGGACCATGCGCCAAAATGCTGGGTTCGAACACGATCAACACCAGCGCAATGAATGCAGTGCCGGCGCCGAACATCTCCCACGCGGCCAGGAATACCAGTATGGCCAGGACCAGCGGAAATAGGGTCATTGCGGCGCGCGCGGCAAAGAGCATCGGGTCAACGCGGTTTGAATAGAGAAAGATTCGTCCGCTCACGAAGCTGGCTGTATCGGCTTCCGTCATCGGCGGGATCTGTGGGTGGAATGCCAGCAATGGTAATGCGCACACATCTTTGGCCAGGGGAGGGTAGGCGGGGCAGATGGAATAGTCTCCCGCCGTCAGGTGGGTGTAGCCCGCGAACAGGTTGTAAGCTTCGTCGGTGGTCTGCGACTCCTGATGCACGGAGAACAGCATCGCTGCTTCCATGATCGCCAATAAGCCGAAAACCGCGGCCAGCGCCAGGATTCGGCGTGAGATTGTGGGCATCAGCGGGCGCTCCCGGACCTTTCGTGGCACGGGCATCCCGCCCGTGGAAGGCATGACCATCGTGGCCATGCCACAACGACATTGGATTCTAACATGACGTTTGTATCCTCCCCTAAAGCCAAAGGCAAGTTGAGGCTCCGCTGTGTATAATCGGACTATCTCCAAGGAGTTCAAGATCATGCGATGCCGCCTTCGATTTCATCTGCTGTTGCTGCTGGTTATGCCGGCCGTTTCGATGCTGGCTGGTGCGCAGCAGAAGCCCTTCACGCTTGAACAAATGATGAGCGCGCCCTTTCCCAGCGACCTGGTTGCAGCTCCCGCAGGTGGAAAGGTGGCCTGGGTGTTTTACGCCCGCGGCGTTCGTAATATCTGGGTTGCCGAAGCCCCGGATTACAAGGCGCGCGCGTTGACTGCCTACGCCGAGGACGACGGGCAGGAGATCGATGAGCTGGCCTGGACTCCTGATGGCCGCGCTATCGTCTTTGCGCGCGGTGGCGATTTTGAAACGGAGCAGGAAGCGCCCAATCCGCGCAGCAACCCTCAAGGCGTCGAACAGGATCTCTGTGTGGTGACACTGGCCGGCGACCCCCCACGAAAATTGGGGGAAGGACATTCTCCCGCCGTTTCGCCGCGTGGTGACGCGGTGGCTTACGTTTACAAAGGCCAGGTCTGGTTGGCCAAACTCAATGGCAATGATAAGCCGGCGCAACTGATCCACGCCGGCGGCAAAGCGAGTGATCTGCTCTGGTCACCGGATGGTGCAAAATTGGCGATGGTGAGCGGGCGCGATGAGCACAGCCTGATTGGGGTTTACGATTTCACTCAAAAGGGCTTGCGTTACCTTGATCCCAGTGTGGATCGCGACCGTGCCCCGGTGTGGTCGCCCGATAGCACGCAGATTGCCTACCTGCGTCTTCCCGCCAATCCTGACCAGGAGGCGTTTGGCCCCAAGAGGGCGGGCCCGCCATGGTCGATTCGCGTTGCTGACGTGGCAACGGGCGCCGGCCGGGAAATTTGGAAGGCACGTGAGGGGCAGGGAAGCGTCTTCCATGCTCTTGCCGACGACCGACAGCTCTTTTGGACAGAGGAAAACCGCCTGATTTTCCCCTGGGAAGGAGATGGCTGGCTCCATCTCTATTCCCTTCCGGCGGCTGGAGGCGCGGCTACACTGATGACGCCGGGAAATTTTGAGGTTGAGAATGTTTCGCAAACATCCGACCGCCGCCAGGTGATCTTCAATTCCAATCAAGACGACACTGACCGTCGGCATCTCTGGCGGGAGCAGACAGGCGACACGCAGCCCACACGCATCACCAGTGGAAATGGTATCGAATGGACGCCACTGGCCTTGGGGGACGGTGAACATTTTGCTCTGTTGCGGTCTGACGCGCAGTGGCCGGCGCGTCCAGCGTTGGTGGATTCAAAAGGCGTGCTACGCGACCTGGCTCCGGACTCGATGCCTGGCGATTTTCCTGCCGCCCAGTTGGTTGCGCCACAATCCGTCATCCTTCCAGCCGCGGATGGATTAAAGCTGCACGGCCAGCTTTTTCTCCCCACGAATGTACGTGCGGGTGAGCGCCATCCTGCACTGGTCTTCTTCCACGGCGGCTCGCGGCGGCAGATGCTGCTGGGCTGGAATTACATGCAGTATTACCACAATGCCTATGCCCTGAATCAATATCTTGCCAGCCGTGGATATATCGTGCTTTCTGTTAACTATCGCAGTGGAATTGGCTACGGAATGGAATTTCGCGAGGCGCTGAAATATGGCGCCACCGGAGCGAGCGAGTTTAGCGACGTGCAGGGAGCTGGCCTCTACCTCCGTTCGCGCCCGGATGTTGATCCCTCCCGCATCGGCTTGTGGGGCGGGTCCTACGGCGGCTACCTGACCGCATTGGGCCTCGCGCGGGCCTCCGACCTGTTTGCCTGTGGTGTTGATTTCCACGGCGTGCATGACTGGAACTTGGAGATTCCGCACACGGTCAACCCGGAAGACCCCCAAAAGGCGGAGAAGTGGGCGCGCGTCGCGTTTGAATCTTCGCCTCTGGCGGACGTGAAAACGTGGCATTCGCCCGTGCTGCTGATCCAGGGCGATGACGACCGCAATGTCTCGTTTTCCAACATGGTGGCTCTTGTGGAAGCGCTGCGAAAACAGGGCGTGGAGTTTCAGCAGATTGTCTTTCCTGACGAGGTGCATGATTTTCTGACGCATGAACACTGGCTCACGGCCTACCATGCCGCGGCGGATTTTTTGGACGCACACTTGGAGAGTGTGAAAGCGGTAGGCGGTAAGCAGTAGGCAGAAGGCGGCGCCATGGGCAGTGCAAGCCGCGCTTGAATCTAGTTTCTCTCACCCGGCAGGACCGTATTCAGCAGAAGCGCACACATGCCGCCCGTGGCGATCCCTGAAGAAAGCGTGTGGCGAAGCAGTTCCGGCAGGGATTGGAGAATGTCCGGCGCAAAGGTAACGCCAAGGCCAAGGCCGAGCGATACGGCAATAATGATGGAAGCCCTGCGGTTCATGCGCACAGCCGCCAGAATGCGGATGCCCGCCGCTGCCACCGTGCCGAACATCACGATGGTTGCGCCACCCAGCACCGCCTGCGGAAGCGCCTGCACCAGTCCACCCACGGCGGGGAAGAGTCCAAGCAACATCAGAATCAACGCAATGACGGTGCCCACGTAACGGCTGCCGACACCCGTCAATTGGATGACTCCGTTGTTTTGGGCAAACGTCGTGCTTGGGAAAGAGTTGAAAATGGCGGCGAGCAGTGAATTGATTCCGTCCGCCAGAATGCCGGACCGCAATCGCCGAAAGTAAATATCGCCGGTGATTGGCTGGTTGGTCAGCGATGATGTTGCCGTCAGATCGCCGATCGATTCAATGACCGTGATCAGGTAGAGGAATGCGAAGGGAATGAAGGCTCCAGCATTGAAGCCCAGGCCGTAATGAAGGGGAAAGGGAATCGTCACCAACGGCAGTTCGCGCAGGCCATGTAAATCCACTTTTCCGAAGCAGAATGCCGCCAGATAGCCCACCGCCAGCCCCACCACGACGGAGGTCATCCGCAACAGCGGGTTGCGGCTGCAGTTCAGCGCGATAATCGTAATCAGCACGATTCCGGAAAGTGCCAGGTTTAGGGGGCTGCCAAATGTTCCGTCGCGCCTGGCGTCAAACCCGCCGCCCATGGTGATGATTCCAACCTGAATCAGTGTCAACCCAATCAGCGTGACCACGGTTCCGGTGACCAGAGGTGTGATGATCTTGCTGGCGAGCCGGATGAATTGGCTGATGGTAATCGCCACGAACGATCCTGCAAGGCACAAACCGAAGATGATGCCGAGGGCGGTCTTGGGCGAAGCTCCACCTGAAAGGCTCAGGCCCGCGGTGGAAATGATGGGGCCGAGGAAAACAAAGCTGGTGCCTTGAATGCTGAGCAGGCGCGAGCCAATGGGGCCCAAGCCTCGCGATTGCAGCAGCGTGGCCAGCCCGGAAACAAACAGCGACATGCTCACCAGAAAGACGGTGTTCGCCCGGTCGAGCTTCAGGGCATTGCAGATGATTAAAGGCGGAGTGATGATTCCCACGAAGACCGCAAATACATGCTGGAGCGCCACGAAGATGGTTTCGCGGAAGGGGGGCTTGTCGTCCAGACCGTAGATCAGCTCGCTTTCACGGTCGCTGACGGTTTCGAGGGCGAGGGGCTCAGCCATGCCGTCTCCCTTGGGCTTGACGCTTACGCTGAAACTGGCACTTTCACGCTGCTGCTCGCGGATTCCTGCAGGTCAGGATCGTAATTCAAAACCGGGCGCAGCCAGCGCTCCACCGCCCGAAGGTCCATGCCCTTGCGGCGATGATAATCCTCCACCTGGTCGCGATCGATCTTGCCCACGGCAAAATACTTTGCCTGCGGGTGGGAGAAATAGAATCCGCTCACAGATGCCGCTGGTGACATGGCGAAGTTTTCCGTCAGGAAAATCCCCGTGTTCTTCTCCACCTGCAAAAGGTCGAAAAGCTCACGCTTCTCCGTGTGGTCCGGGCAGGCAGGATAGCCGGGCGCGGGACGGATTCCCCGATAGCGCTCGTGAATCAGATCCTCGGGCGTCAGGTTTTCGTCCTTGCCATAACCCCAGAAATCTCTCGCCCGCTTGTGCAGTAACTCGGCCAAACCTTCCGCCAGCCTGTCGGCCAGAGCCTTGGTCATGATGGAATTATAGTCGTCGTTGTCCTTCTGGAACTGTGCCAGCAGGGGCTCAATGTCCGCGCCGGCAGTGACGGCGAAAGCGCCGAGAAAATCCTCCACGCCGGACTGCTTGGGCGCGATCAGGTCCGCCAGCGCCCAGTTGTAATGCCCCGAGGCTTTTTCCATCTGCTGGCGTAAGGTATGGAAAACGGTCAGCACAGAAGTGCGCGAACCGTCGGTGTACACTTCAATGTCATCGCCCACGCTGTTGGCGGGAAAGAAGCCCATGACGGCGTTGGCGGTAAGAAGTTTTTCCTCCACGATGCGGGCCAGCAGTGTTTTAGCGTCGTCCAAAAGTTCGCGCGCCTTGCTGCCCACGGTGGCGTCATCGAGGATCTTTGGATACGTTCCGCGCAGTTCCCACGTCTGGAAGAACGGCGTCCAATCGATGTAGGGAACAATCTCTCCCAGTGGAACAGCGGGGAAGGAGCGAACCCCGGTAAATTCAGGACGGGCGGGAGCGGCAGCCCTCCAATCAAGCGAAGGCTTGCGCCGCCGCGCCTCTTCCAGGGTCAGGAGTTTCTGGGCGGCGGGTTTGTGCGCGGCGCGCAACTTTTCCTGTACCTGGAGATTTTCTGCCTGGAATGCCGGGCGGGTCTCCTGGTTTTTCAATTGGCTGACCACACCCACGGCGCGTGATGCGTCGAGCACATGCACCACCGGCTGGCTAAAGTGGGGTGCGATCTTCACCGCCGTGTGAACGCGGCTGGTGGTGGCCCCGCCGATCAGCAAGGGAATGGTAAAGCCCGCACGCTCCATCTCCCTGGCCACGTGGACCATCTCGTCGAGCGAAGGCGTAATCAGTCCGCTGAGGCCGATCATGTCCGCATTCACGTCGCGCGCGGTTTGCAGAATCTTCTCGCACGGAACCATGACGCCGAGGTCGATGATTTCATAGTTGTTGCAGCCCAGCACCACGCCCACGATGTTCTTTCCGATATCGTGCACGTCACCCTTCACCGTGGCCATCACAATGCGGCCTTCGGCGCGAGATTTACCGTCCGCGCCCTTTTCCGCCTCCATGAAGGGCAGCAGATAAGCCACGGCCTTCTTCATGACGCGGGCGCTCTTTACCACTTGAGGAAGGAACATCTTTCCTGAACCGAACAGATCTCCCACCGCGCTCATCCCCGCCATCAGCGGGCCTTCGATGACGTTCAGGGGGCGGCCGAGCTTCTGCCGGGCTTCCTCGGTATCGCTCTCAATGTAATCGGCTGTACCCTTCACCAGGGCGTGCTTCAAGCGTTCTTCCACGCTGCCCTGGCGCCACGCATCTTCCTGAACTTCCGTCTTGCCGCGCTGCTTGACCGATTCAGAAAAGGCCAGCAACCGCTCCGTGGCATCAGCACGGCGGTTCAGCAGCACGTCTTCCACCAACTCCAGCAGGTCGCGAGGCAGTTCTTCATACACGGCGAGCTGGCCCGCGTTCACAATTCCCATGTCCATGCCGGCGCGGATGGCGTGATACAGGAACGCTGAATGGATGGCCTCGCGAATCGTATTATTGCCGCGAAACGAGAAGGAGATATTGCTGATGCCGCCGCTCACCTTGCAATGCGGCAGCGTTGCTTTGATCTGGCGAGTGGCCTCAATGTAACTCACCGCGTAATTCCGGTGCTCATCCATACCCGTGGCCACGGTGAGGACGTTGGGGTCAAAGATGATGTCGCACGGGTCCACGCCCACTTCCTCGGTGAGGATGCGGTAGGAACGCGTGCAGATTTCCACGCGGCGCTCCGTGGTGTCGGCCTGCCCAGCCTCGTCAAAGGCCATCACCACCATGCCCGCTCCGTACCGTTTAATCAGACGGGCGCGTTGCTTGAAGGCCTCTTCGCCTTCCTTCAGGCTGATGGAGTTGACGATGCCCTTGCCCTGAATACACTTCAGCCCTGCTTCGATGACGCTCCACTTGGAGCTGTCGATCATGATGGGCACGCGAGCGATGTCAGGCTCGGAAGCGATGTAATTCAGGAACGTCGTCATGGCCTGCTCGGAATCAAGCATGGCTTCGTCCATGTTGACGTCGATAATCTGCGCGCCGCCCTCCACCTGCTGCTTGGCGACGGAGAGGGCCTCTTCAAATTGGCCGCCCAGAATCAGCTTGGCGAATTTAGGCGACCCGGTGACATTGGTGCGTTCGCCGATGTTGACGAAGTTTGTCTCCGGGCGAATCACCATCGGCTCAAGGCCGCTGAAGCGCGAATAGCGCTCAACTTGGGGAGGCACGCGGGGCGCGAAATCCTTCACTGCATTGCTGATGGCGCGAATGTGCGCGGGCGTGGAGCCGCAGCAGCCGCCCACGATATTCACCCAGCCATTTGAGGCAAACTCCCGCAAATCCGCCGCCATGATATCCGGCGTTTCATCGAACCCGCCGAAGGAGTTGGGCAGTCCGGCGTTGGGATAGCAACTGGTGAAGATGGGCGCGATCTTTGAAAGTTCCTCAATGTGAGCGCGCATCTGCTTGGCGCCCAGGGCACAGTTGATGCCCACGCTCAAAAGCGGGACTCCCGAAACCGAAACCCAGAAGGCTTCAATGGTCTGGCCTGAAAGTGTGCGCCCGCTCAGGTCAACGATGGTGACGGAAGCGAGCAGCGGCAGGCGCTTTCCCGTATCCTCAAAGAACTGTTGGGCGGCGAACATTGCGGCTTTGCCGTTCAGGGTATCGAAAATCGTCTCAACCAGAATCAGGTCGACACCGCCATCCACGAGACCGCGAATCTGCTCATAGTAAGCGTCGCGCAGTTGATCAAAGGTCACGGCGCGGGCGGCGGGGCTGGAAATTTCCTGCGAAGCCGAGGCGGTGCGGCTGGTGGGTCCAAGGGCGCCCGCCACCCAGCACGTGCGCGTGGGATTCTCGCGCGTAAATCTCTCCATCGCACGGCGAGCCACCTGCGCTCCAGCACGGTTGAGGTCGTAGATCAGGCCTTGCAGCCCATAATCCGCCATGGAAATTGTGGTGGAGTTGAACGTGTTGGTCTCAATGATGTCCGCGCCCGCGTCGAGGTATTGCCGGTGAATATCCTCGATGATGTGGGGCTGTGTAATGTTCAGGACGTCGTTGCATTGGCGCAGGTCCCGCCCATGATGCGCGAACTCCTTGCCGCGGTAATCGGCCTCCTCCAGCTTATGAGTCTGGATCATCGTGCCCATGGCGCCGTCGATAATTACAATGCGTCGTTTGAGCGTCTCGACAAGCGAGTTATAACTGGGACTGAGATCATTCATGTTGAAGAAGGTTTCCTCCGGTTTTGGCTCTAATGCAGCCCTCATTACAGAATAGCATGGGTTTTGAGTTTGCTGGGGCAGGCGGAAGGCTGCCCGGGTATTGCGTAAGTGCCTGTTTAAGGAGGATTTTGTTAATTGGGGTGGGTGACGGGGTTCGAACCCGCGACATCCAGAGTCACAGTCTGGCGCTCTACCAGCTGAGCTACACCCACCATCTTGCAGTGACGCGCTAGAAACAGCGGTACATCTTTTGTAACACCCGGCGGCGAAGGGTGTCAACTGAACTGTGCCGGAATCGATTCCGTTCGAAGCGGCGACGTTACTTTTCCACGGGGACTTCCTGGAGCTCGGTGGGTTGCTGGCAACAGACGCAGTTGCCGGGTTCAAGGGCAATAATGTTGCACGTGGCGCAGAAGTACCGCACTTTGAATACCTTGCCGTCGTGCAGGGTGTAGAGCCAGTGAACTTCAAATGATCCGTCGGCCTGGGGAACGCCCTCCAGCCGCACATCGCGGCCCTCGAGGCGCTTATCCTGCAGGGTGTGGAGAAGGGCGGGAGTGTTGGCGGCAAGGGTCCGTTCTGTGCCGCTGATTTTCAGCAGGGGACAATCACCACGCGTGGTCACCAGCTTGCCTTCCAGAACCGTTAGCGGTTTCGCTTCGTCGGCCTGAAGGCTTGTGGCGAACAGGGAAGCAAAGACCGCGGCAATAATCCATGCCGCAAGCCAATGCCAACGAGTTCTCGCGCCGAATTTCATTCCGCCCCGCGTTGTGAATTGAAGGCCCAAGCCAGACTTGCTATGAAACCTGGCAATCAATAATCAGATTTCAATAGTCACCCACAAATCGCCAATCAAACGCACGCAAACAGTAGCCACCAACCCCAAAGCGCAATTCTCAATTCTTAATTGACCTCACCCTTGCCAATGTCCGACCACGGTAATCGCCAGGGGCAGATCTCCGCCGGCCTGGCGTCCCTTGAGTTGGAGATCCCAATTCCCGGCGTCATCTTTGGTGACGGAAGGGAAGGTGGCGCTGTTCACTGCCGCGCCCACAAGGAATCCCGGGTGTGGGGTGCCGGATGCCTGCTGGCTCAGCTTCACCAAGTCTTCGAACTTCAGGACCGCGTTGGGATCCTTGTCGGCGGATACGGGGGCGAGTACGAACGCGTCACGCGAGGGATTGACCCCCATGTGGTTTCCGTCCTGCGGAATCAGGCCGAAGCGCAGCGTGTAGAATCCTGCCTTGATGGTCTGGCTGCGAAAATCGGTGGTGTCTTTGGGGAAATGCAGAACGCCCAGAAACGCGCCCACGGGCAGCGTGCCATAGGTGACATCCGACGAGGTGTTGGGATCCGCGCTGGTGGGCAGAGTCTTGCGCAGCCATACTTCGCAAACGGTTGCGCCCCCATCGGCGGTGACGCGCACTCCCTGGGTATCCAGCACGCCCTGAAGGGTGGTAGGCACATCGGCTGGTGGGGCTCCGATGGAGTCAGCCTTGTAGCTTCCCTGGCCGAAAGCACCGCTGGCGGCGCAGAGTTGAAGGGCGAGAACGAGAATGAGTATACGGTGAAATTTCATTGACAGTACCCCCTCAAGGGTTCCTAAGTGCAAATAAGCTCAATGGTATAGGGGAAACCTCCCGAGCGAGGATTCCGCTATTGGACAAAAGGTCGACCAGGCTAAAAGCTCCCCACGAAGGCGCTTCGTTTGTCCACATTCTTCCAAACTTCGCCCAGACCCTGGCCGGAAAATGAACTGTCAAGCGTAAACGCCGGCATGGAGTGGGTAAGTGCAACAAGTGGCGGGTAATAGACCGATTCGTTGCCGCACAGGTGGTCGCCCTGGCAAAGGCTGCGAGTCTCAATCTGGGCCAAATTGCCCGCCACCAAGCGCGCCGCCCCGTGCAGGTCGCCATGCTCCACCGTCATTTGGATGGGTGCCGATTCGACACGCACCACGTGGTCCAAAAGACTGCCCGCCATCGACGCGGCAAACGCGGCAAGGGCGGTTCGTTGCAGGGAAGTGGCGTGGGAATCTACGATCAGCACTGACCTCGCCGGATAGGGCGTGTGGTAAGGATCGCCCAAGGTGGCCTGAGCGCGAACCACCGCCACCACCGTTAGACCGCTCAGGTCGACGCCGTTCCAATCGCCCTGCTGGACCTTCCACGCCAGAATGGCTTCCTGGCCGGTCAACCCGACCTCGGAATTGGCAAAACAGGGACCCGTGTAGACATCTGCACTCCGGGCTTCCAAATAGTCGCCTTTTAATTCTGCACTCGCGGGGAGGGCCCAGGCTGAAAGCAAGATTGTGGATACCCCAATACAAAGGGCAAGTTTCCGCATAAGGACACCTCCGGGGCAAAATGTCGCTTTGTGCCCCAATGACATTTTATGCCTTTCAGCCGGATGATACAACCTTACGTATCGAGCCATGCATAATGTTACCGGAGGGGAGGCCGTCAAGCCATTTAAGATGTAACCCGACTCAGGAGCAGGAATGAGGAGGGTTGATTTGGGACACGCAGCGAGGTGGGAATACTTCCGGG
>Ga0302320_10006960_pt1 | contig 24974 bp, 25 predicted proteins | sample Bog_T0_3_FD_202130 | JGI IMG/M metagenome (GOLD analysis project Ga0302320, IMG submission 202130) | Peat permafrost microbial communities from Stordalen Mire near Abisko, Sweden - Bog_T0_3 | ecosystem: Environmental > Terrestrial > Soil > Wetlands > Peat | place: Sweden: Abisko, Stordalen Mire...
AGGCCCGCCACAGGTTGAGGCCGATCAGGACGAGGCCGAGCAGGCTGAAAACATGGGCGGACTGGGTCAGCCAATCGAGGTGATGTTGCAGGTAGTCGCCGGCTTGCGCGCCTTGTGCGCCCGAGGAGTTTATCGGGTTCAGCCAGAGCGTGTTGTTGTCGGAAAGCCAGCTCGCGCCCCAGCTGAGACCGAAGCAGACGACGGCGTAGACCAGCAGCCGGATCTGGCCGGGAAAGGCGTAAACCGCCTTGCCCGCGCTGACGAGGCGCGACTGGACGGAGCCGGTCTCGTTCAGATCGCGGGTGAAATCCTTAAAACCGGTCAGGGTGTCGCCGGAAAAGCCGAAACGGCGCAGGCGCGGCTCGAAAGCGGCGCGGATCCGCCGCGCATAGGCGTCCACGCGCGAACCGGGGGTGTCATAGAGCAAGCTTTCGGCAAGCCCGGCGCGCCGGGCTTCGGTCTGGGCGAGGTTTTGCCGTTCGATCAGCAGCTTGCGACGCAGGAGGTCGAGTTTTTCATGCGCGGCGCGGGCCAGGGCGCCCGCATCGGAGCCAAAATGGGCGCCTTCGTGGGCGGCCTCATTGGCGAAGGGGCCAAAATTTGGGGCCAAGGCGCGGAAAAGGGCGGCGGCCAGAGCGCGCTCGGGCTCGGCGGCCAGATCGACGGCTTTCAGCGCGGCGACGGGTGACCCGTCCGGCGCGGAAATGCTTGCCCTCAACCAGTTGAGGGCGCTGCTCTTGCCGCCGCCGGCTTTGGCGAACAAGCCAATGGCGAAAGGCGTGGGCGCGTCGGGGCGGCGCAACAATTCCGAAAGGCGCATCAGCAGCGCGGCGGTTTGCGGCGGGAGTGCGAATCGCGAGGGGGCGGCCGGCGCGTCGGCCTCGAAACCGGCGGAAGGGGCGGCGGCTGGAAGGGCTTCCTGAGCGGCTGGCGCGGCCGGCGTATTTTGGGGGCTGGCGGCGGGAGGCCAGGATAACTGCGGTTCGGGCCGTATCGGCGCGTTGGAGGCGAGGATGTCCTTTAGACGATTTTCGGGTTGTGCCGAGGTCAAGGCAGGCTCTCCAGTTGCGGTCGCGCCGAGGTCATCTTTAAAGCATGTTTTTATTGAATAGACTGATTGCGGACAAGAGAAAGCGCAAAAGCGTCGATTTTCCGGCGCGTGAAATCATACCGCCGCTGGACCCGCGTCCGCCTGACGGTTAAAACCAACCCGACCGTATTGGCGCCCTCCCTCGGAAGGCGCCCCTTTTTCATTGTCCTGCGCGCAAAAACGCGCGCCGGCCTCCAGCTTGAGAGCATACACGCTTATGGCGCGGCAATTCGTTTATCACATGCAGGGTCTGACCAAAGCCTGGCCGGGCGGCAAGAAGGTCCTGGACAATGTCCATCTCTCTTTCTACCCCGACGCCAAGATCGGCGTGCTCGGCGTCAACGGCGCGGGTAAATCGACGCTTTTGCGCATCATGGCGGGCATCGACAAGGAATTTTCCGGCGAAGGCTTTGTCGCGGAAGGCGCCCGCGTCGGCTATCTGCCGCAGGAGCCCAAGCTCGACGACTCCCTCGACGTGCGCGGCAATTGCATGCTGGGCGTGGCCGACAAGATGGCGGTGCTCGCCCGCTACAATGACTTGGCGATGAATTATTCCGACGAGACGGCGGACGAGATGACCGCCCTGCAGGACGAGATCGAGGCCAAGGGCCTGTGGGATCTCGACAGCCAGGTCGAACAGGCGATGGACGCGCTCGGCTGTCCGCCCGACGATTGGGCGGTGGAAAAGCTCTCAGGCGGCGAGCGCCGCCGTGTCGCCCTGTGCAAGCTCCTGCTCGAACAGCCGGAACTGCTGCTGCTCGACGAGCCGACCAACCATCTCGACGCCGAAACGGTCAATTGGCTGGAAGGCCATTTGCGCGCCTATCCCGGCGCCATCCTGATCGTCACCCATGACCGTTACTTCCTCGACAATGTCACCAGCTGGATTCTGGAGCTGGATCGCGGCCGCGGCATTCCCTACGAGGGCAATTATTCCAGCTGGCTCAAGCAGAAGCAGAAACGCCTGCAACAGGAAGGCCGCGAGGACGAGGCGCGCCAGCGCGCCATCGAGTCGGAAAGCGAGTGGATCGCCGCCAGCCCCAAGGCGCGGCAAGCGAAATCCAAGGCGCGTATCCAGCGTTATGACGATCTCGTCGCCAAGCAGAACGACAAGGCGCCGACCACGGCCCAGATCGTCATTCCGGTCGCCGAACGCCTCGGCAACAATGTCATCGAATTCACCAATCTGTCGAAGGGTTTTGGCGACAAGCTGCTGATCGACGATCTGAGCTTCAAGCTGCCGCCGGGCGGCATTGTCGGCGTCATCGGTCCCAACGGCGCGGGCAAGACCACGCTGTTCCGCATGATCACCGGCCAGGACAAGCCGGATGCGGGCGACATCGCCATCGGTGAAAGCGTGCAGCTTGGCTATGTCGACCAGTCGCGCGACAGCCTCGACGGCAAGAAGAATGTCTGGGAAGAAATCTCGGGCGGCAATGACATCATCTATCTGGGAAAACGCGAGATCAATTCGCGCGGCTATTGCTCGACCTTTAATTTCAAAGGCTCCGACCAGCAGAAAAAGGTCGGCATGCTGTCGGGCGGCGAGCGCAACCGCGTCCATCTGGCCAAGATGCTCAAACAGGGCGCCAATGTCCTGCTGCTCGACGAACCGACCAACGATCTCGACGTCGACACCTTGCGCGCCCTGGAAGACGCCTTGGCGGATTACGCCGGCTGCGCCGTGATCATTTCGCATGATCGCTTCTTCCTCGACCGCGTCGCCACCCATATGCTGGCCTTCGAGGGCGACAGCCATGTCGAATGGTTTGAGGGCAATTTCGCTGAGTATGAAGAAGACAAGAAGCGCCGCCTCGGCGCCGACAGCCTGATTCCCCACCGGATGAAGTACAAGAAGTTCAAACGCTGAACCAATCCCCCTTAACCATGGGATGTCGGACGTCGCCGGTTTCAGCCGGCGCCGGGCGCCTTTTGGAGAAACAGGGGAATTTCATGAGACACGCGGCCCGGCGCCTTGCCGGGCCGTTTTCGTTGGTCGTTTTCGTCGCCGCCGGGCAGGCGCCGGACGCGCAGGCTCGAAGTCGAATCCCTGTTTTCTCTATTGCGCCTTTGCCGGCGCCTCGGCCCGCCGATCTGACCCCGCCGTCTCAAGCGCCCCCCATTCCCTTGCCGCCGCCGCGTCCGGCCGATCTCGCGCCGCAACAAGCGGTTCCGCAGATCCCGTTGGCATTGCCGGAAGCCGAAGCGCAATGCGCCGGCGTCCTGGCTTCAGGGGTTCTCGCTGGCGAGCGGCGCCCCGCCTTCGCCGAGTCTCCGGATTGCGGCATCGACGCGCCAGTCCAACTGGATGCAGTCATTCTGAAAGACGGCCGCCGGGTGGCGCTGGCGCCCCCCGCGTTATTGAACTGCGCCATGGCTGGCGCGCTGGCCGATTGGCTGCGCGAGGAGGGCGCCGGGCTTTTGGAAGAGCGAGGAGGGGCGATCAAGCTTTTGACCGTGGGAGGCGGCTATCAATGCCGTCGCCGCAACGGCAGCGACACCGGAAAAATCTCGGAACATGCGCGCGGCGACGCGCTCGATCTGATGGGCGTGCAATGGGTCCGGGGTGACGCAATGGCTTTCACCGATCCGGCGATGGATCTGGCGCTGGCGACGAATTTGAGGGCGAGCCTGTGCGACCGCTTCTCCACGGTCCTTGGCCCCGCCTCTGACGGATTTCACGAAAATCACATCCATATCGATCTTGAGAAGCGTTCCAACGGCGCAAAATTGTGCCAATGGGATTTGAAATAGCCAGTTTTGCTGCGGCTGTCCGACAGGTCCTGTCGAAACAGCGACGCGGGCGGCGCAAAACTGTCGCCTTCGTTTCCCGTTTGGGTCGGCTGCAACAAATTGTCCGGGGTCTGCCGGAGGCATGTCTTTTGCTGTCGAGCCCTCGGGAGCGAACGCGACTCCATATCCTCTGGGAGAAACCCGAATGGCCAATGTCACCTTTTCTTCGCCGTCCTTGTCGCGCGATGTCACCGTTTATGCGGTGGCCGGCGACCGCGGCACGCTTTTGAGCCTTGCCAAGGCCAACAAGATCCCGATTCCCTTCGACTGCCAGGATGGCGAATGCGGCTCCTGCCTGGTTGAGGTCTCGTTCCTGAGCAAGAACGTGCATGCGATTTCCCTGACCGACAAGGAAAAGGAAATGCTCAAGCAGCTCGGCAAGATCTCCAAGGCGGAAATCGCCAACGCCGAGATCAACGACATGCCGCCTCATGCGCGTCTGGCCTGCCAGTATATCATCCGCGACGAGGACATTCTGGTGAAATTCGCCGGCGACGAGACCGTGCCGTTGAAGGCCCACAAGACTGGCGCCAAAGTCGCCGACTGACGTCGGAGACCCAATCCGCGCTCGCAAGTCCCATGATCCGCGTTGGTCGTTCCGGACACACCCTGTCGGGACAACGACGCGGATCATGCCAAACCTGTCGCCTTCTGGGGCACGTCTCTTGCTGTCTGCAAGGTGGGAGCAAATACGGCTCCCCCAGGAGCATTCGAGATGGCAAATATCACATTCACGTCACCGTCGCTGTCGCGCGACGTGACGGTCTACGCGGTCGCGGGCGACCGCGGCACCATTCTGGCGGTCGCCAAGGCCAACAAGATTCCGATTCCCTTCGATTGTCAGGACGGCGAATGCGGCTCCTGCCTCGTCGAGGTGAAAATCCTCAGCGACAAGCGGCCTTATGGCGTCGCCTTGACCGAGAAGGAAAAAGAGGCCCTGCGCCAGCTTGGCAAGATCACCAAGGAAGAAATCGTCGAGGCCGAAGTCAACGACATTCCGCCGCGCTTCCGTCTGGCCTGCCAGTGTTTCGTGCGTAATGAAGACATCCAGGTCACCTTCGCGGGCGACGAAACCGTGCCTGTGCAGCCGCCGCACCTGTCCACCGCAGCAAAAATCTTCAAGGGCGGCCTGGAGATCAACTCGGTCGATCACTTCCTCGCCCATGCGATCAAGGTCGAAGAAGACGCGGCGATCCATTTCGACGGCCTCGCGGCCGGCATGGAAGCCTGCGGCAATTCGGAAGTCGGCAAGTTATTCCGTCAGCTGGCCGGCTATTCGCGCCTGCACCTCAAAGAAGCGCAAACCCGCGCCAAGGGCGTCGACCTGACCGCGCAAATCCCGTCGGATTATGTCTGGCCGGATCACGCCACGCCGGAGCGCACCTCGCTTTACGCCAGCGACGCCGATATCTCGCGTCTCGACGCCCTGCGCGCCGCGCTGGAAGGCGAAAAGCGTGGCTATGAATTCTACTACGCCGTGGCGGGAACCTCTAAAATCCCCGAGGTCGTCGGCATGGCCAAGGAATTCGTCAAGGAAGAGGCCGAGCACGTCAAGATCCTCGAAGCCTGGATCGCCCGCGAGCAATGGCTGGCGACCAAGCATCACGTCTGACGCCGCAAGCACTCCGGGCGCGGGTTTTTTCCGCGTCCGCATCGCCCCTAAGGCAAGGATCGCTCGAAGTGACTTGCCGAAGGGGGGATGGCGTCGTACATCAGCCCCAACTGTCTGGCGCTCGACCGGACGGTGGCGGCGGCGGCGATGGAAGTTATGGAGCGTGAACACCAGGATGATGCCGACACGCCAGAGGCGTCGCCGGCGCCATCCGTAAAATCCAACCGGCAGATCATCGGCGAGAAAGCGGCGCGGCGGCGCAAGCTGGCGACCCGCGTGGGCGCCGGCGCCAGCGTGTTCGTGGTCGCCATCGCGATCTTCGTCCTGTCGCGCACTCTGGCCAATCTCAACATGGCCGAATTGCGTGCGGCCCTCGCCGCCACCTCGACGCGCCAGATTGCTTTCGGCCTGTTCTTCACCGCCCTGTCCTATCTCATCCTCACCGGCTACGACGCGCTGGCCCTGCACCAGCTGAAATTAAAGGTGCGCTATCGCACCACGGCGCTTGGCTCTTTCGCCTCCTACGCTGTCTCCTTCACCCTCGGCTTTCCGATCTTCACCGGCGGCACGGTGCGCTACTGGATCTATTCGCGCGCCGGCTTGCGGCCCGGCAAAATCGCCAGCCTGACGGTCGTCGCGGGGGTCACCTTCTGGCTTGGCATGGCGCTGGTGATCGGCTTCGGCCTGCTGGCCAATGCGGAGCCGCTTTCGGAAATCGACCATCTGGCGGTCAATCTCAACCGTCTGATCGGTCTCGGCGTGCTCTCCGCGATCTGCTTCTATCTCTATTGGGTCTCGGTGCGGCCGCGCCGGGCGCGTTGGCAGGGCCTGCATCTCGAATTGCCGGGCCTTGGCCTTACCCTCGGCCAGATGGCCCTCGGGGTGATGGATTTATGCAGCGCCGCGGCCGTGCTCTATGTGCTGCTGCCGAGCCATGAGGGGCTCGATTTCTTTACATTTGCCTGTGTCTACGTCTTCGCCTGCCTGCTCGGCATCGTCAGCCATGCGCCGGGCGGCATCGGCGTTTTCGAGGCGACCATGCTCAAGGTCTTGCCCGCGCCCTCGCAGGAAGCCTTGCTGGCCTCGTTGCTGATGTTCCGCATTCTTTATTATGTCATCCCTTTCGTGTTGGCTCTCATGCTGCTCGGCGCCAATGAAGGCGGGCGCCGCTGGGACGCCTTGCGCGAAGCGATGAACCGCGCGCAGGCCGACAGAAACGACGACGCCTGATTTTTTGGGACAAAAGAGCGGATGAACGAACCGTTCGACGCCACGGGCGCGCTGGTCGCCAGCCTGATCGACGCCATGCCGGAGCCGGTGCTGGTGGTCAGCAATTCGGTGCGCCTTCTTGCCGTCAACGGGCCGGCGCGCGCCCTGTTTCCGCATTTGCGCCTGAGCGCGCCGCTGGCCTCGAGCCTGCGCGCCGTCGATCTGCATGACGCCATCGCGCGGGTGCTGGTCGCCGGACAGCCCGAAAATGTGTCCTGGCTTGACCGCGTGCCGGTCGAACGCCTGTTCCAGATCCATGTGGCGCCTTTTTCCTTCGGGTCGTCGCGTTTTGTCGCGCTGACCCTGCATGACGCCACCGAATCGCGCCGCCTCGAACAGATGCGGGTCGATTTCGTCGCCAACGCCAGTCATGAATTGCGGACGCCGCTGGCGTCGCTACTTGGCTTTATCGAGACCCTGCAAGGCCCGGCCCGCGCCGACCCGGAGGCGCGGGAGCGCTTTCTCGGCATCATGCTGGAGCAGGCCCGCCGCATGGCGCGGCTGGTCGACGATCTGCTGTCGCTGTCGCGCATCGAGCAGACCCTCCACCTGCGCCCGCGCGCCGCCATCGATCTGGGCGGGCTGGCGCGTCAGGTGCGCGACGCGTTGACGCCGCTGTCTCAGGACAATCGCATCGTGCTGGAGCTATCGGTCGAACCGGCGCTGGTGCGGGGCGACCGCGACGAGTTGTTGCGGGTGGCCGAAAATCTGATCGAGAACGCCATCAAATACAGCGCGCCGGAAAAAGGCGAGCCGGACCGCAAGGTATGGCTCGAAGTGACGGCGCGCGACGGTTTTGGGGTGCTGGCGGTGCGGGACGAGGGGCCGGGCATCGCGCCGGAGAATATTCCGCGCCTGACCGAGCGTTTCTACCGGGTCGACGTCGGCCAGAGCCGGGCCAAGGGCGGCACCGGCCTCGGGCTCGCTCTGGTCAAGCACATCTTGGCCCGCCACCGCGGACGGCTCGGCGTGCGTTCTGAGCCCGGCCGCGGCGCCACTTTTTCCGCTTTGGTTCCGCTTTACGAGTCCTGATCGGCTGCTCGTCGCGCGCCCTTGTCATCCAGTTGTCATCCAATTGTCTTAGATCGCGACAGGATCGCCGGTCTCGGCTTCGGTCGATCCGGGACGCCCTTTTAACCTCACAAGAGGTCTCGCATGTCGAAAATCCTTGCACGCACCGTCCTCGCCGCGGCTCTCGTCGGCGCGGCGGTTTCCGCTTTCGCCCTCGATATTTCGGGCGCTGGCGCCACTTTCCCTTATCCCGTCTACTCCAAGTGGGCGGACACCTATAAAAAGGAAACCGGCAACGGCCTGAATTATCAGTCCATCGGTTCCGGCGGCGGCATCAAGCAGATCATCGCCAATACGGTGACCTTCGGCGCCACCGACGCGCCGCTCAAGCCGGAAGACCTCGAAAAGAACGGCCTCGTGCAGTGGCCGCAAGTCATGGGCGGCATCGTGCCGGTCATCAACCTCGACGGCGTCGCGGCGGGCGATCTGGTGATCGACGGTCCGTCCCTCGCGAAAATCTTCCTCGGCGACATCAAGACCTGGAACGACCCGGTCCTCGTGAAGCTCAATCCTTCGGTCAAGCTGCCGGATTCGCCCATTGCCGTCGTGCATCGTTCGGACGGCTCCGGCACCAGCTTCAACTTCACCGATTACCTCTCCAAGGTCTCGGCTGACTGGAAGTCCAAGGTCGGCTCGGCCTCGGCTGTGGAATGGCCGCTCGGCCTCGGCGCCAAGGGCAATGAGGGCGTCGCCAATACCGTCGCCAACACCAAGGGGGCGATCGGCTATGTCGAATACGCCTACGCCAAACAGAACAAGATGAACTTCGCCAAAATGGTCAACCATGACGGCAAGACGGTCGCGCCGGAGACCAAGTCCTTCCAGGCCGCCGCCGCCAACGCCGACTGGGCCCACGCGCCGGGCTATTACCAGATCCTGACCGACCAGAAGGGCGCCGCCTCCTGGCCGATCACCGCCGCGACCTTCATCCTGGTGCACAAGCAGCCCAAGGACGTCGCCGCGACGTCGGAAGCGCTGAAGTTCTTCTCCTGGGCGTTCAAGAATGGCGCCAAGGACGCGGAAGCGCTCGACTATATCCCGATGCCCGACAATGTCGTCGGCATGATCAAGAAGACCTGGGCTCAGGAAATCACCAGCGCCGACGGCAAAGTGGTTTTCGACGGCAAGTAAGCGCCTGAACAAGCGAAGGCCGGGGGGCTTTTCCCGGCCTTCCGCAGGACGAGGGAAAAATATGGTGGACGCCTCGATGGGATCCAAGGCAAGTGTTGCGGCGCATGGTCGTGTGCGCGACCGGGTTTTGCGCCGGTTCGAACTGGGCGACAGCGCGTTTCGCATCCTGACCCAGGCCTGCGCGATTGCTGTGCTTCTGCTGCTCAGCGGCGTCATTGTCTCGCTGGCCTATGGGTCGGCGCCGGCCTTGTCGAAATTCGGCTTCGGCTTTCTCACTTCGCAGGCGTGGAATCCGGTTACCGAGAATTTCGGCGCGCTTCCCGCCATTTACGGCACGCTGGTCACCTCGCTGATCGCCCTGCTCATCGCCATGCCGATCGGCCTCGGCATCGCGGTCTTCCTGACCGAACTCTGCCCACATTCCCTGCGTCGCCCCATCGGCGTGGCGGTGGAGCTTCTGGCCGGCATTCCCTCGATCATCTACGGCATCTGGGGCATGTTCGTCCTCGCGCCCTTCCTTCAGGCGACCGTGCAGCCGGCGCTGATCGGCGCCTTCGCCGGCGTGCCCTATCTGTCGAATGTCTTCGCCGGGCCGCCTTACGGCATTGGCATTGCAACGGCCGGGATCATTCTCTCCATCATGATCCTGCCGCTCATCGCCTCGATCTCGCGCGACGTGTTCAACACTGTGCCGGCGGTGCTCAAGGAAGCCGCCTTCGGCATTGGCTGCACCCGTTGGGAAGTCATGCGCCGCATCGTCGCGCCCTATACCGGGGTCGGCCTTGTCGGCGGCGTCATGCTGGCGCTCGGCCGCGCGCTCGGGGAGACCATGGCGGTCACCTTCGTCATCGGCAACGCCCACAAGATTTCGCCTTCCATCCTCGGGCCGGGCACGACGATCTCGGCGACCATCGCCAACGAGTTCACCGAAGCCGACGGCAAGCTCTACACGTCGTCGCTGGTGTCGCTCGGTCTGGTGCTGTTCGTCATCACCTTCATCGTTCTGGCCTTCGCGCGGCTGTTGCTGATGCGCATCGAACAACAGGGAGCGCGCTGATGACCTCCGCCGATCTGGCGCCCAGGGCGCATCCCCAGCAAACCTCCCGCAAGCTGCGCAGCGCCATCGCCATGGGTCTTTGCTGGGCGTCCGCGGCCCTGGGCCTGCTCGCGCTGACCCTGATCCTCGGGGCGTTGCTGTGGAACGGCTTCGCCGGACTATCGCTCGACGTCTTCACCAAGATGACGCCACCGCCCGGGCAGAGTGGCGGCCTGCTCAACGCCATTGTCGGCTCGCTGATCATGACATTTTTCGGCGTGCTGATCGGCGCGCCGCTCGGCCTGCTGGCCGGCACCTACATGGCCGAATATGGCCGTAATTCGAAGCTGACCACGGTCGTTCGCTTCATCAACGACGTGCTGCTGTCGGCGCCCTCCATCGTGATCGGCCTGTTTGTCTACGAGATCACCGTGTTGCAGATGGGCCATTTCTCGGCCATCGCCGGCGCCATCGCGCTGGCGCTGCTGGTGGTGCCGGTGGTGGTGCGCACCACCGAGGACATGCTCAATCTGGTGCCCGGCCCCCTGCGCGAGGCAGCGTCCGCGCTGGGCTTGCCGCGCTCGCTGGTCATCCGCCACGTCGCCTACAAGGCGGCGCGGGCAGGCCTGATCACCGGCCTGCTGCTGGCGGTGGCCCGCGTCAGCGGCGAGACCGCGCCGCTGCTGTTCACCGCTTTGAACAACCAGTTCTGGAGCACCAATGTCAACGCGCCCATGGCGAGCCTGCCGGTCGTGATCTTCCAGTTCGCGCTGTCGCCCTACAAGGAATGGCAGTCCCTGGCATGGACCGGCGCGCTGATCATCACCCTGGCCGTCCTGACTCTTTCGATCGCGGCGCGCATCCTTGGCGCGCAAAGGACCAGCAAATGACCGACGCCGTTTCCCAATCGTCTCCCAGTCGCCTTGCCCACTCCGGCGCGGCGATGCAGGGAAAGCTCGCCGAAAAAATGGCGATCCGGAACCTCGATTTCTTTTATGGCGATAACCGGGCCTTGAAAGCGGTCACCGTGCCGCTTTACACCAATCAGGTTACGGCTTTCATTGGTCCGTCAGGCTGCGGCAAGTCGACGCTGCTGCGCGTGCTCAACCGCATGTACTCCCTTTATCCGCAGCAACGCGCGGCCGGCGAAGTATTGCTCGACGGCAAGAACATCCTCGATCCCGATCAGGATGTGAACGCGCTGCGCGCCCGCGTCGGCATGGTTTTTCAGAAGCCGACGCCCTTCCCCATGTCGATTTACGAGAATATCGCCTTCGGAATCCGCCTCTATGAAAAGCTCGGCAAGGCCGAAATGGACGAGCGGGTGGAAAAGGCGTTGCGCGGCGCCGCGATCTGGGGCGAGGTGAAGGACAAGCTGAACGCCAGCGGGTTGAGCCTGTCCGGCGGTCAGCAGCAGCGCCTGTGCATCGCTCGCACCGTGGCGATCCAGCCGGAAGTCATCCTGTTCGACGAGCCTTGTTCGGCGCTCGATCCGATCTCCACCGCCAAGGTGGAGGAATTGATCGACGAGTTGCGGTCCGAATACACCATCGCCATCGTCACCCACAACATGCAGCAGGCGGTGCGCGTCTCCCAGTTCACCGCTTTCATGTATCTCGGCGAATTGGTGGAATATGGCGAGACCGACAAGATCTTCACCGCGCCGGCCGAACGCCGCACGCAGGATTACATTACCGGCCGCTTCGGCTGAGAACAACGTGCCGCAGGTCAGACGGGATACTTAAAATGGTCAATCACACCATCAGGGCCTTCGACGCCGATCTCGAATCGCTCGACCGCCATATTTCGGAAATGGGCGGCATCGCCGAGAAAATGCTGGCCGACGCAATGGACGCTCTGGCCAGCATGAACACGGAGCTGGCGCAAAGGGTCATCGCCACCGATCCGCGCCTCGACTTGATGCAGCGGGAAATAGAGGAATACTGCGTGCGCACCATCGCCCGCCGGCAGCCCATGGCGGTTGACCTGCGCGAGATCGTCGGCGTCATCCGCATCTCCGCCGATCTGGAGCGGATCGGCGATCTGGCCAAGAATATCGCCAAGCGCGCCGCCAGGATCGCCAACGAGGCCCGCCTGCCGCGCGCCATCGTCGGGTTGAAGTCGATGCGCGACCTCGCCGCCGTGCAGTTGAACGACGTGCTCGACGCCTTTGCCCAGCGCGATCCCGAACGCGCCCGGGCGGTGTGGGAGCGCGACGTCGAACTCGACGCGCTGGAGGATTCGGTGTTCCGCGATCTCCTCACCTTCATGATGGAGGATCCGCGCAACATCACCTTCTGCACCCATTTGCTGTTTGTTTCCAAGAACCTCGAACGTGTCGGGGATCACACCACCAATATCGCCGAGACCGTCGTCTATATCGTCACCGGCGATCCGCTTCCCATCGATCGGCCGCGCGGAAGCGATTCACCCACCTTGTAGAACCCGATTTAATCGATTTCATTTTAGCGAGCGTTTTTTTCTTCGTTCCCTTCGCTTGAAAACGCTTTGATGAACCAAGATACGAGGAGTCAGCGGAGTCCATGAACGAGACGCGCGCATCGATCATCGGAGCGGCTTCGCCCGGTGGAGCCCCCCGGATACTGGTCGTCGAGGATGAATCGGCGCTGTCGCTTCTCCTCGCCTACAATCTCGAGGCGGAAGGCTACGTTGTCGAACGTGTCGAACGCGGCGACGAGGCCGAATTGCGGCTTGAAGAATCCGCGCCCGATCTGGTCATTCTCGACTGGATGCTGCCCGGCGTGTCGGGCCTCGAAATCTGCCGCCGCCTGCGCGCCCGCGAGGCCACGCGCACACTGCCGGTAATCATGCTGACCGCGCGCGGCGAGGAGGGCGAACGGGTTCGCGGCCTGTCGGTCGGCGCCGACGATTATGTGGTCAAGCCCTTTTCGGTGCCGGAGCTGATGGCGCGTGTGCGTGCGCTGTTGCGCCGCGCGCGGCCGGAGCGCGTGGCTGTCAAGCTGGTCGCCGGCGATCTGGAGCTGGATCGCGAAACCCGCCGCGTGCGCCGCGCCGGTCGCGACATTCACCTTGGCCCCACCGAATTCCGCCTGCTCGAATATTTGATGGAAAAGCCGGGCCGCGTTTTTGCGCGCTCGCAATTGCTCGACAGCGTCTGGGGCTTTTCCGCCGAGATCGACGAGCGGACGGTGGATGTTCACATCGGCCGGCTGCGCAAGGCGCTGTCGCAGGAAAACGAACACGACCCAATCCGCACCGTGCGCGGCTCGGGCTATTCCTTCGACGAGACTTTTGGACGGAACTGAGGGGGCGTGGGCGCCCGGCGCAAGGCCGGGCGTCACGCCGATAAATGAGCTGCGCCCTTCAGCGGAGGGAGCAGGGGGTCATCCCCGCATGACGCGCTTTTCGCGGTTGCGGCGGTCCTGCGCCGGCTGGTAGGCGATGCGCGCGTGATGGGCGCAATAGGGGCCGAGGCCGATTTGCATCTTGGCGCCGCAATAGCGGAAATCCGAGCTGGTCGGGTCGCCGAGCGGCCAGCGGCACATGGATTCACGCAATTCCATGATGCTCACCCTTTCGCAAATGGGGATGACCACGTCATCGCCCGAGGCGCGCGGCGCGGGCGCCGGGGCCGGGGAGGGCCGGACTTCGGCGGCCAGCGCGAGATTTCCGTGGCTCACGGGAAGAATGGGCGCGCGCTCCTCGTCCTCGGGGGCTTTCGGGCGAGGGCGGGTCGAAGCGGGGGCAGGCGACTTGACGCGGCCCGACAGCCCGAGCCGGTGCACCTTGCCGATGACCGCATTGCGGGTGATGCCATTGGCGAGTTCGCCGGCGATCTGGCTGGCGCTCAGTCCGTCAAGCCACATTTTTTTCAATTGCTCGACGCGTTCATCGGTCCAGGACATTGTGCCCTCCAATCGTTTTTAATGCTTACACCCCGGCGGACCGCGGTGTGAAGCTCCAATGCGCCGGACGCTTCCGCGAGCGGCGTAAATCCAGTTCGGCTGCGGCGCGCAGCGGCCTGCTCTTCAGAAACCAGCTTTTTTCAGTTAAAATCCGTCCTGCGGCCGCGATAACGCGTCCGAGGGACCCTTTCCGACTGAAACGAAAACTGACGAAAGCAGGCGCATCTTTACGCGCGCCGTACGATATGTCGTAGCCGACAGGTTGAAGACTACATAGTCGTTGAATCGGGCGCAAGAGTCCGGCGCCGTCGGCGAGGGTTTTCCCCAGCCCTTTCTACTCAGGACCTGATAATTCTGAAATTGACCTTGCCTGCCGGATTTTCTAGATTGACACGTTGCCGACGCCGTCCCAGCGGGACGGCGATTTCATTTTCGGGCAGGGCTCTTGATCGGGTCACGGTCCGGTGAAGCGGCTGATGGGAGTTCATGACGTGACTTCGGCGATACTACCGACTTATGCGCGCTATCACCTGGCCTTCGAAAGCGGGGAGGGCGTCTGGCTCACCGCGACCACGGGCGAGAAATATCTCGATTTCGGCGCGGGCATCGCCGTGGCCAGCCTTGGCTACAGCCATCCCCATCTCGTGCAAGCTCTGACGCAGCAGGCGGAGAAGCTATGGCTGACCTCCAACCTGTTCGAAATTCCGCAGGCCGAGAATTTTGCCCACAGGCTGGCCGACGCGACTTTCGCCGACTTGATATTCTTCTGCAATTCGGGCGCCGAGGCGGTCGAACTGACGATCAAGATGGCGCGCAAGTGGAATACGGTGAATGGAACGCCGGAACGCTATCGCATGGTCACCTTCGAAGGCGCCTTCCACGGCCGCACCCTGGCGACCATCGCCGCCGGCGGCAATCCGAAATATCTCGACGGCTTCGGTCCTCCAGTCGACGGCTTCGACCAGGTTCCCTTCGGCGATCTCGACGCGGTCAAGGCGGCGATCGGCCCCAATACCGGCGCCATTCTGATCGAGCCCATCCAGGGCGAGGGCGGCATTCGCGTCGGCGCGCATGACTTCATTCGCGGCTTGCGCCAGATCTGCGACGAGCGCGGCTTGCTGCTGTGTTTCGACGAAGTTCAATGTGGCATGGGCCGCACCGGCAAGCTTTACGCCTATGAGAATTATGGCGTCGCGCCCGATATTCTCGCCTCGGCCAAGGGCATTGGCGGCGGCTTTCCGCTTGGCGCAGTGCTCGCTACGGCTGAAGCGGCCAAGGGCATGGGCGTCGGCAGTCACGGCACCACCTATGGGGGAAACCCGCTCGCCATGGCCTGCGGCAACGCCGTGTTCGACATTATTCAGGCTCCCGGTTTTCTCGACGATGTTGCGCGGAAAGGATTGCTTCTGCGCCAGTCTCTGGCCGCGCTGGCCGCCGGGCATCCGGATGTCGTCGAGGAAATTCGCGGCGAAGGCCTGATGCAGGGCCTCAAGCTGCGCGTTCCCAACACCGACTTCGCCGCCGCCGCGCGCGCGGAAAAAATCATCGTCATTCCGGCGGGGGAGAATGTCGTGCGCATCGTGCCGCCGCTGGTGATCAGCGAAGACGAACTCAAGGAAGGCGTGCGCCGTCTGGAAGCGGCCTGCCGTCATTTCAAAAACGCGCCCGGCCCGCTCGGGACGCAGGGCGCCAAAGCATGAACGTGATGAAAATCGACGCAACACGCCGGTGTTTTCTGGACATTGAGGATTTTACGCTCGAAGAGTTGCGCGGCGTGCTTGCGCGCGCCGTCGACATCAAGAGCCGCCGCCGCAAGGGCCGTCCCTCCGCGGACAAGCCGCTGGCCGGCCGCACGCTGGCGATGATCTTCGACAAGCCGTCCACCCGCACCCGCGTCTCCTTTGACGTCGGCATGCGCGAATTGGGCGGCGAAACGCTGATGCTGACCGGCGCCGAGATGCAACTGGGACGCGGCGAGACTATCGCCGACACGGCCCGCGTGCTTTCGCGCTACGTCGACGCGATCATGATCCGTATTCTGAGCCACGACCATCTGATGGAAATGGCGACCTACGCCACGGTCCCGGTCATCAACGGCTTGACCAAGAAAACCCATCCCGGTCAGGTCATGGCCGATCTGATGACTTACGAGGAGCATCGCGGGCCGATCAACGGAGCGCGCGTCGCCTGGGTCGGCGACGCCTGCAATGTGTTGACCAGCTGGGTTCAGGCGGCGGTGAAATTCGGCTTCACGCTGGACATCGCCTCGCCGGAGCAATTGGCGCCGCGCAGCGAATTGATCGCCCACGCCCGCGCCCAGGGCGGCGTGATCAATGTCCTGCGCGATCCCTTCGAGGCGGTGCGGGGCGCCGATTGCGTGCTGACCGATTGCTGGGTGTCGATGGGCGACAAGGACGAAAAACTGCGCCATGCCCTGTTGTCGCCTTATCAGGTCAACAGCAAGCTCATGGGCGTCGCGGCCAAGGATGCTGTTTTCATGCATTGCCTGCCGGCGCATCGCGGCGAGGAGGTCACCGATGCGGTGATCGACGGGCCGCAATCGCTGGTCTTCGACGAGGCGGAAAACCGGTTGCATGCGCATAAGGGTATCCTGGCCTATTGCCTGGAAGAGCGGCCATGAACGTCGAAGCGCCGGGATTTTCCGACGACGCGGTGCTGCCCTTCGCGGTCGAGGCGCTCGACCTGCGCGGGCGGTTGGCGCGCCTCGGCCCGGCGCTCGACGCCATCCTGACCCGTCATGCCTATCCCGAACCGGTGGCGCGCCTGCTCGGCGAGGCGGCGGCGTTGACGGTGCTGCTTGGCACGGCGTTGAAATTCGACGGCCGTTTCCAGTTGCAGACCCGCACCGACGGCGTCGTGGACATGCTGGTGGTGGATTTCGACGCCCCCGACCGTCTCCGCGCTTTCGCTCGGTTTGACGCCAAGCGGCTGGCGCTGGTCGGGCAAGCCTCGTCGCCCGCGCTGCTCGGGCGCGGCCACATCGCTTTCACCATCGAACAGGGCGCCGATGTCGCGCGCTATCAGGGCGTCGCGCCGATCGAAGGCGGTTCGCTCGAACAGGCCGCCCGGGTTTACTTCCAGCAATCCGAGCAGATTCCGACCTTCATCCGTCTGGCGGCGGGACAAGCGGTGACGCCGGCGGGGTCGATGTGGCGGGCTGGCGGACTGCTGGCGCAATTCCTGCCGCATTCGCCGGAGCGCCGGCGGATGGCCGATCTGGCGCCCGGCGACGCGCCGGAAGGCCATGTCGCGCCGGAATGGAGCGAAGACGAAAGCTGGGCCGAAGCCCAGGCGCTGGCCGCCACGGTCGAGGATCACGAATTGCTCGATCCCGGCCTGTCGAGCGAGGATCTTGCCTTTCGTCTGTTTCACGAACGCGGGGTCGTGGCCTTCCCGGCGCAGCCCTTGCGGGAATCCTGCCGCTGTTCGGACGAGGGGATAGAAACCATGCTGCGCGGCTTCTCGAAGCGAGAGCGCGACGACATGGTCGGCGAAGACGGGATGATCGGGGTGACCTGCGAATTCTGTTCGACCCTGCGCCGCTATCATCCGAGCGATTTCGAAGCCGACTGAGTTCAATTCAAATCCCGTCGCAACCTTTGGCGTCACCGGGCGTTGAGTGCGTGTCCGCGACAAAAGGCGGTCCCACTGGAGCAAGTTGCGACTAGGTGTAATTGCAACTTGCTCCAGATTCCTTGGTTTTCGCGAAAAACCGGCGTCCACTTTTTCGCACGCCGCTCTAGGCTGTCACGCGACGAAAGATCATCGAAAAAGGGTCGTTCGGGCGGAGTGATCGTTGTAAGCTTGGCGTTGAGATCGCGCCAAAAGGCCGTCGGTACATGACGCGGTCGATCCCGCGGCCCATAAAAGAGGTCGCGCGGCAGGCAAATTGGGAGATCCAATCATGTTGCGCAAACTGGCAATGGCGGCGGCGGTCGTCTCGGCTTTGGCGTTTCCGTCAGAAGCTCTCGCCTTTCATGGCGGCGGCGGTCATGGCGGCGGCTTCCATGGCGGCGGCTTCCATGGCGGCGGCTTCCATGGCGGCGGCGGGGGCTGGCATGGCGGCGGCTACCGCGGCGGCGGGGTTTATCGCGGCGGCGGCGTCTACCGCGGCGGCGGTTATCGCGGCGGTTACGGCGTTTACCGGGGCGGCGGCGGTCGGTATTGGGGTGGCCGCTATTGGGGCTATGGCGTCGGGCCGTGCTGGCGCTGGAATCCCTATGCCGGCGGCTGGACCTGGGTCTGCTATTGAGCGGAATCCGGCGCTTTTGCGCAGCCGTCGCAACGATGAAGGCGCCGTCCGCAGGATGGCGCTTTTTTCGACTCAGCCGCGATATTCAGCCCAGCACATCGGGGTTTCGAAAACCGTCACTGCGGCGAGTTGCGGCAATTCCGGCTTGACGCGGTCGAAAATCCACACCGCGATATTCTCCGCCGTCGGATTTTCCAGACCCTCGATCTCGTTCAGCAAATGATGGTCGAGCCGCTGTAGCAGCGGCTTGAAGGCGCTTTCCACGTCAAAGAAATCGGCGACGAATCCGGTGAACGCGTCCACCTCGCCGGCGAGGCGCAACTCCACGCGATAGGAATGGCCGTGCAGCCGCCGGCAGCGATGCGTTTCCGGCACATGCGGGAGATGATGCGCGGCCTCGAAGGTGAAGGCCTGAGTGATGGACATGGACATGGGAGGGTATCTAGAGCGTTTTCAAGTGAAGTGAAACCCGGTTCGCGTGACGATCGGCAAATTCATTCGAAGGCGATATCGCGCCGGCGCGTGACCAGATGTTCGCCGCCGTCGATCGGCAGCATCTGGCCCGACAGATCGGGGTGGGCCAAATAAAATCCCATCAACGCGCAAATATCGGCGGCGGGGGTGGCGCGGCCGGTCGGAACCTTGCGCTCGTCGTCAAGAAACCTTTCCTGCGACTGCGGACCCGAGGGAAACATCAGTCCGGGCAGAATGCCGAACACCCGGACATCGGTTCGATCGGTTTTCTGCCAGAGCACGGTCAGCGCCATGAGCGCGCTCTTGCCGAGCGTGTAGGAATAATAATCCGGATTGGGGTTGAGCAGCTTCTGGTCGAGAATATTGAACACGGTCAGGAGGGCTTGCGGCTTTTCCAAAGCCGCCGCCGCCTCCAGAATCATGAAGGGCGCCGTGACATGCACCGAAAGGCTGGCCGCCAGAATCGCCGGGTCCGCCTGCCCGGGAAAGTCGTGCTGGAAGACCGAGGCGTTGTTAACGATGACGTCGGGCGCAATTTTCCGCGCGGTCAGCTCGCTGCAAAAACGCATGATCTGCGCCGGGTCTGCGAAATCGGCGGCGAGGATTTCGGTCTGGGCGCCCTGTTGCGCAAGGCTTTCCGCGAGGTCCAGCGCGGCCTCCCGCGCGCTATGAACATGCAGCAGGACGCGATAATTTTCCCGCGCGAAAAAGCGCGCGAGGGGGACGCCGAGCCGGCTGGTCGCGCCGGTGATCAGCGCTGTCTTCATTTGGCTGAGTCCGATGCTTGCCAGCGGGCGCGGGTGCGAAACAGTTCGATGCCGGCGCCGCGGCTCTCGTTGTAGATATCCGGCTTGCGGATCGACAGGGCGCAGGCTTTTACGCGCTGGTCGGCGAAACAGGTTTCGGCTATGCGGTCGGCGATGGTTTCGAGCAGATCGATATGGCCTTCCCCTTCCAGCGCGAGAATGCGGTTGCGGATGAGGTCGTAATCGACGATCGGCGCGTCGGCGGCGCGGGGGGTGGTCAGCGGCGCATAAAGACGCGCGGTGATGAGGAGGCGGGTCGGCCGTTCGGGATGGCGCTCCCAGGGATGGAGGCCGCAGGAAATATTGACGCTCACCTCGTCGAGAACCACGACGATGTGATCCTCGCCCGAAAAGAAATCCATCATGCTTTATTGTCCTTCAGGGCGACGCGGGTTTTCGCTCGCCCGGAGTTTGCATAAGGCCGACAGGGCGTTGGCACAATGCCCCATCTCGCGCGGCGGCTGGATGGCGACGCGCCAGATCAGCGCCAGCAGCAGGAGTTGCAGGGGCAGGCGCCAGAACAGCAGGGCGGCTGAAACCTGCGGGAAAAGGTCGGCATGGAGATACATGTAGACATTGGCCGGCGTGACGGCGACGGTCAGCAGAAACAGCCCGACCCCGGCCACGCGGCGGGCGAGGGGCAGGCAAAGGCCGAGCGCGCCCATGATCTCGAAAAAGCCGCTGACGGCGACGGCTTCGCGCCGCAGCGGCCAGTTTGGCGGGAGTGCCGACGCGTAGGTTTCGCGGGCGACGAAATGCATTACGCCACTGGTCGCGAACAGGAGGATCAGGAAGATGAGGCCGAAGCCTGTGATGTAACGCGATGATTTCGACATATTGATCCGTAGAACTTTAAGACGACCAGGCCATGACCAAAAAAATTGTTCTATCGACCCTCGGGTCCCATGGCGATATCCATCCTTTCATCGCCTTGGGCAAGGCGCTCCAGTCGCGCGGGTACGCGCCTGTTCTGGCGACGACGGACCTCTACCGCTATATGATTGAGCGTGAAGGCCTCGCCTTTTTCGCCATTCGTCCAAGCCAGGACGAGGTCTTGCAAAGTCTCGGGCTGACCATCGAGCAACTCGCGCGACAAACGCTGTCGGGCGACACCTATTTGATCCGCCTGATCCAGACTGCCCTCGCGGCCAGCTATAGGGATTTGCTGCCCCTCGTCGAGGACGCCGATCTTGTCCTGACCCATCGGATCGCCTATGCCGCGAAATGCGCGGCCGAAAAATGCTCGGTCCCACACGTCGATATCGCGCTTTCTCCCATGCTGCTTTTTTCCGCCCATGATCCGCCGTTCGGCGGCCCGGCCCCCTTTTTCCGAAATCCGTCACGCATCGGGCGCGCCTGGAACAGGAGCCTTTTTAGCCTGATCAAAACTCTGGCTCGGCCCTATTGCCGGGAAGCGCTGAAGTTTCGCGCGGAAATCGGCTTGCCGGCCAATGGCGATGTTCCTTTCCTTCAGGACAGCGTCGCCTGCGCCGTCTTCGGATTATTTTCGCCTCTGCTGGCGGTGGGCCAGCCGGACTTCTCAGCCGCCGCCGCGATCGTCGGTTCGACCTTTCACGACGGCGGCGCATCCGCGCCTCTCGACAACGAGCTGGAAGATTTTCTGGCGGCCGGCGAACCGCCGCTGGTCATGACGCTGGGGAGTTTCGCAGCGCTTGACGGCGCCGAGATTTTGCGCGGCGGCACGGAGGCGGCGCGACGTTTGCATCGGCGTGTGGTGGTGATCGCTGGGCGCGAAGACGCGAAAAACTTCGCCCATCAGGCACGGCCGGACGTGCTGGTGCGCGGCTACGCGCCGCATTCGACTGTTTTTTCGCGCGCCGCCGTCGTCATGCATCATGGCGGGGTGGGAACCGCCGCACAGGCGCTGCGTTCCGGCCGGCCGCAACTCATTATTCCGTTTTTTGCAGATCAGCCGGACAATGCCGGGCGGATTGCGCGCCTTGGATGCGCCCGCGTCCTTTCACGCCGGAAATTCACGCCGAGGCGGGCGGAAGGGCATTTGCAGGCATTGCTGGAGCAGCCGGACTATGCCGAAAACGCGACAAAAATCGCCGACAGGATCGCCATGGAAGATGGCGCGGCGGAAGCGGCGCGTCGCATCGCCGAATGGGCAAAAGAGTGAAACGGAAGATAAAAGCCGCCGGAAAGGACTCCGGCGGCTTCTGAAATTCTTCGTGCAGGAAAGGCTTGCTGTTATTCCTTGCCGCCGCTGGTCTGGAACTGCGCGATATAGGCGATGACGTTGTCGATATCCGTCTGGCTGTCCAACCCTTTGAAGGTCATGTAGGTCGCCGGCACGTCGTGCTGGGGCTGCCTGAGATAGGACTCAAGGGCCTTCCTGTTCCATACGATGCCGGAATGCTTGTTCGCTTCCGAATAGTTATAGCCGGGGAAGGTGCCGGCCTTGCGGTCGATCAGGCCGTTGAGCGAGGGACCATAGAAATTCGTCGCGCCGGGGCCGATTTTATGACATTGGCGGCATTTGTTGAAAACGATCTCGCCGGCCTTGACATCGGCCGCTTGCGCGCCTGCGGCGAAGCCTGTCAGAAGTGCGGCGGAAAGAATGAGAACCTTGGCTTGCATAACCTCTTGCTCCGCAGTGAATGAGACGGCCAGCTCGGCTGGCGGATTTGGTTCAGGCCACCGCATACGCGGCTGACGGCGCCCGATTACCTCCCTTATCCGGTAATCATGAGCGTCGTGACATGATGCAGCGCAATTAAATCATTTCGCTGGCTTCGTTTCGCCCGTCATAAAGTCCTATTTTCAAGTCAGCAGGAATGACAGCAGCGAGCGCAATTCGGCGGGGCGGACCGGTTTGCGCAGCATCTCCAGACCGTGGCGCCGCGCCGTTTCCTCCGCCTTGGCGGAAATGTCGGCGGTGACCAGCAGGGCGGGCACCTTCTGGCCGAAGGCGCGACGCACCTCCTCCACCGCCTGCGGTCCGAGTTCGCCATTGTTGAGATGCAGGTCGGCGACGATAACCTGCGGCGGATTGGCCAGAGCCTTCACTTTTTCCACCGCCTCGGCGCCCGAGGTCGCTGCGGCCACGTCACAGCCCCAGCGCTCAAGCAGCTGGATCATCGCTTCGGTCACCGCGGGCTCGTTTTCGATCAGCAGGATTTTCGCGCCGCTGATGCGGGTGGCGTAGGGGCGCAACGGCGGAACCACCACCGGCGGCGGCGGCGCTTCGACGCTCAGCGGCAGCAAGACGGAAAAAGTCGAGCCGCGGCCGATATTGGAGGCCAGCGAGACCTGATGGTTGAGCGCCTGGGCGAAACGGCGGACGATGGCCAAACCCAGACCAAATCCCGTCTGGCCCGGCGTGTCGCTATGCTCGCGCTGAAACTCCTGGAACACCGCCTCGCGCCGGTCCTCGGGAATGCCGGGCCCCGTGTCGCAGACCTGCACCAGCACATGGTCGCCGCGCCGCCGCGCCCCCACCAGCACGCCGCCGTGAGAGGTGTAGCGCAAGGCGTTGGCGATCAGGTTTTGCAGGATGCGGCGCAGCATCAGCGGATCGGAACTCACCATGCGGCGCGAGGCGAAAATGCGCAGCTTCAATCCGCGCTTCTGGGCGAAATAGGTGAAGTCGCGCGCCAGCGGCTCCATCACGTCATTGAGCTCAAAAGTGTGAATGTCCGGCTGCATCGCCCCGGCGTCGAGTTTTGAAAGATCGAGCAGGGTGCGGATCAGCTCTTCCAGCGTCGCCAGGCAGCGGTCGACCTGTTCCACCAGCACACCGCCGCCGTTTGGCCCCGGCAACTCGCCCAGCGCCGACAGGGCCAGCCGCGCTGCATTGAGCGGTTGCATGAGGTCGTGGCCGACCGAGGTGACGAAAGTGGTTTTCAGCGAACTCGCCGCCTCCGCCTGCCTCTTGGCCTTTTCGATCGAGCGCATCGCCTGCTGCAATTCCTGGGTGCGGCGGCGCACCTGATGGTCGAGGGCTATGGCCGTCTCGAACAGCGAAAAGGCGTTGAACTGGCTGTCCACCGAACGTTCGACGCGCGACATCAACGCGCGGTTGATTTTCTCCAGCTTGACGATCCGGCGTTTGAGATCGTCGACTTCCGAGGCGGTCTCCAGCGTCATTTGACCTCCAGAGCTTCAGCGCGCCGATAACCGAGCGCAATGCCGGTAAAAGTCTGGTTCACATGCATCGAGCGATATTGCTCGCCGTAAGTGTTGAAGCCGATGACGCGGTGGCGGCGGTAAAGCTCGGACAGGCGATGGGCGATCTGCTGGCGCTCGGCGCCGAGACGGCGCAACACGCAGTCGAAACCGATATAAAGCGACACCGCGCCGAGTTCCGCCTCCATGCGCTCGAAAGTGGCGAGCGTGCTCTCATAGGGGTCGAGCGACTTGGCTACGGTCAGCACCAGTCCTTCGTCGATGGCGCAGAAAAAACTCAGGGAGCCGTCGGCGTTCACCTTCTGGATCGAGCGGGCGTAATATTGGCCGCCGACGCCAACCAGCACCGGATGCGAGGCGAAGGAGGAGGAATCGAGGCTGCTTTCGACCAGGCCGACCTGATGCGCGTATTCGGTCGCCGCCGGTTCGGCGTTGAGTTCGCGCACGACGCGCAATTCGGTGTCGGCGTCGGTGACCACCATCTTGAGCGCGGTCGGCTCGAAATAATCGCACTTGAACGGCGCGAAGGGAAGGTCGGTATGAAAAAGCAGCAGCAGGGCGGCGTCGCGGAAAATGTCGCCGTCGCGGATCATCCAGGTTTTTTCGAAACTCATGCCGTCGCCGGCCGAGCCGCCAACCACGGCGATGTCGTCCAGCGCCGAATAAAGCGCCGAAATCACCGCCTCTTCGCGACGGCACATGCCGTCGATCAGCAGCAGGCCGAAACAATGTTCGGGCTCGACATCGGGGGCGATGGACATGAGCGCGGCGCGCGCTTCGCTGATGGAGGCGCGGCCTTCCTCGACGCCGAAATGCGACAGATTTTCCAGCATATGGGCGACGAGGGCGAAGTTTTTGCGCAAAAAGCCAATGGCGACCACCGAATGGGACGCCCATCCGTCCGGGGTCAATTCTCCAGCGGTGGTGCAGCCATAGATCGGGGCGCCGGGCAGGTCGGCGGCTATTGCGCTGGCGAAGCCCGCGGTGTCGTAGCTGGCGCAGACGAAACACACCAGACCGGCCAGCGCTTCCTCCGGCTTGTCGCCCGAAGCCGCCAGTTGGCTGGTGATTGAAGCGGCGATCGCCTTCGCCGCGTCTTCGGCGCTCGACGCGCCGGTCGAAGCGATGACCACGCCCTCCGCACGGTCCGTTCGCCGTTCGCCCATCTGCAAGGAGCCGTTTCCCTTCACGCTTCAGGCGTTTTTACGCCTCTTTTTGCCGATTGCGCCGGAGTTTTCGGGGCGGTTGTTCGCGCGCGAACGCGCCCTTCGCCGCGCAATAGGGACAAAGTACTATAGGCGGGTTTTTCCTGCTAACACAACCTGTTTGCGGGAGAAGAAAATGCTGGGGAAACGGACGAATCTCGCTGCGATTGGCAAA
>Ga0302320_10006961_pt1 | contig 24970 bp, 22 predicted proteins | sample Bog_T0_3_FD_202130 | JGI IMG/M metagenome (GOLD analysis project Ga0302320, IMG submission 202130) | Peat permafrost microbial communities from Stordalen Mire near Abisko, Sweden - Bog_T0_3 | ecosystem: Environmental > Terrestrial > Soil > Wetlands > Peat | place: Sweden: Abisko, Stordalen Mire...
TCTCTGGACGGCTCGAGAATCCGAAACCCGGCACCGAAGGCACGACCACATCGAAGGCGTCGGCCGGGTCGCCCCCATGCGCAGCTGGGTCGGCCAGCAAAGGGATGACCTTCTGGTAGCGTAAATAACTGTCGGGCCAGCCGTGGGTCAGGATGATGGGCAGGGGCTCGGGGCCGGCGCCGCGCTCGTGCACAAAATGGACGTCGATGCCGCCGATCCTGCTGCGGTATTGGGCGAGGCGATTCAACGCCGCCTCTTGCGCCCGCCAGTCGAAGCGCGTTCGCCAGTAGCCGGCAAGGCTGCGCAAAGCCGCCAAGTCCGTGCCGCCTTCCCACGCATCGCCCGCCCACGCGTCTGGCCACCGAGCATGGTCAAGCCGGGTCTTGAGATCCTCCAGGACCGTCTCTTCGACTTGGATGTGAAATCGTTCCGGAGCCAAAGATCCCTCCACAAAGAGTTGGACCACCGACGGAGGCGATCAACGCGGAACAGATCGCCTGGAAGGGGAAGTCTAATATCCGATCATGGGAGATCTGCCGATCCATGCGGGATCCGTCAACTGAGCGAGCATAAAATCCGCAAGGTCCGCCCTGGTCATCGTGAATTTGAGCCCCTTGCCCGAAAGCGCCGCCTTGACGCCGCCGCGAGCCGGGCGGTTCAAGAGGTATCCCGGGCGAACATTGGTGTATTCCAAGCCGGAGGCGATCAGCAGCTCCTCGCCCCGGGTCTTGTCGGCGAAAACATGCTTCACGTAGAGGGGCATCAATACCGTGCGGTAGAAGAATGGCGCCTCCGGCGCGCTGTCCAGGATGCCGACGGCAGAAAGGTTGACGATCCGCTTCACGCCGGCTTTTCTCATTCCAGCGACCAAGTTCCGCATCAGGGCCTCTTGCACGTCGCCCTTTTTCAGGGACTTCGGTCCGAAGGCGGAGAGCACCGCGTCCTGACCGGCGGCAGCCAAGCCCAAGGAGCCAGGGTCCCGGGCGTCGCCTTGGACCACCCGGACCCCTTTTGGCGCGGCCCAGGCCCGGGGATCCCGGACAAAGGCAGTGACCGTATGACCCAGGGCCACGGCCTTTTGGACGAGCAGGCCTCCGGTGCGGCCAGATGCGCCGATGATGAGAACGTTCATGGGATCTCCTGAAGTCCACGATCTAGTTGATCTCGCTGGCCTCGGCCAACAGCGCTGCCCAGTTGGCCAGCATAAACTCGGTCAGCGGGAATTAAAAACCTTTAGGAACCACAATTGCTAGTGTTCTCGTCTTCATCGCATCCTCATTCGCGCAAAATCGACGGCCAATCCGCATTATCGTTCATTTCCCCGTGGCCAAATCCATTTCACCCCCTTAAATAGCAGACGTTAGCTTCTCCCAAATGCTATTCAGCTTCAAGAAAAACAAACGTCAGCGTCTTGCCATGGCAACGAGCTACTACTGAAAGCCTATCACCTTTATTGAGATTACCGACACTCTTGGAGTAGCTATCGGATAGGTCAATTGAAACTCCTCCCAGGGAGTAAGGCTGTCCGTCACTTAGTCGGATATTGATGCCTCCAAAGGTACCCTTTGAAATTGTTTCGATGGTCCCACTCACCTTCAAGAGCTTGTCCTTGTATTTGTTGTCCGCACGAACTTCATTATTTTCATAGGCGGCCGATAACGCCTCGGCCGAAATCTTAATTGGCTTTTCAGCCGGAACAGTCGCCGGTGCAGAAGATTGAGACCCTCGATTGTCACTCCCATGATAGATATAGTAGACTAAAACCAGGGAGATCATCAGACCGCCAATTGCAATAACCGCCCCACAACCATTCATACACCCGCCAAGACAACCGTTGTTTTTTTGTTCCATTCGTCCATTCTCCAAAGAGAAAAGCATCCGTGTGGAGGGTATGAATTTTGCCGCTTCCGGCTTTCGTGTGGCTGGAATCATGCGGCCGCCATCGCCTTGCTGGGGTAGAGGTCCAGCCCGCCGCAGTGGAAGTAGATTGCCGTTCGGAAGCGTAGGCGGTTCCGGAAGCCACACGCTCGTCGCTTGACGGCCTGGATCTTGGCATTCATGGACTCTGAGCCGGCATTGGTGATGCGATGGGTGAAATAGGTGAGGATGTTCGCCCAGTGCTTCTTGAGGGTCATCGCCACCTTGCGCATTGGTTCCAGGCGACTCCGCCTTGCCCACCGGTACCAGACCTTGAAGTTCCGATCGACCGCCCCTGCGTAACGCATGTCGAACAGACCCATCGCCGTTTCCTTCAGTGCCCACGCCCGGCTTGTCCGATTCACCTGGGCCCGTAGCTGATCGAACTCACGGGTCTCCTTTGGGGTGCGTTGGGTGGGGTTCTCCAACCAGCGGTACTTGGTCTTCTTCAGCACCGGGTTCCCCTGCTCCATCAGCTCCAGGTATTCCTGACGCCTCACCTTGTCCACCGCACGGCCCAGGTGTTGGGCGACATGGAACTTGTCGAAGACGATTTTCCCGGCGGCGCCCGGCAGATTCTTCATGGTCGACTTGATGTAGGGCTCCCACATGTCCATCGCCACGGCCTCAATCTGCGCCTTGTCCTCGTCGGATAGCTGGCCCCAGAAGCCGTCCAAGGCCTCTTCGCCCCGGTCGTCGGCCACATGGAGCACGACGCTTTCCTCGAGGTCGCTCACCACCGTGACGTATTCGTGCCGCTTCTGGTAGCTCGTTTCGTCCACACCGGCGTAGCGGGGCACCTTTTTATCCCGCCTCGCCAATCCCCGTTCCACGGCCCTTGCCTGGATGCCGTCCACCTCGTCCCAGGTCAGCCGCAGCATCTTGGCCACCGCTTTCACCGTCGCCAGCTTCAGCCATTCGATGGCGACCACCTCGAACATCGCCGTGAAACGGGATTTCTTCTCAGCCCAGGGGACATCGAGTTGCTTGATCCCACAATTCGGACAGTTGAGCCGGGGAATCCGAGCGTGCACGAAAGTCTTGAACTGGCAGGTGTCCAGGGTTCGCCAGGTCCGCTCCTGGTGGTCGTGGATTGGCGCCTCGACCTTGCACTTTGGGCACACCCAACGGGTCCCCTTCGGCAAGCCCACCCACACATGCACCTCGCCAATCCACTGCGAGGTGATGTTCGTCTCGACCTTCTCCACTTCCCAGGGCTTCGGAAGCCCCAGCAAGGCGGTGTACATCGCTCGGTTGTCGTCCACGTCGGTCCCTCAAGCCTTGGGGTCACGCCAAGGCTATCACGCCGCAAACGCCATTTCCGCCAGCTTTTCAGGCCCTGAACTGGCCGCTAGGCTCGCCTCTACAGCGCCCCTGCCGCCCATCGGTGCCCTTTCCCACAGGCGGGGTTCGGGCTTGGTCCTACGCCCGACCTGCTGAAAACCCACTGTTTTTACCCACACGAAAGTCTGAAGACCCTGAATTTTAACCCAGCCACAAAATTCTTCTAATCCGCATTGTATTGGTTTCTGGAGCCTATGGTGTACCACTCCGTGTCAATTCCAGCACAGCATCCTGCTGGGATTCCGCTGTCGGTGCACCTGCGTTTTGAGCCCGCTTTACAACGGATTCAATCGCATTCTTAAAAGCCGCGAGCGTGGCAGAGTCCGAATCTTTCGATGTCTTAGTTAGCCAGAGAGTTGCATCTCCCTTGCTTTTCTTGGTTCCCATTCCGAAGAGGTACATTATGCCCACCATGCCCTCTGCGTGAGGATTTCCTTTTTGAGCAGCCTTGAGATACCAGCCAAAGGACTTCTGGAGATCGGTCATCAATACGGTTCCCTGAAAATACAATCTCCCAAGACTGTCCATTGGCTCTGAAATTCCGTGTGATGCGGCCGCGCAATACTCAATCAGTGCCATTTTGTGTGAAATTTCAACACCTAGACCATATTCATACATTTTTCCAAGTTGAAATTGAGCAATTGGAACATCTTCGTAAGCTGCAAGCTTGTACAATTCAAAAGCTCTCTTTTCATCTTTAGAATAGTAAATCCCATTGAAATACATTGAACCAGTATTGCGCCAGACCATAGCCACTGTTTGCGGCATCTTGATAGCACTTTGCTGCCAAACTCAAGTCAATCGGTATTCCGCCGGTTCCACTAATGTAGCAACCGCCAAGATCGGTTTCGGCCGGAGCAAACTTCTGCGCCGCTGCAGCCCGAAAGAGTTTAACACCAAGAATTATGTTTTGCGGAATTTTTGGATCGACTGCGCCTTGGAAATATAAAAGGCCGAGAGTATATTCGGCTCGAGCATAGCCCAGCGAAGCTGATCTCTTAAGAAGCTTCAGAGCTTGCCTTGAAGTTTCCGTGGTCTGATGCCGGTGAAATAGCTCATTAGCTTCCACGAAATATAACTTGGCTTCATCGCTTGCCTTTTGCAGGCCGTTCATGTTGGAGCCTTGGGAATCGAGCCCGAGGCAGTTTCTGGGGCCTGACAAAAGAAGTGCGAGAAACACCAAAGATTTCAAGATAGCTCTCCGCCTATGACGCAGAATCCGCATTGTATTGGTTTCATCTGCCGGTGAACGCTAATTAATCACCAAGCGTTTAACTGCACCCCGCCACTCTTCTCGATTATACGTTAGATATTGTTGGTGCCCAGCACCCTCGAAAAGCAGCCATTCCTTCTTGCCTTTGAGCGCGTCAAACACCGCTCTAGCTTCTGGCACCGTCGCTCGGGTGTCATTCTGACCAGCCATGAGAAGGGCGGGGCAACTGACGCGCGCCGCCTCTCTACTAAGGCTGTAGTCAAAATAGTTTGTTCTTTGTTGGACCGAAGCCCAAAATACTATGGCCTGCGCCCCCGGAAACGCCGGGATGCCCATGATGCGAAAACGATTCGCAACGGTATCCAGAAGCCAATCGAACGGACACTCAAGGATAACCCCGCTCGGCTGGGCTCCGAAAGCGGATACCGCTCGGATTACCGAGGCAGCACCCATTGAACGGCCATAAAGGAAAATTTTTTGCGGATGCAGGTTAGCAACGGCATACCGCCACGATGCGGCAACATCAGCGCCTTCATGGTAGCCAATGCTAGTGGTGCTTCCGCTGCTTCCGCCGGATCCGGGCAGGTCGACAAGAAGGACATTGAAGCCCATTGTTCTGAATTCTGCAGCCTCTTCCAGAAGTTGGCTCTTTACGCCGGCATAGCCCGCGAAGAGCAATACCCAATTCCTGGTTGCCGCGCTTTCAATGGCCCAAGCTTCAAGTTGCTCTGTGCTGCCACCAGGAATGATAAGCGTCCTATATGGAAGGCCAACATCTGAGGGCTTACGAAGATTCACTGGTTTGGGAATCGTCACACCCATGACCAGTACACCAATCTTCGAAAGGCCCGACAATTTTTCAGGAACTTGAGTGCGAATTCCGCCGCTGACAAAATGAGACATGCGCCATGCGTGGTTGTAAGCAACCACATTGGCCGCCGTGAACAGAATCAATATCCCCGCCAAAAGGCGGGTTTTAAGGTGTCTCAAAGGCTCTCCTTAAGGCGATACTCTGCCACAATCTCATTCAAATCCGCATTGTATTGGATATTTAGACGATCCTTCAGCTTGGACTATTTTGAACCAGTTCCCCACAGGAATCCGAGTTTCAGACATATCGACGTTTTGCTTAGTTGGGTCTTGTCCGTTTCTGGATATGTCTGTGGCGAAGGCAAGTCGTTAATCAGGAAGATGGCTTCCCCCTGAAACGAAAGAACAAGGTTCAAGCGTGGGCTTAAAGGAATCTTCGAACCCACTTGAATACCTATGCCCCCAGCAACGGCATCGACGATTGCTGTCGCCATATTTTGTTGCTGATAGTATAGCGCGCCGTGCTCCTCGATAAAAAATCTATTGCCGAGGAGACGCCAGCCTGCTGGTAATTCGATTACGCCCGCGCCGATGCCAAAGCGCTGGCCATCGGTGCCATCTGAGAAACCAACAGGTTGCCAAAGAGCAAAGGTTCTGTAATCTATTCTCTGCGACTTAGCCCACTGGGCATCAATCTCGGCTCCAATGTCCAATACACTTGTGCGTTTGCCTGCCTCGTTACCTACTAAAAACGTTGCGCCGAGACCCATTGGGCCTGTCTCATCCAATCCCATAGAAAATACCGGACGCACCGAACCTAAAATAAAGAGCAATATCCCTAGAGTCCTGATATAGCTCATGTTCAATCCTTATCTGAACTTATGCCCTTCAACGGGCTTTATCTATAACTTACATGCCGCGTGACCACGAATTGCTTTTCATTCAAAAACGCACCGTCGCCAGGGACACGATAGCTACAACATCACGTTTTCGTCCTAAAGCAATGCGCGGAGCTGCATTGGTTAATTCGGCATTTTCATTTTCAAGTAGCGCGATGGAACCGGATTGATTTGTGGCCAAAAGTATCCCGCCCCCGGCGATGACGCTCGCCACACTTATCGATCCAGTTAATGCCATGTCTGTCTGAAAGTTCGGTCCCCCAACTCCACGGCTTCCGATGAACCATCCGGTACCCGATAGCAATAGGTAGACCAGGCCTTGCACAAAAATGTTTCCGCCAAATTGCCTCAGTCTTGAATGGTTACGAGTGATGTTGCTCGGCTTGGTCGTCTGAATATCTCGCATACTTTCGTCTGACGCCAAAGCGATTGTAATCGGCCTAATTGTCGGCGCCGCTAGATTATTTGCGAACAGGTTATTCGACCTAAGCAAACATGCAGACAAAACAATCAGAATCAAAACATCTGTTTTGGTCATACCCTTGCCCTCCGCAAGGCTTGCCGTGATTTCCGGTTGCGAATACTGAGTATTTCTTAGTCCGCGAACAAATATCCACGTCAATCAAAGTTACCGTTCATTTCCGCGCAAGCCAAGCCCACCGCCCGGCCCAAGCCAGCGATTTCCGTTGGCGCACAAAGGGATCCTGGTATCCGCAGTTTGGGGGGCCATGAGCATTTTCCACGTTGGGGTCCAAAAAGTCCAAGGCCCATGCACGCAAAAAAGGGCCCGGCGCTCTGCCGGGCCCTTCCTGGCTTCAGAACTGTTTACTTGGAGGCGGTGTACTCGCGGATAGCCTCGCCGATCTGGCTGATGACCGCGGTGAAACGCTGATGATCGGGTTCGAGCAGGGTGATGCGGAAGCCGTAGAGGTCGGAATTGAAGCCTGACGACAGGGGCACCACGCAGATGCCGCGGGACGCCAGCAGGTGGTAGACGAAGCGTTTGTCCAGGTTCGGCGTCTCGGCCAGGGGCCGGATGATCTCCCCGCTTTCGGGGTTGAGGGGCGCCAGCGACTGGCCGGGCTTGAGCACGCCCGGGTTGAAGAGGACGGTCATGTAAAAGGCGCCGCGCGCCTTGTGCACGGTCAGGCCGGGGATCTGGGAGAAGATGCCATAGGCCAGCTCGGACTTGGCTTCGTAGTCGGCGCAGCGCTGAGCCAGGTATGGGTAGTAGCGGTCGTCGGCCATGATCACCGGCAGGGCCTTTTGCGGCAGGGTGGTCGAGCAGACCTCCAGCATCTTGGCGTCGATGATGGTCTTGGTGTAGCGCGCGAAGGCCGCGTCCTTGCCCCGGTTGTAGAATTCGACCCAGCCGCAGCGGCTGCCCGGCCAGGGGAACTCCTTGGAGATGCCCCGCATGGCGATGCCCGGCACCGAGCCGATGACGCTGGCCAGTTTCTTGTGCGTGGTCCCGTTGTAGCAAAGGTTCGAATAGATCTCGTCGGAGATCAGGAACAGGTCGAATTCCTTGGCGATCTCCACCACCGACTGGATGACCTCCTGGGAATAGACCATGCCCGTGGGGTTGTCCGGGTTCACCAGCAGGATGCCGGAGATGTCGGGGTGGGCCACGATCTTGGCGCGCAGGTCCGCCAGGTCGGGGTACCAGTGGTTGGCCGGGTCCAGGCGATAGGTGATGTGGGGGGCGCCGGAGTGGGCGGCCTCGGCCGAGGAGTGGGTCGAGTAGGCGGGGTTGGGCCCGATGACCCGGGCGCCCTTGTTCAGGTAGTTGTAGACCGTGGAGATGGCGTCGCCCAGGCCGTTGAAGAACAGGATGTCGTCCGCCGTGATCTGGGCCCCGCCCTCCAGGTTGCGCTCGCGGGCGATGTATTCGCGGGTGGCCAGCAGCCCCTTGGTGGGCGAGTAGGCGTAGCTGGAATCGTCGTCGCGCGCGATGCCGGCGACGGTGTCCTTGATCCACTGGGGGACCTTTTCGCCCTTGGCGACGGGGTCGCCGATGTTCTCCCAGTAGACCTTCACCCCGGTCTTGGCGATGCGGTAGCCGACCTCGACGATCTCGCGGATCTCGTAGGAGAGCTCGTCCGCCCCGGGATGGATGATGTTGTTGCGCATGGATGGCCTTGATGGTGGGGAAGGGGGGCCGAGTCGCCGGCCGACAGGGATTATACATGAAAAAGGAGGGTCCCAGCGGGACCCTCCTTTTTTTGCGTCGCGGGCTCGCGCCTGCGTCAGGCCGGGATGGGCGCGGCCGCTTCGGGCGCCGGCAGCGCGGGATAGTCCGTGTAGCCCTTGACGCCGGGGGTGAAGAACGTGGCGGAGTCGGGCTGGTTGAGGGGCTTGCCTTCGGTCATGCGTCGCACCAGGTCGGGGTTGGCCAGGAAGGCGCGGCCGAAGCCAGCCAGGTCGTACTGCCCCTGGCTGATGCCCTTCTCGGCCGAAGCCTGGTCCAGGCTGCCGCCGAAGAGCAGGGTGCGGGTCCAGGCCTTGCGCAGGGCCTGCTTCAGGGTGGCGGGCACGGGCGGGGCGCCCATGGATTCGTGGTCCGCCAGGTGCAGGTACACCAGGCCCAGGCCGTCGAGGCCGGCCGCCAGGGCCAGGTAGGCCTCGTCGATCTCGGGGTAGGCCTGCATCCCGCCGTTGACCCCATAGGGGGAGATGCGCATGCCCACCTTGTCGCCGCCGATGGCCGCGGCCACCGCCTTGGCGGTCTCCAGCGCGAAGCGCAGGCGATTGGCCACGCTGCCGCCCCAGGCGTCCTTGCGCTGGTTGGTGGTGGGGCTGAGGAACTGCTCGATCAGGTAGCCGTTGGCCCCATGCAGCTCGACGCCGTCGAAGCCGGCGGCCACCGCGTTGACGGAGGCCTTGGTGAACGAGGCGATGCTGTGCAGGATCTCGCCCTCGTTCATGGCGTGCGGCACGGGATGGGCCTGCAGGCCCTGGGCGTCGGTGTACATCTGGGCGGGTGCGGCCAGCGCGCTGGGCGCCAGGATGGTGGCGCCGTGGGGCATGTTGGCGGGGTGGGAGATGCGGCCGGTGTGCATCAGCTGGGCGAAGATGCGGCCGCCCTTGGCGTGCACCGCCGCGGTGACCGGCTTCCAGCTCTCGACCTGCTTCTCGTTCCACAGGCCGGGGATGCGGGCGTAGCCCTTGCCCGAGGGCGTGGGCGCCGTGCCTTCCGTGATGATCAGGCCGGCGGTGGCGCGCTGGCCGTAATAGTCGGCCATCATGGCCCCGGCCAGGCCGGCGCCATTGGAGCGGCTGCGCGTCATGGGGTTCATGACGACGCGGTTCGACAGGGTGATGGGGCCTAGCGCGTAGGGTTCGAACAGCGTGGGCATAGGGGCTCGCGGGAGGGTCTGCTTGGCGCGCCTGAGGGGATGCGCGATGGAACGGCATGAACTGGACGGACCGTTGAACTGGACGAACTGAAGGAGGACCGTGCCCATAAGCGTAGCACGCCCGGGGCCCGGGGGGCGGTGAATGTGGGGCGGTGACTAGTTTCAATATTTGACTTCTGTAACTTCAACGGCTATAGTGCCGCGCATCCCCAGCCCCAAGGAGCCCCCCCATGAGCACGACCACCCTCGGCGGAACCTTCACCTTCCCCGGCACCGCCTTCACGGTCCGGCGCATGGGCTACGGCGCCATGCAACTGGCCGGGCCCGGCGTCTGGGGGCCGCCCAAGGACCCCGCCGCGGCGCTGGCCGTCCTGCGGGAGGCCGTGGCGGCGGGCGTGGACCATATCGACACGTCCGATTTCTACGGCCCCCACATCACCAACCAGGTCATCCGCCAGGCCCTGCATCCCTATCCCGCCGGGCTGGTGATCGTCACCAAGCTGGGAGGCCGCCGGCCGCCGGACAAGTCCTGGCAGCGGGCCATCTCGCCGGCGGAGCTGACCAGCGCGGTGCACGACAACCTCCGCAACCTGGGCCTGGAGGCGCTCGACATCGCCAACTACCGGGTGATGGGCAGCGGCCACGGCACCGAAGAAGGCTCCATCGCCGAACCGGTGGGCGTGCTGGCCGGGCTGCAGCGCCAAGGCCTGATCCGGCACATCGGGCTGAGCAACGTCACGGCCAAGCAGGTCGCCGAGGCCCAAGGCATCACCCAGGTCGTGTGCGTCCAGAACCAGTACAACGTGGCCCACCGCCACGACGACGCGTTGATCGACGACCTGGCCCGCCAGGGCATCCCCTACGTGCCGTATTTCCCGCTGGGCGGCTTCACGCCGCTGCAGTCCTCGACCCTGTCCGGGGTCGCGGCTCGCCTGGGGGCCCAGCCCATGCAGGTGGCGCTGGCCTGGCTGCTGCACCGCTCGCCCAACATCCTGCTGATCCCGGGCACGTCCACGCTGGCCCACCTGCGGGAGAACCTGGCCGCCGCCACGCTGGCGCTGCCGCCAGCCGTCTTGAAAGAGCTGGACGGCGTCGCCGCCGAGGGCGCCGGGCGTTGAAGCCCGCTGGCGCCCCGCTGACGCTGGACCGGATCCTGGACGCGGCCGAGGACGTCGTCCGGCGTTTCGGCCCGGCCAAGGCCACGGTGGTGGATGTGGCCCGGGCCTTGGGCGTCAGCCATGCGGCCGTCTACCGCCACGTGGCCACCAAGGCGGGCCTGCGGGGCCTGGTGGTCGGGCGCTGGGCGGAAGCGACCATGCCGGGGCTGCGGGACATCGCCGCCCGCCGGGGCCCGGCGCCGAAGCGGCTGCGGCAGTTCTTCGACGCCCTCATCGCCGTCAAGCGCCGACGGGCCACCGAGGATCCGGAGCTGTTCGCCGCCTACCGGGCCCTGGCCGCCGACGCCCAGCCCGTGGCCGCCGCCCACGTCGACGAGCTGGTGGCCCTGGGGGCGACGATCATCCGCGCCGGCGTCAAGGAAGGCGCTTTTCGCGCGGCCGACCCGCTGGGCGCCAGTCGGGCGGTCCTGGCCGCCACGTCCCGGTTCCACCACCCGGCCCATGCCGCCGAGTGGGCGGACCCGGGCACGGATGCCGCCTTCAAAGAGCTGTGGCAGCTATTGATGAACGGGCTGTGCCGCTGAGCCCGACCCTGGCGTTGACGCCCCTGGAGCCCCTGCATGCGTGGTGAGGAAAAAGCCAACTTCCTGTCCGTCCTCGACAAAAAGGTCCTGGCCTCCATCAAGGCGGCCGCCTGGGACGAGGTCCTGGGGCAGGTCGACGAGCTGCGGCAGGCCCTGGCCGAGTCGGAGCCGTCGCGGGCGGAGCGGAATTGGAACCCCGCCGCGGCGCCGCAAGCCTTGTCGGTGCTGCAGCCGGAGAAGAAGCTGGGCTGGGCGGTGGCCGAGGGCTACGGCGACGGCGGCTTGTGGGCCGACCTTCCCACGGCCTCGGGCCTGCTGGGCGACAAGCACGCCCGCAGCCTGGACCTGGTGCGCCTGGACGGCGAGGGCCTGACCTTCTTCGCCTGCAAGGTCAACCCCAGCGGCGAGGACATCCTCAAGGCCCTGCGCGACCTGATCGTGCACACCACGCTGTACCGGGCCTTCCTGGAGGATCCCCGGAAGTTCGGCTACAACACGGGGAAGTCGCCGCTGCTGTTGGAGGAGGCCGGGCTCCGCTGGGAGCTGGTGGCGCCCAAGGATATGATCAACCCGCGCAAGTCGGAGATGCGCTGGGGGGAGCGGGACACCCAGGCGATGCAGCGGCTCATGCGGTCGCTGGGCGTGGGGTCGTTCTCGCTGGGGCGCCTGCAGGCCGAGGCGGAGGCGCTGCAGGCCAACATCAGCAAGGACCATTTCTCCGGCGGCCGGGCCCGCCAGTGGTTCGAGCATCGGGTCACCGTGCTGATCGCTTAGGCTCCTTTGATGCCCTTACCGCCGGGTCAGCTGGGTGCCTTCCACGGCCGGCGAGCCGGCTTCGAAGCGGCAGAGGTTATCCACCGTCATCCGGCCGATCTCGGCCAGGGCTTCCTGGGTGAAATAGGCCTGGTGCGACGTCACCAGCACGTTGGGGAAGCTCAGCAGCCGCGCCAGCTCGTCCTCCAGGACGTCGAAGCTGTGGTCCTCGAAGAAGACCCCCTCCTCCTCCTCGTACACGTCCAGCGCCACGCCGCCCAGCTTCTTGCGCCGGAGGGCTTCCACCAACGCGGCGGTGTCCACCAGGGCGCCCCGGCTGGTGTTGATCAGATAGGCGCCGTCCTTCATGCTGGCCAGGCTGGCGGCATCGATCATGTGGCGGGTCTCAGGCGTCAGGGGCGTGTGCAGGGTGATGACATCGCTGCGCGTCAGCAGCTCGTTGACGGCCACGTAACTGACGCCGTGGGCCTGGGCCCAGGCAGGGTCCGGTAGGGGGTCCGTGGCCAGCACCTGGCAGCCGAAGCCCCCGAAGGCCTGGGCCACCAGCTTGCCGATGCGGCCCGTGCCGACGACCCCCACGACCTTGCCATGCAGGTCCCAGCCCAGCAGGCCCTGCAGGCGGAAATCATGCTCCATGACGCGCAGGTGGGCCCGGTGGATCTTGCGGTTCAGCGCCAAGAGCAGGGCTAGCGTGTGCTCGGACACCGAGTAGGGCGAATAGGCCGGCACGCGGGTCACCCGCAGGCCCAGGCGGTCGGCGGCCGGCAGGTCCACCTGGTTGTGGCCGGCGCAACGCAGGGCCAGGATCCCCAGCCCCAGCCGCCCCAGCGCCTCCAGGACGGGGGCCGTGGCGCAGTCGTTGACGAAGATGCAGGCCCCCCGGCAGCCCTGGGCCAAGCCGGCGCTGGTCGCGCTCAGCCGCGCGTCCATGAAGACCCAATCGACCCGGGCAGCCCCCGCCTCGGTCAGCGAGCTCCGGTCATAGGGCTTGGTATCGAACACGGCCACCTTGATCATGGCTCGCCTGCGGGGCCGTCATCCTTGCCGCCTGGGACGTCAGTCACAGCTTCCCCCGTAAAGTGGCACGACCGGCGCGCCTACCATGAATGTTCGGGGTGCCGCCGATATTCCAGGCCATAAAAAAAGCCCCGCCGGGATCCCGGCGGGGCTTTTTTTTACTGAGGGTGCTGCTGGCCTAGTGGCCTTCGTGGGTCTTTTCGCGCTTGGGCTCGGGGCGGGCGTTGCCATGCGCCGCCGGCTTGGCGGGCGCATGGTTCGCGTGGGCGTTGCGGTCATTGGCGCGCGGCCGGCCGTTGGCGTTGCCGCCCCCATGCTGGGCGTTGACGGCGTTGCCGCGCCGGACGGGGTTGCCGGCGCCGGGCCGGCCGTTCATCCTGGCTTGGGCCCCATTGCCGGGCTGCCGCTGCGCCGCGTTGTGGCCATTGCCGATGGGGCCGCGCTTGTTGGGGTTATGCCACTGGCCGGAGCGGACCGCCGCCACATGGGACTGGTAATGGTTCTGGTAGCCGCCGCCCCAGGCGTGGTCGTGGTGCTGGTAGTAGGGGGCGCCGAAACGGCGGTTGTAGTTGAAGCCGATCTGGAAGAAGGGCCGTCCCAGCCCGCGGTCGTGGACGATCTCCCGGTAGGGGCGGTGCCAGTACACCGACGTGAAGCGCAGGTTCACCAGGTCGATGATGTCGTCATCGCCCATGGCGAAGTTGTCCCACACCCAGCGCTGGCGGGGATAGTGGTGGAAGCGGAAATACATGCCGGAATAGCGCCCCCCCAGGTCCACGGCGAAGACATCGTTCCAATAGAACACCGCCGGGCTGAGGCCCAGCGTCACGGCGACCTCCTGCCAGGAGAGCCCTTGGATGCGCAACGACACCACCTGGTCCGGGTTCACCGCGGCGGCATTGGCCAGGTGGAAGACCACCGGCAGCTCGTCGGGGCGGATGCCCTGGTCCTCGTAGGCCCAGATGGTCTCAGGGGGCTTTTGGTAGTAGTCGGAGACCCCCAGGGCGTAATCCTGCTGCTCTTGGGGCGGCATTTGGGGCACCACGTTGGCGTCGTCCGCCGGGGGAGGGCCCTGGTCGGGGGCGGCGTCCTGGGGTGCGGGCTCCGGCGCCGGGGCGGCGGGCACGGGCACGTTGATGTTGATGTGGGCGTTGAAATCAACGCCAGCCACCAGCAGGGCGCTGGGGGCCAGGAGCAAGGGCAATGCGGCGAACAGGCGAAGCTTCATACCGCCTCGATAAGGTGAGGATGGCAAAGGGGGATCGCGTCATGGGCGCCAAGGGCGCACGCCGGCCTCGATGCTAGCAAGGATCCCGTGGCGTCACCATGGATTAATGGACGCGCCGGCGGGCGGGCCGGTTCCCGTCAGTCAATAGGCCCCGGCATCCACGGCGGCGACCTGGGCCCGGGCCTCGGCCACCGCCTGGCACAGCTGTTCGGGTTCATCGGTGCCGACCATGAAACGGCGGCCATCGGCCAGCGTCACCGCCACGGCCCGCCAGCCCGACACGTTGTACAGCCAGCCCCGCTTGCCCGCCCAATGGATGCCCCAGGCCCGGATGCCGTCCACTGGCTCGCAGGCCGTGACCAAGGCCAGCGGCACGGCCTTGCCGATCAGGCCCGGGCCGAACCAGAACTTGAAATGCGCCGGCGTGACCTCGACGGTCAGCGACCACAGCAGAAGCACCAGGACGCCGCTGAGCAGCGGCAGGCCCGCCACCGGCACGACGATGGGGAAGGGGGACGCCGGCAGCCACAGCAGGGTGGGCAGCGGCAGCAGCCCCGCCAGCAGGGCCCAGCGGACGACCGTGCCGGCTTGGGTATGGCGATAGGGGAGCATGGGGCGCCTCGTCAGGGCCGGTCCGGGCGGACGCGGCGGTTGGATCTTCGCGCCGATGGATTGCGCTGGCTCAAGGCCCGGCGCCGCCCATCGTGCTATAGATGATGGGCTAGGCGGGGTCCTTGGCGCCACCCTCACTTTTCGCCGGCCCAAAAATTCCACGACCGTCGGGCGGGGATTAGTGGTTAAATAGATGATCTGCATATTGACCGACATCAATATCTCAAGCTTTTGGATGCCATGCCCAACAGCCGTCCTTGTCTCGTCTGCTTCGTCGATATCGCTGGCGCGGATTACGTGGCCCGGGTCTTGAATGGCATGCGCGGGCCCCTGCAGGCGGCCGCCTGGGACGTCAAGGTGGTCGAGGCGGGCGGCTTGACGTGGGGGGCGCGCATGGCCCTGCTGCAAAAAGAGTCGCTTTCGGCGGGGATCGCCGCGGCCGCGTTCGTGCATCTGCACCTGACCAACGAGCAAAAGGAGCTGTTCCAGGCGGCCCACCTGCCGCTGGGCTACCTGGGCGGCGTCGCCGAGCGGGTGCATTGCGTCGCCGACGACGGCTTCGAAGGCGCCGTGATGGCGGTGCGCTACCTGGTGGGCCTGGGCCATCACCGCATCGGATTCCTCATCGGCGACCGCCTGGTCACGGAGGCCCGCGACCGCGAGGCCGGCATCCGCACCGCGCTGTTCGAAGCCGGGCAGGGGGAGCTGGCCAAGACGCTGCTGATGACCCGCCGGGTCAAGCCCGCCCTGGAGGAGGAGGGCCGCGTGGCGGCGCTGGAGCTGTTGAGCGCCGCCGACCGGCCCAGCGCCCTTTTTTGCGCCGCCGGCGACCTGGTGGCCGCGGGCGCCTACGCGGCGGCCAAGCAATTGGGCTTGCGGATCCCCCAGGACCTGTCGGTGCTGGGCTACGACGACCTGCCGCTGGCGGCGGCGCTGGAGCCGCCCTTGAGCACCCTGCATCAGCCCTTGGAAGCCATGGGCGCCACGCTGGCCGGCCACCTGATCCGCGCCGCGGCCGCGAATATCCCGGCGCAGGCCCACGTGGAGCTGGTCAAGCCGCGCTTGGAGCTGCGCCAGAGCTGCGCGGCCCCCGATCAGATGGGCTGACCGCCTCACGGCGCCCTTTTAGGACCACCCCGTTCCGCCATCCCCGCCCAGCCATGGCCAAGGCCCAGGGCCAAGTATGCCGTGGGGCATGGTCGTGCCCGGCGGCCGGTGACAAAATCATGGCGCTGGCGCGATGGTGCGCCCGCGCCTTTTTTGAGACGCCATGCCTCGGGACCACGCCCTGTCTCGCCCGCCCCTTTGGGGCCGCCTGATCCTTTGGTTGGCCACCCACCTGATCTACCGCCTGCGCAGCGCCGGGGCCGCACAGGTGCCCGCGCGGGGCGCCGCCCTGCTGGTGTGCAACCATCTCAGCCTGGGCGACGGCCTGCTGATCCAAGCCTGCCTGAAGCGGCCCGTGCGCTTCATGGTCTACGACAGCATCTACAACGCCCCGGGGCGCCGCTGGTTCTTCCGGGCCAGCGGCAGCATCCCCATCTCCAGCCGCCGCGCCGACGTGCTGGCCTCGCTGAAGCGGGCCCAGGACGCGCTGCGGGCGGGGGACCTGGTCTGCCTCTTCGCCGAGGGCGGCGTCAGCGCCAACGGCAACCTGGGCCGCTTCAAGCGCGGCATGGAGCGGATGATGGAGGGCGTGGACGTGCCCATCATCCCCGTGCACCTGGACGGCCTGTGGGGGGCGCTGTTCAGCTTCCGCAACGGGCGCTTCACCACCAAGCGGCCCGAGCGCATCCCCTACCCCGTCACCGTCACCTTTGGCGCGCCGCTGCCGTCGGACTCGACGGCGGCCTTCACCCGCCAAAAGGTGCAGGAGCTGGGCGCCGAGGCCATGGCGCGCCGCCTGGACGGGTCCCCCCGGCTGGAGGAGCGCTTCGTGCGCGCCGCCAAGCGGCACTTCTTCAGCCTGGCCATGGCCGACAGCAGCGGCCGCGAGCTGAGCTACGGCCGCGCCCTGGCCGCGTCGGTGGCCCTGTCGCAGCGCCTGCGCCGCCAGGTCCCCGGGGGCACCGTGGGCGTGATGCTTCCGGCCAGCACGGGCAGCGCCCTGGCCAACGTGGCGGCCGCCTTCGCCGGCAAGGTCACGGTGAACCTGAACTTCACCGCGGGCGCGCCGGCCATGCGCAGCGCCTTGGAGCAATGCGGGGCCACGACGGTGATCAGCTCGCGGGCCTTCCTGGAGAAGGCCGGCCTGCCGCCCCTGCCCGGCACGGTCTATCTGGAGGACTGGCTGGACCGGGGCTTCCGCCGGCGGGCCCTGGGCTGGTGGCTGCTGGCGGCGGCGCTGCCGGCCCCCTGGCTGGCCCGCCTGCTGCGCCAGCGCGGCGGCGGCCCCGACGACACGGTCACGGTGCTCTTCTCCAGCGGCAGCACCGGCGCGCCCAAGGGCGTCCCGCTGACCCACCGCAACCTGCTGGCCAACATCGAGGGCGTGGCCCAGGTCCTGCAAGTGGGGCCCACCGACCGCATGGTCGGCGTGCTGCCCCAGTTCCACGCCTTCGGCTACTTCGCCTCCATCTGGTTCCCGCTGGACTGCGGCTTCGCGGTGGCCTTCCACCCCAGCCCCATGGACGCGGCCGTGGTGGGCGAGCTGTGCCGGCGCTACCGCGGCACCATCCTGATGGCCACGCCCACCTTCATGCAGGCCTACACCCGCCGCTGCAGCGCCGAGCAGTTCGCCAGCCTGCGCTACGCGGTGGCCGGCGCCGAGAAGCTGCGGCCGGCCCAGTACGAGGCCTTTTTTCAGCGCTTCGGCAAGGAGCTGCTGGAGGGCTACGGCTGCACCGAGATGTCCCCGGTGGTGGCCCTGAACGTGCCCGACGTCAGCCAGGACCGCCAGGTCCACGTGGGCCACAAGCGCGGCACCGTGGGCCTGCCCCTGCCCGGCGTGGCCGCCAAGGTGGCCAACATCGACACGCTGGAGGACTTGGAGCCCGGCCACGGCGGCCTGCTGCTGGTGAAGGGGCCCAGCCGCATGCCCGGCTACCTGGGCCGCCCGGACCTGACGGCGGCGGCGCTGAAGGACGGCTGGTACATCACCGGCGATGTGGCCGTGATCGACGCCGACGGCTTCATCCAACTGACCGACCGGCTGTCCCGCTTCAGCAAGATCGCCGGCGAGATGGTGCCCCACCTGGCCATTGAGGAGGCCCTGGCCCCCACCCTGGCGCCGGGGGCGGCCTGCCTGGTCTGCAGCGTGCCCGACGCGCAAAGGGGCGAGCGCCTGGTGCTGCTGCACACCGACGCCTCCTTGGATGCGCAGCGGGCCTGGGAGGCCCTCAGCGCGGCGGACCTTCCCAAGCTGTGGGTGCCCAAGCGCGAGAGCATCTTCCTGGTGCCGGCCATCCCGGCCCTGGGCTCCGGCAAGACCGACCTGCGCGGCTCCACCGAGCTGGCCCAGCAGCTGTCGGGCCAGGCGGGCTGAAGGAGGCCGGGGCATGGCAAGAGCCCGCCCTGCGGGCCGCTGTGCAAGCCGGCGAACGGGGCGGGCTCCAGGGGTGCGGGGCCTTGGTGGGGGCGGGCGGGGGCCCTTAGCGGTGGAAGTGCGTCAGGGCGCCCAGCAGCCAGAAGGGCCACAGGATGGACGCGCGCAGCAGGGGCACGGGGACGAACGGCCCGGGCACGAAATAGACCCGCTTGGGCTCCATGCCAAAGTGCCGCTCAATGGCGTCCCAGGCCCAGCCTTGCAGCCGCAGGTCCACCACCTGGCCCGGCAGCACCGAGGCGGAGGCGGCCACGAAGAAGACCATGGGCAGGTCGGCGTCGGCGATGCCCTGGTGGCGGACCCATTGGACCTCGCTGACGGGGACGCTGTAGCGCTGGGCCAAGTCCAGGTCCAGGCTGGCGGCGGGGGCCGGCGGCGGGGGCGCCAGCACCGGCCGGGTGGTGGGGGCCTGGGCCTCGGCGCCGTCGCCGTATTGGATGTGCTTGATGAAGTCCCGCCCGTACTTGCGCGACGCGCCCTGGGAGCGCAGGGTCACCTGGGCCCCGTCCTCGGCCACGATGGTGCCGGCGACCACGCGGCCGTCCTTCAGCGTGAGCCGGTCCAGCGTGGCCGCCGTCAGGCCGGCGCCAAGGGTCAGGCAGAGCAGCAGGGCGGCGCTGAGGCGCTGCCAGGGGCGGTGGGGGGAGGGCATGGTCGTTACCTGTAAGCTGAGGGTGCCAGAGAGACGCGCCGCCGGCCGGCAAGGTTCCGCGGGTCGGGCGCGGGGCTCCTGTAGGGATGCCGCGGGCGGGCGGGTCTATTCCACCTGGAACAGGCTCCGCCGCCGATGTTAAGCTTAGCACCCCTTGGAACGCTTGCGAACAGGCCGTGCCGCGCCCGGCCATCCATCATGAAGAGGAAAAGGCATGCCAGACCTTGAGATCGCCCCCGCCAGCACCGCCCTGGTGGTCATCGACCTGCAAAAGGGCGTGTTGGGCATGGCCACCGAGCCCCGCCCGCCCGCCGTGGTGCTGGCCAACACCGTCCGGATCGCCGACGCGCTGCGGGCCAAGGGCGGCCTGGTGGTGTGGGTGCGCGTGGCCAGCGCGCCCGACGGCAAGGACATGCTCAAGCCCCTGCTGGACGCGCCCCCGCCGGCGTTCGCCCGGGCCGCAGGCTGGTCCGACCTGGGGCCCGAGCTGGGCGTCCAGCCGCAGGACCACGTCCTGACCAAGAAGCAGTGGGGCGCCTTCTACGGCACCGACCTGGACCTGCAGCTGCGCCGGCGCGGCATCGGCACCATCGTGCTGGCGGGCATCGCCACCTGCATGGGCGTGGAGAGCACCGCCCGCGCGGCCTTCGAGCACGGCTACCAGCAGGTCTTCGTCGAGGACGCCATGGCCTCGCGCAGCCGCGCCGAGCACGCCCACACCGTGGACCTGATCTTCCCGCGCCTGGGGCGGGTGCGCAGCACCCAGGACGTGCTGGCGGCGCTGGCTTAGGGGGCGGGGGTGTTCGGCCACGTCTCCAAGACCCTGGGCTCCAGGAACTTCCGCCTCTTCTTCTTCGGGCAGAGCATCTCGCTGATCGGCACCTGGCTGCAGATGGTGGCCATGAGCTGGCTGGTCTACCGCCTGACCCATTCGGCCTTCACGCTGGGCATGGTGGGCTTCTTCACGCGCCTGCCCACCTTCCTGCTGGCGCCCTACGCCGGGGTGGTGGCGGACCGGCTGAACCGCTACCGGCTGCTGATGTGGACCCAGGTGCTGTCGCTGGTGCAGGCGGCCCTGCTGGCGGCCCTGGTGCTGTCGGGCAAGGAGCAGGTCTGGCAGCTGGTGCTGCTGGGCCTGATGCTGGGCTTCATCAACGCCTTCGACGTGCCGGTGCGCCAGTCCTTCCTGGTGGAGATGATCGACGAGAAGGAGGACCTGGGCACGGCCATCGCCATCAACTCGTCCATGAACACGGCCGCCCGCATGGTGGGGCCGGCGCTGGCGGGCGTGCTGGTGTCGCTGATCGGCGAGGGCTGGTGCTTCAGCCTGAACGCGCTCAGCTTCATCCCGGTGCTGGGCAGCCTGTGGGCCATGCGCGTGCAGCCGCGGCCGGCCCCCGACAACGCGGTGGGGCCCTGGCAGGAGATGAAGGACGGCGCGCGCTACTGCTTCGGGTTCCCGCCCATCCGCGACGTGCTGCTGCTGCTGGCGGTGGCCAGCCTGATGGGCATGCCCTACCAGGTGCTCATGCCGGTCTTCGCCGCCGACGTGTTCAAGGGCGGGGCGCACACGCTGGGCTTCCTCACCAGCTCCATCGGGGTGGGGGCTATGCTGGCCACGGTCTACCTGATGTCCCGCAAGAACGTGCTGGGCCTGCTCAACAAGCTGCCGCTGGGCGCCGCCGTCTTCGGCGCCGCGCTGATGGGCTTCGCCTACGCCAGCCATCTGGGGGTCGCCTGCCTGCTGCTGGGGGTGGCCGGCGCGGGGATGATGGTGCAGATCACGGGCAGCAACACCCTGTTGCAGACCATCGTGGACGACGACAAGCGGGGCCGGATGATGAGCTTCTACACCATGGCCTTCATGGGGACCGTGCCCTTCGGCAACATCCTGTCGGGCGAGCTGGCCGAGCGCCTGGGGACCCGGCCCACCGTGCTGCTGGGCGGGGCCTGCTGCATGGTCGCGGCCGGCCTGTTCGCCTGGCGCGTCCCCGGCATCCGGCGGGGCATCCGCCCCATCTACGTGAAAAAAGGGATCCTGCCCGCGCCGGCGGCCTCCTAGGGCCTCAGCGGCCGGGCACCAGCGCGTGGGTCATGGCCAGGCTGATCAGGTAGCCGGCCAGGGCGGCGCACAGGCCGATCACGGTCAGCTCCAGCGCGCTGCGCCAGTAGTTGCCCACGGTGACCTTGGCCTTGTAGAAGCCCATCAGGAACAGGACCGTGGCCGACAGCAGCAGGGAAGCCGCCAGGCTGGCGCGCAGCGGCAGGAAGAAATACGGGGCCAGCGGCACCAGCGACCCGATCATGCAGCTCAAGCCCACCGAGAAGGCCGTTTTGACCACCCCGCGCGAGTCGATGGGCATCAGCCCCAGCTCCTCGGCCATCATCACATCCAGCCAGACCTTATCGTCCGACGTGATCTGGTCCACCACCCGCTCCAGCAGCTCGCCTTTGAAGCCCTTCTGGCGGTAGATCTCGCGGATCTCCTCCCGCTCCACCTCGGGCAGCTCCACGATCTCGCGCTTCTCGCGGGCCAGCTCGCTGTCGTAGTGCTCCTTCTCGGCCTTGAAGCTGGTGTAGGCCACCGCGCCCATGGCCAGCGACTCGGCGAACGTGGCGGCCAGGCCGATGCTGACGATCACCCGCGGGTCGGGGGCGGCGGCCGTGGCGCCCAGCACCACGCCCAGCACGTTCACCAGCCCGTCCTGGCCGCCCAGGATGATGTCCCTCAGCTGGCTGCCGGTCTTGTGGGTCTCCACGGGTGGCGTTTCCAAGGCGTGCTCCTGTCGTTGGCGGTGGGGTCTTCGGGGGGCCATGTTAGCAGGGTCGGCCGCCCCTTGAGCCAAGAAAAAGGGCCAGCCTGGAGGCTGACCCCTTCAACCCGATCCCGCTGCGGCCTGCTTCATCCCGAAGACGTTGCAGCTGGCTTTGGAGATGGCGGACGATCCGCATTGTCGTTCATCTCTTTCCGCCGCTAATCCGGCGTCGCCACCCTTAAGCGGTGCCCATCAGGGTCAACGGCCATGAAGTGGATGCCGCCGAAATACATCTTGGTCGGCTCCATGATGATGCCGATCCCCCGGGCCAGCCATTGCTGGTACAGCGCGTCTAGCGCAGCCCTATTCGCCACGGTAAAGCCCAGCTCGGCCGAAGCGCACATGGGGCCGGCCGGCGGCTGCAATTTGTGGCGGTCGTAAATGGCGAACTCAAACCCGCTGTCGAACTTGTACATGGCGTAAAAAGGCGAAGCGACCGACGGCTTAAGGCCGAACAGGCCGGAATAGAAGTCTGAGCTCTTGGCGATGTCGGAGACGTAAAAGAGCGTGGCGGTCGGTTGTGGCATGGCGGTTCCTTGAAATTGGCGGTCAGATCCGCATTGTAGTTCATTTCTTCGCGGCATTCGTCGTGGAACAGTATCAGTTAGAGGGCTTGCTAGTCCGCCGAAACCAAAACTATACGCCGACCAAGATGTTGAAATGAAATGGTTCCTCGCGGACGCCCAGGGATTGGTAAAGCTGGATTGCGGGCGATGCGGTCCGGTCCGACTGGACAAAGCTGAGTTCTATTTCTTACTTCATATATTTAACCACGAGGTCAACGAAGCAGCACTAATTTTTGGGTGGCATGGACCACGGAGCCGTCCAAAGCCTTGGCTGAGACCGTCGCGTAATAAGAGCCGGACGCCAAGTGCGCAAACTGGGGGCCCAGTGACAGGCTGGTCCACCCGGCCGAGGCACCGGCAAAGGTCTGTTGGAAAGCCAGCACAAGGGCTCGTGTATACACCTTCACGGTGACGGAGCCACAGGCACTACTCAAATCCAGCATCAGGCGATCGGGATTGGGCTGCGGCACGGCCGCGGTCCGAAGGATGGACAAGGGGCCGATTGCGGCTGCAGGCGGAGTCGGAGTGGCACCGTTCGAAGTGGGGGTCGGGGTCGCCGTGACGCCTGGCTGGACCCATTCGTATGCGCCCAGGGCTGGGTTCATTGTGAATGCTACGCCCGCCGCGTCAGTGGACACCCCCGCGACGGGAATGCCCGCGCCGATGCCGGGTGAGCCGCTTAGGAGCTGGTAATCCATGGCCGCCAAGCCGCCCGGGCCTTGGAACAAAGGCGCCCCGGTCACGTCGCCGGGACCGGCCAGGGTGCCGCCCGGGCTCGACGGGTACCAAGCATTGTGGGTGAAGGTGAACCCCGAAGCCGGCCCGCCGAAATAGGCCGGGCTGCCGGAGCCCGCCTGGGTGACCAGATTGTCAGCGAAGAGATTTCCGACGTGGCCGGGATCCGGATCGATCCACAGCCCTTCCTGGGCGGCGTTGTAAAAGGTGTTGTGGACTACGGTGAAATTCTTGAGCCCCCCGCCATTTTCATAGTTGCCGTAATAAAAACCGTAGCGGCCGCCCACCGTGACGTTATCGCTGACCAAGCAGCCATCCAGGGGATTGGTGGTGGGGGTGAAGTTTTCATTGGCCATGGCTATAGAGGGGCAGGGCAGGCCGAACCTGAAATAGGCCGGATCTCCGGTGGTGTAGGCCAGGTTAGCAGTGATCGTGGAACCCTGAACGTTATCGAAGTAAATGCCGATGCTGAAATTGTCGTGAACCGTATTGCCCGTCAGCAGGATGCCGTCACAGTGGGTGATGGCAAGCCCCTCCCCGAAATTATCATAAACCAGATTGGCGCTGACCGTGGCGCTGGTGACCCAATAGGTGGATACGGACGCCGGCCATCCATTGACGTAGGCGCCCACGCCCGGGGGATTGTTTTCCGCCACGCAATTGTGGACCGTGTTACCGCTGATGAGCACGTCGCTCACCATACCCAGGCTGGAATAGCCCACGTAGATGCCGCTCCCGGCCGTGCCGCTGAGCGTGTTGCCGGTGATCTGCTCGTGGCTGAAACCCCAGGCCACGATTCCTTCGCCCCCGCCCACCACGCTCAGTCCCCTGACCGCCAGGTAGGAGCCTCCCAGCCCCAAGACGGTGGCGGTCACACCGATGCCTGTTCCGTCAATAACCGGCGTCTCACCGGGATAGGCCGCGAATGTGATGGGGACGCCCGCCGCGCCAGAGCAGGGGATCCAGGCCGGTTGCGTCAGGGCGTAGGTACCGCCCCGGACATAGACCGTGTCCCCCGGTAGGGCGTGCGTGCCTGCTTCCCAAAAGGTGTTGAAAGGCTGGGCCATGCTGCCTGGATTGCCGTCGTTGCCCAGCGGAGCCGGCGCCATATACCAAACGTGTGCGTCCGGCCAACCCGTCTGGCGTGACCCCCAAGCCATCACCGACAATGCGCCTTTCCTCCACTCAGAGGCAAGGCTATGCCCGTCAACCTCAAGACCCCCCTCGCAGAGACCTGGAAGCGCCGCCTGGACCGCTGGCAGCAGAGCGGCCTAAGCGCCGCCCTGTTCGCCAAGCAGGAGAAGGTCAGCGAGCCCAGGCTCTACACCTGGCGCAAGCGCTTCGCTGACGCCAGCCAGGCCCCCAAGGTCGCCGCCCTAGCCGCGTCGGCAAAGGCTACGGCCCCGGCCTTTGTCCCGGTGAAGGTCAAGCCGACCCCAGCGCCGCCCTCGGGCTCCATCGAGCTCACGCTCAAGTCCGGCGTCACGCTGCGGTTGCCGGCCGACGTCAGCACCGCTCGCCTGGTCGAGATCGTAAAGGCCTTGGCCGCGTGCTGACCTTCCCGGCGTCCACCAAGGTCTTTGTCTGCACCCTGCCCACCGACATGCGCCGCAGCTTCGACGGCCTCAGCGCCATGGCCACGTCGGTGGTGCAGCAGGACCCCTTGTCCGGTCACCTATTCGTCTTCCGCAACAAGGGCGGGGACCGGCTCAAGGTGTTGTACTGGGACCACGACGGCCTGTGCATTTGGTACAGAGCGCCGGGATAAACCGGCATGGAGAA
>Ga0302320_10006962_pt1 | contig 24966 bp, 13 predicted proteins | sample Bog_T0_3_FD_202130 | JGI IMG/M metagenome (GOLD analysis project Ga0302320, IMG submission 202130) | Peat permafrost microbial communities from Stordalen Mire near Abisko, Sweden - Bog_T0_3 | ecosystem: Environmental > Terrestrial > Soil > Wetlands > Peat | place: Sweden: Abisko, Stordalen Mire...
TGATTGGCGCGGTTCCCGGCGCGCCGGGTGATTGGCCGGGTGCGACGGCCGCTTGTGAAAGGGTTTTGTTCGTGCCATGATCGGGGGATGAATGAGAATAAGCCAGCCCCCGAAACGCCGGTATTCGTGAACCGGTGGGTGCGGCGGCTCCGGGTGGCGGGCGCGCTGGTGGTGTTGCTGGGGCTGGGCGGCGCGGGCGCGGTGTATTGGGAGGGAACGCGGGCGGGCGACGCGCCGGAGGATGAATCCATGATCGGGTTCAGCAAGCGCGAGACACGGCAGATGGAGATGATGTATGGGACGCAGGGACTGTTGATGGAGAACGTGAAGGAGGATTTGCAGCAGCCGGGCAACCAGGCGCTGCTGATTGTGGCGGCGGCGGCGATGCTGGGCGGGGGCTGTTTTTATCTGGCGGGGCGGTGGGCGGAGGGCGGAGACCCGGGGGGCGGCATGAAACCCGGGTGAAAGACTTGAAAAAGGCGGGGCGGCGGTTAGGCTGAAGCACCTTGACCCGCTTGTTCCATCTTGTTTGGGCGCACCGCCGGTTGCTCCGGCTGGCGGGGGTGTGCGGCTGTTGGTTGCTGGCGGCCCGGGCGGGCTCCGCCCAGGGGGCGCGGGACAACGAGTATGGGCCGGCCAAGAAGGTGCTGATGGTCTTCAGCGAGTCGCGGGATTTGCCGGGGAACGCGATGATGGAGCAGGCGATGCGGGGGGAGATGCTCAAGACGAGCACAAACCGGCTGGATTTTTTCGTGGAAAACGTGGATGCCTCGCGGTTTTCGGATGAAAATCATCTGCGGGCGTTCCGGGATTTTCTGCGGCAAAAATACGCCGGGCAGAAGCTGGATCTGGTGGTGGCATTCATGGCGCGGGACTTCACGCTGACCAATGAGATTCCGGCGGTGGTCTCGGCGCACACGCCGGTGGTGTTTGTGGCGGTGAGCGAACTGGAGATTCCGGAGACGTTGCGGCAGCCGGGATACAGCGGGATTTTTCAGCGGTATGACATCGCCGGCACGTTGAGCCTGATTTTCCGGCTGCAGCCGGAGACGCACCGGGTGGTGGTGATCAGCGGGGTGTCGGCCCTGGACCGGCTGCCGCTGAACCGGATCAGTGAAGCGGCACGGTCCCTGGAGGGGATTCAATTTGATTTTTGGACGAACCGGCCGCTGGCGCAAATGGGGGAGGGCCTGGCGACGCTGCCCAAGGGCACGGTCATCCTGCTCAGTTCGGTGCAACGGGATGTCACCGGCGAGCCTTACTATAGCAGCGAGGTGGCCAAAATGATCACGCCCACGGCCAGCGCCCCGGTATATGTGCTGGGGGCGGGCTTGGTGGCGGGCGGGGTGGTGGGCGGTTGTGTGGTGGACAATGAACGCCTGGGCATCCGGGCCGGGCAACTGGCCATGGAGCAGTTGCAAGGGGGCGTGACCAACCATTTTCCGGTGGAAGTGCGCACCATCGGGCGGCCGATGGTGGACTGGCTGGCGCTGCAGAACTGGGGCATCAATCCGCGCCGGCTGCCGGCGGATTGTGTGATCCGCAACCGGCCGGATTCGACGTGGGAGAACCACAAAGGCGTGATCAGCGTGACGGTGACGGTGGTGCTGGCGCAGGCCCTCACCATCGCGGGCCTGCTGATCAACCGGCGGCACCGCCAGCGGGCGGAGGCCCGGGCGCGGATCAACCAGGAGGCGCGGGCGCTGCTGGCGGCCATTGTGGAAACCTCGGACGACGCCATCATCCGCAAGGATTTAACCGGCACGATCATCACTTGGAACCACAGCGCGGAACGGCTGTTTGGGTATGAGGCGGCGGAGGCCATCGGCCGGGCCATCACGCTCATCGTCCCCCCCGCGCAGATGGCGGAGGAACGGGACATCCTGGAACGGTCGCGGCGCGGCGAACCGCTCCACAACCATGAAACAGTGCGCCGGCACAAAAGCGGCCGGCTCGTCGAGGTGTCCATCGCCATTTCCCCGATCTTCAACGAGACCGGCGAGGTGATCGGCGCCTCAAAAATCTGCCGCGACATCACCGGGCAGAAAGAGGCGGAGGCGGAAATACGCAAACAGCGCGCGGAACTGGCGCATGTCTCCCGGGTGTCCACCCTGGGGCAATTGACGTCGGCCCTGACGCATGAACTGAACCAGCCGCTGGGGGCGATCTTGCGCAACGCGGAGGCGGCGGAATTATTTCTCCAAAGCGACCGGCCGGATTTGAACGAGGTCCGGGCCATCCTCGCGGACATCCGCAAGGACGATCAGCGCGCCGGCCAGGTGATCGAACGGATGCGGTCCTTGTTGAAGCGGCGAAGCCTGGTGTCCAATCCGCTGGATGTGCGGGAGGTGGTGGAGGACACGGTGGCGCTGGTCCGGCCGGATTTGCTGACCCGCCAAGTGAAACTCTCCCTGACGTTGGCCGACCGGCTACCGATGGTGCCGGGCGACCGGGTCCACCTGCAGCAGGTGCTGCTGAACCTCATCCTAAACTCCTTGGACGCCATGAATGGAAACGCCACCGAGGACCGCGAACTGACGGTGCGGGTGAAGGCCAACGGCGCGGGTTTTCTGGAGGTGTCCGTCCGGGATTGCGGCCACGGTTTGACGCCCAACGCCAGCCGGGAATTGTTTGAACCGTTTTACACCACCAAACCGAACGGCATGGGCATGGGGCTGGCCATTTCCCGGACGATCATCGAGGCGCATGGGGGGAAGATTCGCGCGGAAAACAATCCTGACCGGGGTGCCACGTTCACCTTCACCCTGCCCGCCGACGGAGGCTGACGGGCAACGGGAATTCACGGTTTCGCGGGCGGCGGGGCGGTCACGCGTTTAAAGAACTCGTAAATGCCCTTGTCCCCCAGTTGCCGCGCCTCGGCGAGTTCGCCGGCCCGGGTGGCATACAGCACCTGGTTTTGGGGCGAGAGGATCACGACGGCCGGAATGCCTTTTTCCAACGGCACCCCGTATGACCCGGCGACATCTTTGTTGCGCTCAAAATTATGGAGGTCATCGCTGACGTTGACCTTGACGATCCTAAAATCCCGCGCCAGGAGCGGGGCGCTGGCCCCGGTCTGCATGGCGGCGTCCAAGGTTTTGCAGTCGGGGCACCAATTGGCGCCAAAGACGACGATGACCTGGAGATGGTTGGTGGCGGCCTGGGCCAACGCCTGTTTGATGTCGAGCTTGGCGTCGGCCTTTTCGTCATAGGGGTTTTCCGCGGCGACGGCGGCCAGGGCCAGAAACACAAAGCAAAGCGCGGGCAGGATTTTCATAGGCGGGATCATTAGGTCAACGGTAAAACTGCATAACCATAACCCCATCAACTCTGCGGGCTTCCGGCCTGGTTCCGGGCGAGTTGTTTCGCCAGGCGGATGGCGGCGATCATGCTGGAGGGATTGGCGAGGCCGCGGCCCGCAATGTCATACGCCGTCCCATGGTCGGGCGAGGTGCGGATGAACGGCAGGCCGAGGGTCCAATTCACACCGGTGTCAAAGGCCACGGCCTTCAACGGGGCCAGGCCCTGGTCATGGTACATGGCGACCACGACGTCAAAGTCACCCTGCAACGCATAGTGAAACACCGTGTCGCCGCTGAGGGGGCCGACGACGTCCAGACCATTTTTTTTGGCCGCGCGCACGGCGGGGGCGATGGTGGTGATTTCTTCATCGCCAAACTCGCCGCCCTCGCCGGCATGGGGGTTCAGGCCGCACACGGCGATGCGCGCGCGGGGCAGGCGCAGCTCGTGGCAGGACTGCGCCGCCAGTTCCATGGCCAGCGCCAGCTTGGCGGGGGTCAGGCGGTCGGCCACGGTTTTCAGGGGGATATGAACGGTGGCCAGCGCCACCCGCAACCAGCGGCCGCGCTCATCGTGGCCGAGCAGCATCATGGCGGTGTGGTTGGTTTGCGCCAGCGCCGAGAGGAATTCCGTCTGGCCGACAAAGGGATGGCCGGCGCGGATGATGGATTCCTTGTTGACGGGCGCGGTGACGAGCGCATCCAATTCGCCGCGGAGGCAACGCCGGCCGCCTTCGGCCAGCCAGGCGACCGCGGCGTTGGCCGCGGCGGCGGCACCAGACGGCAAGGCGGCGGGCAGGGCTTCGGTCAGAGGATTGGTGGTGAAAAACCGGCCGTTTGCCGCCGGGGTGGAGAAGGGATGGAGCGGCAGGTTCAGGCCGGTCCGCCGGTTGGCCCGGCCCAATTCCCCGGCATCGCCGATCAGGAGGTAACGGGTGTCGTCCCGGGCGGCCTCCGCAGCCAAGGCTTTGAGCGTGACTTCGGGGCCCACGCCGGTGACGTCACCGAGCGAAATGCCAATCCAGCCGGTCATGGTATAATTAAAAATAAGCGATGAAGGTTTTGCGCTTCAAAGAATCAATCCACTGTTTTTGCAGGCGGGTCTGCTCGGCGGCTCGCAGCTCTTTTTCGATGCTGTCGCGGACTTCGGACAGGGGTTTGACGTGGGCCGTATGCGCCTCCATGACATTCAGCAGATAGCAGGCGCCGGGCAGGTCAATTACGCCGCTGGTTTCACCGGGTTTGAGCGAGAAGGCGGCGTCGGTCAAATCCTTGTTCAAGGTCGTGCGATCAATCCAGTCGCGTTCACCGCCCGCCGATCGTTGGGCGTCCTGGGAATAAAGGACGGCGAGGTCATGGAAGCTCTCCCCCTTTTGGATTTTGGCCAGAATATCATGGGCCAGGCGAAGGGTGTTGGTGTCGTTGTCCCCATTCTTGTTGATGGTGATCATGCGGAGCTTGACCTGGTCGGGCAACTGGAATTCGGCCGGGTGGGCCTGGTAATACATTTCCACCTTGTAGGGGGAGATGATGATTTCGCGGGCGACATTCTGGTTGCGCATGGCCGCCTCGACGTACTGGTCGCGGATTTCCTTGCGAAACTGCTCCACGGTCATTCCATCCGCCTGGAGGGTCTTGATCATGCTCACCCGGTCGCCTAAAAAACGCTCCCGGATCCGTTCCTGAACCGCATCATCAATCACTCCGTCGGGCAATTTGTAGCCCTCGGTCTCAAAGCTGTGGAGAATCAGCTGCCGTTCCACCAACTGCTCCAGACTGTCGTCAAAGGCGGCCTGGGTGGCCTTCTGATACTCGGCGGGCTTGCCGGCGTATTGCAACCGCAAGGTGTCCAAAACCGGCCGCGAGAATTCAAAGACCTGCAACTCGGTGATGACGGTGCCAGCGACAATGGCCTCCACGGCATCAACCGTCCTGGCCGGCAGCGGACCGCCAAGACCGCTCATCACCGACACCACTAAAATGATTCGCGCAATTTTCATCGGTCGTGGCCCTAAGATAACAGCAAGTTTCGGCGGGTCAAGCGCGCCAGTTATGGGGCGGGAGCCGCTTTTACGGGGAGCCGGTAAACTCCGCTTGCTTGAGCGCCGCGGTATCTGGTAACTTCGCCCGCCCTCAAATGAAAAAACCGGCTCCTGCATCGTCGTTATCCGTCCAAGGCCGCCGCACGGCGGCCCCGGTCATCTCCTGGCTCATGGCCGCCGCGCTCTCGCGGCCCAAATTGATCTCGCTGGCGGCGGGCTTCACGGACAACGCCACGCTGCCGGTGGAACTCGCCCGCGAGCTGATCAACGAGGTCATGAACGACCCCGCGCTCGGCCAGTCCGCCTTGCAATACGGCATCACCGCCGGCGAAAACAACCTCCGCCGTCTCACCGCGAGCCATGTTCAAAAACTGGACGGTGCCGCCGGCCCCGCCCACGCTCCCGACCGCGTCATCATCACCGGCGGTTCCCAGCAGTTGCTCTACATGACCCTGGAGGCGCTCTGCGATGAAGGTGACATCATTCTGGTGGAAGACCCCACTTACTTCGTGTTTTTGGGCATCCTGCAAAGCCGGGGCATCCACGCGCGCGGCGTGCGGTTGGAGCGCGACGGCCTGGATCTGGTCCATCTGGAGACGGTGTTGGAGCGGTTGAAAAAATCCGGCGAACTGCGCCGCGTCAAGGCCCTCTACCTCATCACCTATTTTCAGAACCCGACCGGGGCCTCCACCAGTCTGGCCCGGAAGCGGTCAGCGCTGGCGCTGCTGAAAAAATACGAGGCCGCCGCCGGCCACCCCCTGTACCTGCTGGAGGACGCCGCCTACCGCGAACTCCGCTTTGCCGGACCGGACATTCCCTCCGCCCTGACCGTCCGGGGTGCGGCCGGCCGGGTGATCTACACCGGCACCTACAGCAAACCCTTTGCGCCCGGCGTGCGTGTGGGGTTCGGCTTCCTGCCCGAACCGTTGTTGACCACCGTCCAGCGCTTGAAGGGCAACCACGACTTTGGCACCGCCAACCTGCTGCAGCAGATCCTCGCCGGCGCCCTTTCTTCCGGCCGCTACCACCAGCATGTCGCCAAAATCGAAAAACGTTACGGCGACAAAGCCCGCGTGATGAAGGCCGCGTTGGCGGAACATTTTCCGGCGGCGGTGGAAATTTGGGAATCCGGCGGCGGGCTGTACTTCTGGGCCCGCCTGCCGGCGGCGGTGCCGACCGGCGTGAAGTCCCGGGTGTTCCGCGCGGCGTTGAAGAGCGACGTCATCTATGTTCCGGGCGCGCTGTGCTACGCCGAGGACCCCGCGCGTCCCGCGCCGGACCATGAAATGCGCATCAGTTTTGGCACGGCCAGCGAGGCGAACCTCCGCGAAGGCATCCGGCGCCTGGGGGCTGTGTTGCACCGGTTTGTCTGATGCAAAGTTTCGCCCATTGGGCGGTCGGACGCGGGCCGGACGGGCGTCCGGACGCGGCAAAAATGTGAAACTGTGATTAGCGTTATTTAAGGTTGTTTTTGGTTGTTTTCACCGCCAATATTTAACGCATCTTACTTGCGCAGAGATACTTATAAATAAAATACCGCAGCAACCCAAAAACCGGCCTGGCAAAGGCGGCGGGGGGTTGAAAACACTCTTCAACCGGCGGGGTGTTTTGCCGGGATTTCTTCGGCGGCTTTGGACATCATGTCCACCTGTTTTTTGAACTCTTCCAGGCCGGTGGAGGGGATAATGATCGCGTCTCGCCGGCCGCCGACGCCTTCGGTGATGCGCAAAAAGCGACCGCGGGGATTTTCCTTGAGGGTGAACACGAAGGTTTTGCGCTCGATCTGGATTTCGACGGAATGCAGCGTGTCCTCATTGACCGGGGGCCGGGGCTGGCCGTAAGCACCCCGCCGGTATGGTGATGGTCGTTCATTTGAAATCATAAAATTTCCGCTGAATCCCAGCTATAGGGCCAGAATCCGGCGGAAACTCCGGTTTGTCAACTAAAATCGTCGCTGAAGTCGCCGGTTTTCCGGTTACAAGATGTTGGCGGCCAGTTCCGCCAGTTCCGAGCGTTCGCCCTTTTGAAGCTCCACATGCGCGGCGATCGGCTGGTCGCGGAAGCGGCTGACGACATAGTTGAAGCCGTTGGAGGAGGAATCCACGTACGGATTGTCAATCTGGTAGGGGTCGCCGGTGAAGACGATCTTGGTTCCGCTTCCCACACGCGTGACGATGGTTTTGGCCTCCAGCGGGGTCAGGTTCTGGGCTTCGTCAATGATCATGAACTGGTTGGCGATGCTGCGGCCCCGGATGTAACTCAGCGCCTCGACCACAATGCTTCCGGAGCGCATCAGATCGCCGCTGCGGCGGTGGTCGTGCCCCATGTTCAGGTCGCTCAACATCTCCAGGGCGTCATGGATCGGCTGCATCCACGGGGCCAGTTTTTCATCCAGGGAGCCCGGCAGAAAACCCAGTTCCTTGCCCATGGAGATGGTGGGACGCGCCACCACCAACCGCCGGAATTCCCGCTCGTTGACCACCCGTTTCAAGCCGGCGGCCATCGCGATGAGCGTCTTCCCCGTGCCCGCCTTGCCCATCAGCGTGACCAACTTCACCCGGTCATCCAGCAGCGCGTCAAAGGCGAAATGCTGCTCCCGGTTGCGCGGTTTGATGCCCCAGACCCCCTCCCGGGTGTCCAGAATCGGCACCAATTGTTCCCCGCTGGCGTCCACCTTCGTCAACGCGGTGCGTTTGGGATTCGTCTCGTCCGTCAGGGTGCAATATTCCCCGGGGAAAAAGCGCTTGTCCGCCGGCACCTTGAGTTTCCCCTCGCTCCGGAACGCCGCCAACTTGTCCGACCCGACCGTCCAATCCACCATCCCGGTGTACAGGTCGGTGATGAACACCCGGTCGGTCTCGTAATCTTCCGCCTGCAATCCCAGCGCATCGGCCTTGATCCGCAGGTTGATGTCCTTGCTGACGAGGATCGTGGGGTTTTTCGGCTGCGTTTTTTGGATGCCGGCGGCGAGCGCCAAAATGCGGTTGTCCACCGAATCGTGGTTGAAACCGTTCAGGCCATGGCCGTTCTGGCCGTTTTTCTGGCAGGCGATCCTTAATTTGCCCCCGTTGGGCAGGGCCACTCCCGCGCTGAGGCTGCCATCCCCGCGAAACCCGTCCAGCAGCCGCGAGACCGTCCGGGCGTTCCGGCCCAGTTCCGTGGATTCCCGCTTGAACCGGTCAATCTCCTCGATCACCTCGATGGGCAGCAGGACGGAGTTTTCCTTGAAATTCAGCAGCGAATTGGGGTCGTGGAGGAGGACATTCGTATCGAGGATATAATTTTTCACTGGGTCGGGGTTCGGGGTTCGGCCTTGCCGGAGGGCAAGGCCAGTTGGGAATTTCATGCCGGGGCCGGGACAGCCAGACGGGACCGGAATATTCCAGAATCAGCGGCTGAACCTGACAGCGCGCACTGCCTGGCCGTGACAACAAATCAATCATGAAGAGATGCACCGTATTGACCATTGCACTTTAGGCCGGGAGTCCTCCCCTGACAAGTTAAAACCCGCCCGCGTCCGCCGAAATATTTTTCCGGGCGGCTTGCTTGTCGCTTTGCGCAGCAAAAATGATGAACGGGCCGTCGTGCCGGCCCGGTTTAAAAGCGGGGTCGCGCCCAGCACCTTATACGCATCTTGTGGCAGCGGCGGGCGTCCCGCCCGGCGGAAAAACGCACGCCGGCCAGGGAAGGTTGAATTATTTGCGAGCCCGGTTGAAACCCGGGCATTGGACCAAGAGCAAAATGCCGCCAGCTACGGCAGGCGGGACGCCCGCCGCTACAAAACAGCCGGTCCGTCCCCGCTGTAGCAATTGAGACCGATAGATGCGTATAAGGTGCAGGTCGTGCCCGCGCACTCCAAAACGGGGGGGAAACGCCGAAAGGTATTGGGGACCTCCGAAGGCAAGGATAAAGGATAAAGTATAAAGTATAAAATTTATTGGAGCAAAACGTCGAAAGGCGTTGGGGGTGGGAAGAATCAGTCAAGGCCTCCTCACGTCGGCTGCTACAGGGCCGCCGGGGACGGCGGAGCGCGCCGTCCGTACCACACGCGGTCTCATGGTGCAGTTGAGCAATGGGTTGCGCCGCCCATTTTTTAAAAACCGGCCGGAGGTGTCGCGGTCAGGCTGTCCTCGGATTGTGTTCAGCCGGGTTTCGGAGTTGGCCGTAAAGTGTCGGACATGGTGCCGGCAGTGGGAGCGAAGTTGGGCCGGCCGGACGGGGTGGGTGGCAGAAACGCCCAGATGCGGGCGGTTCCGAAAATGCGCGGTCAACGCGCCAACCGTTTTTTGCCAAAGTTCAAACTGCACACATTTCGGCCAGCGAAATTTCCGCAATCTGTTTGTAACCTGACCGTTTAAATTGCCGCCGAGACGTGTTTGAAACGTCGCTTATGTTCTGGAGAAAGGGTGTTAGCATCAGCGCAGTTGAGTTGGCATATTTTTAAGAAAAACAGAAGTCCACTGAAAAATTTTATGAAATCATCATTTGGCCCGTTGCGTGCCCCCGTCCGACTGGTGGTTCTGGCGTTGGCCCTCCTCGCGGATTTCCGCGCAGTGCAGGCGCAAACCACAATCATTGGTTCCACCACGTTATCCTCCACCTCCACCCTCACCATTGGTGCGGGCAACGTGACGCTGTCCACCGGCACGTTGGCGATGAACGCCAATGGCACCGCCACTTACACGGCGGTGCTCGGAGCGGGCACGTTGCAACTGGGCTCCACCACCAACAATGCCACGACCTACCCGGACATCAGTTTTTGCCCCAACGACACCGCCAACAGCACCGCCAATTGGGGTGTGGCGATTGGCACGCCGGTGAACCTGGGCGCCCTCCAGCGGTTCATTTGGGGAAAAACCGACCACAACTCGGTGGATGAATATGGGCTGACGGGGGCCGATTGTCAGTTGAACGGACCCATTTCCGGCTCCGGCGGGCTGACCTTCATAGCGCAGGACGCATACACCAGCAGCAAGCCGATGGAAACCCCCTTCTGTTTAAATGCGGCGAACACGTTCACCGGTCCGGTGCAAATCCAGCGCGGGTCCGTTTATCTTGGCGCGGCGGGCGCTTTCCCGGCGGGGAATGTGCTTCAGTTCAACGTTGCCTCCGGCAACAATGGCAAATTATTTCTTTATGGCCAGAACACCACCGTGGCCGATCTTTCCTCCACCGGTGCCGGCAATGCGTATGTGGTCAACGGCAACCGCAACCCCAGTCCCATCGGTCCGGCCACCCTGACCATCATCCAGAACAATGCCGAAACCTACGCCGGAACGATTGTGGACACCAACGCCGAGTATGCCAACACCACGGTCGGGGCCGTCACCTCCCTGAGTTTGGTTAAGAATGGTCCGGCCACCCTGACTCTGACGGGGACGAACCGGTTTTCCGGCACCTTGACGGTCAACGCGGGCAAGCTTTATCTCAACACCATCGCCAGCAGTATTGTCGGTCCGGTCACGGTGAACAGTGGCGGGACTTTGGGCGGCAGCGGGTTGGTCGCCACCAACGTCACGGTGGCCAATGGCGGCATCTTGGAAGCGGGCAACGGCGCGGGGGCCGGCACCCTGACCCTGAAGAGCCTCACGCTCGGTGCCGTCGCCTCGGATGCGCTGACGTTGAATCTCAGCAGCACCGCCGCCGGCCTGGCCACGACTTTTGCGGTGACCAATTTCAACGGTTTGATCAACAACGGCACGACGACGATCAATATATCCGGCACATTGCCCGCGGCCAGCCCGGCGGTTTACACCCTGGTCAAGTACGCGGGCACGCTGAATGGCGGTGGCACGTTCGTCTTGGGAACGATTCCCAGTTTCCAGACGACCGCCTATCTTTACAATAATCCGGGCGCCGGGGCGCTTCAGTTGGTGATCCCCGGACCCTCCCTGACCTGGGCGGGATCGCCCACCACCGACTGGAGTTCGGCCGGCCATCTTGACTGGGTGCAAACCGGCACCAGCACCCCGGCCGGTTACGCGGATGGTGACACGGTGGTGTTCGACGACACCGCCGCGAACTTCTCCGTCAATCTCGCGGCCCTCGTCCAGCCCTTCAGCGTGGTCTTTAATAATGCGGCCAACAACTTCACCCTAAATGGTGCGGGGGTCATTTCCAATGCCTTTAGTGTGGTCAAACAGGGGGCTGCCGCCGTGACCTTGGGCGGAGCGAACTTGTTCCTGACCAATCTGACCATCAATGCGGGCAGTCTGTATGTGAACTGCACCAATACCGGGGGGACGGTCCTGGTAAACAACCGCGGGAAGCTGGGCGGCGGCGGCACCATCGGCTCCACGGTGACGGTGGCCAACGGCGGCGGTTTGGTGGCGGGCAATGGCGCGGGTTCCGGCACCCTGACCCTGAAGAGCCTCACGCTGGGCGCCGTCGCCGGGGATGCACTGACGTTGAATCTCAGCGGCACCGGTGCGGGCATGGCCACGCTGTTCGCCGTCGCCAATGCCAGTGGCGTGACCAATAACGGCACCACCACCATTAATGTTTCCGGCACGCTGCCCGCGGCCAACCCGGCGGTTTACAATCTGCTCACCTACTCGGGCACGGTGAAAGGAAGCGGCACGTTCGTGCTCGGCACGGTTCCCACTTTTCAAGTCTCCCCCTATGTCACCAACAACACCACGGCCGCGACGCTGCAGTTGGTGGTCCCCTTGCAGCCCTTGCCGGCCTTTGTTTGGGTGGGTTCGCCGACCAATGACTGGGATTTGGCCGGCAATCTTGATTGGGTGCTGACCGGCTCCGCCACCCCGGCCGCTTATGCGGATGGCAGCCCGGTGATTTTTGACGACACGGCGGCCAATTTCTCGGTCAATCTGGCGGCCACCGTCCAGCCTTACAGTGTGGTCTTCTCGAATTCTGTCAATAATTACCTCATCAGCGGGTCCGGCGGCATCTCCAACTCGGCCAGCCTCACGAAGCAGGGCGCCGCCACGGTGACCTTGGCGACGACCAATACTTACAGCGGCCAGACCATCATTGGGGCGGGCACCCTGGCCTTGGGCGCGGTCGGGGCCATCCCCAGCGGGCCGGGGGCCGGCAATGCGGTTGTGAACGGCACTTTGGACCTTGCCGGCTTCAGTCCCGTGGTGAACAACCTCTCCGGCACGGGCACGGTGGATGATGTCAGTGCGGGTGGCAGCCCGGTGCTCACCGTCTCCAACACCGCGAACTCCTCTTTCTCCGGCAGCCTGCAAAATTCTTCCGGGTCCGTGGCGTTGACCAAGACCGGTGCGGGCACCCTGACGCTGGGAGCCAACAATGCGTACACCGGGGGCACGACCATCGCCAACGGCGTGGTGAGCATCACCGGCGGGGGTGGCCTGGGCTACGGTGCGGTGAACGTCACCGAGAATGCCGCCGGCGGGGTCAGCAACTTCCTGACGGCGGCCACGGCGGCGGCGGTCACTCTGACCAACAACCTGGCGCTGCCCAATGACACAGGCACCTATGTGCTGACCAAGAATGAAACGGGCCGGCTGACCTTGGGCGGGATCCTCAGCGGTGGCGGGACCGGTCTCATCCTTCGCACGACGACCGACACGGCGGGGGACACCAACACGGTGTTTGAATTTGCGGGCGCCAACACGTTTACCGGCGGTCTGCAAACTTATCGAGGCGTGGTGCAGGTGGACAACGCCAACTCCTTGAGCGGCGCCACGATTTACGGCGACGGCAACAATTCGGTCGCCGGCGACCTGAGTTTCGCCAACAGCATGACCTTTGCCAATCCGCTGGCGCTGCAATCGGCCACGTCCCTCTCGCCGAATGCGAACACGGTGGTCATGAGCGGGCCGATCAGCGGCAGCGCCAACGTCACCAAATTTGGTTCCGGCACGCTGGTCTTGGCCGGGGCCAACACTTTTGCGGGCACCTTGTCGAACAGTGTGGGCACCGTGGTGATCGGCTCCGTCAACCTGGCGGGGGATACGACCGGTGCGCCGCAAATTGATCTCCTGGGCATCGCGGCCGGGGCGGTGATCCAATCCTCCGGCACGCTGGCAATGGACGCCAGTTCGTCCTTAAACCCGTCCATTTGTGTCAACGGCGCGGGCACATTGCTGCTGACGGCCACCACCAACAGCCCGAGTTCGCCCGACCTCTATTTTTGCGCCAGCGACGTGGCCAACAGCACCGCCAACTGGGGATGTCGGATTGCCACGCCGTTGAATCTGGGCGCCGCGCAACGCTATGTCTGGGGCAACACGGAACATTCCGGGGTGGATAAATACGGAGTGACCGAGGCGGATTGCCAGTTTGCGGGGACCATCAGCGGAACGGGCGGATTGACCTTCATTGCCCAAGATTCCTATACGGGCAGCAGTCCGATGGAAACTCCGTTCTGCTTGAATGCGGCCAACACCTTCACCGGTCCGGTGCAAATTCAACGCGGCTCCGTCTTTCTTGGTGCGGCGGGCGCCTTCCCGGCGGGCGACACGCTCCAGTTCAACGTCGCGGCGGGCAACAATGGCAAATTGTTCCTCTGGGGTCAGAACGCCACCGTCGCCAATCTGTCCTCCACCGGCGCGGGCACCGCGTACATCGCGGACGGCGACCGCAATCCCAGCGGCGTGGGCCCGGCCACGCTGACCATCCTCCAGAACAATCCGGGCACGTTCGCGGGCAGCATCGTGGACACCAATTTGGAGTATGCCGGCACCACCGTGGGTTCCAGCACGGTTTTGAGTGTCGTCAAGAGCGGTCCGGCCTCCCTGACGCTGTCGGGCAACAACTCGTTTTCCGGCACCTTGGCGGTCAACGCCGGCAAGTTATACCTCAATGGCACTTCCACGGGCGGCGGTTTGGTGACGGTGTCCAACAACGCCACGCTGGGCGGGATTGGCAGCCTCGCCTCGTTGGTGATCGTCTCCAACGGTGCCGCGCTCGAAGCCGGCGGGGGTGCAGGTCTGGGCACGCTCGCCCTGAACCAGCTTGCCTTGGGTGTCCTGGCCACCGACGCCGTCACTTTGAATTTTGACGCCAATCCTGCCGGGATCAACACTATCAGTGTTCAAACCGCCAACGGTATGACCAACCTTGCCGTGGTCACCGTCAATGTTACCGGCGTGCTGCCCGCGACCGTTCCGGCCGTTTACACACTGGTTTCCTATGCCGGCACCATTCAAGGGAGCGGTTCCTTCGTGCTTGGCTCGGTGCCAGATCAGGCGGTCGCCTATCTGACGAACAATGCCGCCGCCGCCGCCCTGCAACTGGTGGTATCCAGTGTGACCATCCCGTCGGTGACCTGGGTTGCTTCGCCCACCAATGATTGGGACCTGCTCGGGAGCAACATTTGGAAGCAGACCGGCACGGGGCTGCCGGCGACTTATGCCGATTTCGATCAGGTGGTGTTTGACGATACGGCCGCCAACTTCTCGGTCAATCTGGCGGCCGCTGTGTCTCCCAACGGTGTGCTGGTCACCAACAATGTCAACAATTACATCATTGGCGGCCCGGGGGCCATCTCCGGATTTACTTCGTTAACCAAAGCGGGGACCGCCACGGTGACGTTGAACACCACCAACAACTATTTCGGGCCGACCACGATTTCGGGCGGCACGCTGGCCTTGGGCACGGTCGGAGCCATCCCTGGCGGCCCGGGCGCGGGTGGCGTCACGGTGAACGGGACGTTGGATGTGGGCGGCTTCAGCCCGACGCTCAATAATCTCTCCGGTTCCGGTGTGGTGAACAATATCAGCGCGGGCGGCTTGCCCATCTTGACGGTCTCCAACAGCGCGGCCTCTTTGTTTACCGGGACCATTCAAAATTCCAGCGGCACGTTGGAACTGAATCAAGTTGGCGGCGGCACGTTGACTCTGGCCGGCAACAACACCTTTGGTGGCGAAACGATCATCAACGGCGGAATGTTGCAAATCGGCAACGGCGGGATGACCGGCACGCTGGGGGCCGGTCTGGTGCTGGATACGGGCACGCTGGCCTTCAACCGGTCGGACACCAACACGGTGGCCAACAGCATCGCCGGTTCCGGCGGTCTCCAGCAGAATGGTTCCGGCACGGTGATCCTGGCCGGCAACCTGACCTACAGCGGACCGACGGTGGTCAACGCCGGCACGTTGGCGTTCCCCAAAGATGTAACGTTCGACGCTTCGACGGGCACGACCCTGGCCGTGGCCGCCAACGCGGCGGTGGACACCGGCTTTGAACTCTTCCTGAACGCCAATGCCACCAGTGTGGCGGTGGATGTGTCGGGCGCGGGCACGGTGCGGTTGGTGGGCAACGTCAATTATGTGGAGGACTGGGCGGACATCGTTTTTGGCGAGAACAACAACGGCATCACCACGGCCAATTACGGCGTGGCCATCGCCTCCGGCCTGGACCTGGGCACGACCAACCGCCTGGTCTGGGGCATCAGCAGCCGGGATGACGTGGCCGAATTTGGGTTGACCGGGTGCGACAGCCAGTTCAACGGGCCGATTTACGGCACGACGGCCAAACTGCAACTGATCGGCCAGAACAGTTGGCCGGGCGTACACACCATGGAAGACCAGTTCGCCTTCAACGCCTCGAATTCCTTCACCGGCACGCTGGAAGTCACGCGCGGCTCCGTTTATGTGGGCAACTCCAACGCGTTCAACGGCAACGTGTTGATTTTGGATCCGCTGCCCAGTGTTAATTCGCGCTTCTTCCTTTACGGGTTTAACGCGACCGTCTCGGATTTGCAGTCCGGCGGCTTTGGCGCCGCGGTGATTGCCAACGGCAACAACGTGAGTTCGGCCAATGTCGGGCCGGCCACCCTGACGGTGACGGAGAACCAGCCGACCACCTTCGCCGGCAACATTGTGGATTGGTACACGGAATACACGGCCCCGGCCACCGGCGCCAAGATTCCCACCTTGAGCCTGGTCATCAACGGCCCGGCCGCCCTGACATTGACGGGCACCAACACCTACAGCGGTACGACGGTCATCAATTCGGGCCAGTTGAATGTCGTCGGCAGTTCCACCGGCGGCGGCGCGGTGACCGTCAACACCAACGCGGCGCTCGGCGGCAGCGGCCTGCTGGGCAGCTCCGTCACCGTTAAAAAAGGCGGGTCCATTTACGTCGGGGTTGGCGGGGTCGGCAATTTCCAAGTGAACAGCCTGGCCTTGGGTGCCGGCACCGGCGATACGGCGGTGTTGAATCTCACGCCGGTGGCCCTGTTGAATGTCACCAACAACAACGGCCTGGTGCTGAACGGCGGCGCGGGCTCGGTCGCCGTCAATATTGGCGGCGACATCGCCTCGACCGGGGTGGTGCCCTTGATCAGTTACGCCGGGACGCTGGGCGGTTCCGGGTTTGCCGGCTTCCAACTGGGCTCCCTGCCGCCGGGCATTTTGGGCTACCTGTCCAACGACACCGCCCATGCGTTGGTTGATTTTGTGGCCACGCAGGTGATTATTCCCCGCTGGACGGGGGCCTTGAACACGGATTGGGGCACCACCGTCCTGGCCGCCCCGAAGAACTGGGTGTTGAATTCGGATGGCGTGACGCCGATTGACTATGTGGATGGCGAGAACGTGCGGTTTGACGACACCGCCGTCAACCCGGCGGTCTACATCAACAATGCCGCCGTGGCGCCCGCCTCGGTGACCCTCAGCAACGCGGTGGAGAACTATGTCATCAGCGGCAGTTACGGCATCACGGGTGCCGGCGGTCTGACCAAACAAGGCAGCGGCCGGGTGCTGTTAAACTCGGCGAACAGTTATGCCGGCAACACGGTGGTTACCGCCGGCACCCTGACGTTGGGCTCGGCCGGGGCGGTTCCCGGGGGCGCGGGCGCGGGCAATGTGACGGTCAACGGCACGCTGGACGTGGCCGGCTTGAGCCCCACGCTGAATAATTTGTCCGGCACGGGCGTCGTGGATGATCTGGCTGCCGGTGGATCACCGGTCGTGACGGTGGAGGAAACCGCGGCCAGCCAGTTTTCCGGGGTGCTGGCGAACACCACCGGTTCATTGGGGCTGACGCTGGCCGGCAACGGCACTTTGACCTTGAGCGGCGCGAACACCTACAGCGGCCCCACCTTGGTCGGCGGCGGAGCGCTCTTGGTTAACGGTTCGCTGGGCGCGACCGCCGTGACGGTGCAAAACGGTGCGGCGCTGGGCGGCTCCGGGGTCATCCTGGGATCCAACACCCTGAGCGCGGGGGCGGCGCTGGACCTGACGGCCAACGCGCCCCTGACCGTGGGCCGGCTGACGATCAACGGCGCGGTAACGGTGAATGTCTCCGGCACCATATCGGTAACCACGCCGGCCACCTACGTGCTGCTGAACTACACCAACCTGAACATCACGAATTTCTTCGTGCTGGCGCCGGTGCCCGGCGTTTTCAACAGCTCGTACAACGCCACCCTGAACGCGACCAACAACCAACTGCTGCTGGTGGTCGGGCCGGCCAAGCCGACCGGCACCATCGCCGACATCCGGCACATTGTGTTCTTCACCCAGGAAAACCGCTCCTTTGATCATTATTTCGGCGCGTTGCACGGGGTGCATGGTTTCGGCGATCATGTGACCCTGACGCTGACGAACGGCAACAGCGTGCTTTACCAGCCGAACGGCGCCAGTTATGAACTGCCGTTCCACACCTCCATTCTCAGCATCGCCGACCTGGCACATAGCTGGTCCGACGCGCATCAGGAATGGGATAACGGCTGGCATGACCAATGGGTGCCGGCCAAATCCACGGAGTCGATGGCCTACTACGAACGCAGCGACATTCCTTATCACTACGCGCTGGCGGACGCCTACACTGTGTGCGATGAATTCCATTGCTGCGCGCTGACCTCGACGGATCCCAACCGCCTGTATGTCTTCAGCGCGATGATTGATCCGAATGGCATCGCCGGTTATCCGAACGCCGGGCCGGTGACGGCCAACACCGAGCCGTCGACCGGTTGGGGGACCAACTGGCTCACGTACGCCCAGGTGCTGCAGAAGGCCGGTGTCTCCTGGAAGGTCTATCAGGCGTCCGACAACTATGACGACAACGCCCTGGCCTGGTTCTACGCCTTCAAGAACGCCGCGACCACGTCGCCGCTCTACCAGAACGGCATGGCGGATGTGGCCAACCTGACCAACGGTTTTGCAGCGGACGTCTCCAACAACGTGCTGCCGAGCGTCTCGTGGATTGTGGGGCCGGACTATGGCTCGGAACATCCCTCATATGAGCCCGGCGTCGGCGCGAACATCCTCCAGAACCTGATTAACTCGCTGGCCGCCAATTCCAACGTCTATAACAGCACCGTGTTCATCTACAACATTGATGAGGGGGACGGCTTCTTTGATCATGCGGTGCCGATCAACCCGCCCACGGGAACCTCGAGTGAGTTTGTGACGGGCCAGCCCATCGGTCTGGGCGAACGCGTGCCCTGCATCATTGTTTCTCCGTGGAGCCGCGGCGGCTATGTGGATTCCCAGGTGTTCGACCACACGTCGGTGCTGCGGTTGATTGAAAAATGGACGGGGGTGCCGGTGCCGAACCTGAGCGCCTGGCGGCGGCAGGTGTGCGGCGATCTGACCAGCGCGCTGGACTTCGCCCATCCCAACTACAGTTACCCGTCCAATTTCCTGAACAACGCCGCGAACACGGAGACGGTGAACTACAGCACCGCCGGCACCACCGCCACGCCGCCGGGCACGCAAACCGTGCCGGTACAAGAGGCGGGCTCGCTGATCGCCCGGCCACTCCCTTACCAGCCCAATGCCTGGGCGGTGTTGGATCCCATCCAAGGCAATTGCGACGTCCTGATGACCAACTCCGGCGCGGTCTCGATGCACTTCGCGGTCTATCCCAACTACGCCTCGCCGATCCTCCCCACGCCGTTTGATGTCCTGCCCGCCAATTCCCTCATCGGCGCTTTCAGCACCCAGACGAGCGGCCACTACGACTTTAGTTGCTACGGCCCCAACGGTTTCCTGCGCCGGTTTGCGGGCAACTTGAAGACCGACGCCGGCCAGCTTGACTCAGTTGCGCTGCTCAACCCCTGCGCGAACGGCTTGGAAATCACCCTCGCCAACTCGGGTGGCGCCCCGGTGGTCTTCAGCGTCACCAACGGCTGGTTCGCCAACAGTCTGAACACTTACACCGTGCCCGCCAACAGCACCAATCTGGTGTTTCTGGACGCGAGCACCAACAACGGCTGGTACGACCTGACCGTGACCGCCGCCAGTGACAGCTTGTTTGTGCGCCGGTTCGCCGGCCACATTGAAACCAACGCCATCCCGGCGGCGTTCGTATCGTCCGAGAATCCCAGCGGGTTCAAGGACAATGTCACGTTCACGGCCAACGTGACGGGTTTCGGCACGCCCTCCGGCGCCGTGCAGTTCCGTACCAACGGGGTGGCTTTGGGCGCGCCGGTGCCCCTCAACAATGGCGTGGCCACGGTCGCCACCAGTTTGCTGCCGCGGGCCAACAACGTCGTGACGGCCGAGTACTCCGGCGACCAGTTCAACCTGGCCCTGACCAACAGTCTGATCCAAACCGTCACCAACCATCCGCCGGTGGCCGGGTTGGCGTTTTACACGCGCCCGGTCGGGGTGAAACTGCTTATCAGCGTCAGCCAGTTGCTGACCAATGTCACGGACGTGGACGGAGACACCATCACCCTCGCGGGGGCCGGCAGCGATGGGTTCAACATGCTGACCACCAACGGGGTGACCCTGTTCAGCAATGGCGCCTACCTGCTCTACACCAACAGCGTGACCCCCAATGTCAATGACTCGTTCCTCTACACCGTCACCGACGGTTACGGCGGGACGAACACCGGGACGGTGACGATCTTGGTGACCGGCTTTGCCACCGGGCAGAACAACGCGCAGTTGAATCTGTCGCCGACCAACGTGACAGCGACCTTCTTCGGGGTGCCCGGGTACCAGTATATTGTGCAACGCTCGACCAACCTGGCGGCCGGTTCCTGGGTGAACATCAGCACCAACATCGCCCCGACCAACGGCGTGATGCAGGTGCTGGACGGGTTCCAAGATCTGAACATCTCGGTGCCGCCCCTCCCGCCCGCCGTGTTTTATCGGTTGGAATACATCAACCCATAACCCCCTTAAACCGATCACTTACTTAGGATCAAACCATCAACAAATGAAAACAATGAACAAGCACTTCCTGCTGGCCGGCGGCTTTCTGCTCGGCCTGACGGGCGCGGCCTCCGCCGCGTTGGATGTCACGGCGGTAAACGCCGACTGGACGGTGAACACGGTCATCCCGGCGGGCAATCCCGTGGGGATCACCGCCTATCAGAGTTTCCAAGGCCTCCCGAGCGGGCCGATTGTGGACGTGAGTGTGGACCTGGACATTACTGGCGGCTACAACGGCGCGCTGGTCGGCTACCTGACCTTGCAGGATGCCAACGGCAATGTGGCCACGGAGTTTCTGCTCAACCAGGTGGGCACTTCGCCGTCCAACCCGTTTGGATCGGCCGGGGCGGGCTTCAACATCACCCTGAGCGACGCGGGCACGGTCAACGGCAGCATCCATGGGGCGACGGGGGTGCCGACGGGCACCTGGCTGCCAGACTCGGCGAACACCTTGGACGGGACCTTTGGTGGGCTGACGGCCAATGGCACTTGGACGCTGTTTTTGGCGGACGTGGACGCGGGCACGGCGTCCCCCACGCTGTTGAGCTGGGGCCTGAATGTGGTGGCGGTGCCGGAGCCCCGGTGGGGGGTGACGGCGGCCGTGGGCCTGCTTGGGTTGGTGGGGATTAGTCTGGTGAACGCCCGCCGGGCCGGGCGGCGGCCTGTTGTGCGGGCCGTCCGATAACGGCTGTACGTCCGGTCAAACCAGGCGCGATCAAATATGCTGATGAGGAAGAACTGCAGGGAAATCCGCAAGAACTTGCTTGGATCGGCGGCCTTGGCGGCTGCCTGGCTGGTCCTGGCCGGGGCCGCCCGGGCTGCTGATTCCGGGCCGGCCGATGGCTGGCTGTCCCCCACCGCGCTGGCGGCCACGGGGGACGGGAAGATGATTTTTGTGGCCTGCGGCACGGCGAATCGGGTGCTGCGTTATGAACCCGGCCCGAACAAAGTTACGGGCTACGTGACCCTGCCGTCGCCGGCCTCCGGGTTGGCGCTGTCCGCCGACGATCACATTCTGTATGTCACCTGTGCGGCCCCGGCAAGCCAGGTTTGCATCATTGACCCCGTCCGCCTGATCGTCTCCGGCACCATTGCCGCCGGCCACACGGCCCGGTCGCCGGTGTTGAGCCGGGACGGCAAGACGCTCTATGTTTGCAACCAGTTCAACAATGACGTGAGTGTGATTGATGTGGCGGCCCGGCGTGAAACCGGGCGCATCCCCGTGCCGCGCGAGCCGATGGCGGCGGACCTCACGCAGGATGGAAAATATCTGCTGGTGGCCAATCACCTGTCCATCGGGCGTTCGGACACTGAGGATGTGGACGCGTCGGTGAGCGTGATTGATGTGGCGGCGGGCCGGGTGGTGAAAGAACTGGAGTTGCCCGACGGCAGCACCGGGCTCCAGGACATCCGCGTTTCGCCGGATGGAAAATACGCGGTTTTGACGCACATCTTCAGCAACTTCGACCTGCCCCCGCGACGGGTGGACCGCGGCCAGATCAACGCCAACGCGTTGACGATCATCAGCGTGGCCAAGCTGGAGCCGCTGTACACCTTTTTGCTGGACCCCCTGGACCGGGGCGCGGGCAATCCCTGGGCCATCGCCTGGTCCGCCGATGGGGCGGACCTGGTCATCACCCACGCCGGCACGCATGAAGTAAGTGTGATTGATTTTCCAGCGCTACTGAACGGGCTGCCCAAGAACGCGAAGGAAAAATTTCACACCGACGCCACCACCCCGGTGCTGAAATTCGCCCCGCATTTCGAGGATGACCAGGAGAACGACGGGCTGCCCTTTCTGGTGGGTGCCCGGCAGTTTGTGAAGCTGCCGGCCGGCGACCTGGGCCCGCGCGGCGCCGCCATTACCGGCCACACCCTCTACACCGCCAACTACTTCTCCGACACCTTGAGCGCCGCGGATTTGTCCGTGCTGCAGCCGCAGCCGGTGTCCATTCCGCTGGGCCCGGCCAAAGCAATGACGCCCGTCCGCAAAGGGGAGTTTTATTTCAACGACGCGGAGCTGTGCCATCAAGGCTGGCAAAGCTGCGCCACGTGCCATCCGGGGGACGGCCGGGTGGATGGACTTGACTGGCAGTTGGGGCGGAACCACTCCAAGAAAACCAAAAGCCTCCTGTCAATCCACCAAACGATGCCGGCGGAGATCATGACCAACGGCGTTCAGGGCATGGCGGACACTCCCGAAGCCGCCATCCAGGTGTCCTTGCAAACCCTGCTGTTCGCCACCAATCCGCCCGCCGAAGTGGCGGCGGACTTGGATCAATACCTGCAATCGCTTAAACCCGTGCCCAGCCCGTATCTGTCGCAAGGTCAGTTGTCGGAGCCCGCCAAACGCGGCCAGACGCTGTTCACCCAGGTGGGTTGCAACAACTGCCACCCGGCCGGTCTCTTCACCGACCGGCGCTGGCATGATGTCGGCACCCGGGTGCGTTTTGACAAGTCGGGGTTCTTCCTGACGCCGCCCCTGGTGGAAGTCTGGCGCACGGCCCCATACTTGCATGACGGCTCGGCCACCACCATTCGCGAAGTGCTGACCACCTTCAATCATAAAGACGCCCATGCCGACGTTTCCAAGCTTTCCAAACAGGAAATGGACGACCTGTGCACCTATGTGTTGTCGTTATGATCCGACGCTGATTTTAACCTGCAAAAGAAACCCACCCCATGAAGATTCCGTCGAAAGAACCGGCCGTTCCGGCCTTTACCCTCATCGAGTTGCTCGTGGTCATTGCGGTCATCGCCATCCTGGCGGCCATGCTCCTGCCGGCTTTGGCCAAGGCCAAGGCACGGGCCAATCAAATCTATTGCCTCAACAACCTGAAAGAATGGGGGGTGGCCATGTCCATGTATGCGGACGATAACAACCAATTTTATCCCAAATCACGGGAACTGCTATTTACGGATCCGGCGGACAACCAACCAACTTGGAGTGAACTCTATGACGGGGCGACGGCCAACCCGGCCATTGGGCTGTCCGACTGGTTCAACGCCCTGCCTTCGTATGTGGGGAGTTTTCCGCTCTGGCAATACGGGGCCAACAGCATCAGCAACAATATTTTCACCTACTCCCGGTCCATTTACATCTGTCCCACCGCGCAGGCCATGCCCACCATCTCCCCGGATCCTGATCCGCTGGTCCGTATTGAGGCGGGGGCCGGCCCGGGACCCACGTTCAATTACGGGATGAACCAGCGCATCAACTATAATCTGCCCGCGCCCAACAATGTACCGGAAACCCCGTTCCGGGTCACCCAGGCGGTCCATCCTTCGGCGTTCGTGGTCTTCTCCGAGCAGCGGGTGCATCAGGCGGAAACCCCTTATTACGGCACCACGCCAACGGATCTTTGCAGCACCTACAACTGGTGCAACCGGTTCTCCGGACGCCACAGCGGCGGCGGGAACATCGTTTTCAGCGACGCACATGCAGCCTATTTCAAATACAATTACGTCGTCGGCCAGAGCAACGGCAAGATCGTTGATCCCAAAGATCCCGACATCAACTGGGAGTTTGACGGGAATTAACTCATTGCGGATCCAAGCCCATGTTTGTTCGCCTTATGACCAAAAAAACTGCTCTATTTACGTTTGCCACCGTTCTGGCGGTGACGTTTATGTCCCCGTGGATGGGCTGCTTCATCCGGGCGGAGGACGCCCCCGCCAAAACGGCCGACCAGCCGGCCCCGGCCCGTGACGGGCCCAAAAGAATCCTCTTTTTCTGCAAATGCAACGATTATGAGGACACGATGCTGCGGCGGGTGGACGGCCACCCGAGCGTGGTGGAGATGGTGCTGGGGGATTTGGGCAAGCAGAACCACCTGGCGATTACGTTTACCAAGGACGGCTCGGTGTTCACGCCGGAAAAGCTCGCCCAGTACGATGCGTTCTGCTTCTTCACCTCGGGCGATCTCACCCAGCCGGGCAACGATGGCAAACCGCCCATGACCCCGGACGGCAAGGCCGCGCTGCTGCAGGCCATTGCGGAGGGCAAGGGTTTCGTCGGCATCCATTCCGCCGCCGCCACCTTCAATTCCGGGACGGCGGGCGTGGACCCGTATATCCAAATGCTCGGCGGCGAATTGCTGGTCCGGGTGCGGGGGATGGAACCGGCGCATCAAATCGTGACGGACACGAATTTTCCGGGGATGGGCGCGGTGCCGGCGGATTTCGGGCCGGTGGATGAATGGTACGCCCTGAAGAATTATTCCACCAACCTGCATGTGCTGCTCGCCCTGGACACCGCCCAGATGGTCCGGGGCGCTTACTACGCCCCCAACTTTCCCACGACTTGGGCCCGACTCGAGGGCAAGGGCCGGGTTTTTTACACGAACATGGGCCATCAAGCCGAGGTCTGGAACAGCCCGGTATTTCAAGCGATTCTGGCGGGCGGATTACAATGGGCCGCCGGCGCGGTCGAGGCGGATGTCACCCCGAATATTGACCGGGTGACTCCAGGGGTGAAAAAGCAATAAACCCAATGGGAAAATTCAATTACACTTCGTGGGA
>Ga0302320_10006963_pt1 | contig 24964 bp, 25 predicted proteins | sample Bog_T0_3_FD_202130 | JGI IMG/M metagenome (GOLD analysis project Ga0302320, IMG submission 202130) | Peat permafrost microbial communities from Stordalen Mire near Abisko, Sweden - Bog_T0_3 | ecosystem: Environmental > Terrestrial > Soil > Wetlands > Peat | place: Sweden: Abisko, Stordalen Mire...
CGGCAGTTCAATCATTCGATACTCTGAGCTTCCCCGGCGCCTCGCTTCCATTTCCGCCTGGGTTGCGTGCTGCGCCACATAGTCTTGGCTGGTCGACAGATATCCGCCGGGATCGGTCAGTCCAGAACCTTTCTGCAAGGCGGAGACGGGACGCCAGCGGTAACTCGACCAATCCGAGTTGAGGTCCAGCCGTATGCCCAAATCGGCATTGGGATGGTTACGCGACCAGCCCAGAACCTCAGGGAACCACGAGCCCGGAACTAAAATCCCCGCAGTTGTTACCCAGCCTTTCTCCAATGCCTCAAAGCTGGCCTTGTCGATGGATTGTATCCGTCAGAGGAAACCACCTTGTTGCCGGCTTAAAAATCATGGTGAAGTGTAGGCATGAGTGCAGAGCAAAGCGCCCTGACGGGCTCCCACTTCTTCAGGTGAGATTGCCCCCAAAACGGAAGTCGGTCAAAGAGCGCAACGTACAAATTACGTACAAAACTGCGCGTCAATTTTGCCATTGGGGCGGCGGGAGTCGAACCCGACATCAGGATTGAAAACGCTCAAGTTGCTGATACTGAGAATGCCTGAAAAGTCCAGAATTCCACGATTGCCAGGTTCGCGTGCAAATCGCGTACAAAGATTTCCCATAACTCCAGAACTTCCAAGCCTCTCCAGCGCTCGCCCAACACGCCGAAGTGCTCTTCAACATTTGTACATTGATCGCTGCAGGTTGCACCGAGGCGCTTTGAAAAACACTTTGGAGCTTTGCACTAAGCCGCTCGCGCGGCAGGACATGCTCTTGTGGCATTTGGATAGAGTGTTGGACACCGAAGGAGGTCGGGAGCGCCTGTCGCCGAGGGCCTAAGGTTGCCTTCGAGTGCCTTTCTGGCTGTCTCTTGAGTGTCGCTCTTGTTGGTCGAAATTGGCTGTTGTTCGTGCAGCGGCGGCAATCTTTACTCCTTCTCTTGTCCGGCCCTCCAGGCACTGTCTTCCGCGCGGGCAACTGCGTAACTGGCGTAGAACACCCCAGAGGGTCATCCGGTTCTCGTCTTACCAACGAGATAGAGCAGAATTTCCACCTGGGGTGCGCTGATTGGTTGTGTTTCTGATTGCTGGGGTTACTTGACTGTAAGCAAAACAGTCTTACCTTTAGCCTTCGAGGAGCGAATGAAGTAAATGGCTCCGTAAACGCCCCAGGCTCCGGAGATGCCCAGTGCCAGCAGCGGTTCCTTAAAAGTACCCAAGCCGAAGACAGGACTGATCAGGTAGAAGGCCATGCAGACAACGTTGGCCAGGAGCCCGAAGCCAGGGATGAGCAGGTGGCGAACTACGCTGTAGTCATGGCGCCTGTGGTAGGCAATCATGCAAAGTACGCAGCTCAACGCATACAAGATAAAGGTGCCGAAGTTAGAGGTGAGGGTGATGGTAAGCAGCGAGTTAGGCATCGCGGCTAACTGGTCGTGCGAGAGGTAGCCGAAGTTGGAAAAGATGCCGTGGGGCAGCGCGGCAATGGCTGCGTCAGAGGGCGCGCTTGCATCGCCAAAGACCAGAACGACGGCAATGACGCCGATAAACGCGGAGATCCAGGCCAGCGTCCAGATGGCCTTGCGGGGGCTGAGCGACCCGGCGTGGAGAATGCCGAAGTGCTCGGGAGCCTCGTCGTCCTTGCCCATGGCGTAGGTTACGCGAGCGCCGGTGTTCATACAGCTCAACGTGGTGCCGATCAGCGCCAGAAAGACTGTGACGGCCTCTGCCAGCATGAAATACTTGCCGTGGCCCTGGCCCAGCAACCCGTCGCCGACCATAATCATCATGTCGCCGATAGGCGCTGCGGATGTGACTGCGCTTTGCATGGTATAGCCAGAGTTGAGAAAGTAATTGGCAGAGAAATACTCAATCAAATAGCACACCAGACCCTGAATCAGCAGCGAGGAAATGACAGCGATGGGAATATGCTTGGTGGGGTTCTTAGCCTCGCCTCCCATCGAAGTTACCGATTCAAATCCAACCAAAATCAGAATGGCGACCGTAGCCTGGATGAAAACATAGCTGAACTTGTGCGGCGCGACAACCGAGGCAGCAGAGGTATGGGTGAGGAAGTTTCCGCTGGCGTCCTTCTCGGGATAGCCGATGGTGAATGGGACCGGCTTGCCGGCCGCGTCCAGCAGCGGTGCTGGAGCGCCACTGGCGTCGCGGACTATGGAGCCATCCTTGGCTGTGGCGAACTGGTAGCTATAGGTTGCCAGTGTTTGTCCGTCATACTGGAAGGCCGGCGAACCTGCAGCATGGCTTGTGCGATAACCGATGGCGAGTACACTAAAGACCAATAGCGCTGAAATCTGGACGATGTTGATAGCCAGGTTGACAGCAGTGGAAGCACCTGCGCCCTTCGATGCGATCCAGCCAACAAAGAATGAGAAAGCAATCGCTACCAGCGCCATGAAGATAAGTCCAGGATTCGAGCCACTCATGAAGTTGGGATAGAGAAAGCCAACGATATAGCCCACAAAGACGCCTGTAACAGCAACCATCACGCCCGGATAGACCCAATAGTAAAGATGCGAACCCCACCCGACGATAAACTTGGCGACGCGCGCGTACTGGAAGAACTTATCTTTCGATAGGAGCGCCTGCTCTGCGTAGTAGTAGCTTGAGCCGGTGCCGGGATAAAGTTTGGAAATCTCCGCGTAGGCGACCGCCGTGGCCAGACAAAGCAGCAGGGCGGCAAAGATGCCTAGCCACATGGTTGGCGCAGTGGTGCCCGTGCCGGCCTGGATTACAAATGTGAGCCAAAGAAAAGCGCCGGGGGCGATAAGGGCCATTGCATTGCTGGTTAGTCCGGTAAGGCCCAGGGTGGCCTGCATCTGAGGTGCCTTTTGATCTGCCATGAAGATTCTCCTGAATGTAATGTTTTTGTCGGCTGCTCCCGGCGTCGAGACCCCGGTCGTCCTTGTTGCGCACTCGCCTACGATTCAGTGGCCGAGGCGATGCAACAAATCTGAATGATTTATCTGAAGGCTAAAGCCGAAGTGATAAGGATGATATGAAGAAACAGAAATCAAAGGCGAACAAAACCGCAATCAACCTGACCCTAAATAGCATCTGGGCCATTGCCGGGAATTGACAGACGCACCAGTGGCGAAACTGTCGAGCGGATCGCGTCTTTGTGGACCTTGAAAACGCGTTCTTTGATAGGGGTGGACTTTACAAAATCCTGATACGCCCGCTCAAGATGCGCACGGAAGTAGGCGCGAGCTTTCTCTTCGTCCGGCTCGATACCGGCTTCGCGAAGATTGTCTCCCATGCGACGCAGTATGTGCAGGCGTGCCACATTCAGCACCGCAGGGTCATAGGGGACGCCAAGAAAGCGAAAGTAATCCTCGGCGGAGGAAAGCTTCGTCAGTTGTTCAAGCACAGTCATATTTCATCTCCAGTGGGGTGTGTTTGGATATCGCGGCACCGCCGGCTCGCCGGTAAAAGTCCAGCAACTCTTCAGAGCTGACTACGCGCTTTGCCTGCATGGATCGCTGCCGAACTTGAGCCAGCACCGATTGCGTCCGAACTTTGTCAGTGGAGAGTCCGAGGGAGTGCAGCGCGCCCGCGATCGATGCCAGTCCAGAGTGTTTTCCTAGAACAATCTCACGCACACGGCCGAAGGTTCGCGGGGATAATGCTTCATAAGTAGCTGGATCTTTCTGTAGCCCATCGACGTGAATGCCTGATTCATGCGTGAAGGCATTGGCGCCAACGATCGCCTTCCCAACCGGAATAGGACGAAGTGCCGCTCTGGCCACGATTTCAGCAAGTCGCGGCAACTGCGAAAGATTCACGCTGCTGCCGGCCTCATGGAAACGATTCAGGCACGCAGCAACTTCTTCGAGAGCAGCATTGCCGGCGCGCTCTCCCAGGCCGAGTACACAAACGCTGGCATGAGTTGCTCCCCCTCGAATTGCAGCCAGAGTATTCGCCGTGGCCAAACCAAGGTCATCGTGGCCATGAAACTCCAACTCAACGCCAGTCGCACGGCCAAGCCTTGTAAAGGCTTCACACACCGAAAAAGGCTCCATATTGCCGAGCGTGTCCGCGTAACGGAAGCGATGAGCGCCTGTGCTTGCGGCTGCCTCCACTGCGAGAAGCAGAAAATCCATGTCGGCCCGACTGGAGTCTTCCCCTCCCATAGCCACGCGCAATCCGCAATCGACAGCATAGGCAATCACATCACGAATGCGATTCAGCACGCCTGCGCGATCCATATTAAGCTTGGCCCGCATTTGAATATCGGAAACCGGAATAGAGAGATTCACCCGCTTCAACCCGGTCTTCCGTGCGGCATCGACATCCGCGCGTGTCATGCGACACCAGGCAATTGGCTCGGACTTGCTCAATGCACCACGAATGGCCGCTATCTCCTCGATCTCCCTCTCTCCAATCGCTGGAGTGCCCGCCTCTATCTCGTCCACACCAGCGTCTTCCAGCGCGAGGGCAATGGCCAGCTTCTCGTCCAGAGTGAATGCAACTCCTGGCGCCTGCTCTCCATCTCTGAGCGTCGAGTCGTTAAATACTACACGAGACACATTAGACATACTCAGCCTCCATGGGAACAGAGCCGGCTTGCAAATCGCGTACTGCTTGCTGAACGACTTCGATAACTCGACCCATTTCGGAGCCTGAGTTTTCTCGCGAAAGCGAGAAGCGCACCGATCCGCGCAGATGACGGAATGGAATCTTCATCGCAGTCAGCACGTGGGATGGATTGAGCGAACCCGACGTGCAGGCCGATCCGGAGGATGCAGCAATTGACTCACGATTCAACATGAGCAGAATCGAGTCTGCCTCGATATTCTCAAAGGCAATGTTAAGTGTGTTGGGTAGGCAGTTACGACGGTCTCCAATACGAATGGCGGTCGGAACAAGGCGCAGAATCTCCCTTGCAAGGTATTCGCGCAACAAGGAGATCCGATGCATATCATGCTGTAATTCCTGCGCTGCAAGCTTCGCTGCCACCCCGAAGCCAACGATTGCTGGTGTGTTCTCCGTTCCTGCGCGCCTTCCGCGTTCCTGACGGCCGCCATAAATAAGCGACACCAACTTGATGCCGTTGCGCACGTAAAGGGCGCCAATGCCCTTAGGGCCGTGCATTTTATGCGCCGAGATCGAAAGCACATCAATCTCAGTTCCTTTTACTTTGATTTCGACTCTTCCCGCAGCCTGAACAGCATCGCAGTGAAACAAGGCTCCAGACGCGCGCGCCATGGATGCAAGCATCTCAATGGGAAACATAACTCCAGTTTCGTTGTTGGCCCATTGTATGGAGACAAGAGCTGTCCGCTCACTTAGAGCCTTCCGATATGCATCGAGAATAAGGTTCCCTCGGCCGTCGACCGGGATGCGATGAACCTTTGCCCTTCCTGTTCTCTCCAAGTACGCGCACAACGCAAGCACGGAAGGGTGTTCAACGGCTGAAGTAACAATCTCGTTCCGCCCACCCTGTGTTTCGAGAGCCGATAAGATCGCCGTGTTATTCGATTCGCTCCCGCCTGAAGTAAAGACGATCTCGCTATCGCGTTCTGCTCCGATTAACGCGGAAACCTGGCCTCGCGCCGCGCGTACGGCATCTTTCGCAGTTACTCCTGGATCATGCAGCGAAGATGGATTTGCAAACTCATCGCGAAGAAATGGAAGCATTGCCTCAACAACGCGCGGGTCCGTGCGTGTTGTCGCGTTGTTGTCCAGATAAACCCACGGTTTTTGTGCAAGCATTTCCGTCATAGCGAGTTTCCTCAGACAACGCCTATCAACAGCATGATTTGCCGCAGCCACCCTTGGATTTGGCATGGGGATTGTCGAACGAGAAGCCTGTGCCCTCTTGACTGTCAATAAAATCAATCGTAGTGCCGGATATTAACGCGAAGGAGGATGGATCGATCAGTATCTTCACTCCGTGGCTCTCGCAGGAGATGTCCTCCGGTCCTGCGTTTTCCACCAGGCCCATCTCGTATTCGAGTCCTGCACAACCGCCTGACCGCACCATTAATCGCAGTCCAGCAATCGATCTGGGAACCGTAGCGATTGCCGAGTGCAAAGCACCGGCCGCAGCATCAGTCAATTGAATCATCGTGCCCTCCTTAGCTGACGTTGCTGGATATAGTGCACGTTGTGTGCCAATCGGATTTGCTGAGAATAAATATACTTAGACCTTCTCATGGTGGAAAGGCGAGAGGTTTGTCGTATTCGCGACATGTCGATTCCCGGTCATTGTGCGAATGAGGATTCGATACCAATCAGCCGCGGAGCCTCACCACTGAAGCGCGTCCGCGCCAGGAGGCTCTCGCCCGATTCACTGCCAAAACATGCATTGAAATCCCCACACTCAGAACAGCATGGCGCAGCGCACAGACTGAAGCCATCGTCGCGGCAGATCATTCGATAAAAGAACTTCTTCCACTTCATGTCCTGATCGTTGCGACGCGCCAGTGCAGCAAAGTGACGCAGCATGAGCCTGGACAACTCACCTCGATTCGCCAGTCCAAGATCCTGCCATAAATGGTTCGGCCGTGTGGCTCGGCGAGCTACAAGAAAGGTCAACAGTGAATTGATTGGGGACGATGCGGTGCGGAAGCGCCAAAGTAGCTCCCGCAAGCATTTCTCGTCTTCATTAACTGCCGGCTCGGCATCGAGCTTGAACATTTCCAGGCCTTCCAATGTTCCTGGAAAGTAACGCTCGACATTGCGGCGGAGTGTTGAGCCACTGATGCCGAGAGCGCCGGTGAATGAACCGCCGGCGCGGCACTCATCTACAGCGGCGGTAAAGACGCACGCGAGTACATGCCCATCGAAAGGGTCGCACGCGGTGGCCGCGTTTGCCTGCATTAGATGCGTGTACATGGCGTCTGGCGTCATCTTTGCCCCTTAGGATGGACCGTGTTTCTGGCAGTTCTTCCCGCACACCCGGCCACATGCTCCACAGCCAATACATGCTCCCGGATCGGTAACTGTCATCACCTTGCGCAGTATCTCCTCGTCGTCATCGAGCCCCACGAGATCGCCGTCTTCCGTGATTCCCTGCAACGTCATCACGGAACGGCCGCAGACTTTAAAGCAACGGCCACAGCCAATACAAAGCTCCTGGTCAATGTCCAGCAGATAGGAGGGATGCCAGACTCGCCCATCGCGCGTGACTGCTTGTGTTTCAATTTGTTCCGCTTTCATTTATGCCTCCGCAGTTTGCAGGAATGCTCGCTTTGATTCGAGTTCTCGATATGCCGCATAGGCCCTCTCGGCTACGGCCGGAATCTGCTCCCAATTGGCCGGCAAATCCTCAGCGAGATGGTGAAGGTTCAACTTGGCCTGCACGGCTTGCGAAGACAGCTTCCTTACTTCAGCTTTGAGGGTCTCCAAGTCTGTCATGCGGCCTCGCTTTCAGTAGCGCGCAACATCTGGGTACTTTTCAATCCACTCGATTGCATCGGCAACTATCCTTTCGCCCTCTGATTCGAGTTTCTCCAGACTGTCAAATCCAAACCGATGCACGTCGCGCAAGTGCTTGTTGAAGACGATCAGCCGGCCCGCAGTGAGCACGAGGCGGCCAAAACCTTCGTGGTGCAACTTCATCAGTGGCGACACCATCACGCCGGTAACGCGTTCAATGGTCAGTCCAATGGCGTTGTAAAACAGTTCCATGCGCCATAGCGTTTCCGGATCAGGGTCGCTCATGAGCGGGATCTCAAGACGCTTTTCTCTGGTCATGATGTATGGTTCCAGCAGATCATGATCGCTCTTTGCATCCCACGATCCATGCAGATCCTGAGCCCGCCACTGCTTGACCAACTCATTGAGGAAACCGGGCGTTGCCGGTGCAATTGCTTCGACCGTGCTCTCAGCCATAGATCACCTCATCTTCGAAATCATGCGTGCGCTCCCTGCCCTTATTCAGCGCCTTTCGGATCCACGGCGGCGGATTGCCGTTCAACACCTTCTGTAACTGCTGCAATGAATCTTCTATCGCCTGGGTCTCGGCAACCTTGATTGGGTGGACGTTCTTTGCCACCACTCGCGCCGCCGCTGATCCACCGATGGCTGCCACATAGAGAATCGCGCAGTCTTGAATTGCTTCGAGCTTTGGGCCAAGCTTGTCTTCGTTACCGTTCTCTTCCAGGTTGCCAGTGAACTCAACGCAATGAACGAATTGGCAGCTGTCCGGATTGATTTCGTAAATCGCGATCTTCCTGGCCCATCCAAAGTGAGCATTGACGTGTTGTCCGTCCTCGGTTGCAAAGGCGACTTTCATACTCCTCCTAAAGGCACAAAGCACTTACTGTACAAGTTGCAGCGTTACCAGGTCGTGAGATAGTTGTTGTTTTGGAATCCACGTTTCAGGCGTTGGCTCATGAGCATTGGCCATGAGAAGATTGCCAACATCGAAGATTAGATTGCGGGTTCCTCGATAGCCAACTGTTACCTGCTGGCCGGCGCCAAGACGATCAAACACCGGAATCCCTATACGATAGAAAGGAATTTGGAGACGCTCGGCGGCTTGCCTTCCGTGTGAATGTGTCACAATCAGATCAGCCCCAACAGAGCGGAGTTCGAGATCTTCGAGGTCGCCCAGCAAGACTTCGTCAACTGGAATGGACTCAAGCACGGGCGATTCTGTCGTGGTGACTGCTGCCTGAATCTTGCAACCCATTTCATGAAGCCAATGCGAAATTGCGTAGAGCAAGTCTGGCTCCGCGGCGATAGTGACTCGCTTGCCGCCGAAATAGAAGTGGCCGTCCAGCATGGCATCGATCAACTGGCTGCGCTGCCTTCGATACTTCTTTGGAACCGGGACGCCGCTAATCTCCGACAAGAATCCCATCAATTCATCGTTGGCCGCCAATCCTGTAAGTCGGGCGAATAGCTTGTAGGGAACTCCGGTGTGGTGTTCGAGCGTGATTGCGGCCCCGCGCATTTGTTCCCCGATCGCAACCGTCCAGCAAGCAGAACCCATTCTTCGAATCTGTTCGACTGAGACTCCGCCAAGCGATGTTGGCGTGAACTCTGTTGGAATATGTCCGTCGAGTGAACCGGAAAGATCCGGCAGAAAGATTGGATCGAGACTGAATGCCTCGAAGATGTCCCGAAGTTCATCGATATCGCCAGGAGTCATGTGGCAGCCAGGAAGCACATTGATACGCCGCGATAGTCTGGTTTCAAACTGCGGACTCTCAACCAGCTCTTCGACCATGCGTGTAACCGCCGCTGCCCATCCATCCTGAAACGCTCCTTGAAAATCGGGCGTGGAGACATCGACGAGGGCAATACCATCCAGCTCTGGGTGACTGGCGCGGATCAGCTTGAGGAATCCGCTCAGGTCGTCTCCTTTGATCTCCGAGATGCCGGTCGTGCAGATCCCGATGAACGATGGCTTGGTCCGCCCGGCGATATTCACTAAAGCCTGTTCCAGATTATCGAAACCTCCTAGAACAGTGGCGACTTCGCTCATCGCCGCCGTTTGCATCGGGATGGCCTCGCGAAAATGCCGCACGAAGAGAACTAGCCCGAAGGAAGTGCAACCCTGTGAACCGTGAAGCAACGGAATCGAGTGATCCACTCCCATAAAGGCCAGCGCTGCGCCAATGGACGGACTCATCTTGAGCGGATTCACTGTGCAGTATTTTTCGCTGATCGTCACTCGCGCCATATGCCCACCTTATGCCACGTGAATGGATAACTCGTTCTGAGCAATAGAAGATTCCCATGGAGCAGGTTTGCGAATTTGCTCCCATATGGGGTTCGAGAGTGCCTTGTCGATCCCGCTCACAAGCGCCACCATGCCCTCATACCCGGCATAGGCGTGATGCCGTTCCTGGTTAATGTCGAGCCATGGCATCTTTGCTTTCAAGGCGACAAACTGTGTGCGTCCACCCGAGAGCATAATGTCGGCCCGCGCTTCCTTCAACATCTTGTACATCTCACGCGGCTTCAGGTCGTCGAACATATGCGCGTCGTCTTTCATGATTTCCTTGATGCGCTCTTTGTCGTCGGGCGTGGATTTCTTGACGCTTGTGCCAATGACGGTAAGGCCCGCCTCCTGCATCGCCGCTACGACGGACCATGACTTTACGCCCCCGGTGAAGAGCAATGCTCGCTTGCCTGCAAGGCGCATCTTGAAAGGGGCAATCCGCTCCCACGCGCGGGCTTCTTCTCTTGCGATGACAGCTTCTGTACGGCCGAGCAAGTCGGCCGGTGCTCCGCGGTCAACCAGCAATTGCGCAATTCCGCGCAGAGCATCGCTCATGTCGCCTATGCCGTAGAAAGATCCCTCAAAAAATGGAATGCCGTAACGCTCTTCCATCTTTCGCGCCACATTGATCATGGCCTTTGAGCAGACCATCATCGCTGCACGAGCCCGGTGTGAGCGAGCCACTTCGCGATACTTTGCGTCACCCGAGATGCAGGCTAGAATCCGAATCCCCAGTTCATCGAGCAGAGGCTTCACCTGCCATAACTCGCCGGAAAGATTGTATTCACCAATGATGTTGATGTCGTACGGAGTCATTTCCGCAGGCTCCTCTGTTCCGATCACATAGTCGAGAAGGGCCTCGCCGGCGAGCTTGTTTCCCAGGTTCTTCGATCCCACAAATCCCGGCACGTTGACGGGAATTACCGGCTTGCCGAGCTTTTGGGCAGCAGCCCTGCAAACAGCCTCCAGGTCATCGCCGATCATCGCCGGCACACAGGTTTGGTAGACAAAGACCGCAGGCGGATTGTATTTCTTGACAGCCTCCGTAATGGCCTTATAGAGATGCTTCTCGCCGCCGAAGATAATGTCTTGCTCAGACATCGCCGTGGTGAAGCTAGTGCGATAAAGATTCGATCCCGACGACTTGGCGCCTCGGCCATCCCAGGAGTGCCCCTCGCAGTTGATCGGCCCATGAATCAGATGCACAACATCCGTAATGGGCTGAAGGGCAATCTTGGCGCCGTCGAATGCGCAGCCACCTGCAGCCGCACCGGGCGCGAGAAGCCGGTTGCAGCCTTTCTTCCGATCGAAACTCGGCTTGGCCTGATTCGTGGCGCAACCCGGCTCGTTCAATACCTGCTGGACCTTTGAGCCAAGAGTACCCATCGCCGCTCCCTTTCACGCTGCCGACGTGCATTGGAGAAGTTCTACTTTTTCGCTAAGGAACTGCGTCGTGCGGCGATCCTGGTTTGGATCGCCATGCGACGGCATCGGGGAAGAAAAGACGAGATGCTAACGGATGATGTCGAAGCTGTAGTCCGTCTTTGCAATTTCGTTGGTTGTTTGGTCCATGTGATCGAAGATCCTATCGAGAATCTTCACAAGGACATTGAGTCCGCCCTGATAACCCCAGACCGGAGAACGATGGTGGTGATGACGGTCGAAGATTGGAAAGCCGAGACGAATCAACGGTGTCTTTGTATCGCGCTCCAGGAATTTTCCATAAGTATTGCCAATGAGAAAGTCGACAGGTTCGGTGAAGAGCAGCGATCGCATATGCCAGAGATCCTTTCCTGCATATACATGGCAATTCTTGCCAAACGGCGAAGCAGCCAGCAGCGCCCCCACTTTCTCCTGCCAGGCCAGTCCGCCATTGGTGGAAAGAATGTGTACCGGTTCAGCTCCCAATTCAAGCAGGAATCCCGTCAGGCCGAGCGTCAAATCGGGATCTCCGAAGATGGCGAACTTCTTGCCGTGAATGTGCGAGCTCGAATCGGCGATGGCATCTACAAGCCTGCCGCGCTCCTTTCGGATCGCATCGGGAATCGTTCTTCCCGAGAGGCGTGCGACCTCCATGAGGAATCGATCTGTCGCTTCCACGCCGATGGGATGATTGAAGGCAACGGTCTCTTGTCCAGTTGCTTCGATTACATCCAGCGTCTTCTCCGTGCAAAACTCCTGCATGGAGATCGTCGCATTGGCATGAATCGCGTTGGCTGCATCCTCCAGCGTGGTTCCGCCGTCGTACATGCGGAACTCGCCGTCGCTTGGCGTATCCCAGACGTCGCTGTTGTCGCCGAGGATCGTATACTCAACGCCCATCAGGTCGAAGAGACGCTTGATCTCACGCATGTTGCCAACAGTGTAGCCATCGAAACCGCCAATGAAATTGAGTTTGCCATTGGCCTGGCGTTCCAACTTTGGCACAGTGCCCGCCTTGCCGTTCCAGAAGTGCTCGATGATTCCCTTGAGGGCGTTGTCGTAGCCTGTGACATGGCTGCCGACGAAGGCCGGCGTATGCGCGAAGGGTACATCGAACTCCATTGGCACCGAGCCTTTGTCCTTCGCGTTCTTGATAAAGCCATTCAGGTCATCGCCGATCACCTCAGCCATGCACGTGGTGGATACAGCAATCATCTTCGGCTTATACAGGCTGTATGAGTTGGCCAGGCCATCGATCATATTCGCGAGACCGCCGAGAACGGCAGCGTCCTCGGTCATGGACGATGACACCGCCGCGGTGGGCTCCTTGAAATGGCGCGAAAAATGGCTGCGATAGTACGCGACACAGCCTTGTGAGCCATGAACGAAGGGCAGCGTTCCCTCGAATCCAAGCGCTGCGAACACTGCTCCCAGCGGCTGGCAGGCCTTTGCGGGGTTGACCGTCAGAGATTCGCGAGCGAAGTTCTTCTCGCGATACTCCGTACCCTTGGTCCACTCGCTCACCCGCGCAAGTTCTTCGGCCGGGACGGGATCCTCGAACATGCACTTCTTGTTCGCGAGCATCTCAGTGTATTCGGGTCCGCGGAACAACTCGAAGTGGTCGATCACCTTCTCTGCATTCTGACTCATGATGGCTTTTCTCCTCTCAGGTTTCCGCTTGGTTTAGAAGGGGGCCTTGGTCATCCGCCATACAGGCGCGTTGATGGCCATGTCCATATCGCGGGCAAAGATCGCAAATCCATCGTAGCCGTGGTATGGGCCCGAGTAGTCCCAGGAGTGCATTTGCCGGAAGGGAACGCCCATCTTCTGAAAGATGTACTTCTCCTTGATGCCGGAGCCGACCAGGTCGGGCTTCACTCTCTCCACAAACTTCTCGAACTCGAAGCTGGTCACATCGTCGTAGATCAGCGTGCCATCTTTCACGTAGTGCGTGGTGCGCTGGTAGTCGTCGTTGTGGCCGAATTCGTATCCCGTGCCGACGATCTCCATGCCGAGATCCTCATAGGCGCCGATGACGTGGCGTGGGCGCAGGCCGCCGACAAAGAGCATTACCTTCTTGCCTTCCAGGCGGGGACGATACTTGGCGACAATGGCGTCAGTCAGCGCCCGATATTTGGCGATGACGCGCTCGGCGCCTTCCTTGATCTTGTCGTCGAAGTGCTCTGCGATGGCGCGCAGCGACGAAGCGATCTTGGTTGGTCCAAAGAAGTTGTATTCGAACCACGGTATCCCGTACTTCTCTTCCATATGGCGGGAGATGTAGTTCATCGAGCGGTAGCAGTGAATGAGATTGAGCTTGGCATGAGGCGTGGACTCGAGCTCGGCCAGCGTTCCATCGCCTGACCACTGGGCAATGACGCGCAGACCCATCTCTTCGAGCAGAATGCGGGAAGACCAAGCATCGCCGCCGATGTTATAGTCACCGATGATCGTCACGTCGTAGGGCGTGCTTTCAAATCGCGCCGGCTTGTCTCCCAGCTTGTCAAAGACAAAGTCGCGAATCGAATCGTTGGCAATGTGGTGTCCAAGCGACTGCGAGATGCCGCGAAAGCCCTCACAGCGAACCGGAACGATGGTCTTTGCGTACTGCTTGGCCTTAGCCTTGCTTACGCCCTCAATATCGTCGCCAATCAGGCCCACTGGGCACTCCGACTGGATCGAGATGCCCTTGTTCAGCGGAAACAGAGTCTGAATCTCATCGATAACCTTGGCTAGCTTCTTGTCGCCGCCAAAGACGATGTCATTCTCTTGAAAATCCGAGGTGAACTGCATCGTGCCGAAGGCATCCACACCCGTGGAGCCGATGAAGTAGTTGCGCCGGGAAGCCCATGAGTACTGGCCGCAACCTACAGGACCATGACTGATGTGCACCATGTCCTTGATCGGGCCCCAAACCACGCCCTTCGAGCCGGCATAAGCACAGCCGCGAATGGTCATCACGCCAGGAATGGTCTTGAGGTTGGACTTGACTCCGCAGTCGCTCTTACCCTCTTCAAAGGTTCCAAGGTGCTTGGCGCGCCTCTTCGCTGTCTTCTCCGGATAGGCCGTGAGAACCTCGCTGATCATCTGCTTGTTGCGCTCTTTGACCTCTTCAACGCCAGCGTTCTCGCTCATGATGAACCTCACTTAGGTGGATTTGTGGAAACGGGCGCCATTCGCATTGCGACCGTGGCGCCCGAGGGAGAATGGACTCTTACGCCGCGACCTCGGTGGCTTTCTTACCCACCAGCGACTCGTCGATGTTCTTGATGATGCCGTGCTCCATCAGCATCTCTTCAAGCTCGTCCATGGTGATAGGCGTGGGAATGACACCCTGACCGGCGTTCTCGTGGATTTTCTTCGCCAGGCTGCGATAGTGAGCAGCCTGCTCGGAATCGGGCGCGTACTCAATAACCGTCATGCGGCGAAGCTCGGCATGCTGCACAACATTGTCGCGAGGGACAAAGTAAATCAGCTTGCTGCCCAGCTTCTTGGCCATGTTCTCGGCAAGCTCCAATTCCTTGTCGGTCTGGCGCTCGTTGCAAATGAGGCCGCCTAGACGCACGCCGCCCGAGTTGGCGTACTTCAAAATGCCTTTGGAGATGTTATTGGCCGCGTACATGGCCATCATCTCGCCGGACATAACAATGTAGATCTCCTGGGCCTTGTTCTCGCGGATAGGCATCGCGAAGCCGCCGCACACAACATCACCGAGCACGTCGTACGAGACGTAGTCGAGGTTCTCGTACGCGCCGTTTTCTTCAAGAAAATTGATAGCCGTAATCACGCCGCGGCCGGCACAGCCGACGCCTGGCTCCGGGCCGCCGGATTCGACACAGCGAATCTTCTGGTATCCGTACTTCATCACCTCTTCAAGCTCGATATCCTCGATGGTGCCCTTCTCCGCTGCCAGGCTGAGGATGCTGTTCTGTGCCTTCGCGTGCAAAATCAGGCGCGTTGAATCTGCCTTCGGATCGCAGCCGACGATGAGAATCTTCTGCCCCATCTCTGCCAGCGCCGCCAATGTGTTTTGCGATGTAGTGGACTTTCCGATTCCACCTTTGCCGTAGAATGCAATCTGCCGCAGTTTAGCCATCGTTCCCCTCCTCGGTTCTGTGATTCGTTCCTGATTCTGGAAATCTTTCATCTGTGTCTACATCTGCTTACAGCAAAGCAGTGACAAGATGACAGTCGGATCAGGGATGCTGAATGTCGATGTGCATCCTTGCGTTCCGATGTACGCTTATCTATGAGCAATCTCCGTGCCAAACCAGGCAATCAGATAAGTCTTGCATATTCAGTTCTTTACTTGTCTTTATATTCTTGTGTTGAATGCGACAATCGAGAGTTTCCTTGTAGTGAATGCGACGGATCAGCGACGAATGCCTTCACTCGAAATGCTGTTTCTTCGACAGTTCGGCGACGAATTCATTGAGGCTCATCGAAATGCGCTCGATGTTGTGCTGCTCAAGGAAGCGCGCTTCGTTGGGGGTAGTATCCTCCGGCAGGATGGCCCAATGCTTCTCAGAGGAGCGCTTGACGATCTGGTGCGCAAAGAGCCGCTCCAGCTGCGTCGAAAACCTACAGCCCAGGAAGACAAAACTTCTCCCCTTCCGTATCTCTTGCACTGAATCTGGAATCGGCGTTTGAATATCGATCTCGGTCAGCACTTCGACAAAGTCGGAATCGGAAACAAGATAATTGTGAGCGGGCCATACTGAACCGAGAGGCTGGTAGAGCAGAGTCTTCCAGTCAACGTAACTTCTATCAGCTTCGACTCCAGCGTACGTGCCGTCCGAGGCATAGTAGTAGACCCAGTCGCCGAAATGTTCCGATTGGCTTACACCTTGGACCATGCCCCAACTGGAGCGCGAGCGCAGCGCCTTTTGCGGAAGATCGTCGTACCAGGCATGAACAACCAAGGGCAGCACGGGTATTCGCATCAACAGTGTATGCAGTGAGGTGGGCTGCGCGTCCGCACTGAATGCCTCTGTCATCGCATGGGTCACTGTACTGCGATGCTTGAAGTTCTCAATGAACTGCGCCGCGGCGCTCAGATTATTTCTGACTTTGTGGGGCACGCTGCTCTTGGATGTCAAATGCCCCACAAGGGCTATATGTGAATCAGGTACTTGGGCTCCCGCGCCGTCAAGGGACAGGAGTCCCGGTCCAAGATAAGGAATCGCATTGCCGCCGTCGAATGCTTTTGCAATTGCATCCAGCGGAGAGGCATTCAAGCCGGCACCTCGTCTTCCAAGAGCTTGCGCGCCTCAACGGTGATGGGCAGTGCTGTTGCCGCATCCATGGCAGGCAGCTCCAGCCGCCATCCGTTGGCGAGTGTAACCAGACCGCCCCACATCTCCGGCTTTTCAGTTTCGACTATTGGTTCTTCCAGATCCTTTTTCGCAACATATGCTGAAAGCACGCCAGAGCGATTCCTGCGGATCATGACCTTCATTGCGCTCCTCCATTCAACTGCGCCGGCGCCAGTTCGTGCTGGAAGCATCCCACGACTCGATTCCGCGCAAACTCAACCATATAGACAACTGTTCCGGAGTCGGTATGATGGCCCACTTGCACAACCTCTCCTGCTTCGCCGTTTTGAACCAGCAGAGCCTCCAATGGCTGCTCTGGGTACGATCCGTCGTTGAACAGGTCAGCGGCCGCCTGCACGCGCTGCCCCCATTCATAGCGCGGTGCGCTCGTTTCCATCATGCTCTTCCTCCGGCCACAAGAAGTTCTACGGGCTCTAGTTCCTTTCGCTTCATGCCTACGCGGAAACCACTCTCAAGAAACTCAACACCGTAGATGTAGTACTGCTGAAGAAAAGTCCCAATCGAGATCACATAGCCTTCCTCGCCCTTGTTGACAAGAACCTCGCCGATATCCTTACCCGGAAATGTCCCGTCGTTGCGCACCATGAATCGCGACCGAACCTTTTGTCCGTACTCAAACTGCGGAGGTCCATCCAGCTCCACAACCCAGCCATCGCGCAGGATCTTTGACATATCATCCCCTCCTCTTGTCAGGATTCGCAGATTTCATCTGAAGAACAGCATGGCCGTCTTCAAGCAGCTCCCGAGCTTCAATGAGTCTTTCCCGGACACGCTCGCGCACCAGCGAATCTGCATCCTTGCGCATAGCATCGAGTGCGCTGACGGGAACCCGTCCCGCCGCCTCGTAGCGAACGCGAATGTCTGGATGGAAGCGCAGAGGCAGTAACTGCGCAGGAGTCAGCCGTTCGGCAACTGCAAGACAAACCGAAGGGTCGGAATCATCCACTAACTCCAACAGCCATTCGCCAGAGATCCGCTGCGCAACCACGCGCCGCACCTCGGGGTCGGGATCGTCGATCATGTGTTTCAATTGCGAAATGTCAATGCGCTGCGCGACGACCTGGCGAACAAAGTAGTCTGGGTCCGACATCATTGGCATCAGTTCTTTGCCCTCAAGATGCGAGGCAATGCGAATCCGCACCTCGCGATGCGGATCGTCGCGCAGCCGCAACAGAAAGCGGCGAGGAAGCCGCAGGGCTACATTCCAACGCACGGATTCATCATCGTCGTTGAGCAAGGCGGTCAGCCGGAAGACGTCGGCATATTTAGCCGCCGCCGCGCGCACCGCAAAGTAGGGATGGGAAAGAAAATCGTTGGCCAAGCCAGGATTTTTCTTGAAGAACTCCTCGATGCGCGAGGGAGAGCGATCCTGGACGCAAACGTGCTTCTGCCGGCAGCGATCTTCGCGAGTCAGTTCGCGGTGGACGCAGCCAGTGCAGCACACTTCGCGGCCCTGCCAATCCAACGCCTTCTCCGGTTTGCGCAGGAACACACATCCTCCCTCTCGAACGCCTCAGCGCCTGACGAGTGCACTCGCCGGCACCAGCGTCGAGGCCGGCGCACATGCTTGTGCGGTTCCCCCCGGTGTTGCAACGACAAATCCTGTGAGCGAACGGCTGTCAACGAAATCGACTACCGATCCGTCCAGTAACAGGCAACTCGCACTGTCGAGGAAGATGCGCAGTTCTGAATGAGTCCAAACGACCTCGTTGACTCCCGGCTCAGCAGCGAGATCGAACTCGACGGCAAGACCGGAGCACCCGCCTGGCCGGACCTTGAGCCTAAAGCCCGATGTCGCACCAGTGCTACACCGCATCATGCGGCGAATGAACTTATCCGCCGCCGGTGTCAATTCCATGGCTAATTGTTCTTTGTCTTCCATTTAAACTGCCGCCGCAAATCGAGGTACGTCTGGATTGACGATGCATGTCGTGGGCATCGGGCAAATCGCAGCACATTGCGGCTCATCAAAGAAGCCGATGCACTCGGTGCACTTTGCCGGGTCGATGAAGAAGGCAAAGTTCTTCTCGAAGATTGCATCATTGGGACATTCACTCTGACACGCCGAGCATCCCGTGCAGTTTGACTCCTTGATCATGTATGCCATCGTGGATCTCCTTTTTGTCGCCGCTTAAGTTGCAATCAGTGCGCCTTGCCGAATATCGGCGTCGCCACGCTGCTTATGTTCGACCTCTCCGCTTCGCACTCGCTCCAGATATTCTCGGAAGAAGGTCAGCGCAGACTGCTCGATGTACTCCAGCGCAAAGCGATCCACCGGCAGAATGCCTGCCTTCAGCAGCCCTTCGCGCGGGCAGTTGCCAATCCTTGAGATGAATACGGCAGCACAATCGTTGATGGCACGAACCACGGTTTCCAGGCTTTCCTCTTCTCCGAAACCGCCCTGACAGTAGTTATCCACCCGGCGATGACCAACAAACTTCACGCCTACAGTGCTCACCTCATAAACCTGAAACTCTTTTGCGTGACCGAAGTGCTGGTTGATGCGCCCGCTTCCCTTGCTTGCAACAGCGATCAAAATGGAGATATCGCTCTCTGTGCCTGCGAGTGAATTCAGCTCTTCATTTCTAGCCGCAACCACAGCTGCGCGCTGCCTCTCCACATCCTCTTGATACGCTTGACGGATCTCCAGATCGTAGTGAACGTCCATCTCCATGACCTTTTCAGCGGTGAACTCATTGCTGCGATCCTCGCCGAGCAGACCTACTGCATCCGCACGGCACTGGCGGCAATGGCGCATCATGTTCATCTCTCCCTCGCACGAATCCTGCAAAGCCTTTAGCTCTTGCGCGGTCGGCCCGCGTGTCCCGTTGAGTCCGAAGACCGTGCCATGCTCTGGCGCGGAGATCAAGGGCATGATGTTATGCAGGAAGGCGCCTCGCGACTTCACTGCCTTGTTGACTTCTGCCAGATGATGATCGTTAATGCCAGGTATCATCACGGAATTCACCTTGCAAAGGATGCTGCGCTCAGTCAGCATCTCCAGGCCCAGCAGTTGTCGCTCACTCAGAATCTTGGCCGCTTCCACCCCCTGGTACCGTTTCTTGTTGTAATAGATCCAGGGGTAAATCTTTGCGCCAATCTCTGGATCAATCATGTTTATGGTGATGGTCACATGATCGATGTTGAGCGCCTGGATCCTATCGACGTATTCGGGAAGCATGAGCCCGTTTGTCGAAAGACACAGCTTGATGTCCGGGGCTGTCTGGGTCACAAGCTCGAAGGTCCTGAATGTCTTCTCGGGATTCGCCAACGGGTCACCCGGACCAGCAATACCGAGCACGGTCATTTGAGGAATATTCGAGGCCACGGCAAGCACTTTTCGGGCCGCCTGTTCCGGAGTCAGCCGTTCACTCACAACACCTGGCCGGGATTCATTGGAGCAATCGTACTTGCGGTTGCAGTAGTTGCATTGGATATTGCAGGCTGGCGCCACGGCCACATGCATCCGCGCATAGTGGTGATGCGCTTCTTCGCTGTAGCAGGGATGGTTCTTCACCTTCTCCCAAATTTCCGGCGACAGATCGCCTTGCCCCGCGGCTGAGCCGCAACTGGACTTACCGATTCCGCCTTTCGAACCGCAGCCCTTTTGTCCGCTCCCAGGAAGAGCTGGCTGCATCACGACCAACTGTGCGACGGCTTTTCGAGTGCCAAGCTCCATTGCATCCCCCGTTGTGTTGGAGTGCCCCGGACTGCGGGTGTTGCAAAGGTCTATTGCAACTCAGCCGCCAAAGTGGATGTTGCAGATGGCGTTCGAGTTATGGGTGTTTTATCTGTGTCGCGATTGTGACAAGAAATGGGCAAACGTCTGGGTTTTGTCGCAAATAGACCACTGCAACACGCACGCTGAAGCCGAATGTCATTGCTGTCGACCCATGGAATTTTGCGCGGGAAAGAATTGTCAAAGGCGCAGACAACGATCAGAATCGCTTGATCTCGACGCTGTGCTTGCGCAGGGCATAGCCCATCTGGCGTGCGGTCAAGCCCAGTATTCGAGCTGCTTTGGCTTGAACCCAGCCGGACCTCTCCATGGCATCGACCAAGCGCTGGCGTTCAGTAGCGTCTTCTTGCACGCTGCTCGAACTTTCCAAAGGTCTGGCATTCTTGATGCCGTTATCAGCATCAACACTCGAACGCTCAGCAATCCTGTGTACTGGCCACGAGCGCTCTTGCTTCGACGAGAAGACAGGGAGTGGGACATAGCCCGGTTCGTGTTGCTGCATCTTGTTCATGGATCTGCCCATCACAAGCGAGAGACAGCTATCATTGCTACAAGCAAAATCTTCCACTACAATCAACGAATCTTTCGCCAGTGCAGCCGTTCGCCGCACGCAGCTCTCCAGCTCCCGTACATTGCCAGGGAAGTCGCAGGCGCCCAGCACTTCCATTGCACGTTTGGAGAGTGTGAGCGAGACGCCATGCTCCTGGTTGAACCGGCGCAGGAATTCTTTAGCCAGCATCCCCACATCCTCGCGCCTTTCGCGCAAGGGCGGCAGAAAGATGGGCACAACACTGATGCGATAGTAGAGATCGGAGCGGAATTGGCCTGTCAGCACAGCTGCTTCCAGGTTCCGGTTGGTTGCTGCCACCAGCCGCACGTCGACCTTGATCGTGCGACTGCCACCGACGCGCTCAAACTCGCCCTCTTGCAGCACACGCAGGAGCTTGGCCTGAAATGCACCTGAAATCTCTCCAATTTCATCGAGAAAAAGTGTGCCCCCGTCCGCCATCTCGAAGCGTCCTTTGCGCAATCCGACGGCGCCAGTGAAGGCTCCGCGTTCGTGGCCGAACAACTCCGACTCCAGCACTGTCTCAGAGAGCGCTGCGCAATTCAGTCGAATGTAGGGCTTCTGACTGCGTGGGGAATACTCGTGAATGGCGCGCGCAAATAGTTCTTTGCCAGTACCCGACTCTCCGCAGAGAAGAATTGGCAGATTACATCGCGCAACTTGCTGAATCTTTTCAACCACTTCGCGAATTGCCGCGCTCTCGCCGATGATCCAGTCGATTCCGCCGTGCTTCGACTCGGTGCGTTGCTCCAACTCTTTTTCAAGCCGGTGACGATCGGTCATCAGCCTTTCGCGGTCTCTGGCTACCAGCGTTTGTAGCGCAACGGACTGCCCCACAAGGTTGGCCACCATGGTTAGAAAGCGCACATCCTCGTCCAGCGTATGCGGAGAGGAGTTACCGTCAAGCCTCTCGATCATGATGGTTCCAACCGTGCGGTTGTCTCCCTTAATCGGAACGCCGACAAACGATCTCTGAATGGAAGGATCGCCCGAGTCCAACTCGCCCCAATCCGCGAAGAGCGGACTCTCTGCGATATAGCGCACGACCAGCGGCATTCCTGAGACAACGATCTGTCCCACTGCTTGTTCGGGAAGGCGTTCAAAATGCTCCCTTGCTGTCGCCTCGCTCCACCCCGCGCCGACAACCATAGAGGTCCGGTCCTCTTCATCGAGCAGCGCAATCAGGCCATTGTTCATATCTAAAAAACTGGCGAGCAGATTGATGACCCCGGAGAGCGCCATCTCCAATCGCGCCGGACGCGTGAGCAGCTTCGAGATCTCGTAAATTCCCATGAGCGCGGAATTTGCGCGACTGCTCGATTGCATCGCACGCTCGTGATTGGAGGTCTCGTCCTGGCTCGACACGTCTCGCCTCCTTTCTGTGAAGGCAAATAAGATGGCCGACTGAATCTGAGATACGGCGCTGGATTGCCGAAACACGGGAATCGGAGAATCGTCCACCCGCTCTGGCTTTGCGTGCCAGATGTCAGTACGCCTGCTACGCTCTGTTTCGTAGGCATATTTTGGCAGAGATTTCAGGCTCGGTCAATGAAGACCGCATAAGGAAAGCAGTGAAATCTGGAAGAGCCAACCTCTAAGTTGTTCCATTCTCAAGGAATTTAGGCCGTGCCGCAGGCCTCTAACCTTCCTGCAGCAAAGGCCTTGCGGAATTGAGCCTCACCCGCCACGACTGCGGGTGGGCGCTGAGCGCACGCAAAGATCCTTGCGTACGTCGGCCTGCAAATGAAGCGGCATGCAGGCCGCGACCGACCGGGAGGTGAAAGGTATTCTCGGCTTCCGCCGCGGGCTGGAAGGCGATCTGATGCGAGCAGACGCCGATGTGGGCCAACGCACCGGGGACCGGGTTGGCCGATCGCAATTCGCACTACCACGCGTTTCCTGTGACGATCAGTTCTTTGCCTGCCAGGTCGTGCATGGGCTTGCTTGCCGCGAAGATGAAGATGTCCACCGGCGCGCCCTGGTCGATCTGGTCGGCCAGGCTTGCAGAAGAGCCGAAGTTGTTGCCGAACTCCATATTTGAATCGCTCTGCTTATAATAGGTCTCTGCCTCGATGATCGAATACTTTAAACTGACTGCGGCAAAGAGCGTCAAGGTCATTCGCTCTTGAAAGCGGCATCCACCGAGGCAAGTCACAGACCGCGTAGAACCGCGACAGCACGAAAGCGGATAAGAGACGAGGTTCACATTTTGACCGATGGCCTATCCGCCTTTCCTTTCAGTAGCTTATTCTTGCGCCGAATTGAACTACCCTTGGATCCGTTGCAGTTGCGGTGATCGTGCCAAACGCGGGGGATCCATAGCTGCCGTTTGGCTGCGCAAACGCCGGTGTATTGGTGACATTAAAGAATTCGGCTCGAAACTCGACATCTGCATGCTCATTGATCGAGGTGTGTTTCAGCAATGCTAAATCCCCGTCGCGATAGGCTGGCCCTCGCACCGGATTCCGCGATGCATTCCCCAACGTGAATTGCGGGGCAGTGGCAAACGCAGACGTATTAAAATACATCGCAGGCGTTCGTTTCGATGCGGGCAGGCTCACGGCGCCGACAATGTTAGGCCGCTGCAAAACAAAGCCGGCAAAGCTATTGTTGTTCGTAGCTTGAGTTATTGTTATCGGCATTCCGGACTGCACGGTAACAATGCCGTTCAGCGACCATCCTCCAAGCATTTTGCCGGTAATTCCGCTGGATGCAAATGAATGCCCCTTTCCAGCGGGCAGGACATAAGTGCCGCTCGCAGTCAGCACATTCGGCATATCTCCAGTGGAAGAATCCCGCTCCAATCGCGGCTGAAATGTATCGGCCGCGATTAGGCTGCTTGAGTTAGGCGATGACAGCACCGTTGTTGAGAACACCGAAGAAGCATCGTCAATCAGCTTGGAATGAGTGTAGCCTGCGATGAATGAGAATCCATGGGACATTTGATGTTCAATCTTCGCCTCAAATGCGTTATAGTTCGTCTGGCCGGTATTCTTGCGATACGTGGCTACATTCAGGAAGCGAGGATAGGGCTTGATCGATTGTGCGTAGGTGATGGTCTTTCCGCCGATAGATGAGGAGGCGGGAAGCTGACCATAATACGGATTGGGTATTGTGGCCAGTAATGCCGATCCCTGCGACAACTGGGCAGCCGTGATTTGATTCAGATTTGTATCCGGCATTCCCACATGCACCACATGTGACCCAACGTAAGCAATATCGAACAACAGGTGGCTCGATATCTCTCGCTCGATAGCCAGGTTCCACTGCAGAACATAGCCGGATCCAAGAGAGCTGTCAGCGGTGTAAACACTCTGCCCGAGTCCCGCGTTTGCATTCAGTGGAATCGGCGCAACTGTCGGACCATGACTAAGCGTAAAGGCCGCGTTCACGCTGTCCTGCGTCTTTTCTGCCACGTTCTGAATAAAGGGAAACTGTGGCGTGGTGAACGGCGTCGTTATGCCGGATTGATCGAAGAATACGATTCCATACGCACTGCGAACTGCGGTCTTTGGATTGAGAAGATAGGCTATTCCAGCGCGAGGAGCCAAATTATCCCAATGCAACTCGCGCGCGCTCCGTGAAAAACCGTTCTGTCCCAGATAGTCGAGCTGCTGCGTTGCCAGACTAAAAATCGCGCCCTGGTTGGTCTTTTCAATCGACGGAAGATTCAACGTCCAGCGCGCTCCCGCATTCACAGTCAGATTGCGCTCAATCCGCCAGTCATCCTGCAAAAAATATTCTTCGACTTGAGCTCGCGGCTGCATCGTGCTCCGCTGCAAATCAATCTGAAAGTTGTCGACCTGGCCCAATAGAAAGCTGGCAATCGCGTTGCCGCTGCCGCTGCTGCCCTGCTGGTCGGTGCCCGTGGTTGTGAAACCAAAGGCGCCTGTAGGATTGCCGGGAGCCACCGCATTCAGTTGATACCAGCGGAGATCGGCGCCAGCCTTGATCGTATGAGGTCCAGCAGTGCGCGAGACAATATTGACCACTTGGATTACTGCCGTCTCGTAATTTGAAAATGTTCCGCTGGACGGCCCAAGCTGCTGCATCCCTGTAAGTGTGAAGAGCGGCAATGCGTTGTTGAATGCGGCATTCGCCGGAATCCCCGGGATGCCCAATGCTGCTGTAGGCGAAGTGCTAAGCGAAGTTCCAACGATGTTATTCGAGCGGCGCGTATAGCC